>OGLX01000820.1_pt1 | contig 18470 bp, 21 predicted proteins | sample 1572821 | NCBI WGS metagenome assembly OGLX01 (sample SAMEA2581908, study PRJEB24529) | metagenome | biome: Human gut stool | place: China | collected 2011 | reverse complement strand
TTTCCTCGCCCGTCGTCAAGGAGAGCATCATCAACAACTCCGACTGCAAGATACTTCTTGACCAGCGCAAGTACATGAACAAGTTCGACCAGATTCAGGCACTCTTGGGACTGACGGACAAGGAGCGAGGACAAATCCTCTCCATCAACCAGAGCAACGATGCCACACGGTCGTACAAGGAGGTGTGGATCGGACTGGGCGGCGTGCAGTCCGCCGTCTATGCCACCGAAGTGTCGAAAGCCGAATACCTCACCTATACGACGGAGGAGACCGAGAAGATGCGGGTGCTTGCCCGTGCCGAGCGGCTTGGCGGCAACATGGAACTTGCCGTCAGGCAGCTCGCCGAAGAAGAGTAATCAATGAAAGTTTAACCGCGTGATACTACAAGTCCGAAAAATATGACATCATATCCTCGAAAATATGACGTCATATTTCAAGAAAACAGACGTCATATTTTCCCGAGCGAGTCAAGCGGCATTGTATCCACGCAAAATCAATTCGTAAAATGAGAAAGAAAATTTTAATGCTTATCACGTGCGGTTGCCTCTGGGTAGGCAGCGCACACGCCCAATGGGTGGTCACAGACCCCACCAACCTTGCACAGAGCATCATCAACACGACCAAGGAAATCGTGCAGACCTCCAAAACGGTCAAGAACACGCTCGACAATTTCAAAGAGGTGGAGAAGCTCTACAATGAGAGCAAGAAATACTATGATGCCCTGAAAAGGGTGAACGACCTCGTGCGGGATGCCCAACGGGTGAAGGAGACCATCCTGATGGTCGGGGAAATCTCCGACATCTATGTGAACAACTACAAGAAGATGCTCTCCGACCCGAACTTCCGCCCGGAGGAGCTGGTCGCCATTGCCAACGGTTACACCAAACTGCTCGGAGAGAGCAACAACCTGCTCAAGGAACTGAAGCAGGTGGTGAACATCACCACGCTGAAGATGACCGACAAGGAGCGTATGGACGTGGTGGATCGCTGCTACAAGGAGGTGAGGGACTACCGTAACCTCGTGCGTTACTACACGAACAAGAACATCTCCGTAAGCTACCTCAGAGCCAAGAAGCAGCAGGATACCAACCGTGTGCTCTCACTCTATGGAACGGACAACGAAAGGTATTGGTAGTCATGGGAGCGGAATTTGACAACCTGCACCAAGTTCTCCGTACCCTTTATACGGAGATGATGCCGATGTGCGGCGACATGATTGGCGTTGCCAAGGGCATTGCAGGCTTGGGTGCACTCTTCTATGTGGCACTCAGGGTATGGCAAACGCTTGCCCGTGCCGAACCCATCGACGTCTATCCTTTGCTCCGTCCCTTTGCCCTTGGTCTCTGCATCCTCTTCTTTCCGATGGTGCTGGAGACCATCAACGGGGTGCTTAGTCCCATCGTGCAGGGTACGCACAAGATGCTCGAAAAGCAGACCTTCAGCATGGACGAATACCGCAAGTTACGGGACAAACTGGAATACGAGGCGATGGTGAAGAATCCCGAAACAGCCTATCTGGTCAGCAATGAGGAGTTCGACAAGAAGCTGGATGAACTCGGCATCGCTCCCTCGGACATGGCAACAATGGCGGGGATGTACGTGGAACGCAGTATGTACAACCTGAAGAAATGGTTCCGCAATATGGTGCGGGAACTGTTGGAACTGCTCTTTGCCGCTGCCGCCCTGCTCATCGACACGCTTCGGACATTCTTCCTGATAGTCCTCTCCATCTTGGGACCGATAGCCTTCGCCATCTCCGTGTGGGACGGTTTCCAAAGCACCCTTACGCAGTGGTTCACGAGGTATATCTCCATCTATCTGTGGTTGCCCGTGGCGGACTTGTTCAGTTCGATGCTGGCAAAGATTCAGGAACTGATGCTCAAACACGACATCACACAGTTGCAGAACGACCCTGCCTATACGATAGACGCCTCGAACGGCGTGTACCTTGTCTTTATGATTATCGGCATCATCGGCTACTTCACCATTCCGACGGTGGCGGGCTGGATCATCCAAGCCGGGGGCATGGGCGGCTACGGGCGCAACGTGAACCAGACTGCCGGACGTGTCGGAGGGTTTGCGGGCAGCGTGGCGGGTGCAACGGCAGGCAACACCGTGGGACGCTTCGGCAAACTGCTGAAACGAACATGACGGGACGTGTTTCCCTTGTCGCCGACTCGACAGCCTCTTGTCGCTGACTTGTGCGCCTCTTGTCGCCGACAAGCGGAAACCGCTCCGGACACAACAGGAATAATAACTAATAATAAACCGAACAGAATAAAATGGAATTCAAGTCACTCAAAAACATCGAATCATCGTTCAGGCAGATACGCCTGTTCGGTATCGTCTTCCTCTCGTTGTGTGCCGTAATAACGGTATGGAGCGTGTGGAGTTCCTACCGCTTCGCGGAGCGGCAACGGGAAAAGATTTACGTGCTGGACAACGGCAAGTCGCTGATGCTGGCTCTCTCGCAAGACTTGTCGCAGAACCGTCCGGCAGAAGCGAGGGAACACGTGCGCCGTTTCCACGAGCTGTTCTTCTCCTTGTCACCAGACAAGAGCGCCATTGAAAGCAATGTGCAGCGTGCCCTTTACCTCTCGGATGAAAGTGCCATCGGCTACTACCGGAACTTGCAGGAAAAAGGCTATTTCAACCGGATGATAGCGGGAAACATCTCGCAGACGCTGACGGTGGACAGCATACAGGGGAACTTCGGCAGTTATCCCTACGAGCTGAAGGCCTATTGCCGGCAGCACATAATCCGTTCGAGCAGCGTTACCGAAAGGTCGCTTGTCACCACCTGTCGTCTGAGGAATGTAACCCGGAGCGACAACAACCCGCAGGGCTTCATCATCGAGGGCTTCGAGGTCACGGAGAACAAGGATTTGCAGACCCTCAAACGCTGACGGCTATGATAAGGAAATTCATCGTAAAGGCGCAGGATTGGGCGGACGGGAAGCTCCGCCGCCTCGCCGGGCGTATCTCGCCCGACATGCGTGTGGCAATCATCCTCGTGATGCTGGCGGCGTTCGGCGCACTGTCGGTCTATATGACCGTCTCCTCCATCTACCGCATCGGCAGGAACGACGGGAAGGAACTGGGGATAGAGCATATCAGGCGCCTGCAATTGCCCAATGACAGTATTATCAACCCTTTTGAAAGCGGACGGCATGGGACTGGCGGAGAGGTTGAGTGAGTGGCTGCTCCGCCGCCGGGAGCGGCAGGAGGAGCGGAACATGAGGCAGGTAACGGCGTATTTCGGGAGCCTGCTGAAAAAGAGGCGTGCGGATGCCGGCGCAATCCTCCAGTCCGTCAGGGACTACCGGGACTGCCCGGAGGTGACAAGGAAACAGGCGGAGCTGCTGCTGGAACACAGGTTCTTCCGGTACGTGTACCAGACGGGCTATCCCGAATGGCGGGCGGTCATGGACGCCTTGAAAGAGACCCGTTACGGGATGCGTGAGGGGGCGGCAATCCCCCGGAGCGTGAAGGAGGCGGCGGAAAGCCCGATGCTGCGTCTGGCGGCGCAATACAAGGTGCTGGAGCACGAGTACACGAGGCGCAACGCCCCGCAGCCGCTATCCCCCGAAGCGCAGGCGGAACGGGATGCGGCGCACCGGCTGCTGAACTGCTGCATGAGGGAGGGCGACCTCGACGCACTGAAAAGGCTTGCCCTGAAAGGCGAGAAACCGGACGACTCGGTGGCCATCCGCCACGGGCTGGCGGAAGGCTACCGCAGGCTCGAAGAACTGAGCCGGGAATGGAGCGAGGAGATGCGGGGCGACAACCACACCGTCATGGAACAGATCGAGTTGCGGGAGGCGGACGAGCGGGGAAAGCTGATGCGGCAAGCCGCCGCCCTTTACGAGAGGAAGACGGGCGGCAGACTGCCCGGCGACTATCTGGAAGCGGTGAAGGCGGAACGGGCGCTGCTCCACGGGCTCGCCCGCCACGGCTGGGACGGTCAGCGGGAAGTACCGAAGGAGACGGTGGAGAAGTACGGGCTGACGGAGGACTTTGCCGGCATCGCCCGGCTGAGGTGGGACTACCACCTGAGCGAGGACAACGGCGACCTCTCCCGTGACTACCCGGAAGCCGCCATCGGACGCCACAACCGTGCCATCCGGGAGCGGGCGGCGAAAGAACTGGCAGGTCTGGAAGCGAGGCTGTTCCCCGAAAAGGCGGCAAGCCGGGAACGGAAGGCTGCGCACCTGCGGGCGGACAACCGGGCAAGCCCCACGGCATCGCTCAAACGGGAACGGAAGGAGCCGCCCGGCAAGCGACAAACCGGAGAGACAGGCAGAAGGAAGCCTCCGGGGAGAAGAATCAGAATGTAGGACAACCATAAATTTTTGACATGATGGAAGAACAGAACCAAGAAAAAGCAACGGCAACGCAGCACGTGACGGTGGCGGATGCCGCAGCCCCGGAGACGGGGAACGGAAAGAAGGAGGACAAGGGCGGCGGGAAAAAGGAGAAGAAGACTGCAAAGCCGCTCACCCCGAAACAGTTGCAGCAACGGAAGAAGCTGATGGTATATCCGCTGATGGGCTTGCTGTTCCTCGGCTCGATGTGGCTGATATTCGCACCTTCGGAGGAGCGGGACGTGAACCGGGACACCGTGGGGGCGTTCAACGCCGACATCCCCCTGCCGGAGAACGACGGGATCATCGGCGACAAGCGGAAAGCCTACGAGCAGGCGCAGGCGGAAAGGCGGCAGGCGGAGAAGGTGCGCTCGCTGGAGGACTTCGCCTTCTCCGAAGAGAGCGATGCGGACGGGGTGGAAATGGAACTGCCGGACAGCGAGCCTGAACGGGAACCGTTCAGGGACTACTCGGGCAACGGCGGCGGCCGCTCCTCCGTCGCCGCCTACCGGGACATCAACCGGAAACTCGGCTCGTTCTACGAAGAGCCGAAGGTGGACGGGGAAAAGGAGGAGCTGAAAAGGCAGGTGGAGGAGTTGACCGCCAAGCTGGAAGAAAGGGAACGGCAGGCGGGCGGAATCGATGATCAGGTGGCGCTGATGGAGAAGAGCTACGAGCTTGCCGCCAAGTACATGGGGCAGAACGGGCAGGACGGCGCAACCGTGCAGGCACCCGCCACCGTGCAGAACGGCAACGGCTTGGGACAGCCCGCCGTGGCGGTGCAGGCGGCACGGGAGCGGACGGTATCGGGGCTGCGACAGCCCCTAAGCGATGCGGAGTTCATGCGGCGGTACAGCCAGCCGAGGAACTACGGCTTCAACACGGCGGTGGGCAGCGGGTACGCCCTCGGGAAGAACACGATAGCCGCCTGCATCCACCAAGACCAGACGGTTATGGACGGTCAACAGGTGAAGCTCCGGCTGCTCGAACCGTTGCAGGCGGGAAACTTGACCATCCCACGCAATACGGTGGTATCCGGTACAGGCAAGGTGCAGGGGGAACGGCTCGACATCACGGTATCGTCCGTCCAGTACCAAGGTAACATATTGCCGGTGGAATTGGCGGTCTATGACAACGAGGGAATGAAAGGGCTGTGCATAGAAACCTCACTGGAGCGGGAAGCGGCAAAGGAGGCGATGGCGAACATCGGCGGCGGGCTGGGAACGAGCATCTCGTTCGCACGGAGCGCCGGGCAACAGGTGGCGATGGACATCACCCGTGGGCTGATGCAGGGCGGCAGCCAGTACCTCGCCAAGAAGTTCCGCACGGTAAAGGTGCACCTGAAAGCGGGTGATCCGCTGATGCTCTACGCCAAACAACAATAAATCAACAGATTATAAAACCATTAAAAAGTAAAGACAATGAAAAAGATTTTTGGATGGGTCGCCCTGCTTGTGGGCATGGTGACGGGTGCGAACGCACAGGTGAACGACACGATACAGCGGACCACGGGCAACGACCTGTATCAGGGGATTACACGGAAGCTACCCTACCGGCAGATGGTTACGCCCCACGGGGTGCAGGTGACGTTCGCCAAGACGGTGCATATCATCTTCCCCTCGGCGGTGCGGTACGTGGATTTGGGAAGCGACCGGATCATCGCCGGGAAAGCGGACGGTGCGGAGAACGTGATCCGGGTGAAGGCGACGACCGAGGGGTTTCCGGGGGAAACGAACTTTTCCGTCATCTGCGAGGACGGGAGCTTCTATTCGTTCAGTGCGCCCATAATAGGGGCTTGATAATAATCACTTTGGCAAGTGATTAGGTTAGTATTCCAATTTATAAACCTATCCCAGACCGACTTATCCGAATGGGAAACCAAACGGGGAGTGAAGCATGTCGGTAACGCGATAAGTCAGTTAATTGCTAAACTGCGACTGAATTGCTATGGGAAAAGACAGGCACGAGGATGAAACCTGATTGGTTGAACAATAGTCCTATGACTAATGTAGAGGTGGCAACGGAAAGCAGTTATATACGTTGCCTCGCAGTACCCACGCTTATTGAACGGAGTGATGGGCAAGGAATTTACTGCGACATATCCGTCAGAGAACAGAAAGGGATGTACGTTGCATCCGACAGTCTGTCAAGCCAAGTTATCAAGTCCACTAAATGGGGATTGCCTACACGGAGATGCCGAAAGGCTATGAGCACAGGCTCTGAAAACTCCGCATGGCAACGGAGTTCCCGTAGTAGTCTGAGCGTGGGAAAGCCACGTACATGGCGAAGGGGAACAGCTCGGTAATTTTAATATTGTCAAACGATAACGTGTGAGACGTATGAGAAATCCAGAGACCATATTAAACAGTTTATCTGCACATAGCAAAGATGTGCATTACAAGTACGAAAGGTTGTACCGCATCCTATTCAATGAACAGATGTTTTATGTAGCCTACCAGAGCATTTATGCGAAACCGGGCAACATGACACCCGGCTCAGACGGTAAGACCATTGACGGAATGAGCGTTGATAGAATAGGACATCTGATAGCTGCGCTAAAGGATGAAAGTTACATGCCAACGCCTGCCCGAAGAGTCTATATCCCTAAAAAGAATGGGAAGAAAAGACCATTGGGCATCCCATCAATCGAAGACAAGATGGTGCAAGAGGTCGTCAGACTTATTCTTGAAGCTGTCTATGAGGGACATTTTGAGAATTCCTCGCATGGATTCAGACCAAGAAGAAGCTGTCATACGGCTTTGCGTTCCATCCAAACTCTTTTCACTGGTGCGAACTGGTTCATCGAAGGTGACATCAAAGGATTCTTCGACAACATCGACCACCATATTCTGATTGAAACTCTTCGTGAGCGCATATCAGATGAAAGATTTCTTCGACTGATATGGAAATTCCTAAAGGCTGGATATATCGAAGATTTTACATTTCACAAGACGTATTCGGGAACTCCCCAAGGAGGGATAATAAGCCCTATCTTGGCAAATATCTACCTTGATAAGTTCGATAAATACATGCGTGAATATGCGGAATCATTCGACAAGGGCAAGAAAAAGCGGGAAAACCCACTCCACGCAAGTTACAGCCGAAAGGCTGTAAGATTACGCAAGACTATCCGAAACGCCACTGATGAGGATACGAAACGTGAATTGCTGACACAACTGAAAGAGGTGGAAGCTAAGACACGGAGAGTGCCGGCATCTATGGCAATGGATAGTAATTACAAGAGACTTAAATATATCAGATATGCCGATGACTTTCTAATCGGTGTAATTGGTAGTAAAGCAGACTGTGCGAAAATGAAAGAGAACTTTACAATATTCATGAGAGACAAACTAAAGCTTGAACTCTCCGAAGAAAAGACCCTTATCACAAATGCGCAGGATTCAGCAAAGTTTCTTGGGTATGAAATCTCTGTCAGAAAATCCGAAGCCATGAAGCGAAACAAGCTGGGATGGCTGAAGAGACCGTTCAGCGGACGCATAATACTGGCTCTGCCTATCGCCTCCGTCCAAAAGAAATTATTGGAACTGAAAGCAATGGAGCTTAGGGTAATCAATGGAAAGGAAATCTGGTATGCCATGCCACGCAATTACCTGACCAAAGAAGACCCAGCCACAATCTGCGCACGCTATACAACTGAAATCAGAGGTTTGTACCAATATTATAGGATTGCGGACAACATCTCTTTTGCAGGAAGTAAATTCGGTTACATAATGCGATATAGTTTCTGCAAAACTTTGGCAAAGAAACTAAATTCATCAACTGCCAAGGTTATACGAAAGTACAGAAGAGACCATGACCTGGCGATACCTTATCAAGCAAAGAAAGGAGAAACCAAGTTCCGAATACTCTATAATGACGGCTTTGCAAGGCAAGAGCCGGACAAAGACGCAACCTGCGATAATCTACCTAACACGTTTGTACTTCCTTTCCCCACTCTTGCGGAGAGACTCATGGAGCACAAATGTGAATTGTGTGGAGCAACCAATGTCAAGACCGTAATGTATCAAGTCCGTAAACTCAAAGGTATAAATACCGATACGGAGTGGCACCGACTGATGATTAAGAAATGGCGTAAGACGTTGGCAGTATGCAAACATTGTAATGCAAACATTCATGCTCATGACAAATAAACTGACATTACCAGTGGAGAGCCGTATGCAGGGAGACTTGCACGTACGGTTCGGGGGCAGGCTATGGGAAACCTACCACCGAAAGGTGGTAAGGCGCCCATCGCCGAGCCTACATGCCCGGTATGCGCATGAGCCGGAGATGCTGAACATCGAGATGAAGGATTTTTTGGAGAACGGGGACACGACGGACTTTTCGCATACCCGCATGAACATCCATTTCCGTGAGCTGGCAGGCGAAAGCCCGCTCTTGGTGAAGCTGATCATGCAGAGCATCTACAAGGAGGACAGGCGGGAGATCCGGCACTTGGGCTGCAAACGCTTCGGGGTGCAGTTCCTCCTGAAATCCGTCCACTCGCACAACGGGCTGTTCTATTTCCACACGGAAACGAGGAACAGGTCGAACGTGGCTTTCCGGACGGACTTTATCCGGTTCAAGATCGTGGACAAGAAAGTGCCGAAGCGCACCGCCATTCAGGAACGGGTGATAGACCCGGTGCGCAGCTACAACGAGGTGCTGGTGACGGAGGGGAAAAGCGACGTGCGCACGGTGTATTCCGTCCCGCAGTTCACCATACCGGACGACAAGCTGCTGGTCATCGAACTGTTCGAGAAGGACGGCGGCAGGCACCAGACCATCCGGGTGGAGAACGCCGACCTCGTGGCGGCAAGACAGATTAACGAACTGAAAATTAAGTAAGCGATGAAAAGGTTACTGTTCATTATCCTGCTTTTCGGGGTGTGCCTGACTTTCAACCGGGCACACGCCCAACGGTGCCTGCCCGGAATGAGGGGCATACAGCTCACGGGCGGGCTGTCGGACAACATGCGCTGGAAAAACGGCGACGGCTTCGGCTACCACGCCGGGATAGCGGTGAGCACCTACACGAAGAACGCCCACCATTGGGTGGTCGGTGCGGAATACTTGGAGAAGCGGTACGGCTACCGGGACTGCCTCTATCCGGCGAGCCAGTTCACGGGCGAGGGCGGCTATTACCTGAACTTCCTGTCAGACCGGAAGAAGACGTTCTTCGCCGCACTGGGGCTGTCCGCCCTTGCCGGGTACGAGACGGTGAACTGGGGCGAGAGCCTGCTGCCGGACGGCTCCCGGCTCACGGATGAGGACAATTTCATCTACGGGGGTGCGCTGACGCTGGAGCTGTCCGCCTACGTGACGGACAAGATTGTCTTGCTGGTAAACGGTCGCCAACGGGTGCTGTTCGGCGGCGACTGCGGGAAATTCCACACGCAGGTCGGCGTGGGAATACGTTTTATGATTCGATAACTGCTATATTATAATAATGTATATATGAGGACAATGATTTATAAAATACTCACGGGCTGCTACATCGTGGCCGCCCTCGTGCTGGTCGCAGCCTGTAATGACGGGCTGGACATTCAGACGAAATACCCGTTCACGGTGGAGACGATGCCCGTCCCGAAGGAGCTGAAAGTGAACGAGACGGCGGAGATACGGTGCGAGCTGAAACGGGAAGGACGCTGGGAGGACACCCGGTACACGATCCGCTGGTTCCTCTTCGACGGGGAAGGGACGCTCAAACTGGACGACGGCACGGCGTTGCTGCCCAATGACCGCTACCCGCTGGAGAAAGAGACGTTCCGGCTCTATTACACCCCGCTGTCGGACGAACAGAGCGGCTTCACCGTCTGGGTGGAGGACTCGGACGGTCAGGCGGTCGAGCTGGAGTTCGACTTCAATGCGGACAACGACAAGGAGGACGGGTATGGAACGGAATGATCTGGTTCTATACCTCGACATACCGGAATTTTCCGAAGCCCTGCATGCCTCGAAGTGGCGGACGGACATTGTCCTTCCACAAGCGGGGGACAATATATGTCCGGAAAACCTGCTGTCGGAGAAAACGCTCGCCATGCTGGAGACGGTTTCCGCCGGGGAGGTCTGGGAAGACATGAAGGACGACTGCCGGACCATGCGCCGGGTCGTGGAGCACGAGCTGTTCCGGGTGACGGAACGGGGATTTCACCTGCGCAGGGACGGGACACCGTGCTGCACGCTGACGCTGCAAAGATACCGTGTGCACGATGCCGGAAGGCGGATGAAAACAGAAGTGCCGCCACCTTGTCCAGCCCGGGGCGTGGAACGGAAAAGCGGGAAAATCCGGTTTTATTTCCGGAAATACTTTGTGCATATCGACGTGCCGGACACGCTGTCGCAATACCCGGAGGTGCGTGAGTTCGTGAACATAAAGTCGCTGCTCTCGGAGGCGGATAGAAAACTGCTGGCGGAAACGGAATGCGATGAAGCGGAAAGCCTGCTGGAGTGGATAGAGAATGAAGGCTATTGCCATGTCCGGGCGAGGTGCTGGACGCCGGACGAGGAGAGCGGCGGATGGATGTGCGTGTTGTCGGTGGATGTTTAAAGGGGTTTATAACAAGAAAAAATGTAAAAACATGGAACGAGAAGAAAGAATGTATCAGGTGCCTTTAGAGATGATATGCAGGCACGACCGCACGGCGGAGGTCTGCCGTGCCGCCGTTGAAGAGGACGGCTGGCAGTTGGAGAACGTGCCCGAAGAGTTGAAGACGCCGGAACTGTGCCGGAAGGCGCTGGAAACGGAAGCGGGATTCGGGAACGACTTCCACCGGGGGCTGGTCCAGCATATCCCGTCCCCGGAGGTGTGCATGGAGGTGCTGAAGGAGTGCCGGGAGAACAACCCGGAAGAACTCTACGGGGTGGCGGTGGCTATCCGCCCGGAGGTGATGAACGGCGAAATGGCGGACTTCCTGCTGCCGCTGGACGGCAGGTGCATCAGCATCCTGCCCGTACACCTGCAAACGCCGGAGCGGGTGCGGGTGGCGGTGGAAACGTCGGGGATGTCCGCCGTCGGGCGTGGCGGAGTGCCGAAAAGCCTGCTCACGCCCGAGGTGTATGTCAGGTGCGCCGCCCACAGCCGGGAGTCGCTGATGATGATCCCGTGGGCGGAACGCTCGCCGGAGGTCTGCCTGATGGCGAAGACACTGTACCCGGACTGGGTGAGGAATCACCCGGAGTTCGTGCCGGAGAGCGTGCGTAACCAAGACAGCATCTACACGCTGAACAGCCTGATGGAAAGCCTGACGGGGGAAAAGTTCAGCTACCGGCAAATGACGGACTTCTACAACGGGAAGCCGCTGGAGGTGAAACGGATGGAGACGCCGGACGGCGTGCAGAAGGACAAGTCGGTGAAGTTCGACAAGGAGACGGGGAAGTTCTCCTTCTCCGACATCCGGCAGGAGCGGAAACGGGGGTTGAAGATGTAGCGTGAGCCGGACGAAATGGAAAGCATCCTTCGGGATGCTTTTTCCATATCCGCCCTGCCGCTTTCCGGTTTCTTTTGCTTCTTGTTCTTTTCCCGCCCCGCTCACGAAAGAAAAGAAGTGCAAAACGGATAGCGAACAAAAAAGGGGACGCTTAAAGCATCCCCTCGTCCGTGTAGCTGAGGTAGGTGTCCTCGGTCAGTATGATGTGGTCCAAAAGCTGTATGCCGATTGCCTCGCAGCCTTTCTTCAACTGGCTGGTCAGGTTGTTGTCCGGCGTGCTCGCCACGGTCGAGCCGGACGGGTGGTTGTGCGAGAGGATGATTCCCGAAGCATGGGAAACGAGAGCCGTCTGGAGGACGATGCGTATGTCCACCACCGTACAGTCTATCCCGCTGCGTGAGATGCACGAAACGCCCAGCAGCTTGCCTGCCCGGTTCAGGTACATCGCCCAGCACTCCTCGTGGTGCTGCATACAGTCCTCGTAGAAGGTCTTGAGGATGTCGTAAGACTCCTTGGAAGAGTGGATTCTAACTCTCTTGGATGCGTCAGCGTCCTTGTAACTTACGGTGATTTGAGGAAAAGACAGTGTATTCATAATGCAAAAAATTAAAAGTGAAACATTTATTTTTTGCTTTGGGGCACGGGGAAAGAGCGGACTTCATGCAAGGCTTTTGCGTGGAATACGACCCGAAGGTGTGGAGATTGCGCGCAAAACCGTCAGGTTCAGCCTTGCTACTTGTCCGTTTTTCCCCGTAGGTTTGCTAAAAAATGAGTGTGGAGCTTGGCTAAAAATCCGGTGGGTCGAGGGGTTTCTTTTTGCTTCTTTGTCTTTTCCCGCCCACGGCTCACCGAAAGAAAAAGAAGTGCGTCCGAAAATCGGGTCAATCCTTTCCCACGGGCGGGTAAAAAAAGAAGTCCGGGCGGATCGCTACCCGTCCCGGACTTCCGGCGATGAAACATAGAGGGGGAATGTTATGGCGTGATTTCCCCCGTTGCGATTAAATTCCCGTCCGAATAATACGCTATCTTCCCGTAGGTAAATCCCATGTCGGGAATGGCTACGAAAGCGATATAGTCCGAATACTCCCTGCCTTTGAGGTTCTTCCCGACAAGGTTGTTGAATATCATGGGGATGCTATGACCGTCCCCGCTGTAAAGGACGGTTTTCCCGTTCTGTCTGATTTCCCGCTTCATGCCGTTTCCTTGAAAAGTGTCCCGTCGATAAGGTACTCCCAATTATTCCTGTGGCTCTCGTCCGTGAAATATTCCTCGCTCTCGCAATACTCGCAATCGTCACGGCACGAGCGGAAGAAGTTTTCCAGACAGTCACGCATGAGTTCCTTGAAATTCCGTGTGTCGGGCGAGCGCATGAAGTCCATGAGGGGCTGCAAGATGATTTCGTCCGACACAACGCCCGTGAAGGGGCATTCGCAAGTGACGGAGATACGGCTCCTGCGCCTTTTCTTGCGGTCTTTCGTCCAATAGACCTTGGGCTTGTACAGCTCCGCATGGAAGTTGTTATAGAGGTAAGCCAGCAAACGGACGCCTGAAAGTTCCTCCGTGTCCGCCTCGTGCTTGGTATAGAAACGGTAAGCGTATGTGCAACTGTCGTAACGGTAGTTTGTGCAGGCAATGCGGAAAAGGTTGCAGAAGGCTTCGAGCGTGTCGCAGTTCTCGGAAGCATACGGGTAATCGTTTCCCTTGGCAAGCCAGTCGGTATAGGCTCTCTGACGGGCTTCGTCCTCCAGTTCCGCAATGCCGAATAGTGTATAGGTTCTCTGTACGGTTCGCATAAGTTTGAAAATTTGAAAGTTTGAAAATCGGTTTCTTTGCTATCTTTCTTTTCCGCTACGGCTCACGAAAGAAAGTAGCGGGCGGATTTCTCCGCCCTGCCCTTTGTCCTTAGGCTGCAATCTCTTCGGGTTGCGGTTGTTCCTCGGGTTGCGTTACCTTGCGCTCCCTTGCCCGTTCCTGTACCAAGAGGACGGCTTTCTTTTCCTCGATGCGCTGGTGACGCTTCTCGTACACCCCGTTGTACTCCCTTTCGATGTTGGCGAGTTCCTCCGGCATGTGCCTGCGTGCGAAGTCAAGCAAGAGGGTCGCCACGGTGTTGTTCCCATACGCTCCCTTGAAGTTGGCTACAAGGAAGTCCCTGCGGATGATGGTCTTCATCTTTACCGTGAGGTTTCCGATAATCCCCATCTTGTCCTCGTCCGTGATATACGGCTTGTCTTCCGCAATCCCCACGGCTGCGAAGTGTTCCTTTCGGAGCGAGGACAGAAGGAAGAAGTACAACATGGTATCTTCATCGGCACTGAACTTGCCGCCCGTGATGTCGGCTTCGAGGATTTGCTTCTTGGTGTCCTCCACCGTGCGTTCGAGTGCGATTTCCTTATTGCGCTCGTCCTGCTTCTCCAACTTCTCCACGGGTGAGAGCGGTGCGGGTGCGGGCGTTCCGTCCGCTGTCTGCGCTTCGGTCATGTTCTCCACGTAACAGAATGTAATCTCCTTCTGCCCGATTTTGGCATAGACGGTGATTTCCCCCGCTCCGCTCCTGCGGGTGATTTCCTCCTCCTGCTCCATGTAGTCCGCCCATTGCTGCTCGTAGCGGGTGCGGGCTTCCCCGTAGCGTTCGGGGTCGTTGAAATTTTCGGCTTTGGGTTCTTTGGGGCAGTTTGGAAAGGCGGTGTACCTGTCAAGGGTCTCCACCTCGTAGCCCGAAGCGGTTAGCCGTTCTACCACCGTCTCGTTGGTAGTGTAGCGGTCACGGCAGAGCGACACCTCCGGCTGGTTCCGCATGATTTGCACGGCTCGCTCCATGAGGTAGGATGCGTTCATCTCGGCAAGGCACGTGCGGTTGGCGCAATGCCCGCACCCGCCGTCACGGAACAACAGCAAGTTATTGGTGTTGTGTGCGCACGTGGCGCACTCGGTCTTGTCGAAGCGGTAGTATTGCAGGTCGGTGGTGAAGTTCTGTTCGATGCGCCTTGCGACATCGGCGGCTTTCAGTCCCCGCCAACTGTTATACGTTCCCTCTTCCTGCAAATGTTTCTCGTACACCTCACGCTGAATGTCCTCCCCGTATCGGCAGATTTCAGCCGCCACGCTGATGGTGATTTCATCCGCATCCAAGAGGGCGGCGATTTCGGGGATAAGGGCGGTGAATTTCAGCCGTGTGCGGATATAGTTCTCGTTCTTTCCGAAGAGTTGCGCCAAGGTCTGCACGGTGTGGCGTCCGCTCTCGATAAGCCGCTGATAGGCTGCGGCTTCCTCCACGGGTGTCACGTCCTTGCGCTGCAAGTTCTCGGTAATCGCCATTTCCTCGGCTTCCTCGTCCGACAACTCGGTTACGATTGCGGGAATTTCGTCCCTGCCCGCAATGACGGACGCACGGTAACGGCGTTCCCCGAAAACAATCCCGTAACGGTCTGTCCCGTCAACGGGGCGCACGGTGATGGGCTGCAACACGCCCTGCTGCTTGATGCTCTCTGCAAGCTCGTAAAGGCTCGTTTCATCGAAACGCTTGCGTGGGTTGAAACCGCTCGGCTGAATGTCTGCCAACGCTACCATCGTGATGTTTCTCTCTGCTGCTGATTGATTTGCTTTTGTCTTCATAATCCGTTTGTTTTTAAGTTGATTGTTTATTTTTGTTCTTTTTGATAATTTTTTCCGGTCGGGAAATCGGTTTCTTTGCTATCTTTCTTTCCCCGCTCCGGCTCACGAAAGAAAGTAGTGGGCGGAAAATCCGCCCTTGCGGGCTACCTGCGGTTGTAGCATACGTTCGCGAACTTCTTCTTTTGCTCTACCGCCCGTTTGAGGGTGTAGAACGTACCGCCCACGGCTACCGCATCGTAATAGACCATCAGAAAAGCGGAGTTTTCCAAAAGGTAGTCGTTACGTCGTAGGAAACAGCCCTCGGTATATCCGTCCTGCAAGGTTACCACTTCATCGGCTTGCGCCAAAATGGTGTCGTAACGCCGCTTGTCGGCTTGGGTGTACCGCTCGGCTTGTCCCTTGAAGGGAACAACGCATTTCAGCCGGATATGCGGGTATTCCTTTTTGAGGTTCAAGACTTCCTCTGCTGCGATAAGGTCGAAGCCCTCGCACATTCCCGACAAAAAGGTGTCGTAGCCTTTTTTGATGCAATAACTCTCGATGGCTACAAATGTATCGAACGCCACCTCCCTGAAGAGTTTCTCACGGTCTGCCGTGAACTTGGCTATACGGTTGGTGCGGTGTCCCGAAAAGGCTACCGTCTTTTCTTTCGTAACGGGTGTTCCGTTTTCTGTCAATGTCCTTGTTTCCATATCGGTAAATTTTAGAGTATTAAAAGAATGATTATCAAGATGAACACGAAGCCGACAAACAGACGCCACGCAAGGGCGAGAACAAGCCGTGCCACGAAGTAAAACAGAGCCACGACAAGCGACAAGGCGAAAAACCGCCCTGCGGTGGTGGTGAGGAAATAAACCACCGAAGCCCAAAGGATTAGGCGGTATATCCGTTTGTAAACAAGTACCGTTTTCATGTTCTTGGGTATTGTCGGGCGGATTGCTCCGCCCGTGGTTGTTTAACAGTTCCCTTTCGGGATATAGCGGTTATCGGCTATCAGCCGAAAAGTGTCGTAATCAGCCGTTCCCCGATAACTTAGGGACAGTTCAAAGGAGAGGTGTCCTTTCTCTATGTAGAAAGTGAAGCGCAAGCCGTTGCGGGTTATCGTCCCTTTTGAACGGTTTCTCCCTTCCCATCTTACGGGTTCGTTCTCGATACTTTTCAAGAAGTCGGCTACCTTTTTCGAGTTCTCCGCATTTTCCTGCTCCACCTGCCTGTATATCTGCGTGCAGTAGTTTATCCAATCGTTTATTTTCTTGGCGGTGAACACGCCGATATTGCACGGCTTTTCGTATTGGTTGCCCGCCCTTTCGATGTCGTAGCGGTTGACATACTCAAAATGCTCCATGTCGGTGGCTATCCTGTATTTGTTCTCTTTGTTTATCTTGTACACATGGAAACGGATGCCGTTGTACGTGAACTCTATGCGCACGCCGTAAAATGCGGGGTATTCACCGCTTACCACGTGGTAGCCGTATTCCGCTTGGGGTATGTACTTCCTTATCTCCTGCATGAGTGGAGACAGCTCTTTTTTCGCCCGTTCCGCACTTTCGGTAAACCTCGCATTTACGTTAAAGCCGTTAAATTCCTTTTCTGATAATGTTTTCATCGTCTTATGTCTTTAGTGGGGCGGACTGCTCCGCCCGTTGGTTTATACTCTTGTTCCTTTGCTGTCCCGCTTAGGCTGCTGCGGGTTCGTTTATCGGTTCGGTTACCTTGTCGGCAATCATCTTCGCCGCCTTGTTCACGTCCCCCAATATCTCCACCAAAAAGGCGGGTTCTTCCCTTAGCTTGGTGAGCCAGTGTTTCAGATAGGCGGCGTTGTTCTCCTGCGGTACGGCTGCGTAGCCGAAGAACGCACCGCAAAGGGCTGCGGTAAGTTCCGCCACAAGTTCCTCACGGGCATAGAGCGCATCCCCGAAGAAGCTGCCGAACGTGCGGTTCAGCCGTTGGGGGCTTCCCGTGCTGTGCGCCATCTCGTGCAGGAGCGTGCCGTAATATTCCGCTCCCTGCGGGAACTGCTCACGCTGCGGGCAAACGATATGGTCGGAAGAGGGCGAATAGTAGGCACTGTCCGAATACTGCACCTTGATGGGGCAATACCAATTTTGCAGATAGACAAGCTCGTCCAACGCCTCGTAAATCATCCCGTCCGAATAGTCTTCGGGTTGCTCCCCCTTCTTCATGCGCTCGTAGCGTTCGGGCTGCTTTTCGGCAAAATCGGTCTGGTCGATGTTGAAGACATTGTAATACTTCATCTGCGGGATGACCTTGTAATTTTCCTGCTCGGTTGCGGGCAGCTTGCGGTATTCCTCGTACTTGATTGTCTTTTTCGTTTCCTTGTGTACCACGAACTTAAACCAATAATAGACGGGAAACGAGCGTGCGCCCTTGCAAACACTTAAATCCTCTTCCTTCGCTTGGTTGAACGTGAGGAACACGGGCAAAGTGAATTTCATGAACTCGGTGTAGAACAATAACATCAAGACATTTCCGCCGTTATAGAGCGTCCCTCTGATGTTGCGGGGCAAACCTTGTTCAAGGCTCGCAATCCACGGCTTTTGCCAATCCGTTTTCAAGCACTCGATTTTCTTGATTAACAAATCGGTGAACATCGGTGCAATCTTTTCGATGGTGCTGTTCGTTGTTGCCATAACTCACAAATTTTAATCGTTATTACTCTGTTTTCATCGCTTGTCGCCCCAACCAATTTTTTTCCCTTGGCTGATTGGGAAGAACATTGACCATCATTGATAGCGGAAAAGGTGAATTGCAACCATCTGAAAAAATGGTAAATACTACCCGCAGGGTGGAGATTTGGCATTTTTTGCGGATTTGCTTTCACCTCCGCCTACCTTCGTCAATGTTTTTCCAATCAGCTTAGGGAAAAAATGCCCTGTCAGTCTATTCCAGTCAATGGTAAGTTACTTGCCGGGTGCAGGAAAAAGAAGCCTTCCGGAGAGCCGGGAACGCCCGTTTCCCAAGGCAAGGAGATACGGGCGGGAGAAGTATATGGGAGCACGGTCAGGTTTCGGCTGCCGGACAAACGCCGGGGAACTCTTTC
>OGLX01000819.1_pt1 | contig 18474 bp, 12 predicted proteins | sample 1572821 | NCBI WGS metagenome assembly OGLX01 (sample SAMEA2581908, study PRJEB24529) | metagenome | biome: Human gut stool | place: China | collected 2011 | reverse complement strand
AGTTTTCACTTGCGAGGCTTTTTCCTGTTAGGGGGTGCAGCAGTCTCTGCTGCACCAACCAAGCTATTGGTGCACTTCTTTGTTGGTGCAGTGGAGACCACTGCACCCCCTATTTGGGCATATTATTTTTGAGGCTGCTTTTTAGTTGCTGCGGAGGCCGGAGACCTCCGCTACTAAAGCAACTCTATTTGTATTTTCTGAATCTCCACCACATCATCACGCCCGCCGACGTCAGTCCGAACGGGAACGCCATCCACACACCCATCAGTCCGTAGTCCAACACGAAACCGCAGAGATAGCCCACGGGCAGCGAGATGACGAAGAAGGCGATGAACGCTATCAGCATCAGCGGCTTCACGTCGGCGATGCCGCGCAGCGCGTTGGCGTAGTTTATCTGCATGCCGTCGCCGAACTGATAGATGAAGAACGGCAGGAGCAGCGAGAGCACACCCGCCGACACCTCGGCGCTGTCTGTAAACCATCCGCCGATATGGTTGCGCAGCAGGAAGATGATGCCGCCGAGCACCACCTCGAGCATCACCATAAGACGCAGACCCGCCGTCACCGTGTGGCGCACGTTCTGCACGTCGTGCTGTCCGTGGAAGTAGCTCGTGCGCACAGCCACCGCAGCACCCAGTCCGTAGTAGACCATGAATGTGAACTGCGAGATGGTAGACATCACCTGATGCGACGCCAAGGCTATCGTGCCGAGCCATCCCACCATGATGATAGAGAGCGAGAACGACGCCGTCTCCATGCCCATCTCCAGCGCGATAGGCGTGCCGAGCGAGCCGAGGCGGCGCAGCAAGTCGCGCGACCAGCCCAGACGGAAGAAGCCCTCTCTGTATGAAGCGAAGCGGCGTGCGCGCAGGAACACCGCTGCGAACACCACCACCATTATTATACGCGAGAGCAGCGTAGACACGCCCGCACCGATTACGCCCATCTCGGGCGAACCGCACTTACCATAGATGAATATGTAGTTGCCGAGAATGTTCAGCAGGTTGCCCGAGAGCAGAATCCACATCGACGTGCGCGTCAGCGTGATACTGTCCGTAAACTGCTTGAAGGCGTTGAACAGCATCACGAACGGCAGCGATGCAAACAGCACCATATAGTAAGGACGCATGTAGCCGAGCAGTTCCTCCGGCTGTCCGATGTTGCCCAGATTGAAGAAGAGCACCAGCAGTACAGCCATCATTGCCACCGCCGCCAGCGTGTTCGTAAGCAGCGAGCAGCGCAGCGCCTGACCCGCTCCGGCGTGTTCGCCGCGTCCGAAGAGCGCGCCCACTATCGGCGTCAGTCCGTAAGAGAAGCCCGTGCCGGTGATGATGGCAAGGTTCATGATGTTGTTGACGAACGACGCAGCGCCAAGCTCCGTCGTGCTGTGGTGCCCCACCATCATCGTGTCCGCAAAGCTAAGCACAATCATACCCATCTGACCTATCATGATAGGGATGCCGATGGAGAGCAGCGTGCGGTAGTGCTGCCCCATGCTTATCGTGCTGTTACCAGAATTTGTTTTTGTCTTCGTTGTATTCATATCCGACAGCTGCCAGTTGGTCAATAATCTGTTGTTTTTCTACGTGGAGGTCGTCGCATAAAGCGTCGAGCGAGGGGTAAGTGTCGCGCAAGTGCGCATTGATGACGCTGAAGAGCATCATCGGGTCTTTGGGTAATCCAAGCATAATAATCTGATTAAATAATAGTTACCTGATAAAATTCAGAGTGCAAAGTTACTCAAACTTTTACAAACAAATGGCACGAATGGGTTTACATCTTGTCAAAAGGTTCAATATATTTCCGTTTTTTAGTGCGAGAGGGTAGATTTTCGGGCTTTTTTTTGGCTCTGTCGCTTTTTTTGCCGAACTTTGCACCGAATATAGCTTTCTAAAATTCAAGCACATAGGCGACTTTACGATGTGGCGGAAAACGACTGCGCCACCTATATATAATAAATCAAAACAGAAATATTAATGGTAAAGCCATTCTCACTAATCGCTGTCGTGGCATTTGCTACGACACTCACATCTTGTTTCAAGGATGAAGCGCTCAACAACGAGTGCGACATAGAAAAGGCATGGATTCAGGTGGACAACCCCGACGAGGTGTTCTTCCAGCCGTCTAATGCCGAACTTCCAGATATCGAGTCGACAAAGACCGACCTTATCTTCCCCGACCTGCGCCCTAACAGCGATGTTACAGCCCTGCCGGTATACTTCAAGGTAACTGACGGAGCAACAATAACTCCGGAGAACGGCTCGGTGCAGAACTTCGCAGACGGACCGGTGACATACGTAGTGACCTCAGAAGACGGTCAGTACAACCGCACATATCGCGTCTACATAAAGGCGAAGGAAGCAGACCCGACCCCCGATCCGGGCAAGCCGGAGGATCAGTTCGGCTATGTAAACTACAACTTCGAGAACTACTTCCTCGACCCCGCATCGTCGAAGTTCTATGTGTGGAGCGACTACGAGAACGGCAACAACTGGGCAACTGGCAACCCCGGCTTCAAGATTGCTAAGGGTACTGCTACGCCCGACCAGTATCCTTCTACACCTCTTGCAGAGGGTTACGACGGAGCAGCCGTGAAGCTCGAGACATGCGACACCGGCGCATTTGGCGTGATGGTGAACATGCGCATCGCTGCCGGCAACCTCTTCACCGGCGTGTTCGACTCGAAGTCGGCTACAAAGGCACCGCTTAAGGCTACACACTTCGGCGATGGCTCGTACAACCAGATAAACTATCGCCCCGTGACGCTCGCTGGCTACTATCAGTACACGCCGGGCGAAGTGTTCAAGGATAAGAAAGGTAAGGAAGTGGAAGGACGCATCGACCAGGGCGACATCTACGCCGTAGTGTTCCGCAACGTAGACAGCGAAGGCAATTCGTTCTACCTCACCGGTGACAACGTGCTCACATCTCCGCAGATTGTGGCGCTGGCTCGTGTGCCTAACGTCGTGAAGACCGAAGGCGGATGGCAGAAATTCTCTGTCGACTTCAACTACAGCGGCGAGCTCGACCCCGCCATCCTCGCCAACTATGGCTACAGCATGGCGGTAGTGTTCACATCGAGCATCGACGGCGCAGCCTTCCAGGGCGCTGTGGGCAGCACGCTGCTCATCGACAAGGTAAGCATTGCATATAAGAAGTAAGGAAACAAGCAAATGAAGAAATCAATAATAGCTGCAGCCTTCGCGCTGCTCTTCGGCGCGCAGGGCGCGTCGGCAATCGGAATATTCGACGACCTGCGCTATCAGGCTCGTCTCGGCTACAATATCGGCGGCACAATGCTGATGGGCATGCCCGCTTCTATACGCGGTCTTGACAGCTACACGCCGAAACCCAGCTTCACCATAGCGCTCGACGCCTACAAGCCGCTCACTGAGAAGTGGGGCATGATGGCAGGTTTCCACTTCCAGACAAAGGCGATGGAGACCGACGCTCGCGTGAAGAGCTACTCTATGGAGATGCGCCAGGGCAGCGAGTCGCTCAGCGGACTCTTCACGGGCAATGTCGTTACGAATGCAAAGCAGCTCGTCGTAACGCTGCCTCTGCAGGCTACGTTCAGCGTGTCTGACGCTGTGCGACTGAAGTTCGGTCCGTACTTCTCTTACGCTCTTAACAACGAGTTCACCGGCTACGCCTACGACGGCTATCTGCGCGAGGGCGACCCTACCGGACAAAAGGTGGAGCTCGGACACAACGAGGGCGAGCGCGGCGACTACGACTTCTCGAGCGATATGCGTCACTGGCACTTCGGCTTCGACTTCGGTGCCGACTGGTACTTCTCGCAGCACTTCGGAGCATACGCCGATGTGCAGTGGGGTATGTCGGGAGTGTTCCGCGAGAACTTCAAGACTATCGAGCAGACCATGTACCCCGTGTATGCTACGCTCGGTGTGCTGTACAAGCTCAAATAAGTTGAGGTGTTGATGTTGTAATGTTGAGATGTTGACATTAGTTTACAGCTTAATGGCAAATCTCACCACCACACCATCTCACCATAACACCATAACAACAATAATTATTAAACCTAAAAACAAGTAACAAGCTTATGAAAAAAATCTTTACTCTGTTAGTCCTCTTGATGGCGACAGTATGTGTGTCTGCCCAGCAGTATTACAAAGGATCGTTCCACTCTAAGGTGGGCGACTTTAACGATTATGAAACAACAGTAGCCGTAACTCAGGGCGAAGGCGGCAAGTACACACTTGTGTTCGAGAGTATAATCTTCGGCAACGACGACTTTGGCAAGTGTACATTCGCCGGTATCGAGAACTATAAGTGGGCAGGCGGCAACAGCTTCACCTTCTCTAACGAAGGCGGCAACCTCGGCGCAGCTACAAAATACTATTTCGAGTTGTCTGACGCTCTCGGCAAGTCTGTAATCGACGACGAGAAGATCTACATCACATTCAAGTACTTCCAGGTTAACACGACCAAGGAGTACAGAAACGTAGTGTTCGAAGGCCAGCGCACAAGCAGCGGCGGTGGCAGCACTGGCGGCGACGACAAGCCGACAATCACCGATACAGAGCAGTTCACAGCTGATGTGGTTTCTGTATTGGAGGGCGGTCAGTCTGGCAACGTTAAGTATCCTAACGTAGTAGCAAAGGTTTGCGAGTGGAGTGACGGCGTTCACAGCCTCGAAATCGAGCACATCGACACAGAGAAGGGCTCAATGTCAGGCGTTCTGTTCAAGGGTCTTGAGAAGAAGGAAGTGAACGGCGAGGTGGTATACACTGGCACCGTAGAGCCGGACATCACAGACCTTCCTGACTTCTACCTCGGCTACACAAAGCTTATGGCAAACGTTGAGGCTAAGATAGACGAGAGCGGCGACCTCTATGCTACAATCGTGTTCACAGACGAGGACGAGCCTGCGTTCAAGCTCACAGCATGGTTCAACTATCAGGAGCCGTTCGTTCCTGCAGATCCGTTCTCTGTAGAAGGTGGCCTTGTTGGTTACACAGTAACAGACGACGGCGATTTCACTAATAACGTAGTGAATACACTCACATTCACAGAGACAGCAGAAAACGTATATACACTCTCGTTCTCTAACGTAGCTATTCCTAACGGCATCGGTCTCAACACCGTTACATTCGAAGGCGTTGCACGCACAGGCAACGACAGCGAGGCTAAGTTTGCAAGCAAGAAGGGCGTGGCTAAGACAACAGCTGCACACCCGTCTTACACAGAGGTCGACTACACTGATCTCGAGATTATCGTAGGCTTCGACGCAGATAAGAAGGTGACAAGCTGCACTGGTAGGTTCGTTATCGACAACTGGGGCGAGTCTGTCGCTTACACATTCAACTACGACCCGACAGCAACTTCTGTAAACACAGTAGTAGCTGCTGACGGCACCGTTAAGCACATCTACACACTCACTGGTGCGAAAGCTACTTCTCTCCAGCGCGGCGTGAACATCGTGCGCACAGCCGACGGCAGAACGCTGAAGGTTCTGAAGAAGTAATTTTAATTAATAATAGATGAACAAATTATTTATTACAATGGCTACCGCTGCCCTGAGTCTCTCGGCAGCGGCAGCCGATTTCACCGGCTCGTTCGGCAAAGACCTGAACGGCAACGGTAAGATCAGTGTTGTCGACAACGCTGACGGCAAGACAGTGAAGGTGACAATCAGTGGCGCAACCATCAAGGTAGGCACCACCAGCGCACCTGTTAGCGACCTTGTTCTTGACGGCGTGAAGTCGTCGAAGGTCGGCAAATTCCAGCTCCTCAACGGAAAGGCACACGCCGGCGACTACGACGTGTTCTTCCTCGGTCAGGTTGCAGACGGCAAGATCACAGCCAAGTTCAACCTCAACCTCAACGGAGCTTACTATGCTCAGGGTACATTCGGCGAGACACGCTACACACTTGGCCAGCTTCTCGGTTCCGACTTCGAGTCATGGCACAAGGCTGAGTACAGCGGCAACACAAGCGATGAGCCGGACGGCTGGCACTCGTTCATGAGCGCACACGCTTCTGGTATGTATGCTTCTGCGCGCAAAAACACCCACACATTTATCTCTAAGGACGTTCGCCCAGGTGCTAAGGGACAGTGCGTCAAGGTCGTTTCAAGCAAAGTGCTCGGCGTACCTGCCAACGGCACTATCACCACCGGTCGTCTTTACGCAGGTCATATAAAGCCGACAAACCCAGCCAACAACGCTACAAGCGATCCCGCCGGTACCGATAAAGACTCGAACAACGACCCGTTCTACGCCCCGATCAACACTTTGCCCGATTCTATCGCAGTATGGGTGAAGTACAAGCAGGGAGCACTCTCTGCCTCAGACAAGAAGGACTATCCCTACGCCAACCTCTCGGCTGTGCTCACCGATGGCACCAAGTATCAGGATCCGGAGGACAAGACATACACCAATGTGTTGGCAAAGGCTCAGAATAAGGAAATCGCGGAGAACGGCAACGTTTGGCAGCGCATCTCTGTACCGTTCGCATACACAAATGCAAAGCTCGACCCGAAGGCAATGCTCGTGACGCTTTCTACAAACGCCCAGCCGGGTGTGGCTTCAAAGGATGTAGACACCCCTGACGAGCTTTACATCGATGACCTCGAGCTTGTATACAACTCACAGCTCACCTCGCTGAAGGTAGATGGAGTAGAGGTGCCGGGCTTCGCAAGCGACAAGTACAGCTACACAGTCTACTCTTCAAAGGACGCTGACAAGAAGCTCGAGTTCGCAACAAACGCTAAGTCGGCTTTCGTAGCGTCAGACTGCGTTGCTCCGACAGACGGCAGCGGCAACTGTGTATACAATGTGACCGTTACATCTGCCGACCTGCAGACATCTCACACATACGTTGTGAACGTAGTTTGCCCGACAACCTACACCGACCAGCTCCTCATCAACCTCAACGGCGAGGATATGGAACCGGAGCAGGCAAGCATCGACGTATGCAGCGAGGGCAACAACAACTACACCTTCGTGCTGAAGAAGTTCTCGTTCGGCGAAATTCTCATCGGCGACGTTACAATCAGCGGCGTGCCATGCGTTGAGAAGGACGGCAAGCAGACCTTCGCCGTAGAGAAGGACGCAGCCATCACCAATGGCGCCGACATCGCTGAGGCTCTCGGCAACAAGGTTCACGTCACAATGAACGCAGAAATCGAGAACGGCAAGCTCTACGCAGAGATGACTCTCCCCGTAACAATCGGTGGCGAGACCATCAACGTGAAGGCTACATTCGGCAAGAAGGCTGTGAACGTAGAGAAGACAACCTACAAGGACCAGCTCGTCATCTCTCTTAATGGCGACAAGCAGGATCCGGAGGATGCAACTATCGACGTTATCAAGCAGAGCGAGGGCAAGTACACCTTCGTGCTCAACCAGTTCTCGTTCAGCGGTCTCCTCATCGGCGATGTAACAATCACCGACGTACCGGGCGTTGAGAAGAACGGCTACGTGTTCTACACCGTAGAGAAGGATGCAGTCATCACCAACGGCGCCGACATCGCTGCGGCTCTCGGCAACAAGGTGCACGTGAAGATCGTCGAGGCTTACAGCAAGGACGGCAAGCTCTACGCTAAGATGACTCTCCCCGTAACAATCGGCGAGGATACTATCAACGTTGAGGCTGTATTTGGCGAGAAGCCGGCAGCCGGCATCAACGGCATCACCACCACTCAGAACGGCAAGGTTGAGGTTTACAACGTCAACGGCGTACGTCTGAACGGCCTTCAGAAGGGTCTGAACATCGTTCGCACCGCTGACGGCAAGGTTGTGAAGGTGTTGAAGTAATAAGACATAACAGACATTGAACATACATAGGGTGTGTTAAAATGGAATTGACAAATGTTAAATTCCGTTTTAACGCACCCTATTTCGTTTATTTTAACTATTTTTGAAGCATCTAAACTAAAATCAGCATGAAAAAAGTATTTACACTCATGGTTTTCTTGATGACAGCGCTCTGCACATTCGGTCAGGTATTCACCGACGACCTGCATGTGACAAGCGGCGCAGGCAGAACAACCGACTACGCACAGAAGGAAGTGGAGCTGACCAAGGTGTCAGATGACGTCTACAAGTTTACGTTCCGCAAACTCGCTCCAATGGAATACAAGACCTTCGGCGACTTCGTCGTTGAGGATGTGACGGCAACCGTCGATGCAGCCGGCGAGATGACATTCTCTACCGCAAGCACCGAGGCCGAGGGCACATGGACCAACGTTACGAGCACAGCAGCCATCGGCGGCGTAACCGAAGGCAGCAAGTCGTCGATCAGTGCATTCACGGCTACGCTCTCAGCCGACAAGTCGAAGCTCATCGTCGACTTCACCTTTATGACGATGGGTAGCGATGTGGACGTGGTGTTTGGCAAGAAGGTAGATACCGCTATCAACACCGTGAATGCTGCCGACGACAACAGGTATGTCGAGATATACAACCTCGGCGGAGTGCGTATGCAGCGCCTGCAGCGCGGTATCAACATCGTGCGCACAGCCAACGGCAAGGTGAAGAAGCTGCTCGTGAAGTAACCTCAGGGGGTGCACTTGTCTCAAGTGCACCAACCAAGCAGTAGCCAACAGTTTTGTTGGTGCAGCTGAGACAGCTGCACCCCCTTGCAGTGCACCAACCAAGCAGTAGCCAACAGTTTTGTTGGTGCAGTTGAGACAGCTGCACCCCCTGGGAGTGCACTAACCAAAGCAAAAAACAATTTACTAACATTAATTAATAACAAACCAAATTTATTATGAAGAAAATTTTCTCCTTACTCGTTATGTTGGTGATGACAGCGACGGCGTTCGCTCAGTCAACAAGCGAGAAACTTTTGGACGACGGTTACGCTCCTAACGGTTCCGTTGTTCCGGCAAAGGCAATCACAGTCGACTGGGCTACCCAGAAGCTCGTTGTGAATGTCAATTTGGCTAACTGCAGCGAAACACCTAACGAGTGTATCTTCTCGGTGTCAACTAACGCTACCGACATCGCTAACTGGGATCAGGAAAGCGGAAGCACACTCCACCTCTTCTACACCAAGAATGCAAGCGTTTGGACAGCTAACGGTTGGGAAACTTACACCCAGAAGTTCGCCGTTCAGTATCGTTATGCTGGCGACAACGGCGCTACAAACCACTACTTCGTTGTTAGCGACCCGTCCAACTGCACTATCGTAATGGACAAGAACGGTATCACAATGGATGGTACTCTCGTGTTCCCGGCTTCTGAAATGCCGAACCTCTACAAGGAGGGTGCTAACCAGCTCTACTTCGGTTCAGTACGTGCTGAGCATACATACGCTACATACAAGTCTGTAGAGCTCGTGACAGAGGGTGGCTCAACTGGAGGCGGCACAACAGAGCCTACTCTGCCTACTTCTTACGAAATCACAGACAACGCCATGACAATGTATGTTCCGAGCAACAATGGTGAGGATGTACAGAACTACACACAGTACATGAAGGACGCCAAGCTCCAGGTGGAGAAGGACGCAGAAGGCAAGTACACCGTTACATTCAACGACGTAGTTGCAGGCAAGGACCGCGAGTCTCTTGGCACCATCGTATTTGCAGGTCTTGATGCACCGACTGAGTCAGAAGACCTCATCGGTGTTGAGATTCCGCAGGGTCGTGTTTGTACAATCTATGCAGAAGGTTCTTCTTTCGACAACCACATGTTCCGTGTAGTGAATGGATCGGTAGGCATCGTGCCTCCAGCAAATGAAGGCGATCCCGCTACTGCACACGTTATGCTCTCAATGTCTGACGACGATGGCAATATGCTGGCTTACAAGATGGGCGATGTGTTCATCCCGGTTGACCATAACTTCACAAGCGACGCTTACGTTAAGGTAGGCGACCAGACAACAAACTTCGCAAACTCTGAGGCTGTGCTCACAGAGTTCATGGAGGACGTTTACAAGGTTACATTCAAGAACATCACAATCGGCGAGAAGACAGGCGACTTCACAGTAGAAAACCTCGAGCCGACAGAGGATGCTGACGGCAATCTCACTTTCACAACATCTGATACATACGGCTTCTGGAACGACGCTGACGAGACAGAACTCGACTTCACCGACTTCTCTGCTTCTGTAAAGGTTGGCGAGAACGGCTTCGAGGGCTTCGTTTGCAAGTTCACAACAGAGAACGGTCAGTTCGTATACGGCGAGAAGGCAGAGACACCGGAGCCGCCGTCAGTAGTTGAGACAAAGATCTTCAGCGATAAGCTCGAATACACACTCAATACAGCATCTGGCACAAACGATCCTCAGAAGCTCACAATCGAGTCGCTCGGCAACGACCGTTACAATGTTGTTCTTGCTAACCTCGACACATACAATGTTCTCTACGTGAACGTTGGTACCGTTAGCTTCAAGAATGTCGCAGGTAAGACAGAGAACGGCGTTACAACTATCGAGGCTGAGAAGCCGGAGGTTACATTCACAGATGCTGACTACCCCCTGGAGGACTCTAAGGAGGGCAAACTCAAGGTTATGTTCAATAACGACAAGGCTTATCTGGACGCTTCTGGTGTTGTTTCTATCCCTTCGTTCAGCAGGTCTTACACCTATAAGCTCGTTTACGGCACTGAGTTCTCAACAGAGGAGCCGAAGGATGACTACGCTATCAACTTCGACAAGGACGCTAACAGCACACATAGTAGCCGTGCCCTCAACAGCTTCTCTCTCCAGCAGACAGGCAAGGACAAGCAGACAAAGAGCGTTAAGACTTCAAAGGCTGCTTACGAGGATCATACAGCAGACGAGCCGTTCACAGTTGAGGCTGGCAGCGAACTTACAGCTTCGTTCGATTACACAGGCGAATGGATGCATAGCTTCGTTTACATCGACTTCGACAACGACGGCAAATTCTCTTACAAGGAAGGACAGTGGGATCAGGCTGGCACCGATTTGGTAGCATTCAGCTTCTACTCTCTCGACTCTAACCCAAAGAACGATGCATCTGGTTACAACTCAGTAGGTGATGAACTTACAGGAGATGCTCGCAATACTTATGCTGCACCTTCGTTCAAGGCTCCTGCTAAGGCTGGCGAATATCGTATCCGCTTCAAGATCGATTGGAACTGCATCCTTCCTGGTGGTTCAAGCAGTATCCTCTCTGACGGTGGTGGCGTTTGGGACGCAACTCTTAAGGTTGTAGAGCCGGTTGTTGACGGCATCAGCACAATCAACGCTGAGGTTGCTAACGGCGAGGCACAGCTCTTCACTGTTGACGGCGTACAGATTTCTAAGCTGCAGAAGGGTCTGAACATCGTTCGCTCTGCTGACGGCAAGGTTAAGAAGGTACTCGTTAAGTAATCTTTTTTAAGACTATAGGGTAGGGCGCACGCCCTTTCCGATAAACAATAAATCCCGACTCCAGCAAAGGAGTCGGGATTTTTTTTGTATTAATATGTCGTAAACCGATGTATTTTAACGTTGTTTTTATTGTGTAAACGATAATTATTCTTACCTTTGCATATAAAGTACGACTAAGAACAGACAAATTGTAAACATTTCCGGCATTCGGATAACCCTATGCTGCTTACATACTAAAATATAGAATATTATAGTTCACTTAATTTAATAACAATTTATTAACAAAAAAGAAAGGATTTAGTATGAAGAAAATCTTATCTCTTCTTTCGATGTTGATGGTTACCGTAATGGCATTCGCTACGGACTACACTGATCAGCTTACTTTCAAGCTGACTTTGGGCAGTTCTTATGACAAGGCTTTGCCGGAAGGTACTCTCACCGTTGAAAAGCGCGTAGACGGCACATACAATGTGGCCGCATGTGGCTGCGATTTCAGCACTTATGGAATGGGAAACTGGGGCGACCTTAGCTGCGATGGAGTAGAAGGCACAACAGACGCCGATGGTTTGACAACAATCCAAGTTAGCAACCCTGAAGTTTTTGCCAATGGAACTATTGTTGATGGTTTCGCTCTTAAAGGTGAGTCACTCCTCGTTAAGTTCAACGAGACAAAGGCTTACGCCCTTTTCAAGGGTAAGTTGGCTCTTAACGCTGTAACTGGCTATCCTTTTGAATACACCTTCGGCACAGACGAAGGCTTCGAGTCAACTGGCGGCGGTTCTACCGGCGGTGGCGAGACTGGCGGCGAAGTAACAGAGAAGTACACTGTTAACTTCGACAAGACAGCTTACCATTCACGCAACGACCGTGTCCTCAGCAGCTTCTCTCTCCAGCAGACTGGTAAGGACAAGCAGACTGTAAACGTATTCGCTTCGAAAGCAGCTTACGAGGATCACACATCGTCTGTATTCAATGTTGAGGCAGGCAGCGAGCTGACAGCTTCGTTCAACTACTCAGGTCAGTGGATGAATGGTTATGTATACATCGACCGCGACAACGACGGTGAGTTCTCTTACAAGGAAGGCCAGTGGGATCAGGCAGGCACCGACTTGGTAGCCTACAGCTTCTACTCTACACTTGCTAATCCGAAAGTAAACGATGGCAATGGCTACAACTCTACCGGTGCTTCTGTATCTGGTAACGATCGTAGCAACGTTAATCCTCCTGTATTCACAGCTCCTACAGAGCCGGGTACATACCGCATCCGTTTCAAAATCGACTGGAACTGCATCCTCCCTGGAGGTTCAAGCGACATCCTCTCTGACGGTGGTGGCGTTTGGGACGCAACTCTCAATGTCGTAGCAGCAAAGCCTGAGGTTAAGGAAGAGAAGAGCTTCACAGACGCTATCTCTATGGTTGCTAACGGTGTGTCTGAACCAGTAGGTCAGGCTCAGGTTACTATCAAGGAGATGACAGACGAGACAATCAGCATGACACTTGCTATTGTTGGTCAGGAAGATGCTGAGTACACAGCTTCTGGTTTCACCAAGACTGTTGATACAGAGAAGAACCGCACTACCTACAATGGTAAGATTAACGTTGACGGCGATGACTTCGACGTAACTGCTCTTGTTTATACAGATGGCGCAGAGAAGCTCTATATGGTAGCTAAGGGTGCTGAATACAACTACGTAGTCGGTACAAATCCGGACGCTCCGACAGTGGTTTCTGACAAGACATACACAAGCAACCTCCGCATTTACGACGGAGAAGAGCCGGTTGTAGAGGAAACAGAAGCTCAGGTGAACGTCACCATGTACTCTGACGATACCTACAAGATCACTCTTAAGGACGTATCTATGCTCAACCAGACATCCGACCTCGTATTCGTAGGTAAGGCAATCGCTGAAGAGACAGATTCTGAGGCGCCGCGCACAATCATGGCTAAGTCTGACGGCGCTACGACAAACTTCTTCGGCGAGGAGATGAACGCTACATTCGAGATCACAGAAGTTTCGGCTGACGAGGTCAAGATGGGCTTCTCTATCGAGAGCGATAACTTCAGCTATCTGGGCGAGTTCAACTACGAGGAAGAAAAGCCAGAGCCAGAGGTTTACACAAGCAACCTCCACATCTACGACGCTGCAGCTCCTGAGACAGACCTCTTCAAGGCTGACAAGGCTAACGTAGAGTTCTTGGCTACTGAAACAGGTGAGTTCACGCTCACTCTTAAGGACGTAACACTCAACGAGAAGACTCAGGACCTCGTATTCACTGGTACACTTCCTACAACAGAACCAGGTGGTCAGGAGCCGCTCGCAGAAGAGGGTGAGGGTGAAGTAACTCCAGATGAGCCAGCAATGGTTCTCAACGCTACTGCTGACGAGGCAACAACAAATTTCTTTGGTGGCGGTGCTACTTATGCAACAGCTGTGTTCAATGTCTCTTACGATAAGAATGACAACTTCATGATGACATTCACTATCGCAGCAGCTAAGAACTACGCTGGCGAGTTCAACTACGAGGTTAAGACACCTGCTGCAGAACCGTTCTGCAAGGAGAACTACGTAGCTGACGGCAATGGCTTCGAGTGGGAGATTCCGGTAGATTGGGATACTCAGAAGATCGTTATGTCTATCGACCCGTCTACATGTACTGGTTCTTGCGAGCACGTCATCGGTCTTGGTGCTGTTCCGACAGCTTGGAATAACACTCTCAACTTGTATCGCACAAGCGCAGACCAGATGCTCCAGGGATACTTCCAGGTACCTGGTGGCAGCAACAACAACACAGACAAGTTCGCTGAGACAGCTCCGTTCCTGGTAGAGGTTTCTAAGGCTCAGGGCTTCGTTGTAAACGGCGAGGTTAAGATCGCTGCAAGCGCAATGAGCTATCTCTTCACTCTCCCGACCGTTAAGATGGGTACTGGCGAGGGCGTTAACGACAAGTCGCGTGCTACATACAACTACGTTAAGGTAGTTGACAAGGACTGGACGAAGGATCCTGAGACTGGCATCAACGCAACAACAGTTGCTGAGGGCGAGTTCGAGGTATTCTCTGTTGACGGCGTTAAGCTTTCTAAGCTCCAGAAGGGTCTGAACATCGTTCGCTCTGCTGACGGCAAGGTTAAGAAGGTACTCGTTAAGTAATATTCTATCATAACAACGAATAAAGCGTATTTCGTTGCTTGAATAAATTAACAACGGATTAAACGGATTAATCGGATTTTCTTCTTTGAGTAGTGAGAATCCGTTTCATCCGCTTAATCCGTTGTTTTTATTTTCTGCACCCTAACAATCTGTGTATTTCCGTGAAATCTGTGGGAGAATACGCAGCAATAAATTCTGTGAGTTCTGTGTGTTCTGTGGGAGAATGTTACTACGGAGGGGGCTTGCAGAGGGCGCAGCTCTTGCTCGGTTGGTGCATTCTTGCTCTGTTGGTGCAGCTCTTGCTCGGTTGGTGCAGCTCTTGCTCGGTTGGTGCACTTGAGACAAGTGCACCCCCTAAGTGTGCCACCGTTCGCGTTCGCCGTCCAATCGGTTCGCGTTCGCCGTCCGATCGGATTCCGTTCGCCGTCCGATCGGTTCGCGTCCGCCGTCCAATCGGTTTCCGTCCGCCGTCCGATTGGATTCCGTTCGCCGTCCAATCGGATTCCGTCCGCCGTCGGTGGAAAAGTGTTGGGAAAAACGTTGCAAGAACGTTGTGCTCAACGGCAATACTATCGGCGACTTTGCCATCTTTGACGTGAGCGTTTTTCGTTGTTTTTATTATCCGCACCCTAACAATCTGTGTATTTCCGTGAAATCTGTGGGAGAATACTCAGCAGTAAATTCTGTGAGTTCTGCGTATTCTGTGGGAAAAAACTCAGCAGTAAATTCTGTGAGTTCTGCGTATTCTGTGGGAGAAAACTCAGCAGTAAATTCTGAGTTCTGCGTATTCTGTGGGAGACCATTCCGTCAAACCTTCGATGAATTCGTGCTTTTTTGTCCAATTTCGCAGGCTTTTAGAAAAAAACGCCATATAAATTCGGAAAAATTAAATTATTCTCTTTATCTTTGCCAATATCTTTAGAGATTGTTATCAAACAACTGCAGTACAACACTCACTATATTTATTAATAAACCACGAATCTCTGTATATAGTTATATGATAGGTAGACAATTATTATACTTCTTATATGGCGCAAACATAATGTTCCATCTTGTAATGGCATGTATGTTCTTCTACAGACATTGCAGCCGTTTGAAGATATACGTGAGTTTGCTTATGCTCACCATCGTGGCGCAGTATGTGAAGGACCTCATATTCATCGGCAACACCTATTACAGTTCGCGTCTTGAGGAACAGTATGCGTCGAGCATCGACCTGCTCACGCTGCCCATGTACGCCATTGTGCTCGTAGAAGCCTGCCGTCCGTTGTGGATGAACTGGAGTAGGGCGTTCTGTTTCTACATTCCGTTTGTCGTCCTGATGGTGACATTCTGGGCGCATCCCGTGCCGCTTGCCTATTATGCCATGCACTTCGCCGCCATCCTCTGCGCCGTTCTCATCGCTCTGTGGGCTTTGCGAGAGCTGCCGCGCTTCGAGCGTGCGCTCAAGGAGGAGTATTCCTACGCCGAATACATCAACCTCCACTGGTTGCGCGGCGTCATCCTGCTCTTCTTCTGTCTGCTCATGCTATGGGTGTACGACAGTATGGCGTCGGGCGTTAGAGACGACAATATCTTCCTCTTCAACTCGCTCATGATGTGGATAGCCGCCTGCTTCTGCTTCTATCGCCAGTCGGTGGTTATCAACGCCGTGAAGTCGTACTTCGTGGAACCGTCTGAGGACAATGCCGAGACTAACCTCGATGCCGCCGAGAACGACCTCGACAAGGCGACGGCGCATCTGGAGGCAGCCGAGGCCGACCAGAATGCTCCACATGTGCACACGCAGCCCGAAAACGTAGCGGAAACAGTGGTCGAACCGCAGCCCGTTGCTGAACAACCCGTTGAACCGGAACCCGAAGAACTGAAGCTGCAGCAGGAGGCAGCCTTCGCCGAGCGCATGTATCTGCTCTTCGAGAAGGAGCATGTCTATCTCAATCCGCGCTTGCGTCTTTCGGAGCTTGCCACGCTCCTCGGCACCAACCGCACCTACCTCTCGCAGTATTTCAACCAGAACTGCGAAAGTACGTTCTACGACTTCGTAAATGATTATCGCATACACCACGCAAAACTGCTTCTTCATTCCACCGACGACACGCTCGAAACCATTGCGATGAACTCCGGCTTCAATTCGTTGTCCACTTTCCGCCGTGCTTTTGTGCAACGAGAAGGCATGAGTCCGATAGAGTTTAGAGCGTCAAACGGTAAAATCAGGGTGTCAAACAGTCAAAAGCTGGAGTAAATAGACGATAATCAAAGGTTTTTACAATTTGACATTTCTCTTTTACGCAGTGGAATTGAAGGTATGAAAAAAAGTTACTACTTTTGCAATACCAACAGAAACAACAAGAAAACTAAGTGAGTACATCTTCTGTTCTAATAGGAACAGAGGTGTAGTTTAAATTTATAAGAAGCAGTTTGTAATTGTTTGATAAATCAAGAAAAGAGTTTAAGAACCGCCAAGCAGTGATGCTCGGCGGTTTTGTTTTTATAATTCTTTAGTTGAGAATTGAGAGTTGAGAGTTGTTTTAGTTGAGAGTTGAGAATTGAAAGTTGAGAGTTATGATATGTTCTGCAGCTTTCAAAAGCTAAGAGCGAGTTTTCAAGGTAATCATAACTCTCAACTTTCAACTTTCAACTTTCAACTCTCAACTAAAACAAGTCTTTCCAGCGCTTCCTTCAGCACGCTTCTCGGCGTCGCCACATTCATTCTCATGAATCCCTTGCCTTCCTTTCCGAACATCTCGCCGTCGTTGAGAGCCAGGCGTGCACGGTTAACGAAAAGATCAATGAGCTGGTCGTGGTCGAGATGCAGGCCGCGGCAGTCGAGCCACACCAGGAACGATGCCTGCGGTCGCACCGCCTTAATCTGTGGCAGGTGCTTGCTGAGAAACTCCTCAACGAACAGAATGTTCTGCTCCACGTACGCCAGCATCTGCTGACGCCATTCCTCACCGTTCTTGAACGCAGCCATCGTAGCGATAGGTGCAAACAGATGCGGGTCGTCAAGCTCGTTAGCCGTCATCCACTCGAACAGCGGACGGCGCAACTTCTCATTCGGCACAATGCACCACGAGCTTACGATGCCCGCAATGTTGAACGTCTTCGACGGAGCGCCGAACGTGATGCTACACTGCGCAGCTGCCTCAGAAACCGAAGCGAACGGCACATGCTTGTTGCCGAAGATAGCCATATCCGAGTGAATCTCGTCGCTGATGACGATGATGTCGCGCTCAGAACAGAAGTCGGCGAGACGGCGCAGCGTCTCCGCATCCCATGTTATGCCAGCCGGGTTGTGTGGGTTGGAGAGTATGAGCACGCGGCACTTCTCGTCAGCCACTTCCGCCAGATTGTCGAAGTCCATCGAGTACGATCCGTCGGCGTTCTCCCTAAGCGGGTTGTACACCACCTTGCGGTGATTGCCCTCAGGCGTCAGTCGGAACGGGTGATACACCGGCGGCTGAATGATAACCTTCTCGTCCTCCTTCACGAACACGTTGATGACGAAGCCGATGCCCTTCACGATGCCAGGTATGAAGCGCATCAACTGCTCGTCGACACGCCACTGATGATGGTCCTCAATCCATTTAGCCACCGTCTGCCAGTATTCGCGCGGCAATATCGTGTAGCCGAACAGCGAGTGTTCGAGACGCTTGCGCAGTGCGTCGGTTATAAACTGCGGCGTCTCGAAGTCCATGTCCGCCACCCAAAGTGGCAGCAGGTCGCCTCTGCCATATCTCTCTGCAAGCACCTCGTGCTTCAGGTCGCCCGACCCAGAGCGGTCGACAACCTTATCAAAGTCGTATTTCATAGTTCTTTCTTTTAGGGGGTGCAGTTGTCTCAACTGCACCACTTACTTTGCTGTTGTACCACTTGCTTGGTCGGTGCACTTGAGACAAGTGCACCCCCTGATTACAATGCTTTTTCTGCTCGGTTGGTGCACTTCTTGCTTTGCTGGTGTACCACTTGCTTGGTTGGTGCACTTCTTGCTCTGGCAAGCGGCAAAGCCGAGCGGAGACAA
>OGLX01000818.1_pt1 | contig 18475 bp, 19 predicted proteins | sample 1572821 | NCBI WGS metagenome assembly OGLX01 (sample SAMEA2581908, study PRJEB24529) | metagenome | biome: Human gut stool | place: China | collected 2011 | reverse complement strand
TTTAGCTTTCTCGTTGATGACAGTTGCCAGAGCAGAAGCGGACAGCGTCACCCATTCATTGACGTATTTCCCGGCAAAGGCTGTCAGCCATGAATAGCGGGTGGGGGAGACGAAGTTCTGCAAATTGGCATTCATCGTATTGATGCTTCCGTCGGTGGACAAGGAGAAAGAAAGATTGTTCCATATCCGGTATAGAGCGGAAGCGGACAGGTAATATTCTTGCTGGTAATAGCTGTTGTCAGTTCCTCCGACGGAGGTAAGAGCATCCGGGTCCTGATAGTTCTGATAACTCCAGTTCCACTTGGCAGAGGTCTGGAATACCCATTTTCTGCTAAACTCTTTCTTGTACTGGCTTTGGATAAAGGTGTTCTTATCCTGCAGATTTTGTCGGGAGAAGTCATAATATAAGGTAGTGGCATTGGGCAGTCCCCGTGAGGACTGGTAATAATATGCTTTCAGTCTCCATTGCTCTTTGTCGGAGAGATTGGCGAAAGCGCTTATCTCAGCCCGAAGGTTTTCTACATCCGTATTCCGGCGCTTCTCTTTCTTCAAAAGAAATCGCTCCTGTGGGGCATTCCGGGAGACAATCTCCCAGTCCGTCACAGAAATGTTCTCGTACCAGCTCTGCTTTTCCGTTGATGATATCAATGGCGCCCTCGTGGCAGGCATCTGCACAGGCACCACAGCCATTACATTTTTCTTTATCGATCCGAATAATTCTTCTTATCATTTTTTTCCTCCGTCAGTAGCATTTAACAGTTGATTCTGCTGGAAGTATAGTATAATAATTACAACATGTATGTTTGATTTCCAACAGGAGGTGAGATTTTGAAAAAATATTTACCTATTTTAAAAAACAGTCCTTTTTTTAAAGGTCTTACTGATAATGAGATATTATCTGTATTGCACTGTGTAGAGGCAGTAACAGTTTCTAAAGAGAAGGATTCTTATATTTTCAGAGCAGCAGATTCTACACAGGTAATGGGATTAGTATTGTCAGGTTGTGTTCTTATTATTCAGGAGGATCTCTGGGGACATCGGAATATTCTGTCTAAATGTCATGCTGGTGATTTTTTTGGAGAACCATATGCGGCAAGCCCTGGTGCTGTTCTGAACATCAGTGTGGTAGCAGATGAGGATTGTGAGATTGTTTTTTTAAATATACAGAAGCTTCTGGTTACTTGTCCAACTGCATGTGGGCATCATCAGAAGCTGATTCGCAACCTGGTCAGTGTACTGGCAAATAAGATACTGATTCTGAATGATAAGATTACACATGTTGGCAAGCGGACAACAAGGGATAAATTATTATCATACCTTTCAGCAGAGTCTATCAGACATTCGTCTTTATCCTTTGATATTCCTTTTGACAGGCAGCAGCTGGCAGATTATCTTTGCATTGACCGCGCAGCAATGTCTACTGAGATATCAAAGCTGCAAAAAGAAGGTTTTATAAAAACGCATCGAAATCATTTTGAGGTGCTTTGCAATAATAATACAAATGTATTGAGGTAGAAGAGGGGTTAAAGCGTAAATCGGTGGTGCTGGGAGTAAGAAGGAAATATAACAAAGAAATATAACAAAGAGCTGCTAATAAATTTCATAGTAACTTTAAAAAGAATCACCATCAAGCTATAATGACAGCATATGTGAAAGAAAAAGGAGAGAATGAGTTTAATAGACAAGAGGCTTTAGCAGCGATGCGTAGAGCTGGAAGGTGACTTTTTAATGGCAAAATATGAGAAAAAATTAGATGATGATATACGTTGCCCACTTGAATATGGATTGGCAATATTTGGTGGAAAATGGAAATCACGCATAATAAGTGTGTTATCTGCAGCCGAAAAGCTTCGATACAGTGAACTTCGAAGAGAAATGTGCAATATTACGGATACAGTACTTGCTGCAACATTAAAAGACCTGATAGAAGTTGGGATTGTTGAAAGAAAATCCTATGATGAAATCCCACCAAGTGTAGAGTATATGTTGACACAAAAAGGAAAATCTGTTGTGCCTATTTTGCAGAATATTTGCCAATGGTCAGGTGTTTTTTATAAAGATGATGTTGAAAATGAAATGCTGCAATGCCAGAGATGTGATCATAACAGATAGGGGGAAATAGATTATGCTTATATATACAGAAGAAAAAAAGTTTACGAAAGAACAGATTCAAAAGTTATTTCTATCGGTTCATTGGATATCAGGAAATTATCCAGATTGACTGTATAAGGCTCTTATGAATTCCTCAACTGTGCTTACCGTCTGGGATGATGAAAAACTTGTTGGTCTGACAAGAGTATTGGATGATACTGAGATGTTAGCACAGATACATTATGTACTAGAACGTACTGGTATTAATCAGGCAGATATCAGCAAGCTTGAGTTTGTACCTAAACAAAAAGCGTGATTATATGACCTCACTGGATTGTTGTCTGGTGAGGTTATTATATTAAGGAGAAAAAACCATGATAAAAGTACTTTTTATCTGCCACGGCACTCCAGTTTTACTATAAATCATACCTTTGCAAACTTGGGCAACACAGGGCATAATATGGCACAAACCCTTGTAATTACTACTGTTTCGACTACTAAGGCACATGGGGGTAGAGCTAGAGTAGCGGGAGAAATTGGGCATATTCCTTAGTAGTAACTGACTACTAAGCGATGGCAGATATACAAGACTTTGAACAGAGAAAGCCACAATCGTTGGTAGTAAGACTACCGGGATTGTGGCTTTATTTTTACTCTATTTCTTTGTCAATGAATTTATTTCGTTGATTAGTTAAGGCTGACAATTCTTGTTCTGCTTTATTACGAGTATCAGCGAGACTATCGACAAATCTTTCAAATTCAAATTGCTTTTCTTTTGAAGGAAGTCCTATCTCAATGTCTCTTATCTTGCTCATACTTAATGCTGAAGATTGCATATCATTTACGATCCTCTCGCGCATGTAATAAAGAAGATGGGCAAGAAATGTTGCACTATTATTTTTGTCATCATTAATAGTAATTTTTGCGACATTAGGAGCTAAATGATATTTATTATCTTCATCTATTAGAGCAATTTCTCCAACTGTTCCAACATAAGTCATTAATACATCGCCCTTGTGTAACTGTGAACGAGGGAGCATATCGGAGGTTTCTTTGTCAATCCAATATATGTCATCTAGAACGAGACGTGTTCCTTTGCAATTTAAACCACGAATCATAATAATGTCACCACTATTTTTGTAATGAATATAATCAGTATATTCAAAACCAGCTAGCTTAGTAACAGTTGCAATATCTCCGATTTTTGTTATAGTATCTGCACCTTCTAGAGTGACGATGTTACCAAATAGCTCAGAAAACTTATCCTTTATCTCCCTTTTACATTGAGCAATAATATCGCGCTGTTTTTTTAATGAAATGTCAATTTGTTCAATTTTCTTTAGAAGATCATTTTGCTTTTTCTTATCAGGAATCAGTAATTCGAGTGCACGAATTCGTTGGACAGAAGCGCGATTACTTCTTGAAAAGTGTTCGTATTTCCCTTCTTTTTCAAGCGCAAGTGCTAAGTATTCGGGGATTATATCAGCATTGTTTATCCTAAGTACACCGCAGTGGTCAGTTGGATAAAATGGATTGTTGGCTTTGATGACATTAACCATCCAATCGCCATCTATGCCCCAAATAACAGAATCACAACTAAAATCAGTAATGTTATTTTTGTCAATAAATCCAAATGGTTCGAATACGTTGGCACTATATACTGGGATAGTACCATTTTCAACCAATTGTTCATCAGCAACAACTCTATTACCAAGGCTTACAGTGAATGCTTTATTTGCTAATGAATATAGAGTGTATCCTGGCTTGGGTGTTTTCACTCGTATTTTAGTTGTTTTAATTATTTTATTGAATGTTGCTGACCTAAAGTCAATCATATCGGAAAGCTTTATATAATGTGTATATTTTTCTAATTCTCCGCAATCGACAGGGTTGTCATAAAATGAATTCCTAATAAGGTATGAAATCGTTGAATCGCTGTTTCGATTGGTATCATTATATAGTAAACCACCGGGTTCGATGATTTGTATACCTTCAGACCCTTTTCTATTGCTCCATTTGTAGCCTAGAAACTTTTCTTGCTCCTTATTATCATCTGGAGATTGTATTACAAGTACTAATTGATTATAAACACATGCAAAATAAGTTAATTTTTCGCGTTCGCTATCAGTAATATACTCTAGGAATTTCTGATTTAACCATTCGGATTGTTCTTCTTCGGAGAGCTTCTTAAAGCTCTTTTGTTTAAGCTTATTTGTAATAGTTGATAATTTTTCAAACGACGAAACATATGTGGAAAAATAACTATTCTCTTTCCAGTGTGAAAAATCATATTCTGAATTAATAATAGAATAGTAGTCATCCTTTGTAACGTTTATTTTTTCAAGATAAGCATTTAATATGTCATTGTCTTCCCAATCTGATAAATCTCTTGCTTCAAAGATTGAATCGATTGAGTCAGAAACCAAATCAATTCTCTTAGGTGGTTCTGAAAATTTCTCTAAGAAAAGAACTATTGTATTTTGTCCTGTTGCACCGAAAGTTTTATTTCCTAGCTGAACAATTGAACGAATTTTGAAATTTTTGAGTATGCTTTCACGTGCTTTTATATAGCTTTCAACTTCCTTGTTTAATATTGTGACAGGAAGAACTACAGCGGCAATGCCTGCTGGTTTTATTAGCTGAGTTATTCTTTCAACAAATAAAGTTTCTATTTCAGAACCATCATTAGATATTGATTCAAGAATAGAAAACTCGTTATCTTTTAATTTGAGATGCGGTTTAAAGGAACGAACTGAATATGGAGGGTTTGCAACTAAAATGTCGAAACTTGAAGGTTTGATATCTTTATCAGGATAGTTTTCCAAACCATCACCAAAAATAATATTACCGTTTCCTGCCCCGTGCATAAAAAGGGAGATTTTTGATACACGTGCTAGACGATAATCTTTCTCTATTCCATATATTTTATGTTCGGTCCAACGTGAATCGATATGATAAGTAGGATCAATCGCTAATACACCTGCATTAACTGCTTCGAATCCTTGGGTAAGAAAGTGTCCAGCACCGCAGGCGTAATCAATTATTTTTGGAAATTCAATGCCATCAGCCTTCTTAATTATTCGCTCAACAGGTAAACTATCCCAAATGAAACGAGTAATTGGAATAGGAGTGAAGAACTGACCTTCATTCTGCTTAAAGCCCTTATTAAGTAACTGCTCAAATAAATCACCAAGCATCTGCACATCATTTGAACCAATGATACGGTAATTTTCAAAAAGCTGAACTACTTCTACAAGAATTTTACCATTCTGATAGAATAGTTCTTCGTTATGAACATCCTTAAATGCAAAATCATTATTTGTATAGAATTTCAGTACACGGAGAGTGTTTCTTAAATCTTCGATCATTTTCTGACGTTTCTGACCAGTGTACTGTTGAACAAGATTTTCTGCATAGTCATCCGCAACGTAGAAGATTTCTTCACGCATGAATTTCTCCATTCCTTCTTTGTGAAGACGTTGGAGTCTATCTTGCAATGTTTCATATGTATCTGTTCCTACTTTATACTGGAAATCAACAATATCGTTATCGCCTTTTTGAATCTCATCCACTAATTTGCATATGAAAAGAGCAATGAGTCTGTTGAAGGCATTTTCTTTATCAGATACATTGTTATGACGTAGTATTTCTTCAAATTTATTTACAACTTTATCATTTTCGCTAAAGTCTTTTAGATCAATTTTACGGAGAGGCTTAACACCAATCTGATAAGCCCGAGAATCATCTCTAAAGATTACATCACCACATAATCTTTTATCATAGGTTTCATCCCAAGCAGTAAATAAATCTTCAGTTGTTCCGGCATTACGATAGAGTAAGATAGAAGAGTCTTTCTTAGCTGTCACTAAGATATTTGCATCATCACTACAATCAATGGTTTCTGTTGTGTAAGAAATGTTCGTGCCATCAAAATCAGATGCATACAGGGATAACCATTTACATGAACCTTCTTGCTTCCAATATGAGAACAACTGACCTCCATCATTAAGAGTATTGTTCAATTCCTTTTTGTATTCGTTGCCGGCCGTTTTACATTCAACAATAAAAAGGGTTTTACCTTCAGCATCTTTGACGAGGATATCAGCAAACCCTCCTTTGTCTGAGTGACCAAGTGTCCATTCTTTTTCAAGTTCAATATGTTCGGGGCGATAGCCTTTGTCCATTAATCGAGTGATACATTCAAGAACAACGAAGTTCTCTGGCTGAGAAAAATTACAAGTAGTCTTTCTTGTAATCTTCATACCTTTATCTTCTGGATAATTGATTGAACCACTGCCATTGAAATCAACTTCAATTACGCAGTCGAACTGTGTATATTTCTTTTCATATACTTTTGTACGTGAGCTCTGGATATAACCAATAGCTTTAATCATCGCTTCGAGATTATCTTTTCTTATCATTTGAAGCATTCCTCCTTAATCCCAGGGGGGAGTATTATCTTTGTGACTTTTTATTCTAAAGACCGATGCCCCCTCAAACACGTTTTTTCGCGAAATTGCATAGGGGGAATCCCAGTGTCTTTTAACATATTTAATATAATATCATAATACATAATTACATATAACTGGCTAATATTAGATACAATGATTTAGTTGTATTTCTGCCTAATAATATGAATTAATGTGTTCTTTTCTTACCTTTTTGAGCCTTTTCAATGGCTTTTCGCTGACGATAGGCTTTTTGTTTTCTGGCATTTCGAACCTTCTGGCATTCTTCGGCATCACAAAATTCCTGTCGGTTGCTCTTTCGTATTATGAATTTACCACAGTTCCGACAACGAATCATAATGCCTTCTGGACGATTATCCGATTTCCCTTTATCTTCTAGTGCAGGGTCTTCAGAAAGCATTCTTGCAAGTGTCAGCCATGCAATATCAAATACAGAATCAATATCGGTAGAAAATTCTAATCGGTTAGTGCGGGGATCTACCTTTAATTTCATGGTAAATTCCGGAATGATGTCAATAAGCGCATTCCGTAATTCATCGTAATCGTCATATGGTGTAGTAGCAAATTCTCCGGTTGGAGGTTTTTCTGCCGGATGATTTTTAATGTACTCATTATCAATTCGCATTTCTTCTATGAGATTTCCTTTTGCATCTCCATAATCTAAGTCATCCGGTATTGCAACGATAGGATGCTTATATTTATCAAAGAAAGAGTAGCCCTCAAAGTATTTTCCTTCTTTGGATAAATCATATGCAGATTCGTCATCGGCAATACAGATGCCTTCGAGAGCAACATAAAACATGACTGCATTATATAATTTTCCAAGGTCATCTAGGAAGGTGTTAATCTCAAATGTTCCGTCTCCTTCTACCATTTCTGCATCGAAGCTATTTATATCAAATGATTCATTCAATTCAGAATAAATGAAATCAATATTATATGGATGCATATTATTTGTACACCATTCCATGATGAGCTGTGTATATGGAATTTTATTATCAAAGCTGTTTATCTGCATTGCCAGATTGCAAAGGCTGGCAAGCAGTCCCTGTCCCGAAAGAAAATCTTCTTTAGGAAAGATAGGTTCATATCCGGGTCGGCAAAATGGTGTTGCACAATATTCATCGCTTTTATCAATATCAAGTTCATATTTCTTGAATCGAAAAGGGTGGTAAATCAGTTGCCCGATACCACCGATTTCTTTAAATCCTAATATATCTGTTGTTTTATCTGCTTCTGATGGAATCGTTTCATCATTCCAGTTTAATGGCATATCATACCTCATTCCAATCGTTAATTCGTAACCGTTATCGTTACCGTCAGTTTTTGGACTTCGGTTACATTATAGCTTAAAATATTCATGAAAACAATAAAAAGTTACACAAAATGATGTAACGGATTTGTACCTTGACAATTTCATCCCGTTCTCAATGAACAAGCCTTTGTTATTGCATGGACTGGTATCCGCCAAGAGCAGTAGCAAAGAAACAATTATTGAAGAGACGGACATAACAAACTCTACGGAAGGAGCAACATCATATGGAGAAAACAACTATGAGTGTGCAGGAATTATCTGCACAGATGGGAATCAGCCTGCCAAAGGCATATGAACTGGTAAAGACACCAGGATTTCCGACAATACGAATCGGAGCAGATGAGTCTACTGGTATTCTTCATAATACAGATGGAGCTAAAACAGCACTGACAGCAGAAACGTTGACTTATGATGATGTGATTTCTTTATATTTTAGTGTTGATAAGGAATATAGAAGAAATGGCATCTGGCTTATGAATGATAAGACGGCACTTGCACTCTATTTCGGAATATATGCCGGCTATCGATATAGGTACTAAGCCGATTGCATTTGGTGACTTCTCATATTACTGGGTCGTAGGAAGAAAGCCTGTGTCGGTAAAAACATTGTTGGAAAAATTTGTACTGTATGATCAGATTGGATATCTTGCATTTGAGTTCCTTGACGGAAAACTTGTAAGAAATGAAGCAATCAAGGTTATTCAGATGGCAGATGTAGGAAAATAATCATAGAATTGTTTGATTTTATTTCTATCATCTTGAATGGGATATAGCCCCTTGTATGGTATTTAGCTGTATTGGGGGTTAATACTCCGTTTAAATTCGCAATTTTTGTGCGTGAAGGGGCAGCCGTTGCCTGGCATAAAAGGTGACAGAGATTCAGACCGCCCTAGGGGCAAGTATCGTAGAATCAGAGTAAAAATGACAAAAAAGGAAAATTAGTACAAAGGAGTCAGTTGTGTAACCACATTGTCGGAAGGAGAGATACTATGAATGCAGAAAGCAATGAAACGCTTCCTGTTAGTGAGAAGTATATGCTCACCATCAAGGAGGCAGCAGCTTATTTTAATATTGGTATAAAGAAACTGAGAAGAATTGCAGAGGATAACCTTGGAACAGTAGCGGTGTACTGTGGAAACCGATTCCTGATCATCCGCCCGAAGTTCGAAGAATTTATCCTTAATTCTTCAGAAATATAGTTCCTTTTATCTGCCGAAAGTAGTTTCTATTACAGGGCATAAGAGCGAACATAAGATGATCCCGAAAGCCCTTGAAAACAGCCACTTTTGGCAAAAAGGAAGTGCTTTATGGCAAGACCAAGTTTAGCAGAAAAAGATATTTTAAATCCTTCTGAGGCAATTGAATATTTTGTTTTGAGCCGGAGAAAATTTTATGATTTATTGAGTAATACGGATGGAGAAGATTTTCTGGCATACTACGGAGAACGCAAGCTGATTCTTCGTGTAGCCTTTGAAAGGTATTTGCGTAACCATCCAGAACTAAGGGGGCGGGTATAATGGCAAAGGCAGGAAGAGGTCAGACAAGGCGGGATTCCAAACGCAGAGTATTAAGACCGGGAGAAAGCGTAAGGGCAGACGGAAAATATCAATATAAATATCATATTGATGGAAAACCACATTTTGTATACAGTTGGAAACTGGAGCCTACTGACAAACTTCCGAAAGGTAGGAAACCGTGCATTTCCCTTCGTGAGTTAGAAAAACAGATAAACACAGATTTAGATTTACTTGTAAATATCGTAGATGGACAGATGACAGTCTGCGAACTGGTAGACCGATATTTGAAAACAAAGACAGGAGTAAGGCAAAGTACGAAACAGGGATATGTTACAGTACAGAGATTACTTGCAAAGGAAGCATTTGGCAAAAAGACGATACGAAGTGTGAAAACATTAGATGCAAAGCTGTTCCTTATTAAATTGCAGCAGGAAGATGGGAAAAGCTACAGTTCCATTCATACCATCCGGGGAGTGCTGCGACCAGCCTTTCAGATGGCGGTGGATGATGACATTCTGGTAAAGAATCCATTCGGATTCCAACTTGCCGGAGTACTAGTAAATGATGCAGTTACAAGAGAGGCAATTTCCAAAGACCAGATGAGAAAATTCCTAAAGTTTGTGCATGACGATGTGGTGTATTGCAAATACTATGAAGTGGTGTACATACTTTTTCATACGGGAATGCGAATATCAGAATTTTGTGGACTGACGCTAAAGGATATTGATTTGGAGAACAGAACCGTGAATATCGACCACCAGTTGCAGAGAACATCGGATATGTGATACATCATAGAAACCACAAAGACAGATGCCGGAACAAGAGTATTACCAATCACGGAAGACGTAGCACAGATGTTTCAGGCAATCATTGAGGACATGAATGCACCGAAAGTGGAGAAGTCCATAGATGGATATAGTGGATTTTTATTCTACGATGATAATGGAATGCCACTTGTGGCAATGCACTGGCAGCACCGATTCAATCATATGGTTGGCAGATACAATGACATCTACCGGGTGCAGATGCCAAACATTACGCCTCATGTATGCTGACACACCTATTGCTCGAATATGGCAAAATGTGGAATGAATCCAAAGACACTGCAGTACCTCATGGGGCATTCGGATATATCAGTAACAATGAATGTGTACACGCATATTGGATTTGACGATGCTGAGGAAGAACTGAAACGGATGGAAGAGTTTAGGAAGGCGCAGGCGGAGGTTGAACAGAAGAAGGAGAAACCAATGTCGCAGAAGATGTTTAAGGTAGTTTAATATAGAAGAGGGATGACGCTCTGGCTTAGGTTGGGGCGTTTTTTTTGTGGAAAAAAGTCGGTTTTGAGGATATAATATACTCATTAATGAGAATTGCGAGGTGCATATTTTGCCAAAGAATATAGTTAGATATGATCTATTAATATCTTGCCCGGGGGATGTACAAAGTGAGATTGACTTGATAAAAGAGTGCGTGGAAGAATTTAATGAAAAATTTTCTGATACACTTGGTGTAATGGTACAAGTGCGTCATTGGAAAAAAAGTTCATTTTCGCAGTCGGGTGATAAGCCTCAAGAATTGTTAAATGAGCAATTTGTAAAGGAATGTGATGCTGCAGTTGCTGTTTTTTGGACTCGTTTTGGGACTCCTACTGATAAATATGGTTCGGGAACCGAAGAAGAAATAGAGATTATGCTGGATGCTGGTAGGCAGGTATTTATGTATTTTGCTGAAAAACCAATTTCACCTTCTAGCCTTGATGTTGAGCAATATGGGAAAATTAAGGAGTTTAAGGAAAAATACAAAGATAGGGGGATATATTTTACATATAGTACTGAGGAAGAGTTTAGCAAATTATTCTTTTCACATTTAACAAAGTATTTCCTTTCGAAAAAGCAGATTGAAGAGAATGAAAAACAAAATATGCCTAATTTGGTAATGCGAGGGATTTCTGAAAATGGTACTATCGAAGAAATTGCAAATGTTAGAAAATTTAAAACGAGTCAATATATTAATACATCAGAAAAATTAGAAAAGATAAAACAGCAGTATGAGATTATTTCTAAATTAGAAATTGAACATACTTCTGCTATGATAGGAAATCAGCTATTAGCTAATAAAAGAGTTGAGATACAGGAAAATGTTAAGCTGGTAGTAAGTTCCATTGCAGAACAGTTGTCGATTGCGTTAGAAAAAGATTTTTTTGACCTGGGAGGCTTATCAGAAAATACCATTGGAAGTCTTTCAGTCTTAGGAAGAAGAAATTTTGTTGGAGGAAAAAATGAGAAGAAAAAATATGATTTGATAAATGCATTATCAAAACAAATTGTAGAGTTTGTATCATGGGTACCTATAGAAAATGCGTTTAATGGAATTAACTGCGTATATCTTGCTCTTGAAAATAATGGTTCGGCAATTGATGAAGATGTGGAAATACTATTATATTTTGATAAAGGTGACTTGCTGAATATATCTGAACATCCAGTTTTAGATGATAACGATGCAGAATATTTAATAAAAGAATGTAGTTTGACAAAGTTATTAGAGATAAGGGGATGTGCAGATTACCTTTCTTATGATGATTCGATTAAGAGGATGCCACAATTTAATTCTTCTAGTCATGACATAGATTTTTTAGGACTAAATCGTAGAGATTATCAGAAAGAATATACAAAGGCATATGAAGACGCACTAGTATATGAGATATTTGAAAAGGGTGATAAGAGAGTTGTTAAGCTGCAGATGGATTATATAAAACATAATTCGATTGTTGCATTTCCGGCACCATTATTCTTGAAGGGGATACCTACTGAAATAAAATATCAGATTAGTTCACAACATATTTCTGAAATTATTAATGGTAGCATACCTGTAATTGATGATAAGGGTGTATAACTCTTAGTAGTAGTAATTTCCCTTTTACTACTAATTTTACTACTAACAGGTAGTAGCAACTTGCAGGGTTTTGCTCTGATTTGCAACATTCACACATTTCAGAAAAAACCACAAAATTCCCGAAATCCCTTGCAAAACAGGGCATTCCGGGGCAAATCAAGGAGAAACAAAACTATGATAAAAGTATTATTCATCTGCCACGGCAACATCTGTCGCAGCACCATGGCCGAAAGTGTCATGACATATTTAGTTAAACAAGCTGGTTTATCAGACCAGTTTTATATTAATTCAGCGGCAACAAGCCGTGAAGAGATAGGCAATCCCCCACACCATGGGACGGTTGCCAGATTAAAAGCAGAAGGAATACCGGTCATTCCACATAGAGCAGTGCAGATGACACTGGATGATTATGAGGAATATGATTATCTTATAGGCATGGATACAGAGAACATAAGAAATATGCAGCGTATATCAGGTGGAGATCCAGATGAAAAGATATATAAGCTGCTTACATTTGCAGGTTCAGGCCTTGATGTAGCGGATCCGTGGTATACAGGAGATTTCGAAGCAACATATAAAGATGTAAAGGCTGGCTGTGAAGGTCTGCTTCACACGCTTGCTGAGGAAACGTAATAAATAAAATAATCTATTTAACATTTACAAATAAAATAACTAAAATAACAAAACAGAATATTTTTATAATCCCTGCATAAACTGTACAAACAGATATGCAGGGGTTTTTATTTTTGAAAACTTATATTGAAGAAAGGGTAATAGATATTGCTAATTACATAATAGATAACAATACTACAGTCAGAAAGGCGGCAAAACAGTTTGGAGTAAGTAAAAGCACAGCACACAAGGATGTAACAACAAGACTTTTAGAGATTAATCCTGCACTTGCTGCGAAAGTGAGGAAAGTGCTTGATGTCAACAAACAAGAGCGACATATACGTGGAGGAATGGCAACAAGAGAAAAGTATGCACATCATAAAAATTAAAGATAATGAAGAACAAAGCAAATCTAAACTAAAGTATATTCAGGCATTACAAGAATATTTTTAACAATTCCGTCAATTATATAATATATGAGCAGCGATTATATAAAACAGAAGCAATATAAAAGCAGCGATTATATAAAACAGAAGCAATATAAAAGCAGTGATTATATAAAGCAGAAGTAATATAAAAGCAGTGATTATATAAAGCAGAAGCAATATAAAAGCAGTGGTTATATAAAGCAGAAGCTGTATAAAAGCAGTGACCATATAAAGCAAATAATTGACAGGAGGAATACACTAATGCAATCTGATTTAACAAGAAATTCTGATAATAAGGATAGCCAGCAGAGCAGTACAGTATACACACAATCTGACTTTGCCGGTGGTGTTCCTATGAATGAGCCTATGGCAGAAAGATATTGTTCACCTGAAGCTTATGAGTGCAGTGATGGGATAGAAGCAGGCTGTCTTGATAATCCCCATATTCCACCAGATGAAGTTAACAATAGTACCTTGAAGATGATGGGGCATAGACATAGAAAGCTTGAAATAAAGAAGGTTATTGGAAGGGAAATACTGGACTCAAGAGGCAATCCCACAGTAGAGGCGCAGGTTTTGCTTAACGATGGAACTGTTGGACATGGTATGGTTCCAAGTGGAGCGTCAACAGGTGCTTTTGAGGCTGTTGAACTAAGAGATATGGATCAGAAAAGATATTTTGGAAAAGGTACGCTTAAGGCTGTAAAACATATAAATGTTGAACTTAACAATACCGTACTTGCAATGGATGCATCTAATGTATATGCAATAGATAAAGCTATGATAAAAGAAGATGGAACTAAAGATAAGTCCAGATTAGGTGCTAATTCAATTCTTGCAGTATCAATAGCATGCGCCAGGGCAGCGGCGGCATCATTTCATATGCCATTATACAGGTTTATAGGTGGAAATGTGGCTACGACACTTCCAGTTCCTATGATGAATATTATAAATGGGGGTAGGCACGCAGTCGGAAGTGATTTTCAGGAGTATATGATAGTTCCGGCGGGTGCATCAAGTTTTCGAGAGGCACTTCGTATGGGAACAGAGGTGTTTCATTCATTAAAGGAAATACTTACTAAGAAAGGATTCGCAGTTACTGTTGGTGATGAGGGAGGTTTTGCACCAGATGTGGCTGATGCATTTGAAGTGTTTGAACTTCTTATGGAGGCGGTGATTACAGCAGGATATAAGCCAGGCGAAGACATTTATTTCGCGATGGATGCCGCAGCTTCCGAATTATACAATACTGAAAGCGGATTGTATGAGTTCCCAAGAGAATATGCAACAAGACAATCAAAAGTTCATGAAAATGTAGACATGAAACAACAAAAAATGACTTATGATTTACTTGATACAAACAATGAAATGCTTGCAATTAAGCGGGATAGCAAACAACTTGTCGATTATTACTCTAAAATTATCGACAAATTCCCAGTAATATCAATAGAAGACCCGCTTAACGAAGAAGATTGGGACGGATGGAGAGATATAACTGATAAACTGGGCAATCGTGTACAGCTTGTGGGGGATGATTTATTTGTTACTAATACAGAAAGATTAAAAAAAGGTATAACTTCAGGCTGTGCAAATTCAATTCTTATAAAATTCAATCAGATAGGAACGTTGTCAGAAACAATAGAGGCAGTTAAGATGGCGCATAAAGCTGGATATACTGCTATATCAAGCCATCGTTCAGGTGAAACAGAAGATACAACGATTGCGGACATGGCGGTTGCTTTGAATATGGGACAGATAAAAACCGGGGCACCATCAAGAGGTGAGAGAATAGCAAAATATAACAGATTGCTGCGTATAGAAGATGAGCTTGGAAGTTCCGCAGTGTATCCGGGGATAAAGGCATTTAATATAAAAACTGAGAAATAAAGTAAGATTAAGAACACACCAAGAATTAATAAAAACAAAGTAAAAATTAACAATACATCAAGAAACAATAATAAGAAACTTCAGTATTTTGCGTGTCAACAGGTCCACAATTCCCATTTGCACTGATGCAGCCGTATTGGACCTGCTGACACCTGTATAATATAATTACATCAGCGAAACAATACTTAATCCGCTGTTTTTAGAAAGATTTACATAATCATTTCCACACTGTACGATAGGTTTGTCAAGAGCGTTGTCATTTATAAGAACTACCTTGCCAGTACGTCCATCTGAAAGCTTTACGTTTGTTCCAATGTATGAAGCAACTACATTTTTAAGAAATGGAATAGCATATATAGGATCAAACTTGGTAAATGCATCCTGATACATCATTTTAACAACTTCAAAAGGACATATAGGTGCACGATATATACGTGATGCAGTCATGGCATCATATACATCTGCGATAGTGATAATCTTGGCAACAGCCGGGATATCAGGGCTTTTAAGACCAAATGGATATCCGCTTCCGTCACATTTTTCATGATGCAGCAGTATAGCTTCTTTAACAGGGAGAGGAAGCTTTTTGTCTTTTATCTGTTCGTATCCAAGATTAACATGATGCTTCATTATCTCATATTCATTGTCAGTCAATGTACCTGGTTTATTTAGTATATTATCAGGTACAAGCAGCTTGCCAATATCATGTAAGAGACCTGCAAGAGTAAGTGTTTTAATCTGTTCATCATTAAAGTTGAGCCATTTGCCTATAATAGATGCGATAAGTGCAACATTGACAGAATGAACGAAAGTAATGTCATCTTTGTTTCGCATGGCATGCAGCATATCAAACATCTGAAGTGAATTACGCGCTTCAGACAGAATATTCATAGTTCCCGATACCATGGTGTCTGTGTCTATATTGTTTTCGGCAGTAATAAATGAGTTGAGATTATCTTTTATTGAATCTACATTAACATTATATTCTGATTCAAAATGCTTGAATTCATCAGAGTTACGGACACGCTCATAATAGTTGATATTGTCAGCATCAGTTCTGGCTAAAGCAGCATTTCTTTCAGCCTGTGATGCAGAGTCTTCATCCTCATTATAAATGTTTATTTCAAGAACATGCAGACTTGAAATTTTAGCGATAAGCGAAGGCGTAAGAACAGTATCTTTAGGCGCAAGCAAAGAGCCATCGCTTAATATAATATCACGTGAAAGCTTCATTCCGGCATGTGCATCAAATATAAATATAGTATTGTCATTCATATATAACATTCTCCTTAAATTTCAAATGTAACAGAACTGTTTGTATATATCATATGATATCAGGGTCAAAAGGTCTGAATTTACATGAGCGCACTCATAGGTTGGAAAAGACCCTGAATCCGTCCATATATGAGCACAAAATACTTTATGAACCCTACATTTAAATATGAAATAATTATAAATTTAATAGTTTAAAAAGTCAATTATACTTGACGTGTAACAATATATTGTGTAATATTTTTATGGATTACAGATGGTGCGTGCAGCATTATGTGATCATAATTAAATATATGATTATATCCCTTATTTAGAGCGGTGGAGATACATAGGATCTGAGAAGCCCGGCAACCCCTTGCATTTGAACAGCATAAGGAAGGTGCCAACCTGAGCGAGATTATTCGAACAATGAGAGGATTTCGAAGCAGATTTCGGGTCCCTTTAAGGGACCTTTTTCTATGCATAGATATATCAGATATGTATGTTATGTATGTAAAAATGGACGTACAATTTAAAGACATACAATTTAAAGTATAAGTATGCATCCATACGAAATTAGGATATAAGCATGTCGAATTATGCTTTAAGCCAGGCTATATAAGGCATAATCGGAGATACTTAATAACAAGGAAGTTTATTTTAGAAGGAGAAAGATTAGTACGATGGAAAAAAGATTATTTACATCAGAATCAGTAACAGAAGGACATCCAGATAAAATCTGTGATCAGATATCAGATGCAGTGCTTGATGCACTTTATGAGCAGGATCCATATTCAAGAGTGGCATGTGAAACACTTACTAATACAGGTTTTGTTATGGTTATGGGTGAAATCACAACTAAGGCTTCTATAGATATCCCACAAATTGTACGTGATACAGTTGTAGAGATAGGTTATGACAGCTCAGAAAAGGGCTTTGATGGTAACACATGTGCAGTTATGGTTGCACTTGATAAGCAGTCAGCAGATATAGCTATGGGAGTTGATAAGGCTCTTGAAGCAAAGGAAGGTGTTGATAAGGACGATGAAGACCTTGGAGCCGGCGATCAGGGTATGATGTTTGGTTATGCTACAAACGAAACAGAAGAATATATGCCATATTCAGCAGCACTTGCACAGAAGCTTTCAAAGCAGCTTACAAAGGTTCGTAAGGATGGCACATTAAGCTACTTAAGACCAGATGGCAAGACACAGGTAACAGTTGAATATGATGAGAACAATAAACCTATACGTCTTGATGCAATTGTTGTATCTTCACAGCATGCACCAGAAGTATCACAGGAACAGATTCATGAAGATATCAAAAAGTACGTTATAGATGCAATTGTTGACCCAGCTATGGTAGATGCTGATACTAAGATATTTATCAATCCAACAGGCCGTTTTGTTATAGGTGGTCCTAACGGAGATTCAGGCCTTACAGGTAGAAAGATTATTGTAGATACTTATGGTGGAGCAGCTAGACATGGTGGTGGAGCATTTTCTGGTAAGGATTGCACAAAGGTAGACCGTTCAGCAGCTTATGCAGCACGTTATGTAGCTAAGAATATAGTTGCAGCAGGTATCGCAGACAGATGCGAAATCCAGCTTTCATATGCAATCGGTGTTGCACATCCAACATCAATCTGTGTAGATACATTTGGAACAGGTAAGTTAAGCGATGAAAAGATTGTTGAAATAATCAGAGAAAACTTTGATTTAAGACCAAACGGAATTATAAATATGCTTAATTTAAGAAGACCAATCTATAAGCAGACAGCAAGCTATGGACATTTTGGACGTACAGACCTTAATCTCCCTTGGGAGCAGACAGATAAGGCTGATATACTTAAGAAGTATCTTTAAAATGTTGTTGTTTAGCACATATTATTAATATACGGACGACAGCATATATGAGGAAAGCAGGTGTGCATACATCAACGATGCCAGAAGCTCCAATTGGATATTTCTAAGACTTTTCATATACGTAATGGTAGTTTCCGCTACCGTT
>OGLX01000815.1_pt1 | contig 18497 bp, 12 predicted proteins | sample 1572821 | NCBI WGS metagenome assembly OGLX01 (sample SAMEA2581908, study PRJEB24529) | metagenome | biome: Human gut stool | place: China | collected 2011 | reverse complement strand
TATAGGAATCCCGTTTAAAGTAAATGTAGGTTCAAAAATAACAGGAGTTATCGAACATTCCAGATATATTATATTTTTAATATGTGCTAATTATAGCTTACTTATTCTTTTTTTTCAAGATATTTATTCGCTGATGATCTTACGGCTGCAGATATATGTGATCATAAAATAAATACCATAAATTACCAATATCACGGCTGCCGCAAGCAGGATAGAACCAAGCAGTCCGCCCCGTCCAAATGCAGACAGAATAAACATTGCTGTCTGCATTCCGAAGACGGAATGCACGATTGCAAGTAAAAGCGGCATGGCAAAGAACACGCCCGACTGTGCCAGGAGGGAATGACGGATTTTCTTCTCGTCCACTCCGATCCGGCGCAGGATCCTGTATTTCTCCTTGCTGTCGGCTGCCTCGGAAAGCTCCTTGAGTGACAGAATTGCCGCACCGCACGTTGTAACATAGAGAAGATTGTCATCTCCCGGACATCCTCATTCGAATCTCCGATCTCAATCATCAAATTCTCAAAATTATCTTCATCGAGGTCAAACTTCCGCATTTCCTGCTTCAGTGTCGTCGCATCGTTCCCTGCCGAAAATACGATCAGGTAACTGCGCAGACTCTCCTCGTTGCCATTTAATTCATACGCTTTCATGAAATAGCTTTTTGCATCTTCCACATCCATGTTGTTGGCTGCTGCCACACCTCGGTTGTGATAGACATTTCCAAGAAATACCTTGTCTGTGATGTCCTGCTGGTTGTCCAGAATCTCATCGTAAATCGATGCCGCCTTGATGTATCTGCGGTAGCCAAGATAGCTGTCTGCCTTTAATTTCTTACGCTGACTTGATGTCAGCCGACGATATTTCTGCCATGCTTCCACATAAGTTGCAATCTCGTCCGGTGTATAGTAATCCCCGGCATTTAAAATTTCAACCAGCAGATCCTGTGCAAATGTCGCCTTGTTCGAAAGTGCTACCAGCTTCGCTGCAAGCTCCGGCATATCCAGCTCATCCCGAATCCAGTCAAACAGCTTCTCAGACAGAGAAGACTTCGAGATCAGCACGGTATTATTGTAGATATAAAAGCACAGCTCCTCGTAGGTGTTGATCTCCACCTTCGTATTCAGAAAGATGAACGGATGCGATGCTTCTTTTCTTGTACATAAGATAATTTTTGACATTAAACATCAAACTCCTTACGATAAATCTTGTTCGTGGTCGGGAATAATTTTCCAAATCCAACATCCTTAATGATAAATGCGCCATGATGTGGATTCTCAAATTCCACCTCCACGGAGAACTTAGACGTCTTGTTCGGACGTTTCGGGATTCCGTGCAGCTTCACGACTTCCCGCTCTTCTTCTCCGGTCTTCCGGTTCCGGTATACCAAAGTCAGGGACTCTGTATCATCCAATATAATACTGATCTTTCCGTGGATGTTGTACCACTGTCTGCCGCCCAAGGCGATCGGAATAAACCGATCCTCCTCGTCCTCCGAAGAGATTCCGACATCAAAGATCACATTCTCCTTTGTCTCTACAAAATACTTCTTATAAAATTCGCCATATTCACCGCCGACTGCCTTGTAGCAGGCACCCTTGGTATAGATATTCTGTCCGGCAAATACACGTCTGCCCTGCGTCAGAAGCTCGCGTGATTTGTTCAGCCATTTCTCGGAGAATCCGAGTCCGGTCAGATAAATGGCCGAAATGTATGTTTTCTTTGTCTCATTTGCCACAATCTTTGCAAATGTAATATCCATCAGGATATTGTCACCGCCGAAGGCTGCCAGATTGAAATTCTCAGAATAGTCCTCATGTGTGACACTGATCGTGTTCAGTTCGTGTCCATGCGAGATATCAATTCTGTAATAATGCAGGCCATCCGTATTGTAATCAAACAATCCCACACTGTTTGTGCGCAGGCTTTCATCCTGATTAAAAATGTAATACAGACCACTGTCAAGATGGCTCGTGATCTCCACCTGCTCCTTCTCGACACCAAGCTCCTTGTAAAACGTTGAAAGTACACGGAACAGATCCTTGTTATATTCTGGAATCGTAATGACAAGCTTCTTTACCGTCGCGCCCTCATAACGATACAGGAAAGAATCGACATGCATTTTAAGCATCATTAAAAACAGCTTGCGATAACTGTAACGCGTATTATGCACCTCAACAGTCTCCTCACTGCGCGCATTCTGAAACAGCTCATCCAACACGATACCCTGCTCCTTGAAACGTGCCTCGGAAGCTTCGGAGCCAACATACCACTCTCCGGTCTCTAAGCCGAAGAAAAGGATGTTTGGCATCATATATGTTTCTTTGTTATTTAATTGGTTGACTGTCTCCGGCTCGCGCGAGATGTCGTTATAAAAACTAATCTGCGTGGAATCCGAACACAGATCCATGCCTATATAATACGCCTCTGACATGTCTTTTTCCTTTCGTACTTATATCTATTTCTATGCATTGCAATCCACAGGTTTCCCCGCGATATTACAATATACTCAAATTCTCTTCAAACAGATGTACCGTATTCAGGTAAACATCCAATGTCTCTAACAGCTCATTATCTTCCCGCATTTCCTGATTGACAAGCATGCTGTTGATAATCTCAAAGCGGTTCCGGTCTTTGCGGTTAAACGCTTTGGACTTCAGCGATTCACTCTCTACCACATAAGAAGTACCCTGCTTATCATCCGAGATTTCATAGACAAGGCGCTCGCCGTGGAACACGACATATTCCTTCACATACATGCCCGGAATCATCTCATCCAGAAGCTCTGTCTTGTAGATCAGATTCTGTCTGGAACCAGTATCAAATGCGTACTTCACTGTTACCTGTTTGCCCGGCTCGCTCTTGTAGATCAGATAGGTCTTGAGCATGACATCCTGTGGCAGCTTGATAAAGGACTGGAAGCTCTTGTAGAACGGAAGCAGCTTGCCTGCATCCATAAACTTGCCAACCGCATCCTTGATCCACGTCTTCTGCTCGCCCGTATAACGATCCAGCTTCGAGAAGTGATGCAGCATGGACATACGGGAAATCTCATCCTCGATATTGCCCTTCTGAATCTCCTGATACAGACAGTCAAAGACACCACTTGGAATCTGTGCATCTTTGATTAGATAGTTATAGCATGCAAACCGCAGGAACGCCTTTACGACCAGTCCGCGGTTTCTGCCTGCATAATACGCGGTAAAGATATCGTAGATGTACTCGACATTTCCCATCGCGAACATCATCTGTGCCAATGTATTTTCTGCCAGCAGGGAAATATCTCTGACACGGTTACGCACCGTCTTAAAAATACCTGCCAATTCTTCCAAGTCACCCTTATAATGGTTGATGATATATACCAAAATCCGCTCATTGACCTTACCGGATTTGTACAGATGGATACAGATGGAAAGCAGATCCTCATTTAAGAAGCCATTGCTGTCCTCCACACCATAATCCGCCAGACGATACAGCTCTTCACTGTCGATCTCATCGAAGCCATACAGCTTCACCGCCTGAAATGCCTTGTCGAACATGTTCATATCGACCATGTAAGCGATCATCACACGTGCATTTGCGTGATTTAAGTATTCGATATCCAATTTTTCGAGATACTTTGTAAGCACCTCGTTATCCAGATTCTCATGGTAATATTCAATAATATTCAGATATGCCTGCTGCTTGTAATCATAGGAGATCTCATCACAGTTAACAATATCTCGTGCGGCATTGACCTCGATTGCCTTCTTGAATGTGAAATCACCAAGCTGCTCATAGTTATGCAGCAGCACCCGGTAATCCCGCGGACTGTATTTACAGCAGATATCCATATATGCATTTTCATCTACAATACGTTCCAGTCGATACGGAATAGATCCCGCATACCGGTTCCCCGCGCTATCCTCGAAGATAATGGAAGCCGTGTTCGACAGAATCTCCACATATGCTTCGCCGTTTACGATCGGTACGCGCTGTACTTCCTCTAACTCCTGATGCGTCACGATCACGGCACGCACGCCCTTGTTAAAGCAGACAAGCTTCCGACGGAAGATAATGTTGATCAGCTTGCTCGCATAAAGCGGACTGACCGTCTCAGGCTCCAAGAACTCATCATAAAGCACAGTCAGATCATCGCTGACCTTGCCGCTGATAATCATATTCTCCATGAAATCCTGCATTGTTGTCGCATATTCATGGTACACCTTCATGTGCTTGGACTTGTTGTAAATTACGTTCGCATACAAGTACGCAAGCTCTTTTTCGGAAAGTGTATTCTTATAATTCAGATACATCAATACCGACTGCGGTATCAGATCATATCTGGAGAAATTCATACTCTTGACAAAGCACTCATTCAGCCCGATAAATTTCAGGTTGCGTTCCACTGCATCCCGATAGAACCGATGGTACTTGTTATCCAGTTTTCCTGCGCTGATCAGCATCGAGCAGATACTTGACAGCACCTCGTCACTCTTTTTCTTGGAGTAAATGCTATCCATAATCTCGAAAATCTTCGCATCAAACTGACGGAATGATGCCGCAAGCTGGATAAACGCCTCGATCACTTCGTCCGACAGATACTGGTGGCGCAATCCCCATCGGATCGTTGTAACCTCAAGATCTGTAATATGCTTCAGCAGCAACGGGTTGTTGTTTAAGACTTCGCAAAGCTCCATGTACATAAGCGGGCTGTTGTATCCCTGCTCATACAGGTTTTTAACTTCCCGGTACAAAGCGGTCTGATCGTTATTATAGGTATCATCCACAAACAGCAGCAACCAGAAATAGAAGATCTTGTCATCCTCTGTGTGGTAGCTTCTGCGAATCAGTTCCTTTGCCTGTTCGGTCGCACGGCGGTCGTTGCGAACCGTCGCCTTCAGATATGCATAATAACAACTCTGCTTGTTGTTCATTCCAGAGTTATCGACATCCGCCTCGATACGCAGGAATTCTTGTTCTACCTTCTCTGTCTCTCCCTGCATAATGTTCATATGCATTGTTCCCAGACGGTACAGATCTTCCTCTGGTACATAGCGTGCCAGATTGTTAAATGCAAATAAGGTCGTGCTAATGTATTCCCGAAGCTGGATTCTGCCCATGCGGTAATCCATATATGTCGTAATCAAGCGCACCTGATTCGACTTAATCAGATGTGTTTTGCTGCCCGGTTTGGACACTTTTATCTCTTTTTCTGTCGGCTTGGACAGGTTAATCTCAATCTCGATTGTCTGGTAGACATTCTCGATAATGATTCTGCCGGATGTCACGCCGTCCGGAATATTCTCCGGCGAAATCAGTACATCCAAAGCATACAGATTGCCATAAAAATCGGCACTTGTAATTACCTTTCTCGCTGGAATAATGAAATCCTCGGTGGAGCGTACCGTTGAACTGCTGTAGCCCCATGTGTTTTTGCTGATGTTAATCGAAATCTTGGAAAGCTCCTCCGGGAACTCCAGATTGATCTTCGCCTTGGATACTGACAATGTCAGCGCACGTTTCTTGTGTACATAGACGAGGAACTCCTCCAAAGCCTGATTGACCGACTGGCTTTCCATCAGACTGTTGTAGATCTGCTTGATCACCGGATCGCGGTTGATAAATGTACGCTTAAAATCATCGCGCACAAATACACGCGCCGCCTCTGCCCAGTTGCTCTCAGCGAGTGTCGCAAATTTGAAAAGATCATCGATCTTCTGATCTCCGTATTTTACATATGGTGTCGTGATGTCAATATCATACAGAATCTTAAATTCTCCGCCGTCCGTAATGACACTGATATGTCCTTTGTAATTTTTACCTGCTTCCAAACAGGTTGCATCGAATGTGAATCCGACATCAAAATTCTTCGCAATAAATGTATGCTGGTTGAACCGCAGCATATAGCGGCTATCATACACCATCGCTTTGATGACGTGGTCATTCGTGCTGTTCACCGTGAAGACACCTTCGTACAAAGTTCCCGATTCTATATTCAGTTTTAAAAACTTTTCTGATATCGCTACCTCAGGCCGGTCTACCTGAAATTCGCCCTTTGCGTAATGTTCTACTATCGCCTTCATGGTATCTCCTTTATTTCTCGGCTTCGTAATGAAAACCTACTTGTCATTCGTCTATTTAATAGGTATAATTATCGATATGAGGGTATAGTTCACCCACTATCCCCTTTTAACACATATCACATTATAACAAACCCCCTTTCTTTTTTCAAGACAGGGATATAAATGGTTTGTTTTCTAATTATTAGGAGGAAACTATGAGCAACGGACCACTTCGCATCGAACAGTATGAGACTGTGCGATATGACTTAAATTGCAATCCACTCGGTGTCCCGGACAGCGTGACACGCGCGATCATGCAAAATATCAGCGCGGTCGGTCGCTATCCTGACACATACTACGAGCCTTTACGGAACGCCATCGCTTCTTATGCCTGCTGTGCGCCAGAGCATTTGGTGCTTGGCAGCGGCAGCTCTGATCTGCTGCGTCTCTTTGTTGCACTTCTTGCACCAAAGAAGGCTTTACTGCCGATCCCATCAGCCACGGATTATGAACATGTATTATCCGTGTATGGTTGCGAAACAGACTTCTATGAGCTGGACATCAATCAGGATTACCATCTGGATATGGATGATTTTATTGCACACTTATCGGATACATACGATATTGTGATCCTCGGAAATCCAAACAATCCAACCTCCCAGCTTATATCAAAAGCAGATATCGAGAAACTTGCAGCCGCATGCAAGGAGCTTGACATCGCACTTTTACTCGACGAAATGTACATTGAATTTACAGAGAACTATGAGCGTAACACTGCGATCTCTCTGGTAAATACCTATGACAACCTGATTATTTTGCGCAGCGTATCCAAATTCTTCTCTGTACCAGGACTGCGACTTGCTTATGCGATCATGAACAACGAAACAAACATGACAATCATCAATATGACCGCCACACCAAACAGCATTTCCTGTCTGACCGCAGCTGCCTGTACTGCTATGCTGGAGGATACCGCCTACATCCACGAATCGCACTCCCGCATCTTTACCGAGCGCAACCTGATCTACTCAGCAATGAATACAAACAAGAATCTGCGGTTGTTCAAACCGAGTGCAAACTTCGTGCTGATGCAGATTCTAAAAGAGGATGTCACCGCAAAATCCCTGCTGGCACATTGCAATCTGAAGGGCATTGTCCTTCGGAACTGCGAGAATTTTCACGGCCTGGATTCGCATTTTGTACGATTCTCAATCATGAATCCGATGCAGAACGACCTGATGGTAAATACAATTCTGGAACTGTTACGATAACACTTTTGAGCTTTCGCAAAACAAATTCACAGAAGCCAAAAGAGCAGCTGGAACACATATCTGTTTCCAACTGCTCTTTTTGATTGTTATCGTATTGCTGTTATTTGCCCAGCTCTTTCTCACTCATTGCAAGTGCAGATGCGATTACTGCATCCATATCATAATACTTGTACTCGCCAAGACGTCCGCCGAAGATCACATGCTCCTCCTGCTCGCCAAGCTCCTTGTACTGCTGATACAGCGCGCCATTTTTCTCATCATTTACCGGATAATATGGTTCATCACCCGGTTTCCATTCAGAAGAATATTCTCGGCTGATAATGGTTTTCGGAAGCTCTTCCCCATTTTCATCTTTTCCAAATTCAAAGTATGGTCATCATTCAGGATACTGCCTTCATGGATATGACGTAATTGGGCAACCTTTTCTTCTATGGTCATACGACTCAACAAGTCCTGCACTCTTACTTCTATCGGCTGTGAGGCATCTTTATATTTAGGGATGGGTTGCGCCGATAAACTGATGGTTAAAAACAGTAATACTGCTGTGAATATATAATTCTTCATTGATCGTTTGTTTAATTTAATAACTACTTAAAAAATCTCTAAACTACTACGGAACAGATACTGAGCTACCACGTAGTGGCTGTAGAGCCACTACGTAATAGTCAGCCAACCACTTCTATAAGTAGTTGTATCCTGAAAACCTAAAAATTTAATAAAATCGGAAAACGGAAGTTACCAATTCGGATTTTGAGTTAAGTTCGGATTCAGATCTCGTTCTTTTTGAGGTATTGGGAACAGATACCCTTTAGATGCATTAAAATAACGCGTTTCGATATAACGACGAGGAGTATTGTCAACATCCACAGTTTTGTCGTCCTTGCCAACTCCATCTTTACGCATATATGCACCATACATCTGCCCGGTTAGTCCTACCCCTGTAACAATCGTATTCTTTTCAGCATCTTTCCAACGGATAAGATCCATATAACGAAGTCCTTCATTGGCTAACTCAATACGGCGTTCATTTTTCAATAACTCCATCAACTCGTCTTTTGAGTTATAATTTTCACGGTGTACTCTACCACAGGAACAACGATCACGTAATTGATCTATCAGATTGCATACTTCCTCTTTTGCACTTTCTCCTTTCGTTTGCAATAAAGCTTCTGCTTTCATCAATAACACATCCGCATAACGGAATACAATAATATCATTAGTGCAGTCCCACACGGAGTTCATGGCATAGACAGAGTAGTCAATGTATTTGTTCCACATATATCCGGTAGCCGAAGGCTGAGAGTAATTATACTGGTGTTCAGGTACGGTAGTAGGATCTTCCGGATCATATAACCGTTCTTTGACAGTACCAGTTTCTACATCCAGATATTTTATCTGTCCGGTAGGATATACAATAGACTGATAAAAACGCGGATCCCTACCTTCATAAGGTTTTTTCGGATCATAGGAAGAACCGGCTTCATGAATCAATCGTCCGTCTGCCATAGGATAAGCATCAACCAACGAACCTGAAGGCGTAACTCCCCGATAAGGATCCTCACCGGTGATGCCCTTTAACAGCATGATTCCATTACCACCGTGGGAAGTATAAATTTCTCCAACTCTTTTATCACAAACTACACTCAATATTACTTCACAACTATTTTCTGCAACACCTGAAAATAAATCTTCATAAGGTGTATCACCTTCCCTGTATAATTGATATTTACCCTCCAATAGTTTAACAGTTTCCAATACATTCGAATAGTCACCGTTATACAAATACATACGGGCAATCAAAAATCTGCAAGCATCTGCCGTAACTCTACCTTTCTCTTGTGAAAGCCCTTCCAGCATTACGGCAGCCTCTTTCAACTTGTTAATGGCATAATCCACTACTTCCGCTTTGGGAGTGCGAACGAGTTGTTTGCTTTCAGGAATAGCCAGTGTTTTAGTCACCAGAGGAACATCGCCAAAATAACTTGTCAAAACATAGTAATTATAGGCTAACATAAAGTAGGTTTCACCTATTATCTTATTTTTATCTTGCTCTGATATATCCTCAATCTTTTCAATACCCTCAAGTAAAAACCAACATTTACGGATAACTTCATAGCTGCCATTCCATCTATTAGTAGGTATCTCGCCACTTGTTGTATAAGAACCGTTTGCCACCTGTTGAGCACCTCCCCACCAATCCCATACCAGATAGGCATTATCAGACATAGCCTCATCAAAAAAGATGGCATCTTTAGGAAGTAGTGATGCATAAATATCTACTAACACCTTGTCTGCATCCTCTTTACTTTTCCAAAAGTTTTCATTTGTAACTGTATCCTGTGGAAAAGAATCCAGAAAATCATCACATGCCTGCATAGTAAAAGCCAAGCTCAAAACACAGGTCATATAAGCTATTTTATTCATATCTATAAATCATTTAAGGTTTAAAAATTAAGATTCACTCCCATTGAATAAACTGCTACATTAGGATAAAATCCTCTTGCACCAACTGGAGTTTCAGGGTCCCAAGTACGGTATTTGGTAGCCGTGAACAAATTCTCTCCCGAAGCATATACACGCAATTGGTTGAGTCCCTTTATTTTGAAAGAGTAACCGATCTGCAGGTTCTTTAAACGAATATAGGAAGCATCCTGTACCCAGTGAGACATGTAAGCGTAATTATAATCACTGGACAGAATACGTGGGAAATAAGCCCCCGGCTTAGGATCCTGCGGATTGAAAGACTCTTTATAATGTTCTTTGCGCGCTCCATTAATCCCCATTGGCTGAATAGCTTCCATTGTTACATATCCATCGGCTTTACCTACCCCTTGAAAAAAGCAAGAGAAATCGAAGCCTTTGTACTCAAATCCCAAATTCAATCCAAAAGTAAAACGAGGAATAGAATTTCCAATAACAGTTCTATCTTCATCATTAATTACACCTTCTCCCGTCCGGTCCTTAATAATAATATCACCCATCCCCCATTTAGGATTGTATTTCTGCATCATCGGAGCATATTTGTCATATAACTCTTGATTGTCACAAATACCTAAAGTCTCGAAACCAAAGATTGCATTCAACGGTTGCCCTTCTATCTTAGCTGTCAATTCGGTGGTTGAAGATTTATATCCTCTCAAATCAATCACTTTATTCTTTACATCAGACAGATTGAATCCTATATTGTATTTAAAATCTTTCCCTATGTTCGAACGCCAACTTACAGTCAAATCCCATCCTTTATTCTCCATTTTACCAGCGTTTTCCATAGCAGGTTTAATTCCCAATGCACCCGGAGCTTCCAAGTTTAACAAAATATCCGAAGTTGTCCGGCAGTACCAGTCAAAAGTGGTTTGCAGCCTGTTATCAAACAAAGCAAAATCAATACCGAAATCCAAATTACGAGAAGACTCCCAAGTAATTATTTCATTCCCCATCAAGGCCTCTTTATAACCGATAATAGGGGTACCTCCAAAAAGATAACTTCCACCATTACCGACATTCGAAATAAACTGATAATCATTGATTCGTTGATTACCGAGTTCTCCCCATGACGCTCTTAGTTTTAGATTCTGCACGTGTTTCTTCAAAGGTTCAAAGAAAGCTTCCTCAGATATACGCCAGCCAGCAGATACAGAAGGGAAGAATCCCCAACGATGTCCACGTGCAAACTTGGAAGAACCATCATAACGAGCAGTAAATTCAAACAGGTAACGATCAGCATATACATAGTTAGCACGTCCGAAAAGCGAAGCCAATGCAGAATAAGTGGAATTACCTTCTGCTGCTGCCGTAGTAGCATCCCCGGCATTGATTTCACCAAAATCATCATTTGGAAAATCCATTCGTGAGGCTTTCGTATAAGCCCACTTAAATGTTTCCAAAGAACCACCTGCCATTACCTTGAAATCATGTTTACCGATTGTTTTCTCATAAGAAGCTGTGACATTAGCAGTCAAGTTGCGGTATTGATCCCAACGGTCAGTTTGTTTATTACGGGAAACTTCTGTAAGTCCACTCTGTCCTGCAGGCTCAAAACTTCCGTAAGTAACTGTTTTATTAAATATTTTTTCTTTATATATATTTGATTCATACCCAAAAGTACCCCTGATATTAAGACCGTCCAAAATATTAATTTCAGGAGCAATCAACAATGTCATACAGTCATTGTTCTTTCTTCTCATCCCATAATCTCCGTTCACCATACGTACAGGATTGGAAGGTGCAGCATCATAAGAATAAGTACCATCTGAGAATTGAACAGGCAAATAAGGCAATGCACGCATCGTTCTACGATAAGCCTCAGCTGCTCCTGCTGCAGACTCTTCTTGAGTACTATTTAAATATGCCATATTCACATCCAACTTCAGCCAAGAAGTAAGTTTGGAGGTGGTATTAACACGAAGATTGTAACGTTCATAATCTGTAGAAGGAATAATACCCTGTTGATCGGAATAACCGGCTGAGATCATATAGGTTATCTTATCACTACCTCCGGATACAGTTAATTGATGATTATGTTGTGGGGCACCCGAACGGAGTAATTCGTCATACCAATCCGTATTACCTTCCAACTTGTCAGGATCACCACCTGCTTTCATCCGGTCTATTCGATCCTGAGGAAACAAAGAGGAACTTTTTCCTTCATTATATTGCATTTGATTATAAAGCTCGGCATACTGCCAAGAAGTTACCGACTCCGGTACCCTTGTCGCAAACTGGAAACCTACATTACCTGAATAGTTAAAAGTAAGTTTCCCTTCTTTACCCTTCTTTGTAGTAATCAAGATAACACCATTAGCAGCCCGTGAACCATAAATAGCAGCTGACGCAGCATCTTTCAACACAGACACTGATTCCACCTCACTCGGAATCACATCATTTAAGCTCATGGATACTCCATCCACCAAAACCAAAGGAGATGCATCCCCCCAAGTACCAATACCACGAACACGTACCGTACCTTGATTAGGTCCGGGTTGACCAGAATTCTGCGTGACAGTAACACCAGCAGCTTCACCTGTCAATGCAGAGGCAATAGAAGTAACCGGTTTATTGGCAAGTCTATCGGACTTTACAGTCTCAACGGCTCCTGTCAGGTTCACTTTCTTTTGTGTTCCATAGCCTACCACCACCACTTCTTCCAATGCCTTTGAATCTTCTACCAATACAATATTTACCGACGATTTATTCCCCACATTAATTACTTGTGTCTTATAGCCAATATAACTCACCTGTAACTTCGCATTATCATCAGGTAATTCCAACGAAAAATGCCCATTCATATCCGTAATAGTACCATTGGAAGCTCCCATTACAAAGACAGAAGCACCAATGACAGCTTCTTCCATATTATCCGTTACTTGTCCGGTCACTTTACGTTTGCCTCCAATGGTGTGCTGCCGGACAGCTTTATATACAGAAATACGCTTGCCGTTTACTTCATATTTGATACCCTTACCATCAAAAAGTATCCCCAAAATTTCGGCAACAGTCTTATTCTTGGCATCAATCGATACTTTCTCATTAGTATTTACATCATTGTTTCGAATCAGAAAAGAACAATCTGTTTTCTCCTCTATTTCTTTAAATACTTTACTTAACGGTACATTTTTTTGCTGAATAGTAATCCTAATCTCTTGTAAGGGTGAAGCAACACCTGAGAGAGGCAAAAGAAAAACAAAAAAGAAAAGCAAAATCTGTGTTCTTACCAACAAAAGATTAGCTCCGGAATGACAAAATAAATATGTCATTCCGCTATAAAAACATTTTTTTTTCATACATTTGTACTGATTTAAAGATTTTCTTAAAAGATAACTTAAATTCGGAATCGGAGGACATACCCCAATATGTATCTCCGATTTTTGTTTTTTTACGTACAGTTTTCCATAATATTCTTTTTGAAGGTTACTACTTGATTAACTTATCGGTAATAGTAATCACATTACCACTCCGACTCCAGCTATATTTATTGTCGACATCCATATAGTCCAGTATTTCTTCAACCGTAAGTTTAGGGCTAATACTTCCTGAGAAGACCTCTTTATCCAGATATTTACTGTGGATAACAATCCGCACATCATACTTACGCTCGATAGCTTTCATTATTTCAGGTACTGATGCATTGACAAAACTCAAACGACCGGTAGTCCATTGTGAAGTTTGTAAAGCATCTACATGATGATGGTTCATTTTACCGCTTCTCTTATCATACGTCAACTGTTCATCGGGGGCAAGAATCACATTGTCCCGGGTTTCGGAAGTGGAGAATACATTTACTTTTCCTTTTATCAGACTGACTTCTATTTCAGAATCTTCCGGATAAGAACGCACATTAAAAACCGTACCGAGTACTTTGACATTTATATCATCGGCATGAACAATAAAAGGTTTCTCCGGATTCTTTTGTACTTCAAAATATCCTTCACCTATCAAATAGACTTCCCGGTTCTTTTTACGGAGAAAAGCAGGATCATACTTCAACACGGAACCGGAATTCAGACAAACGACCGAACCATCCGGCAAAATCACTTTGGTCTGCGATCCTAAAGGTACTTCCATTTGACACAAAGCCATTTCCTGATTCGATTCGGCTACATCATTATATATATAATAACCTGCAATAGAAGTAGTAAGAATCAATAAAGCAATAGCAGCTACTTGCGAGAAAGTACTCCACAACGGTATCCTTTTCTTTTCCGATTTTTTCTTTATTCCTAATTTCACAGACAAAGCCTCATAGTCAGCTTGTTTTTCCTGTTCAAACTTACCGATAAACGATTTAGCCCGTGTCCGTGCCATTTCTTTATATCTCTGCTGATAAGAAATATCCGACTGCAGAAAATGAAGTAGCTTCCGTTCTCCATCCTCCGACAGTTTTCCTGCCAGAAAATCAAGCATCAATTCTTCAAAAGTATCAAGTTTCTTTTCCATCATTTCCATGTTCGTTTATATATAATACACATCTCGATATGGAAACATTTAGTCTTAAAGAAACTTTTTTTAAATAAATTGCAAGAAATTCTATAAACGACCTACTTTAGATTCTCCTATACCTACCCATTCTCCTACATAGGCATGTGGGAGATGATATTCCTTAGAGAGATGAGTAGGGTAATGCGTAAAACAAACAAGGGGAATAAAGAACTGACTCAAAGCCTTCCGTAAAGAAACAAAAGCAGTATGCCTGCAGTAGGGCCCAATTGAAGTTTAATATGATCCATCGCATTCTTGATATGAACACGCACCGTATTTACCGATATGGCCTGTTCATCAGCAATCTCCTGAGGAGACATACCTTCATACAAGTATTTTTCAAAAACTAGGCGACATTTTACGGATAGAGAGTCTATCACCGTGTTAACCTGACTTTTCAGTTCCTCTATCTCCAATAATTGCAACGGGTTATTATCATTTTTGCAGAATTCTTCCTGAAAAGCAATCAGTTCCTCCCGATACTCATCAAGCACACGTTCTCGTGTATGTAAAGTACGGATGTAATTCAAACAACGATTCTGTACACTTCGCAATAGGTAATTATGAATAGGGAAACTTAACTGACCTCTACTGCTCCAGATATTCATAAAAACATCATTAACGATTTCCTTTGCCTCATCCGGATCGAATACGTAAGCAGTAGCATAAGCGCATAAATAACTATAATAGCAATCATATAAAGCAGAAAAGGCATTTTCTTTTCCTTCATTTATATCATCTATTATTTGTTCGCTTATCCTAGTAGTAGTCATATTTTAAGGTATTGTGATACTTTAACTAAGAACAAAGTTAATATTTTCATATACCGCTAATCGTGTTTTATCTTTATTTAACACAAGAGAACAATCTATCAAAATTAAAGTTAAATAATAAATGAAATAAACTGAGCCCATCTACTCCAAATCATTCTTTGTTCTCTCGAAATTTAGTTTTGTCAGAAAAGTTTTGAAGATGAATTTTATCAGTTTTTATATTTATATTTGCATTGTCGCTTCGATACGAAAAACATGACGGAACATGCATACCCGAAATGCAGTGAAACTATTATAAAATAGAATTACCGGGAAGGGAGCATTTATTATTGCAAGATACCGGATAATAAAGTAAATTCCCTCATAATCACTATTAAACTATAAAACAAAAAGAACAATGAAACAAGAAGTGTTATTTATCATTCTCAATGAATATGCCGATTGGGAAAGTGCCTTTCTGGCAGCCTCTCTCCATTCCGGACTGATGCCGGGTAGTGAAATCAAGTATGTAGTCAAAACAGTAGCCCCCACTTTGGAGGCAGTCCGTTCCTTGGGTGGTTTCCGTACTCTGCCGGACTACAGTTTTGATACTATGCCCTCCGATTATGCCGGTTTGGTCTTGATAGGAGGTATGCAATGGCAATCTCCTGAAGCAGAACGTATATTTCCCATTGTACAGGATGCTTTCGAAAAAGGGAAAGTGATTGGTGGTATCTGTAACGCTGCTTCATTTTTATGTGCCCATGGCTTCCTGAATCATGTCAAACATACGGGAAACACTCTTGCCGTACTTAAACAGTGGGGTGGAGAGCGATATACCAACGAGGATGGTTACTTGGAAAAGCAGGCTGTCGGCGATAAGAACATAGTTACGGCAAATGGTACCGGTTATCTGGAATTCACCCGTGAGTTGCTATTAGCATTGAAAGCCGATACACAAGAAAAGATAGAGGCATTTTATGATTTCAGTAAAAATGGACTTGTAAGATAACTACATATTCATCAAGCATACGGGACAACATAAATTATCCGATGATTCTCTTTTGGCTATAGAAGGAAATTTCATGGAAACCCGTATGTCTAACTGGAAAAGAAGAGAAGAAAATATTCTCTTTACGATCCCCTAACAATGATGTGACATGTGATGACAATGAAACCCGTAATCATAAGAGATCAGGTCAATGAAGCAACCAAAAACTAATCCGGACAGCCTAATCGAGAATTATCTTCCGGCAGATTATTATGCGACTCTTTTGAAAAAGAGTCGCATAACAAGAACGTCATCTCCATTGACGAGTTCGCAGATATAGCTTTTAACCAACTTCCCTCTTGGATTATCCTGCTTCTAATAGTAAGAAATAGTTTGGTTAAACCCTTCGGACTCGATACAAACAGACGAGTCACGGATATAAAGTGTGAAAAAAGTCAACATGAAATAATCTTTGGCATGTCCGATAAGCACCTGACTTTTTACGTATCCCTTTGGTGTAAGGATAGAGTAGAAAAAGAGGTAAACGTGCATCTTCCTAAAAAGAAAAGCATCCCGGAATTACGTAATTAAACAGACTTTTTTATTGCTCCGAAATCTTTCTTACTATCGGTTTATCCGCTTCCGCCCAGTCCAATATTGCCATCTCTCGTGTAGAAAGCCATTGTGCAGCAATATGTTCTTTCAATACATATCTTTGCCCGACAGGATGGCAAAGAAAAGCATGCATCGTGATCTCAAAATCGGGATAGGTATGATGGACGGTCAAAAGTTTCTCTCCCACTTCAATAACGTAATCCATTTCCTCCATGATTTCCCTTTGAAGCGCCTCCTGCAAAGATTCACCTTCCTCCACTTTTCCACCCGGAAATTCATATCTGAAAGAAGTATATGAAAATTTAGTTTGCCCCCGTTGTACACAAAGATATTTCTCACCTAATCGAATAACGGCTGCTACAACTTCTATACTTTTCATAATGACTATGATATTGGGATTAAAAATAATAGAGGCAAAAGTAATAAAAGAATGCGGGAAAGAAAGAAATAAAGATATATTTATAATGCACAGTACATTTTTGTAAGACACATTTGTTGCTACAAAAAATTTTACGTAAATTTGTATGGTAACAATATGATCATTATGGATTTTGAAAAAATCACCAAAGAAGCTGTAGTACAAGCTTTACTAGAAATCAAGAAAAATGGCATCCCTAAAAATGCGCACTCTTCTACTTATGATATTTTATACAAAGGTAAGAGATATCCACCTAAACTAGTGATGGAATATGCTTATCAACATTCTACTGGAAAACAAATAACCAGAAATGATTTTGAAGGAGGAGAAAAGACACCATGTTTTAATAGATTGAAAGAATTAGGATTTACTATAGTTCATAAAGAGAAAAATCCTAACTTTTATGAGACACTAACTAAATTCCTTGAACAAACTAAGACAAAAAGTCAAAAATATAAAGACTATCCCAAAGAGTTTTTGGGACTGAATATTAGTGTTAGTTTTGGTATAGGTGGCCCTTCAAAGACTCCATGGATTTCTTTCTTGTACGATGGACAAAAGACTCAACATGGTATATACCCTGTATACTTATATTACAAAGAATATAATACACTGTTTTTAGCGTATGGTGTAAGTGAAACCACTCCACCCAATATAGAGTGGAAGTTTAATACTAGTCCTGAAACAATTTTTGATTTTTTTAAACGGAAAGGAATAAAACCTAAACGATATGGAAATTCATATGTATTTAAGGATTATGATATTAACAACTTAAATCCTTCTACAATCAATAAAGATTTATTTGAAATCATCGAAAATTATAAGAATTTAATGGCTTCATATACAGAAATATCAACTAATACTAATAAAATGCAAAGTCCCAGTATTAACATAGATTATCAGTCTATACCAGCTAATCTAAGACAATTTGTCACTGCTATTAAATCGAAACCATTCATACTGTTAGCTGGCATTTCTGGTACAGGAAAATCACGTATAGTCCGACAATTAGCTTATGCCACTGGTGGAGAAAACCCAGAAAAAGTTCAAAAGCCATATAATTACGAAATGATATCTGTACATCCAAACTGGCACGACTCTACAGAATTGTTAGGATATGTAACTCGGGTTTCCGGAAATCCGGAGTATATAGTAACTGATTTTCTGAAATTTATAGCTAAAGCTTGGTTCTACGAAGGAATCCCATTCTTCCTTTGCTTGGATGAAATGAACCTAGCACCCGTAGAACAATATTTTGCAGAGTACCTTAGTGTTGTCGAGAGCCGAAAATTGAGAAATAATAAAATAGTTACAGACCCGATAGTACCTCCATTGACAACTTGGGATAAAGCAGATCAGAAAACACTTGTTTCTGATCAAATACTTAAAGAATTATTTCATGAATTTTGGAATAATGAAGGTTGGAATAAC
>OGLX01000778.1_pt1 | contig 19304 bp, 8 predicted proteins | sample 1572821 | NCBI WGS metagenome assembly OGLX01 (sample SAMEA2581908, study PRJEB24529) | metagenome | biome: Human gut stool | place: China | collected 2011 | reverse complement strand
CGAGCACCTCAGCATGCCCATTCTTGCCGAAAATCACGATCTGCGCCTCCGGATTGTTGACATACTGCTTCTTGATGCGACGCTGCAACTGGAGCACCACAGGACAGGTAGCATCGATGATTTCGATGTTGTTTCGTTCGGCAAGGGCATAAGTTTCAGGCGGTTCACCATGAGCACGGAGCAAGACCTTTACGCCCTGCAGTTCCTCCATCTGCTCATGGTCTATCGTGATGAGTCCCGCTTCATGCAGGCGCTCCACCTCCATACCGTTATGCACAATATCGCCCAGGCAGTAAAGTTTACCGCCCTTAGCCAACTCCTCTTCAGCTTTCTTGATGGCAGTGGTTACGCCAAAGCAGAACCCACTGCCGTTATCTATTTCTATCTGCACGATATTCGTTTTTAAATCATTGTACATTAATCTTCACCACCACCTTAGCATGGTCAGGATCATTCGTAATCATGAGGATACGAGGGTGTCTGACGCGCGATTTCTTCAAGTCGGCAGCCACAGCCGTCACCTTCATCTTAACGGTCTCTCCTGGCTGAATCTTACTCTTCTTCAGGTTCACCTGCAAGCCCATCGTAAACATCTGCATGCTTCGGATATCCAGTTCCGACTTACCCTTATTGGTAATCAGAATCTCACCCTTCAGCTTCTTCTTTCCATTGAAACTACCCAGATTGAGGTCGGTGGCAGACATCTCTAGCTTCGGAGCCAGTACCTTCTTGGCTGGAGTCATGTTCTCGAAACCAGGAAGAAGAACGGCTGATACCACGATTTCCTTCTCAGGCGCAATCTTATCGCCAGGACGCTCACCGAGATAAACCGATATCTGGTTCAAGCCCAGGTCACGCAGTTTCTTGGAATCCAGCACGAAACTGATTTCGGCAGAATGATGCGGAGCTACCTTGGAAGGCGATACGAAAGCATGAAGATAGGATGGCAGATGCATCACTACCGGCTCCAGTAATTCGTCGGTAGGATTGAAGATATGGATGCGCTGAACCGGACGGTCGCCACGGTTCACGTCATCAAACTCCACCTCCTGGGCATCACTCTTGATGACACCCAGCATCTCATCGTAAGAACCAGCGAAATCTACTACGCTGCCCACTACCTTTCCCCTCATAGAGAGGATGAACGGCTCTTCATCCGCATTGGTATAGAGACAAACCTGCTTGGTGAAAGTACCCATCTGCTTGGCATCGTATACCGCCTTGATGACGAAACTTTCACCGGCAGCAATGCCCGTCTTCGGATAATCAACCTCCGTACAGCCGCAGCTTTTCAACACATTGTTGATAACCAAAGGCTTGTGCCCGTCATTCTTCAGCACGAATTCGGCAGTTACAGGCTTGCGGAACACCACCTGTCCGCAGTCTACCACCTCGTGCTGAGTTGTAATCTTCTGTGCTGATGCAGGCAGCGTCAACAGCGCTGAGAGCATCCATATATTCATCCGTTTCATACTATTCTATTTTAAATTATCAATCTATAAACTATAAACTATTAATTGTTAACTCTCAACTCATACGCCTCTGTGCGGCCACAAAATTCCGGACTGTAGGTACACTCAGCGGTGCAAGTTCCGCTCTGATAGTCGCCCTTTCTATCCACGTAATACTCCATTTCTACGATGTGCTTACCTTTAGATAAACGATCGAAATAGAAATTTGTTGCATGATCTCTTGGAGAAACATAGCAGCCTATGCCCCACTGATAACCGCTCTTCTGGTTAACCGGCTCCAGACATGCCGCACGCTTATCCGTAATCTGCACAAAGTCATAGTCGCGGTCGGCGGTGATGATGAGCGTTACCTTCACCTTCTCGCCTACCTTCGCCTGCGCCTTGCCCTTGCTCTCAGATTCGGCAGGAACGATGACACGGCGCACCTTGATGCCCGACTCCATAGAACCTATTTCGCTGATAGGCTGCTTAAACTCTGCATAGACAGCACCCCAGCTGGTATACTCGCTCTTCTTGTCGATACTCAGCACGGATGCCTTGCCCGTCTTTTCGGTCTTCACATAGCCCAAAGTAGTGGAATCCTGAGGCATCGGCAGCAGCTTGCCATCCAGTTTCAGCACGGCATTTTCAGCCTTCCTGTTCCAGTTGCTCTCATTGCCCTTCATAAAGGCGTAAACAGCATCCACGGTGTTCACTGGCGTATCCCAAACCTGGGTGCGCTTCGACATCAGGAGCCAGCGCTGCAGTTCCTCTATGGTCTGCTTGTCGTTCGGCTTCAGCATCTGCAGCGCCTCTATCACAGATACCTGGGTAGGAATCTTATAGTTTCTCCAGCTGTAGAGTGCCTTGCGGGTATCGTAGTAGCGGCCCATCTCCTCGCGGTAAACGGCATATTCGTTCACGCTCTGCAGATATTCGCCAGCCTTCTCACGGTAAGCGGCATTCTGCTGGCTGTTTCTGGCGAGTACCACGGCAGCACGCGCCTTGCCATAGATGGAGAAATCACCCGTTATCTTCGACATCTTTTCCAGGAGATAAGCCTTGTCAGCTTCCAGATTCTGCTTCATCTTTCTGCCATCCATCGAAAGGATGTAGAGATAATGGAGCGCCTGTTCGCTAGGATTCACCTTCTGCTTTTTCTCCTCCTGCTTCTTCATTTCTCTTACTTCCTGTGCTGTCTGCCAGGAGAGATAATCAATGGCGGAAGTCAGCATCTTGGCGGTTGATTTCTGCACACCTGCGATGGCATTCAATCGAACCATCATTTCGGCTACCGACGTTGTCATATACCGGCTGCCCTTCATGCCCTTCCACCAGGAGAAGGAACCGTTAGGGTTCTGCAACTTCTTCAGCTTCTCCACCTGATTCTGCAGACGGATGCTCTCCTGAGAGAGATTCTTCTGAGAATGATTATCCAAAGAGAGAGTCTTCTGGATATGGGTGGTGATGGTATTGGCATAGATGGCAGACATCAGCGAGATGGCGTTCTCCTCATCCGGATTGCTGATAGCTGGCAGCGCCTTCACCATCAGCCAACTAGGATTATTGGTGTACTCGATGGTTACCTTTGCCTCTTCAGCACCCTTCGCCTGCTTGCCCTCCTTGTTCAGGAAAAGTTTGCTCAGGTCGAAGTTCTGCTCACCCTTCTGATGCAGGGTGATAGGCAGGGTGTTCACCACGAGTTCACGGTTGCTCAAAACCGGCAGATAGTGCTGTTCACCATCGCTGTAGCCATTACCGGCAGCCACCACCTTATTAATATATACGCCTTCTTTCAGTCCCTGGACATCAAAGGAGATGGTAGCAGAGCCCTCGGCATCGATGCTGTAGTTCTGCGTCTTCTGCCAAACCACCGTGTTGTTCTCCGGGTCGAGAATCTGCATACGGGCGTTGCCGCTCACCTTCTTGTCGGAAGTATTGAAGAGTTTCACCACGATGGTGCTCTTATCGCCCTCACGCAGGAAGCGAGGCATGTTAGGCTGCACCATCACGGTCTTCTGAGCCACAGCCTCATCCACCAGCAAACCGTTGCGCATCTCCTTGTCATGAGCCAATCCCATGAACTTCCAGGTAGTCACGCTCTCAGGCAGGGTAAACCTGATGGCTACGTTGCCATTGTTGTCGCTCTCCAAGGCAGGATAGAAGAAGGCGGTCTCGTTCATATTCTCACGCACCTGTACCTTGTCGAGGAATTGTCCTGCATCCGAACCTGAACCGCCGGCAAACTGCGGCATCTCCTCTACTACATCAAAAACCTTGTTGGCAGATGGAGCAGCCGCTCCGACACGGGTCATTTTAGAGCCGCGAATCCTGATGACTTTCGGTTCTTCCTGAACCAGCTCGTCTTTTTGTATACGAACAGACTCAACGGTTCCGCCAGAAGAACGCTCCAACATGCACAGTTCCACCGCTTGCATATAAGCATAATAGCTAAAGTATTTTCCATCAAACTTATCTACATCTAGTTGCTTCTCGTCATAATACTTGGTAGGATAAACGCCATTCAAGTAAAATGAACGGAAAGTGAGGTTGTGCTTCCAGTAGCAGTTTGGCAAACTCTGATAGAAGCCCAGGGAGAAATTCCAGGAATGTGGGGCTATCTGGTCGAGCGACTTGTCATAGAGTACGCTCATCAGCTGCGCCTTGGCTGGCTTGCCGTCAGGGGTGGTAATCTTCAGCGTCCACTCCTCCTTCTGTCCAGGGGTCAGACGGTTGCGGAAGGTCTTCCAGGCGATGTTCAGTTTCTTCTCAGGCAAAGGACGGGCGATGCTCATCATTCGGGTATAGCACTTGCCTTGCTTCACGAAACTATAGTTCAGTACGATGCCCGACGCATATTCCTCCTTGTAGGTGAAAGGCAGGGTCACGATACTGTCGCCCAACTCCCAGGCACCCTTCTCCAGCAGTTTGTTGCCGGCGATGATGGAATATACGATATGCGCTCCGTTCTCCGAAGAACCCACCTGGATATAGACAGGCTTGCCATCACGAGGGAAGGTCTTCGCCGTCTGATAATACCATTCGGTAGTTGGCTCCACCGGATGGGTATCCTTCATGCTGAAAAGCGTGAACTTCTGCTGTAGGGTATCCTGTCCGCAGATTGCCTCCAGCTGATGAACGCCCGATTTCCAAACGAGGGAAGAAGAGGCAGAGGATGCAGAAGAAGCATATTCCTTGATAGAAACCGGTGCATTCGCCTCGGCATCCTTCCATTCGCCCTTATCAATTCGATATTTCAACCTACAAGAAATCGGCATTCCACTGGCATTGCGGTAAGCGAAGGTCACCGTCTTCAGACTGTCTGTTTCGATACGCTTAGGAAGATTCACCGTGAGGATGGTTGGTTTGGTGCCCAGAGGCAGACTCATCACGCCCTCATGGCTCTCACCACTGATGTCGGTAACGATAGCTGAGACCTCGAAGTTGAAGAAACGGGCGATGCGCATGAAATCGCTCATATCAGCCTCGTCTTTTCCTGACAAGGAAGCCTCCAGCGGAATCTCTACATCGAAGGTTCCGTCCTCACGAGTCACGCAACTGTCAGTCTTCACCAACTGTCCGGCAGAGCCTGCGCCCCACCACCAGAGCTGGTTTCTGCGAGTCACCTGATACTCCACCTTGGCACCCTGCACAGGCACACCGGCGTAGGTCTTTGCCGAAGCCTTCACCACTACGGTGTCGCCCCAATTATATTTCTCGTTCACCTTCGGGAAGGTAATCTCGAAGGTTGGACGCTTGTATTCCTCAACTCTGAAATATTCGCTTGCTGTACCATTCACGGAGATGGAATACTGTCCTGTCTTTCCCTCCTTCGGGAGTTCGAAATCTACCGAAGCCGTGCCATACTCGTCGGTCGTAGCCTTCTGCTCAGCCACCAGCTTCCAGTTGGCGTCACTCAGGACAAACTTCAGTTCCATACTCTTTCCTGGCACGCTGGCATCCAACCCCTTCTTGACAGTATAGGAAATGGCTGAGGCATGTACCTTCTGCCCCGGGCGATAGATGGCACGATCGGTATAAACCTGATATTTAGTCTCGTTATCCTTCTTCTCATAATAGCGGGTACGGCTGAGATAGATGTACTTGGCTGGCGTAAACTTGTCATTGTTGGTAGAAACCAATACCTCTCCATCCACATTCTTGAAGTAAGCCTCTCCGTTCTCATCGGTTGTCAAGCGGGCATGTACCGTTCGTTTGTCCTTCTTCGTCTTGAAATCATAATCCTTTTCATAGAGTTCTATCTTCGCCCCAGCAATAGGCTGTCCGTCTGTAGCATTCACCACCACATAGCGATGTTTATCATCCGGCAACTGCTGGATCATCACCGCCAGATTGCTGACATAGAAGAGCTGTCGCTGCGGAGCGATGCCGGTATTATCCGAAGTAACCTCCATCAGATAGGCACCCAGCGGCAGATTGCCACCGATTTCGATGGAATCCTTCACCTCTTCGTAATTCGGACGACCATAGTAGTTGCGGCTGAAATCCTTCTGATGCAGCTTCGTAGTCTTTTTCAGAAGCATCTTATAGGTAGCCTCATTCTGAACATCATACTCATTATCTGCCGTGATGTTGAGGCGGGAAATGCTGACCTTCAGGTTCTGGAGATTGCGCACGTTCAGATGCACCCACTTCCTTTCTGAAGGACGAAGCACCAATGGCATATCCTTCACCCGGAACATAGGTTCGGTGAGTCGCTTCTGTGCATTTCTCAGTTCGTTCATTCTCGACCATCCACCCCAGCGGCTCAGCGCATAGTTGATATAGTTGAGCTTATCCAGCGGTTTGGCATCGGTAGCACCTTCCATGAAGCGGAAATGCTCCACGGCAAGTTCGCCTGCCTCCGGAATATCCTGATAAACCTGGATGAGCGAGTCGATGGTCTGCAGATACTTCGATTTCTTCACCTCTCTCACGTCGTCCTGGCGGTATTTCTCGATGAGCTTATAGGCACAGAGACAAGCCGCGCCCCTATTTCCCACCTTATTATAATAGGTGTACAGCTGCAGATACGCCTCCTTGCTGTCTGCCTCGAATCCGATGAGATGCAGCAGATCGTTGTTAAAGGAACTGCCATCCACACCCTTCAGCGTCAATGGAACATACTCTGCAGATGTATGTCGGGCAAGAAGTTCAGGCTGCTCCAGGGCTTTCTTGAAGAACTCCTGGCTTTTCTTTTCGTTCACATCCCGCTGGCTCAGAGAAGAAGAAGCACTTTGATCCAAAGAAACATCATCACTTGGGTCCAAGGCAACCTCATCCACCTCTATCCCGTAAGGACTATCACGATACACCTTGCCCAGCACAGCATATCTCACGGCCTTCAACGCCGGGTCCTTCACCTTCAGCACCTCGGCTTCCATCCGCTTCACATGGGGCGTCAGCGAGTCGGGCGAAATCTCTCTCCAGAGTATCGCCTGCCGCATCTCAGCCGCCAGCAACTGGCCATAATCCTTGGCAGCCGAAGCCTTGGCGATGATTTTCTTCATCACCGCGATTTCGCTCTTAGGCTGGTCCTTCTGAGCATTGATTTCAGCTTGCTTCCACAAGTTGTCGTATGTCTGAGCCGCTACCTGCAAGGTTGCAAAGAGGGCTACCAAAAGTGATAAAATGTTTCTTTTCATAAGCCAACTGTATAAAATGTTAATAGAATGATGATAATCATCAAACTTTTCATTGCAAAAATACAAAAAAAAACTGTTTTCTAACCCCGAAACTGAAACTTTTTACTATCTTTGCACGAAAATAATATATTTTACCTAGAAATAAACATTAAAAAAACAATGGCAGAAAAAAAATATGGTCATTTTGATGACGCCAATCGCGAATACGTGATTACTGACCCAAAGACCCCATGGCCTTGGATCAATTATTTGGGTAACGAGGATTTCTTCTCGCTCATCTCAAACACAGCAGGTGGTTATTCCTTCTACAAGGATGCCAAGTTCCGCCGCATCACACGTTACCGTTACAACGGAGTGCCGATGGATAACGGCGGTCGCTATTTCTATATCAAAGATGGCGATACCGTATGGAACCCGGGATGGAAACCTTGCAAGACACCGCTCGACAGCTACGAGTGCCGCCACGGCATGAACTATACTCGCATCACGGGCAGCAAGAACGGCGTAGAGGCAAGTGTGCTCTTCTTCGTACCCCTCCATACATGGGCTGAGGTGCAGAAGATGACGCTGAAGAACCAGACTGAGGAGGTGAAGACCCTCAAGGTGTTCTCCTTTGCCGAATGGTGCCTCTGGAATGCTGCTACCGATATGGAGAACTTCCAGCGCAACTTCTCTACGGGCGAAGTGGAGGTAGAGGGTTCTACCATCTATCACAAGACCGAATATCGTGAGCGCCGCAACCACTATGCTTTCTACACAGTGAATACCGAGATTCAGGGCTACGATACCGACCGCGAGAGTTTCATCGGACTCTATAACGAGTTTGCCGAGCCGGAAGCCGTGATGGAAGGCAAGCCACGCAACAGTTTTGCCCACGGCTGGAGCCCTATCGCAGCTCATTATATCGAGGTTACCCTGCAGCCAGGCGAGAGCCGCGACCTCATCTTCCTGCTGGGCTATGTAGAGAACGAGCAGGACAAGAAGTTCAGCGCCAAGAAGGTAATCAACAAGGAGAAAGCTCATCAGCTTATCGCCAAGTTTGATACCACCGAAAAGGTGGATGCTGCCTTCGCAGAACTCAACCAGTACTGGGATAACCTGCTGAACATCTTCACCGTGAAGAGCGGCAACGATAAGTTAGACCGTATGGTGAACATTTGGAACCAGTATCAGTGCATGATCACCTTCTGTATGTCGCGCTCGGCAAGTTTCTTCGAGAGCGGCATCGGTCGAGGCATGGGCTTCCGCGATTCCAACCAGGACCTCGTAGGCTTCGTTCATCAGATTCCTACCCGTGCCCGCCAGCGCATCATCGATATTGCCAGCACCCAGTTCCCTGATGGTGGCTGCTACCACCAGTATCAGCCGCTCACCAAACGCGGCAACAACGATATCGGCGGCGGTTTCAACGACGACCCTTGCTGGCTCATCTTCGGTACCGTGGCGTATATCAAGGAGACGGGCGACTTCTCTATCCTCGCTGAGCAGGTGCCTTTCGATAACCAGCCGGGCACAGAAGTAAGCCTCTTCGAGCACCTCAAGATTTCGATGAACCATGTTATCAACAACCTGGGTCCACACAAGTTGCCGCTCATCGGAAGAGCCGACTGGAACGACTGTCTGAACCTGAACTGCTTCTCCTGGGACCCTAACGAGAGTTTCCAGACCACCGAAAACAAGGGCGAAGGAAGCAAGGCAGAGAGTCTGATGATAGCCGGTCTATTCGTTGTTACCGGCAAGGATTATGTGGCTCTGTGCAAGCAGCTTGCCAAGGAAGCCTTGGAAAGCAAGGAAGGCGAAATAGCCGGTCTTGCAGAGGAAGATTATTTGACAGAAGCCGAGCGCATGCAGCAAGCTGTAGATGAGATGAGCGAGGCTGTGAAGCAGCATGGATGGGACGGAGAATGGTTCCTCCGCGCTTACGATTTCTTCGGCAACAAGATTGGTAGTGATGAGAACGAGGAAGGCAAAATCTTCATCGAGAGCCAGGGCTGGTGTACGATGGCTGGTATCGGTCTGGAAGAAGGACTCTGCGATAAAGCACTGGATAGCAGCAAAAAACGACTGGAATGCGAGCACGGACTGGTGCTGAACAACCCAGCCTACACTACCTATCATGTAGAAATGGGTGAGATTTCTTCTTATCCTGAAGGCTACAAGGAGAACGCCGGTATCTTCTGCCACAACAATCCTTGGGTCATCATCGGAGAGACTGTAGCCGGTCGAGGCAACGATGCCTGGAGCCATTATACCAAGATTCTGCCTAGCTATGTAGAGGAAAAATATCAGACACTTCACAAGGTAGAACCATACGTAAACTGCCAGATGGTAGCCGGTAAGGATGCAGCCAAACCGGGCGAAGGAAAGAACTCCTGGCTCACCGGTACAGCGGCATGGATGTGGTATACAGTATCAGAATTCATCCTCGGCATCAAGCCAGATTATGAAGGTTTGCTCATCGATCCTTGTCTCCCAAGCACCGCTAAGGAGTATGAGGTAACCCGCAAGTTCCGTGGTGGCGAATACCATATCACAGTAAAGAATCCTAGCGGAAACCAGAAGGGCGTGAAGCAGATTACAGTGGATGGCACTCCTATCTCAGGCACCATCATTCCTTGCGCTGAAGGCAAGCATGAAGTAGTGGTTGAGATGTAAAATCAGCCAAATCTCATCAAGTTACGATTTGAAAGTTCAATGTAACGAAACTCCTTTTCATACCCATACGTCGTGTTTCACAACGTATGGGTATCACAATCAACACTTGACCCCTTATTTCAGGGGGTCAAGTGTTTTATTTATCTGATAATCTGATACTTAACTTTTAACATAAGCACATATTCAACAGTATCAAGAGTAAGATTCTAAGTCTCTATCATTGACTCAGTTCCTCAATAACTCAGTTCCTCAGTTTTTTTCTAGGGGGTATATAGCCCTTATAGTTCAAAGTTGTTTTAAATTGTTATATATTATATATTATTATATATATATATCTATATATATATAATAAACTTCTAAATAAAGACAAAAGTGAAGGGTCAGAGAAAAACTGAGGAACTGAGTTATTGAGGAACTGAGTCATTGCAGTAAAAACATCATAACCCTCGTAAACACCTGATTTACTGCTTAACTATATACTTTAAGAGAGCAAAGCTATGAGTTGCGACCCATAAAACTATGAGTTGTCACCTGCAAAACTATGAGTAAGGAAGTTTAACTACTTTCAATCTGAAAGCACATTTCAAACATTTCCTTATCACACCCCCAAATTTGGCAGTATCAGAGAAAAGTTGTATCTTTGCACGGAATTCCATCCATTCCTTCCATTCCATCCATTCCATCCATATCTACCATACCTTCTAACACCTTCCATACCGCTCCTTCCATGCCATCCCCATAACTTCTTCCATACTATCCCCATAACTCCTCCCACCCAGTTTCAGCACACGTCTCTCCATCCGAAGTATTAAAAGGAAAAAGATAAAAAAGGTATGGCTTTTCGAGTTATTTTTTGTACTTTTGCAGCCGATAACGCATTTTGCGAACAAAACAGGATTCTTTAAAAGAAAAGAAAGGAAATAACAATGAAGAAAATATTATACTTTGTGGCAGTCCTGGCTGCTGCATCCTTTATCACTACGACGGGTACCAGCTGCAAGTTTGCACCCGACCAGCATGACGGCGACACGGTAGCTGCCAGCGAGTTTTATCCGATAGATACCTCTGCGGCTCATGCCAAGAAGATGGCGAAGATTGCTGCCATCAAGAACGGAAAAGACAGTGTAGGCATCTATTATGTGGGCAGCAATTCTACCAAAGACCTCATCGAGCTCGTATCCTATCCTTCACGCCGCGACACGATGATGTACAGCAAGACCCGACACATAAAGGTGAAGGGCAATGCCGACATCAACCACGTGGTTCGTGTAGACTTCTATCTCCTCAATGGCAAGGATTCACTGGTGAAATATGTGGAGGAAGTGGAGCTCAAAACAAATCATTGAGCACCACTTCATTCTGGGCTATGCCCGAATACATATTCCGCTGAAGACCATAACTGCTGATAAACGTCAGTTGTATCGACTTTCGGGTCTTTGTTTCCTCCATAAAGCGGACGATTTTGTTTCTCAGAATCTTCTCGTAATCCTTATTGATGGCAAAGTCACTTTCCGAAAACTTCATTTCACAAAGATTAATGGTATTGTCACCACGCTCTATCACCATGTCTATCTGGGCTGCCCGCTCCGCCGCTCCGGCATCACTCTTGCTTCGCCAGGAATACAACTGGGTAGACACACCAGAAATTCCCAACCGCTGCTTCACCTGGTCGATATGATTCATCGCCAATATCTCGAAAGAGACTCCAGCCCAGGCATAAAAACGGGGCGTGCGCTGCAACTTGCTCCAATACAGAAGATTACGAAAAGAGCTATCGCGCAGAAAACGGAAATAGAACAAGGTGAAGAAATCTACCAACTGATAGAGAGACTTTCGGGTAGAACAGCCATAATTGACATACTTTCTGATGAAACCGCAAGATTCCAGATTGTCGAGAATCGTGGTCAACGATTTGCCCGACTTCATTCCTGTGGCATCGGCTATTTCCGAGCGCATCATACCATAACCACGCTCGTTCAGGCATTCTACCACTTTGACGTATGCCTCAGAATCCTTAAACAGAGAGCGATAGAGAATCGTAAACTCATTGTACAACTGCCCATTGGGATTGAACAGCAGACGGTCTATATTCTGAGCCAAACTTAACCGCTCGTCCAAAAGATTCAGGTAATATGGGATTCCTCCCAATATCATATAAAGTTCAGCCAGTTCATATCTGGACAACATCATCCCCTTAGTATTCAGAAATGCTTCCGACTCCCCAAGAGAAAAAGGCTGCAGGAAAAGACGATGAGTAAGACGACCATAAAGTCCGCCATGGTTATTGATAAGTTTATCCATCATCCAGGAAGTGGCAGAGCCGCAGACAATGAGAACGATGTCGCGACGTGCAGAGGCCCATCCATTCCAGAAATGCTCCAGGGCAGAGATAAAATTAGAGCCTGCAGTATCCATCCAAGGCAGTTCATCAAGAAAAATCACCTTACGTTCTATCCCGTTCAAAGAGTCGAGATAAGAGATAAGCATCTCGAAAGCATCGAGCCAGTCGTGGGGAACAGAGGTTACATTCCTATCATAACGTCGAAGCGTATAAAAGAAGTTTTTCAACTGCTCCTGTGTGTTTCCGCCCGCCAATCCTGATGTCTGAAACACCATTTCCTGCTCAAAATATTCGCGCACAAGAAACGTTTTCCCCACTCTGCGGCGTCCGCATACTGCCACAAATTCCGACTGCCTTGACTCGTATATACGTGCCAAGGTATCCTGTTCACTCTTTCTGCCGATAATATTATTCTTCATTTCTTATTCTCCTGCTTTAATTTCTAACCATTTGCAAAAATAGCAAGAAAAAAGTAATTATTGGCTATTTCTTATATAATTTTCAGCCAATAATACCTACTTTTAAGCATTATTGGCTAAAATGATCAGTATATTTAGCCAGTAACCATAAAATCAGCATAAAAAAAGCTAGCGCTTATCAGAAACGCTAGCCTTTTTCGTATTTTATCTAACCTGAATTTCAAATCGCTTAATAGCCTAATTATTAATCACTAATAACTAATCACTAATCATAGAATCCCGGCTGCTTATACTCAATACCCAGTTCATCATCTACTGTTGCGATGACACCCTGAATCTGCCCCATGGCAAACATACGGCCGAGGAGAGTGTAACCGGCATTGTGACCATGATTGCTCTCATCGAATACGCCACCTGGCTCATCGGTGAAGGTCATACCGTGGTCTACTCGCATAGGCAATCGACGGCCGGAATTGCACTTGCCTTCCTGCTCAGCCTTCTCGAAGATGCGGCAAAGTTCAATGAGATGGCCACGACCACCCAGGTGAGAAGCCTCTGTAAAGTTGCCGTTAGGGAAAATGTAGCAAGAGCGCAGATGAACAAAGTGAGTGCGGTCAGCAAACTGCTTAGCCATTGCCACACAGTCGTTGTGCTCGCCGGCAGAGAATGAACCTGCACAGAAAGTCAAACCATTGTGCTTGTTTGGCACAGCATCGAGCATCCACTGGATATCCTCGGCACGACCGATGATTCTTGGCAAACCGAATACAGGATAAGGAGGATCATCCGGGTGAACACACATATTGATATCGTACTCATCACAGATAGGCATGATAGCCTCCAGCCAGTACTTCATGTTCTCCTGCAACTTCTTCTTGTCGATGCCATCATAAAGCTTCAATAAGTCGCGGAACTTCTGGACAGGAGCCGAATCGCCCTCGCTGAAGTTACCGGATACAAAGCCCTGGGTCTTGATGATGATATTCTCTACCAAGGCATGATCCTGCTCAGGTGTAGAAGTCTTCTTGATTTCATCAGCCTCAGCCACGAGGTCTCTGCCCCACTTGTGCTCCTTAGAGAACTCAGCCCAATCCTCACGAGCGCCTTCACGCTGGAGGATGTAGATATCAAAGTAGGCAAACTCGCCCCAGTTCATATAGAGGTTGTTGGCTCCGTTAGGATTCTCGTGTGACAAATCGGTACGAGCCCAGTCCAAAACAGGCATAAAGTTGTAGCAGATGCACTTGATGCCTTCCTCGCCCAGGTTGCGGAGACTCTCCTTGTAAACCTCAATCTGATGGTCGCGGTCAGGACCACCATATTTCAGGGTTTCAACAACAGGCAAAGACTCTACCACGCTCCATTTCATACCATAAGACTCGATGTACTCCTTGAGTTCATGAATCTTCTCGCGTGTCCAAACCTCGCCCAGAGGAACATCGTGCAATGCGGTAACGATGCCCTCAACACCTATTTGCTTCAACTGTGCAAGAGTGATTTTATCTTTCTTGCCAAACCAGCGCCATGTTCTTTCCATATATTATATAATGTATAAGTCGTTAATCAATTATCTTGCAGAAACATACTTGTGCAATGTCTTTCTTACAGCACCCTCGCCAGCGAAGAGTTCCTTCACCATGCCCTCAATCTGCTCGCCGAAGCCAGCCTCATAGAGATCGAGACCAAATACATCCTTGCGAGAATAGAGGTTCTTAAGACAAGAGTAGTCCTGATCAGCCTTGCCTACCTCCAGAGGAGCTACGATGGCCTGCAGTTCTGCCAACAATGGGTCAGAAGATGGTTCGAATGGCTTCAGGTTATCATCCAATGCCTTGAGATAACGGGCATAACCTGCCAATACCAGAGGAATCAACACGAGATTGCTCTTGTCGAGACCGCGGTCGATGTACTTCTTGATAGTCTCACCGAAACGGATAGAGAGTTTCTGGCTGGTATCGGTAGCGATGCGCTGAGGAGCATCAGGCATGAACGGGTTAGGCAATCGCTTGTTGATAACGGTGCCGATAAACTCGTATGGGTTCAATACACCTGGATCTGTTACTACTGGCATTGCCTCGATATAACCGATCTTCTGGATGAAGGCACGAAGGTCCTTATCAGCCATCTCGGCAGAAATCAAGGTATAGTCGAGCATGCAACCATAGATTGACATCGCTGTATGGAGAGGGTTCAGACAGGTGGTTACCTTCATGGTCTCAACCTCATCTACAGTCTTGCGGGATGTATAGAGCGCACCGCCCAACTCCAATGGCGGACGACCGTTGGTATAAGTATCCTCGCAAACGAGATACTGCACTTCCTCGGCATTTACGAAAGGAGCGGTGAAAGTATGCTTCTCGGTGATAATCGTATTGTTATCCTCGAAACCATCCTCAGCGAGCATCGCCTGTACCTTCTCGTGTGGACGAGGAGTAATCTTATCAATCATAGACCAAGGATAGGTAATCTTGCTGCTGTCATTGATATAATCTACGAAACCAGCCTCAACAATACCATCCTGTGCCCAGCGCTCTGCATAAGCCTTTACGCCAGCCTTCACATGGTCGCCGTTGTGAGAACAGTTGTCGGTAGACTGAAGAGTAAGTGGCAACTTGCCAGCCTTATAACGCTCATAGAGAAGAGCAGTAAGCTTACCCATAGCAAATACTGCATCAAGACCACGTGCCAAATCGGCATCATTGAAAGAATATCCCTTCTCGGTGATGGTAAAAGTAACCATCTGCAAAGTTGGAGCCTGGAAAATCTGAACCAGACGCGCCCAGTCCTCACCAAACTGCTTATCCGCCTTGAGGCTTTCTGTGATAGATGCGATAACCTTCTTCTCGATGGTACCATTAGACTGGAGGCTGACGAGAAGCGAGAGGTTATTGTAAGGGCGATAAGCCTTATCGATAATTTCGTAGTCGAAGCTTTCTGCCACGATTACACCACGATCATACTTGCCTGTGTTAAGCGCATCGTTGAGGATGGCTGCCGGGAAAGCACGGAAGATGTTACCTGCGCCGAAGTGAACCCAAGTAGGCTCGTCGTGAGTCTTCTTAGCTACGGCTGCGATGTCATACTTAGGAAGCTCATAACCCTTAGCTTCCCATTCTGCAGCATTAAAGCTGTCTGAAAGAATTTCGTTCAGTTTCATGATTATACGGTATTTTTTGATTGTTCCATGTACTCGCCTATCTTTCCGAATAGGCGTGGCAAAAATACAAAGAAAAATCGAAACCCGCTCATTTCAAAGGCTATAATTTCATAAAATGAACGATTTGCAAATACATTTGAGCGAAACGGCAAACGTCACGGATCAGATGAACCCGTTTTTAACGATTATGTTACATCAAATAAAAAAAGGGTTACATCAGAAAAACAGAAAAGAGGACGTAAGTTCTCGCCCCCACATCCTCTTCTTTTTATCTTTAGCTTTCATTTTCCTATTCTTCCAGCGATTTAATCAGCTTTTCTATTCTTCCAGCGATTTGATTTGCTTCTTCGGCGTAACGCCAAGTCCCTTCAGGCTCTCTACCCTTCTCATCACATTGCCGGTGCCGTCATAGAGTTGCTTCTTTGCCTTATCGAAGGTTCCCGAAAGGCGGGTTATCAAATCGCCGATGCCCAGGAAAGTATCTTCGAAGCCAGCCACCTTATCATACAGGTCAGCAGCCGTCTTCACGATTTTCTCCACATTCTTGTTCTGCCGGTCATACTGCCAGAGATTATAGGCAAGCTGGAGTGCCATGAGCAGATTGCTTGGTGAGATGATGATAATCTTCTTCTGATAAGCATAGCGGCTGAGATCCGGCTGCTGCTTCATCGCTGCGATATAGCTGGTCTCGTTAGGGATGAACATCAGTACGAAGCCGATGGCATCATCCACCAGCTTGGAATAGTCTTTGGCTGCCAGTTCATCGATGTGCTTTCGTACGCTCAGCGCATGTGCCTTCATCAGGCGTTCCTGTTCAGCCTCATCTTCAGCTGCCAGAGCATCGGAATAAGCGGTAAGCGAAACCTTGGAATCGATGACCACACTTCTGCCTTCCGGGAATCTGACGATGACATCCGGACGGTAGTTCTTTCCCTCTTCATCTTTCGTATTCTCCTGAATGAAGAATTCCTCATCTTTACGAAGTCCGCTGTTCTCCAGGATAGTTTCCAGCACCATCTCGCCCCAGTCGCCCTGCATCTTGCTGTCGCCCTTCAATGCCTTGGTCAGGTTGGCAGCATCGGAGCCAATCTTCTCGGTCTGCTCCTTCAGGTTCAGTACAGCCTGCTGCTGTTCCTGCTGGAAGAGTTTCATCGTTGCCTCGAAGGTATTCTGCAGTTCCTTCTTGTTCACCTCGTTCTGGGTTTTGCTCTCCTCTACCGATTTCTTGAAATCAGCAAACTGTTCCTTGATAGGTTTCAGGAGTTCATCCATCTGCAGACGGTTGTTTTCCTGCAGAGCCGACTGCTTGGCAGCCAGCTGCTCAGCCGCCACCTTCTGCTGTTCTATCGTCATTCGCTGCATTTCCTGCTTCAGGCTCTCGAGTTTCTGTGCCCACTGCTGGTCGCTTTCCGCTCTGAGCTTCGCCGCATACAGCCGCTCGCTCTCCATTTGAGATTTCATTGATTGAACCTCAGAAGCATGATGCAGTTTTATCTGTTCGATGTTAGTCGCCAGCACCTGAGCCTTCGCTATTAGCTGCGTTTTCTCCTCTCCCGCACTTTTTGCTTCCATCAGTTTCCCCACGAAGAATCCGATGGCAAGCCCTATGATGATTCCAACTACTATTTCCATTTATCCTTGTTTTGAATGATTCTGTAAATCTGCAAAAATTATTATTTGCAAAAGTAATCATTTCAAGACATAACACCAAACATCATGGGGGATTCTTGTAGATATTTAACTCTTCAGCATTTAACTATGCAAACAAAAAGAGCGCACCACTATTGGCACGCTCTTTTCTTTAAATCATCTTAAATATACATTATCTGTTGGCAGTAGGCCACTGATAAGTATCAGTGCAATGGATATCAGCACTCTGGTCGGCAATCATCAACTTGAAGTCGCCTTCCTCCAATCTCCATTTGCCATTCCAACCTACGAAGGCCAAATCGTCTGCCTTTAATTCAAATGTCATGGTCTTGGTCTCACCAGGCTGAAGTTCCACCTTGTCGAAGGCACGGAGACGTCGGCCATCAGGCACCATACTGGCGATGAGATCGCTACTGAACAGGAGAACACTCTCCTTGCCTGCCACCTTTCCCGTATTCTTCACATCCACGCTCACCTTGATGATGTCGCCGTGGCGGAAATCAGACTGAGAAACCTTCAGGTTGCTATATTTGTAAGTGGTATAACTCAAACCATATCCGAAGCCCCACTGCTGGGTAATCTTCGCATTGTAGTCGTAAGCACCTTCCATCGTACCCACCTCCTCACTCTTCTTGAAGTCATAGTTGGCGAGCGAATTGATTTCCTTAGGATAGGTGTAAGGCATCTTGCCACTGAAGTTTGACTTGCCCGATACCAGGTTTGCCAAGGCATCGCCGCCCATGTTGCCAGGGATAAGGATGTTGATGATGCCCTGTGCCAATGGTTCGATGTCGGCGATGAGACGAGGGCGACCTTCATTCAATACCAGAACGACAGGCTTACCGGTCTTGGCGAGTTCCTTCACGAGATTGCGTTGGTTCTCTGAAAGCCAAAGGTCGGTCAGGTTGCCCGGAGTCTCTGTATAGGAGTTCTCGCCAATGCAAGCCACGATGACGTCGGCATCCTTCGCTGCAGCCACTGCGCCCTGAATCTGAGGTTCGTTCTCCTCCCAGTATTTTCCCTTCTCATTATAGGTAACACCCTGGTTCAAGATAACATTCTCCTTACCATACTCATTACAGATTGCCTCATAGATGGTATTGTACTTGCCGGCAAACTCATCGGCACGATGTCCCTGCCAGGTATAGCTCCATCCACCGTCCAGGCAGCGCATCTGATTGGCATTAGGACCCGTAAGGAGAATCTTCTTGCCATGCTGCAAAGGAAGGATATTACCCTCGTTCTTCAGGAGCACCATACTCTCGGTAGCTCCCTCCAAGGCGAGCTTGGCAAACTCCTCACCACCAAACTTAGGATAATTCTTGAGTTTCTGGGTTGGATTCTTGAAGAGGTCGAGACGGTACTTCATGCGAAGTACACGGCGACAGGCATCGTCGATGCGACTCATCGGAATCTTACCTTCCTTCACCAGTTCAACAAGATAGCCACAAGCATCGCAAGAATAAGGTTCCATAATCATGTCGATACCGGCATTGATGGCAATGCGGAGCGCATCCTTCTTGTCCTTTGCCACCATCTCACGAGTATAGAGATTGTTGATGTCTGCCCAGTCGGTGATGAGCACACCATCCCATCCTGTCTCTTCCTTCAGCCATCCTGTCAGGATGTCCTTGTTGGCATGCATCGGCATACCGTTGACGGAAGCGGAATTCACCATCACGGTTAAGGCTCCAGCCTGCAGACCCGCCAGGAAAGGAGCGAAGTGCTTCTCTCGCAAGTCGGCAGGAGAGATATAGGCTGGCGTACGGTCTTTACCGGTCCAAGGCACACCATAGCCCATGAAGTGCTTCATTGAAGTGGCAATGTGATACTGGTCGATGTTGTTTGGGTCCTCACCCTGGAAACCATAGACCATCGCCTTGCCCATCTCTGAACTGAGGTAGCAATCCTCGCCAAAGTTCTCCCAGATGCGAGGCCAACGGGCATCACGACCGAGGTCAACGGTAGGACTGTAAGTCCAAGGCA
>OGLX01000774.1_pt1 | contig 19334 bp, 18 predicted proteins | sample 1572821 | NCBI WGS metagenome assembly OGLX01 (sample SAMEA2581908, study PRJEB24529) | metagenome | biome: Human gut stool | place: China | collected 2011 | reverse complement strand
GACGGCATCATGATCCACAGCAAGGATAAGTCGGGTGAGGATATCCGTGAGTTCTGCCGGACTTTCCGCAAAGAATACGCCCATGTTCCCATTGTCGTTGTTCCGACGACTTATGACCATGTGCACGAATCCGAACTTCACGAATGGGGTGCCAACGTAGTCATTTACGCCAACCACCTTCTCCGTGCCGCTTACCCGGCCATGATGAACGTGGCCAGGACCATCCTTGAAAACGAGCGCGCCGAGGAGGTCCGTCCGCTTTGTATGCCTATCAAGGAAATTCTGGAATTGATTCCGGGCACTAAATAAATCAGACGGTTATGGTAAGTGTAGAAAAGATATACGATACGTTCCTTCATCACGGTGTTGACTTCTTTACGGGTGTTCCCGATTCCCTTTTGAAGAATATTTGCGCCTATATCACGGATCATGCTCCGCGTGGTAAGCATATCATCGCCGCCAATGAAGGTTCCGCGGTGGGCATTGCCTGCGGTTATTATATGGCTTCTGGCAACGTTCCTTTGGTTTATATGCAGAACTCCGGTCTGGGAAATACGGTGAATCCCCTCTTGTCCCTTGCGGACGAGAAAGTGTACAGCCTTCCTCTTCTTTTGCTGGTCGGCTGGCGCGGTGAGCCCGGCACAAAAGACGAACCCCAGCATAAGAAGCAGGGCGAGGTTACCCTTGATCTTCTGAAAGCCATGAAAATTCCTTTTATAATTCTGGATACGGATGAAGACGAGGCCCTGGCGCAGATCCATGACGCGGTTGTCTCGGCGAAGAGCCGGTCGATTCCCCATGCGATTGTCATCCGTAAAGATACGTTTGGAAAATATAAATTGCGTCAGGAAGCCTTGAATGACTATCCTCTGTCCCGCGAGGAGGCGCTAATGCAGGTTGTCGACCACCTCGGGGACAATGACATTGTGGTTTCCACCACGGGCAAGCTCTCCCGTGAGCTTTTCGAGTACCGTGAATCGAAAGGGCAGGGGCACGCAAGGGATTTCCTAACTGTGGGTTCCATGGGTCACAGTTCTTCCATTGCCCTGGGGATTGCCCTTGAGAAGCCTGACCGCCGTGTCTACTGTCTTGACGGTGACGGTGCCTTTATCATGCACATGGGTGCTGTCAGCAATATCGGCGATCTTTCTCCCAAGAATTACAGGCACGTCCTTTTCAACAATGGTGCCCATGAATCTGTCGGCGGTCAACCCACGCTCGGTTTCCGTCTGGATATCGCCTCGATAGCGAAAGGTTGCGGTTATGCGCATGTACTGACTGCCTCCGACAGGAAGGGCTTTCGTGTGCGCTTGAGAAGCTGTCCGGCCTGTCCGGCCCGGTTCTTCTTGAAATTAAGGTCCGGATCGATTCACGTGATGATCTGGGTCGCCCTACGACTACTCCGGTAGAGAATAAAGAGCATTTTATGGCATTTTTAAAAGATACGCATTCATGAATATCGAAAGAAAGATCCTTTGGAATCCGGGTCCCGCCACCACGACGGATACGGTAAAGCTGGCGCAGGTTGTTCCCGATATCTGTCCGCGTGAGAAAGAGTTTGCGGGTATGATGAAACAGTTACGTGACGACCTGGTCCGCGTTGCGCATGGAGACCTCTCCAAACATACGGCCGTCCTGTTTTGCGGCTCGGGTACGATCAATATCGATATCTGCCTGAACTCTCTTCTTCCTGCGGATAAGAAAGTTCTGGTTGTCAATAACGGTGCCTACAGCACCCGTGCGGTGGAAGTCTGCGAATATTACGGTCTTCCCCATATCGATTTGAAGTTTTCCGTTTACGAACTTCCCGACCTGTCGGTAATCGAAAAGACGCTTTCCGACAATCCGGACATCGCTTTGGTCTATACCACGCACCATGAAACGGGTACGGGGATCTTGAACCCCATCCGTGAGATCGGAAAAATAGCCCATTCGCACGATGCCGTTTTTGTTGTCGACACCACTTCTTCCCTGGGTATGATTCCTTTTGATATCGGGAAGGATAATGTTGACTTTTGTATGGCTTCGGCTCAGAAAGGCCTTCAAGCCATGACGGGTCTTTCCTTTATCGTAGGTGATGAATCCCTGATACGTGCTTCAAGGGATTATCCGAAACGTTCCTACTATTGTAACCTCTATTTACAATACGATTACTTTGAGAAGACGGGTGAGATGCATTTTACTCCTCCTGTTCAAACCGTTTACGCTGCCCGTCAGGCTCTTGATGAATATTTTGCAGTAGGTGAAGAGGCTAAATTCGCCCGTCACAAGAGGGTCTTTGAAGCCATCCATAAAGGTTTGCAAGAGCTTGGTCTTCAGTATGCGATCAAACGTGAATGGCAGTCGGGTCTTGTTGTTTCTGTATTGTATCCTGATGATCCCCTCTGGGATTTTGATAAGGTTCATGATTACTGCTATGAACGTGGCTTTACGATCTACCCGGGTAAGATTTCCACAACGAATACATTCCGGCTTTGTGCGTTGGGAGAGATTGATGTGGAGGATATTGAGAGGTTCTTTGAGGTGATGAGGGAGGCTGTTTTAAAATACTAGAGAAATTGTCAATTGGGATATGAAAGATAAAAAAAATGTAGTAAAATGGAATTTTGTATTTTATCTCTTGGAATTTTTGTATACAATTTTAGTTGGGATTATTTTGGTTCCGTTGTATTTGAAATATATTCCAAAGGATTTATATGGTTTCTGGCTAGCTACTGGTAATATATTGTCTATTTTAACTCTTATCAATCCTGGGTTTTCAGATGTGATACAACAAAAAGTTGCATATTGTTATGGATTACATGATTATAAAAAAATAGGATTATATACCGTTTCAGGTATTTGTCTTACGTTTGTTTTTTCATTAATTGTTTTGATAATCGGAGTAGTAGTTAACCTTTTAATAGGTAGTATATTTACAATGCAAGCTAATTATTTATATGAATTAAAAATAGCTTTTGGCTTAATGCTTGTTGGTACATTTTTAACTATTAATTATTATTCCTTTTCTTCTATATTATATGCTTTTCTTAGTAGTAAGTCAATCGGGCTAATTGTACTTCTAGGCAATAGTTTAGGTACTTTAATATCTATTTATCTTATTATCCATGGATATGGTCTAATAGCTTTGGGAATTGCATCAGTTGTTCGAGGAGGTGTTTTTTTGTCATGTAGTGTTGGCTATGTAATATTTAAATTTCGAAAAAAGAAAATAAAAATTGTATTTGATTTAAATAATGTTAAGGAGATCTTTTCTTTTTCTATATATAATTTTTTAGGTAAAACAGGACAAACATTGTTGACTAATATGAATTCTTTCTTGACTGCTAAGTTTGTTTCTCCTATTGACGCTGCAAATTTGAGATTTACTCAAACTGTGCCGGAATTTGGTAAAGTTTTAGTTTTAAGATTTTTATATTCTGTTGCTCCTATTATTCCTAATTTGTTAGCAGCTAAGGGGTTGGAGTCTATTAGAATAAAGCTTTTGAATATTGTGTATTTTTTGATTTCCTTTATTTTCTTAGTATGTATTGGTTTTTATCTATTGAATGAACAATTTATATATTTATGGCTTGGTGAGAACAATTTTTCAGGGAAAATAATTAATTTTTTTATCATTATTTTATTGTTTTTTTCTTCTATAAACAAGGTCTGTTTTCAGTTTCTTTTTGCATTAGGAGATATAAAGAAAAGCAATAAGATTTTATTTTACCAATCTTTGTTGTATTTACCTATTGCTGTTTTTACAACGAAATTTTGTGGAATAATTGGTTTATTGTTATCTGGAATATTAGTAGAATTATTGGCACTATTCATTTTCTTCTTTCCTAAAATGGTTGATATTCTTAATATTTCGAAAATAGATATTAGAAAGAAACTTTTTGTGGAGTTAACCAAAATATCTTTTGTTACGGTTATTACATTATTAATAGGTTCTTGTGTCAAGTTCTCTAATCCTAGTTGGCTACTTTTCTTTGTGGAAATTGTTTTTATTGTATTAACATTTTTTGTTTTGTTGTTTTTATGTTCAAAGACTTTTCGTAATTTATTGTCTATTTGTAAATAAAAGATGAAGATACTACTAGTTTTTATAGATATGATACGTGTTGATCATTTATCATTATATAATGATAACATGGAGAAAACATCGTTGGATTTGTTTTTTGAAAATTTAGGAGGTACAATTCTAACTAACTGTTATACACCTGCACCTGATACTCCAAGAAGTATAGCTTGTTTGCAAAGTGGCCTATTACCCTATTTGAATGGCTGCGATAGTCGTGTCAAATGGCCAAGATATTTTATGAAACCTAATATAGAAACTATTTTTGATATTGCAGTAGGGTTAGGATATAAAGTAAATTTGTGTGCGACTAAATCTGATATTGAAACAGGGTTGTTTAAGTTTAAAGAAAATGAAAATATTAGTATATTTACTACTATTGAAGATTTTACTGATACTGTTCATTTGTCAGAAAATACATTGTCCTTAATTGCCATTGATGATTATCATTCTGCCATTGATGATTATGGAGGAACCTCATTGGGAATTAAAGAAGGGCAGAAAGTGATATTATATTCTTTAAATAATTTTCTAACTCCAGATATCGTAAATAAATACGACTATTCGTTTTTCTTTTCAGACCATTTGCAGAGTGAAATTGTCATGCAAAAAAATAAACTAGAACTACTTAGTGATGGAAGAACTAAACTTTTTATGTTCTATCATAATATTAATAATAAGAAAATAGTAAAAGATTCTAGGCTTGCTTCTATTTTGGATCTTTATGCCTCTATTGTTGATTTGATTGGTAGTGGAGATTTTAGGCAAGGTTTTTCCTTTTTTAGAGACAGTCAAAGAGATATACTTCATATAGAGGACCATGCTGATTTTAGGGTGTCTCCAGAGCAAATTGTGAGTCAATGGCGAGTAATTTCAGATGAAATAGATATTAGGACTAATGTATTTGAAACTTTGAATAAAAAAGGACAAATAATCGATATAAATGTGGTAAAAAAATATTTAGATAGTTTTTCCCCCTCGTTTTCTTATTATATGAAACAGATAGAGATTCTAAAAATGTATGAGAAAATGAAACAACGGAAAACGCATTATTTTAATGGGGTAAAGCGAGCTAATTGGTGGATCCGCTGTTATGTTAGAATTATAAATAGGTTATATATACTAATAAATAGATTGAAATGATTGTATCATCTTTGCGAGGAGGATTGGGGAATCAAATGTTTATTTACGCTATGGTGAAGGCCATGGCATTAAGAAACAATGTACCATTCGCTTTTAATTTGACTACTGATTTTGCAAATGATGAAGTTTATAAAAGGAAACTTTTATTATCATATTTTGCATTAGACTTGCCTGAAAATAAAAAATTAACATTTGATTTTTCATATGGGAATTATTATAGAAGGCTAAGTCGTAATTTAGGTTGTCATATACTTCATCCATCATATCGTTATATTTGCGAAGAGCGCCCTCCCCACTTTGAATCAAGGTTAATTAGTTCTAAGATTACAAATGCTTTTCTGGAAGGATATTGGCAGTCAGAAAAATATTTTCTTGATTATAAACAAGAGATAAAAGAGGACTTTGTAATACAAAAAAAATTAGAATACACATCGTATTTGGAATTGGAAGAAATAAAATTGCTAGATAAGAATGCCATAATGATTGGGGTTAGACGGTATCAGGAAAGTGATGTAGCTCCTGGTGGAGTGTTAGAAGATGATTACTATAAATGTGCTATGGATATTATGGCATCAAAAGTTACTTCTCCTGTTTTCTTTTGTTTTTCACAAGATTTAGAATGGGTTGAAAAACATCTAGCGGGAAAATATCCTGTTCGTTTGATAAGTAAAAAGGAGGATGATAGTGGTACTATAGATGATATGTTTCTAATGATGCATTTTCGTAATTATATAATATCGAATAGCTCTTTTTACTGGTGGGGAGCATGGCTTTCGAAATATGATGATAAGCTGGTGATTGCTCCAGGTAATTTTATAAATAAGGATTCTGTACCAGAATCTTGGTTTAAATTGAATGTAAGATAAAATCTTAATGAATGTATTAGTAACCGGTGCTGCCGGATTTATAGGTTCGCATGTTTGTAAGCGTCTTTTGCAACGTGGGGATGAAGTTGTGGGCTTGGATAATATTAATTCGTATTATGATATTAATTTAAAGTATGGACGCCTTTCGAGCTTAGGTGTTCCTCAATCTGAACTGTCATGGTATAAGTTCACACGGAGTAATGTTTATCCTCGATTTAGTTTTGTGCGGATGAACCTCGAGGATAGGCAGGCTATGCAAATGCTGTTTGCTAATGGAAATTTTGATGTAGTAATCAATTTGGCCGCACAAGCGGGAGTGCGCTACTCCATTGAGAATCCATATGCTTATGTTGAAAGTAATATAGACGGTTTTCTGAATGTTCTCGAGGGTTGTCGTCACAGTCAGGTGAAACATTTGGTTTATGCCAGTTCCAGTAGTGTATATGGTTTGAATGGACAGGTTCCTTTTTCAGAGAAAGATGGCATAGCCCATCCGGTGAGTCTGTATGCCGCAACCAAGAAGTCGAATGAACTTATGGCACATACTTATAGCCATTTATATAATATACCTTCTACGGGTCTTCGTTTCTTCACGGTATATGGTCCCTGGGGTAGACCGGATATGTCTCCTTTTCTATTTGCGGATGCTATCTTGCATGGTCGCCCCATCAAGGTCTTTAACAATGGCAACATGCTTCGTGATTTTACATATATAGATGACATTGTGGAAGGTGTCTTGAGAGTGGCTGATTCTATTCCGGAAGGGAATCAGTGCTGGGATGCTGAGGTTGCGGATCCAAGCATGTCCTGTGCTCCCTATAAGATTTATAATATTGGTAATTCCCGTCCTGTAAAATTGATGGATTTTATACGTGCTATAGAAATGTCAATCGGGAGGGAAGCTGACAAGATCTATCTTCCGATGCAGCCCGGGGATGTGTATCAGACCTATGCGGATACTTCTTCTCTTTCGCGGGAAATTGGTTTTCAACCCAATACGTCCTTGGAGGCGGGCGTTAAGAAAACAATAAGTTGGTATAAAGAATTTTATAATCTATAATTATGAAGATTGCTATAGTTGGTACAGGTTACGTCGGTTTGGTTACAGGTACCTGTTTCTCTGAGATGGGAGTAGACGTCACATGCGTTGATGTGATTGAATCTAAAATTGATAATCTTAAAAAAGGCATAATTCCGATCTATGAGCCGGGACTTGAAGACATGGTGCACCGCAATTACAATGCGGGGCGTTTGAAGTTCACTACTTCCTTAGCCTCATGTTTGAATGATGTTGAGGTTGTGTTTAGTGCAGTTGGTACTCCTCCTGATGAAGATGGCAGTGCGGATTTAAAGTATGTGCTTGAAGTTGCCCGTACGATTGGTAAAACGATGAACCATTATGTACTGGTGGTAACGAAGAGTACTGTTCCTGTCGGCACAGCGCAACAGGTGAAAGCTACGATCCGGGGTGAATTGGATAAACGCGGTTTGAATCTTGAATTTGACGTGGCCTCCAATCCTGAATTTCTGAAAGAGGGAGATGCCGTTGATGACTTCATGAAGCCGGATCGGGTAGTTGTGGGAGTTGAGTCTGAGAGAGCTAAATCTATCATGGAGCGTTTGTATAAACCGTTCATGATGAATAATTATCGTTTGATCTTTACTGATATCCCTTCTGCCGAGATGATAAAATATGCGGCAAACTCTATGTTGGCCACTCGTATTAGTTTTATGAACGATATTGCGAATCTTTGTGAGTTGGTTGGTGCAAATGTAAATATGGTCCGTAAGGGGATCGGTGCTGATTCCCGAATAGGTAGTAAATTCCTATATCCGGGTTGTGGATATGGTGGTTCTTGTTTTCCTAAGGATGTAAAAGCCCTGATAAAAACGGCCGATAAGAATGGGTATTCCATGCGTGTGCTTAAGGCTGTTGAAGAAGTTAATAATTCTCAGAAAAGTATTCTTTTTAATAAGTTGATCAGATATTTTGATGGAAATCTTTCGGGAAAGCGTATTGCGTTGTGGGGGCTGTCTTTTAAACCGGAAACGGATGACATGCGCGAGGCTCCTGCTCTGGTTCTAATAGATAAGATATTGTCTTGTGGCGGTCTTGTTAAAGCTTATGATCCTATTGCTGTTGAAGAATGTAAACGGCGGATAGGGGACAGCATAGAGTATGCCAATGATATGTATGATGCGGTTCTTGATGCGGATGCCTTGTTACTGGTTACAGAGTGGAAAGAGTTTCGTATGCCTAGCTGGGGTGTATTGAAAAAGACGATGAATCGTGCTTTGATTATCGATGGCAGGAATATTTATGATAGACAAGAGTTGCAAAGTGTGGGGGTTGAATATACTTGTATAGGAGTTGAAGCAATATGATATAATTTGTAAGTTTCTTAATCTGAATATTATATTAGTACAGTTTAATAATTAATTTATATAGATATTTTGCTTTTTTATATTTTAGGGGAAGAAGTAGCAGGTGATTGTATAATATTAGATAAGAAATGCAATCATGTTAATATTCCATTTCTTATAAGCTAACCTATCTTTATATAATTGTGAATATTGTCATAAAATAATGGGGCTATCTTAATTGAGTATGTTGTTTTGTTTTTTTTATGATTTTTTGTTTTATTGATATTCTTATTTATAGCTAAAAATGTCAACAATAAATAACCGAAATCCAAAGATTAGCGTATTGATGTCTATATATAAAGAGAATTCTCTTTATGTAAGACAAGCTATTGATAGTATTTTAAATCAAAGTTTTGGAGATTTTGAATTTTTAATATATAATGATAATCCAGAAGATTTTATTTTAGATAAGTTAGTTTTAGAAATAGCAAGAAAAGATAGTCGTATACAATATCAACGAAATGAAAAAAATATAGGTTTAGCAGCCACTTTGAATCGTCAGATTTGTGTAGCTAAAGGTGAGTATTTAGCTCGTATGGATGCAGATGATATTTCATTACCGGATAGATTTATTATGCAGGTTGAATACTTAGATAGAAATACTAATATAGCAGTTTTAGGTACATGGGCTAAAATAATAGATAAAGAAGGACAGGTTATTAGTAGTGCTTCATTAAAAACTGGATATAATAACATCATTGCATGTGCAATGTGCGATTCTCCACTGTTTCATCCTTCTGTGATGATCAGGAAAGAATTTTTACAATTAAATGGACTGTCTTACAATGAAGATTTCTCTTGTGCTCAAGATTATGAGTTATGGAGTCGCATTCTGTTTGAAAAAGGTGGATATATAGATAATTTGTCTGTTTATTTGATTTATTATAGGGTTACTACTTCTCAGATATCAAGCATAAAACAACAACAACAAATTTATAACTCTTTACTTGTAAGAAGAAATAATATATCGTTTTTTCTAAATAAATATTCTATTGATTTACCTCGAAAGATAACAAAAACCGATGTATGTAATTTGATAAATAGAATAAGTGAATTCAAAGAAGAAAGCTCTACTCATAAAATATATGTTAATATACTATTTATGTATTGTATGTCATTACCCCGTTTAGAAAAGATAATTCTTCTTATAAAATATGTATGTGTATTTTATTCGGAATTTTCGTTGAAACAGATGTGCTTATTAGTTGCAAGTTCATTTTTTATGCGAAAGTTTCCATTATGCTCTTTGAATATAATGTTACATTGATTAGTGTTTTAATTTAAGTAGTTGAATCTATGTTAAAAAACAATGAAAACGTATTAGGGGAATCTTTGCCGATAGTTTCTATTATTATTCCAGTTTACAATGTTGGTATTTATCTAGAAAAATGTATTAGTAGTTGTTTGGAGCAAACTTATAAGAGATGTGAGATAATATTGGTAGATGATGGATGTACCGATCAATGTACGATTGATATATTACAAAAATATCGTACTTTTAAAGAAATGTTTCTTATAAAACAAGATAATCGGGGGGTGTCAATAGCCAGAGATGTTGGCGTCAAATATTGTCATGGTAAATTCCTTTTCTTCTTAGATGCAGATGATTATATAACTCCCGATGCTATAGAGCTTTTGGTAAATAGCTATAATGCCAATAGTGTTGAAATGGTTATGGCTGCATTAGCTTATGATTATTCTGGTAGATTAATATCTTTACCTTTTGAATATCCACAAGATAAATTAGAAAACAATTTGTCTATTTATTGCTTAATGGATAAGCTCCCAATGTCATTAGGAGGAAAATTAATAAATAAGCAAATGTATTTAACTTTAGAAAACACTCATGATTTAGAAATAGGTGAGGATGCTTTTTTAACTCTACAATTGGTTTCTCGGATAAAATCTATATCCTTTATAGATAAACCGATTTATATATATTGTCAAAGAGAGGGTTCTGTAATGAATAAGCCATCAAAAAAGGCTGTGCTGTCACGTGTTTTATTTGTAAAAAAAGTTCTCTCTTACTTTTCTCCTATCTCATATGTGCAAGATGAAAGGTTCAAATTAGCATTATCAGTTTTTGTCTTAAATCAATATTATGCAATTTTGATAATGGGAGGGGATAAGAAGATGTTGAAAGAACTTACAGTTTTGGCTGAACGATATTGGGAGAATAAAAAAGCTGTAAAATTTTTACCTTATTGGCGACGATTACTTTTATCTATATGTTTCTCTAATATTTCCTTTTTTTCTATAATATTAGTTCGTGTAATATGGGGAGGTAGATATTTTAGACGAATTCTATTAAATGGAGAGTATAAACAAGTATATAGAAAATGACTTATTCGAATATAACATATATCGGTGCATATTCGCTAATTGCATTTTGTAGCGTTATTACTCATACTATCTTACCTATACCCCCTACTGTTATTTTTTTTTGTTTGTCATCTTTATTGGCCTTATGGTGCGTTAAGCGTAATGAATTTAAAATAAAATCGATAAATAGGGTTTCGATATTTCCATTGTTACTTAGTTCATATTTGTTATTATTTCAGTTATTATTAGAAGTGCCTTTTCGTGCTTTAGTAAGTCCTTTTTTAGCTCCATTGTATTTTGTTGTTGCATTATTTTATTTGTCGATATTAAATAAAAGAAATATAGATAATTTAATTAATAAATTTATCTATATTTCATTAGGTGTATTTATAATAGAATGTTTATGGAGAATGAGTCATCCGTCATTACCTAAAGGAGTTGATGAAGTTGTTGTAGGTGCAGATAGATGGTTTTATTTGTTTAAAGGTGGAGGACTGATGTATTCTGAAACGAATGGATTGGCAATTCATATAATAATTGTTTACTTTTTTGTTGTCTGGTGGTCTTTACTGCATAAAAAGAATATGTTAATAGAAAAGAGTTGTTTATTAGTTCTTATTATATTGACTTTCTCAAGAGCTGCATTGATTTCTATTCCTTTGGGCTGGCTTTATATGTATTGTATTGGGAGAATGTCTAAGAAAATACAGATATTCTTGTTTTTTTTAGTATTGGTTATTACTATTGCTGTTATGCCTACCTTAATATCTAATTTGGAAAGTGATCCCAGTACAGCAATGAAATTAAGTGTGTTTGCGGAAATATTAGAATATTATAAGCATATTGATCTTCTTCCATTTTTATATGGAATTGGAAATTATAATAGTATGAATGTTTTTTCAATATATGCCCATAATTATCTTTTGGTGTTTTTAGTAGAAATGGGATTTCTTGGACTACTTTTATTACTGTTTCAATTTCTTTTTTTCATAAAGGTTTCTAGAGGACAGTTTTTATTTGTTTTCGTACCTTTTTTTGTTCAAGTAATGTCTTCTACTACAATTTTTATTCCACATTTATATATAATTGCTGCAATTATTGTTTATTATTCTACTTATTATGAAAAAGATAAAAATATTATTTCTTAGTTCTTCTTTAGAAAATTCTGGCCCCGTTAATGTCCTATTTAATATTATAAAATATTTAGATCGGGAAAAGATGGATGTAACTATTTTATCATTAGGGCATTCAAAGAATAAATCACGTAAAGAAGAATTTAAAGCACTTGTAGGATTGAATGTAGTAGAATTGCACTATAAAAATATTTGTCAATCATTTTGTCAATATTTTAATTTTATGAATTCATATAAGTTTGATATTATACATGCTCATTGTTTACGTTCATTACTATTTACTTTTTTAATAAATTCAAATAGTTTGAAATTCTATACAATTCATATTTTCCCAGGTTATCAAACGTTGGCTATTCAAGGCAAATTGAGGGGAAAGGGATTAAATATATTGAGTCGATTTTTAATAAAAAGAACAGATGTAAATATAGCTTGTGCAGATTTTTTAAGAAGGGAAATTATTGATAGTATAACATCACATTGCTTGTCTGTACCTAATGGTGTTGAGGCGAAAGCTAAGATATCGGTATTTGAGAAGAATGTTTTAAAGTCTAAATTATCTTTAGATTTAAAGATGCAGTATTTTATTTTTATAGGTCGCTTGTCTGTGGAAAAAAGACCTATGTTTCTCATTGAAAATTTTATAAAGTCATTTCCTAAAGAATATGGATTGATAATACTAGGTGATGGCCCATTGTTATCCCAAATATTGCCTTTCAATTCTGAACGTATTCGTGTTTTAGGTTTTAAAACTAATGTTTTTGATTATCTTGTAGCATCGGATTTTTATATTTCTGCTTCTGTTGTAGAAGGACTAGCGAATACTTTTTTAGAAGCTTTATCTGTTGGATTGCCTTGTTTAGTTTCAAATATTCCTTCACATAGAGAAGTCTTATCTGGTTCAGAAGAGTTTATAGGTTTAGATTTTGAAACAGATGATGGTGATGATTTTCAATATAAAGCTTTGTGTTTTTTGGAGCAGATTTCAAAAAATACGAAATTAAATGTAGCTCGATATTTTGAGAAATATTATACTGCTAAAAGAATGTCTGAAGATTATCAAAAAATATATATAAGTAAATATACTGAGAAAAAAGATGTTTAAAGACAAAACCCTTTTAATTACCGGTGGAACAGGTTCTTTCGGTAATGCTGTATTGAAAAGATTTTTGGATTCCGATATCAAAGAGGTTCGTATTTTTTCCCGTGATGAAAAGAAGCAAGACGATATGCGCCATCGCCTTCAAAATAAGAAGGTGAAATTCTACATTGGTGATGTACGTGATAAACGTTCTGTGGATGGAGTGATGAATGGGGTGGACTATATTTTCCATGCTGCTGCACTGAAACAGGTTCCCTCTTGTGAGTTTTTCCCTGTTCAAGCTGTTCGGACAAATGTATTAGGTACTGAGAATGTGCTTGATTCAGCCATTGAGCATGGAGTCAAGAATGTAGTTGTGCTCTCGACGGATAAGGCTTGTTATCCTATCAATGCCATGGGGATCAGTAAGGCCATGATGGAAAAGGTCGCTATTGCTAAAGGACGTCAAATGGGAGAGGGTGGTCAAACTACCATCTGCTGTACCCGTTATGGCAATGTGATGGCAAGCCGCGGATCAGTGATCCCTTTGTGGGTGGAGCAAATGAAGGCCGGCAAGGATATCACAATAACCGATCCGAACATGACTCGTTTTATGATGACACTGGATGATGCAGTTGATCTGGTGATTTATGCTTTTCAGCATGGGCATAATGGCGACTTGTTTGTCCAAAAAGCACCTGCAGCTACTCTTGATACGCTAGCCCGTTCTTTAAAGGAAATTTACAAAATGGATACCCCCGTACGTGTTATCGGTACACGTCATGGTGAGAAACTTTATGAATCATTAGTGACTCGTGAGGAAATGGCCAAGGCGGAAGATATGGGTAATTATTATCGGATACCTTGTGATGCCCGTGATCTTAATTATGATAAATATTTTGTGGAAGGACAAGAGAAGGTCTCTAAATTCGAGGACTACCATTCACATAATACCCATCGTTTGGATGTGGACGGAATGAAACAGTTGTTATTGAAACTTGATATGATAAAGGAGGATGTATGCTTAAAGTAATGACGATTGTCGGAACTCGTCCTGAGATCATAAAGTTGAGTCGTGTGATGGCTGAGTTGGACAAATACACTGAACATATTATGGTTCATACCGGTCAGAATTTCGATTATGAACTGAATGAAATCTTTTTTCAGGAACTTCGCATCCGTAAGCCGGACTATTTTCTGGATGCTGCCGGAAAGAATGCCGCAGAGACGATAGCCAATGTAATCCGTAAATCGGATGAATTGATGGACCAAGTGAAACCGGATGCTTTATTGTTGTATGGTGATACTAATAGCTGTATTTCCGTGATTTCCGCAAAACGGCGTAAGATTCCTATTTTTCATATGGAGGCTGGTAACCGCTGTTTTGACCAGCGTGTTCCTGAAGAGATCAATCGTAAGATTGTGGATCATTTGAGTGATATCAATATGCCTCTTTCAGAGCATGCACGTAAATACTTGCTGGCTGAAGGGTTACGTCCGGAGACCGTGATCAAAATCGGATCGCCAATGACAGAGGTTTTGATCTATCATAAGGCGGAAATAGAAGAGAATGATGTTTTAGAAAAAGAGGGGTTGAAAAAAGGTGATTACTTTATTGTAAGTACGCATCGTGAGGAAAATGTGGATTCCGAGAAGAACTTTTCCGACCTGCTTTCTTCTCTGAACGCCATTGTGGACAAATATCATAAAAAGGTGATTGTTTCCACCCACCCCCGTACCCGCAAAAAGTTGGAATCTATTGGCTTTATTAATTCCAATCCGATGATTGAGTTTATGAAACCTTTTGGTTTCATGGAGTATATCAAACTTCAACAGAATGCTTTTTGTGTTATTTCTGACAGTGGTACGATCACGGAGGAATCTTCTATTCTTCATTTTCCGGATATAACTATCCGTCAGGCACACGAGCGACCTGAAGGTATGGATGAAGGGACGCTGATCATGACCGGATTGAATAGTGACCGTATTCTGGAGTCTATCGAAATTGTAACTTCCCAGTATGCAGAAGGTGCAGACGTAATTCACTCTATTCCTGATTATGCTTCGGATAATGTATCTAAAAAAGTAGTCCGTATCATTCTTTCCTATACAGATTATATCAACCGTACGGTTTGGCATAAAGAAATCTAGTTCCTGTTTTTTATTTTTTTATGGTTAAAAAGAAGATTCTGTTGTTCGGCGCCACAGGTATGGCCGGGCATATGGCTTATTATTATCTGCAATGTACGGGGAAATACGATCTTGTGAATGTAGTTTATCGTACCCAATTGACTGATGATAGTATTGTTGTGGATGTGACGGATGGGGATGCTGTCAGTCGGCTCGTTCGTGAAGTCCGTCCTGATTTTATCCTGAATTGTATTGGCGTATTGATAAGAGGTTCCAGAGAACATCCGGACAATGCTATTCTGATAAATGCATGGTTCCCTCATTTGCTCAAGAAACTATCGGATGAAGTGGGAGCAAAGTTGATTCATATCAGTACGGATTGTGTTTTCTCCGGTAAAAAAGGTAACTATTCAGAAACTGATTTCCGGGATGCTGACGATGTTTATGGTCGTAGCAAAGCACTCGGTGAGATAATCAATGACAAAGATCTGACAATCCGTACTTCTATCATAGGTCCTGAATTGAAGGAGAATGGGGAAGGCTTGTTTCATTGGTTTATGCATCAGCATGGTTGTGTGAATGGTTTCCAGACTGCTATTTGGGGAGGTGTGACCACTCTGGAATTGGCGAAAGCCATTGATGTGTCCATCGATCAGGGAGTAACCGGTTTGATACAACTGAGTAATGGCCTTGGTATAAGTAAATATGATTTGTTACATCTGTTTTCCCGTATATGGCACAAACAAGATGTTGAGATCCTGCCATTTGATGGAAATGGAATAGACAAGTCGATCGCAAAATCCACAAGATTTAGTTATGTTGTACCCGGATATGAAGAGATGCTTCGGGAACAATATGATTGGATGCAGGAAAATGAATCATTGTATTCATTTTATTAAATACTTTCATAATGAAGAGAATTTGGATTGCTTCTGAGTATTATTATCCGATTGTTACTTCTACAGGGTATTATATGACAGAAATAGCTGAGTATTTGGCGAAGAGTGGAATGGATGTCCATGTGATCTGTACGGATGCCAGATATAATGAAACAGACGAATATAAACCACTTAAATTAGAGAAACATAATGGTGTCATCATTCATCGTGTATTAAGTGGGAATATCGATAAAAACAATTTTGCAAAGCGAACATTCCGGTTATTGAACTCGAGTATCCGACTTTGGTTTAAGATTTTGAAAAATGTGAAGCGAGGCGATAAACTGCTCGTCGTTACTAATCCCGCTTTTCTTTTGTTGTTTGTTCCTTGGATAAAACGAATTAAAAAGATTCAGTATTACCTGCTTGTTCATGATATTTTTCCGGAAAATTTGGTTGCTATCGGTAAGATGAACTCTTCTTCCCGGCTGTATCATAGCCTGAAATTTTTCTTTGATCGAGCGTATTCTCAAGCAGATGTTTGTATTTCTATTGGTCGGGATATGGCCCGGGTGATTCGTTCTAAGGTCCATAAAGACATGAAAATAGCCTTAATATCTAATTGGGCGGATAATAAGGAGGTTTTTCCTTTAGACAAAAAGGAGACATGTATGTATGCCGAATTAGCTTGTCGGGATAAGTTTATTTTTCAATTTGCCGGTAATTTGGGGCATGCCCAAGGATTAGATAATATATTGAACGCCATTTCCTTAGTTGAAAATCCCAATCTTCATTTTGTATTCATTGGTGGAGGAGCCAAGTATGAAACAATCAAGAAATTTGCCTCTGTTAGGAATAACGTAACATTGTCAGGATTTCAACCCCGTTCTATGCAGAATGATTTTTTAAACGCTTGTGATGTGTCTATTGTAACTTTGAGTGACGGTATGTATGGTCTTGGGGTACCTTCAAAATCTTACAATATTATGGCAGCCGGAAAACCTATCTTAATGGTGGGAGAAGCGGATTCGGAAATTGCTTTGTGTATCAAAGAATTTAATTTGGGCTGGATTGTAGAACCAAATAACCCATCTGCATTGAAAGATATGTTTGAGTCGGTTTATGAATCTCGTGATCAATTATCCTCTTTCCGGAGTAATGCCAGATGTGTGGCTGATACAGTGTTTGCAAAGGAAATTATATTAGATAAATATTATCAGTTATTTGATTAAAGATTAATGAAACTCTTATTTACCGGTGCCTCCGGATTTTTGGGAAGAAACATCTATCAGCTTTTGGAAAAGACGTATGTAATCAAAACGGTTGGACTTACTTCCCAAGATTATTATAAGATAGATATAGCTCGTAATATTCCTGTCTTTACAGAGGTATTTGATATTGTGCTGCATGCTGCAGGTAAAGCGCATTCTACTCCTAAAACAGAAGAGGAGAAACAGGTCTTTTTTGATGTAAATTTACAAGGTACTAAGAATTTGTGTACCGCTTTGGAACAAAGTGGTATTCCTAAAGCTTTTATTTTTATAAGTACTGTTGCCGTTTATGGTTGTGATTCGGGTGAGAATATTACGGAAGAGCATCCTTTAAATGGAACTACTCCTTATGCTTTGAGTAAGATTAAGGCTGAGAAATACTTGGAAGGGTGGTGTGCTATGCATAATGTAAAGTTAAGTATACTTCGTCCTTCATTGATTGCCGGACCTAATCCTCCTGGAAATTTAGGAGCGATGATTCGTGGGATTAGAAATGGTAAGTACTTAAGTATTGCCGGGGGAAAAGCCCGGAAAAGTGTTCTGATGGTTCAGGATATTGCAAATCTTCTTCCTATGTTAATAGAAAAGGGTGGGATATATAATGTTTGTGACAGTTACCAGCCGAGTTTTCGTGAATTGGAGATGGTGATATGTAAGCAATTGAATAAAAAAAGACCAATATCTATTCCTTATTGGTTGGCTAAAAGTATGGCTGTCATTGGAGATTGCCTGGGTGAAAAAGCTCCGATCAATTCATTGAAACTTCGTAAAATCACAAGCTCTTTGACCTTTAGTAATGAAAAGGCTGTACGAGAACTCAAGTGGAAGCCCATGAATGTGCTGGAGACTTTTCTTATAGAATAGAAGAAAGTGTGGATGGAAACTTTTCTTTGGATTATGGGCATTTTGACCGGATTGGCAGCTTTAGTCTTTTTAGGGCTTCAGTTTTGGTTTCATTTAATAGACAAGAATGAATAACTTATGTACTATCTGATAATCTTAGTTCTGCTATTCTTGGCAGAACTTTTTTATTTCCGCATTGCTGATAAATGCAATATCATCGATAAACCGAACGAACGGAGTTCGCATACCCGGATCACGCTACGGGGTGGAGGTATTATTTTCTACTTGGGTGCATTGGCTTATTTTCTGACAAATCAGTTTGAGTATCCTTGGTTTATGCTGGCTCTGACTTTGATAACCTTTATTAGTTTTGTGGACGACATTCGCTCTACCTCTCAGGGATTGCGTTTAGTTTTTCATTTTACTGCAATGGCCTTGATGTTTTATCAATGGGGATTATTCAGTCTGCCTTGGTGGACTATCCTTGTTGCCTTGATTGTATGTACAGGCATTATCAATGCTTATAACTTTATGGATGGGATTAATGGCATTACGGGAGGGTATTCTTGGGTTGTATTACTTGCTTTAGCTTTTATCAATGTGCAAATTGTCCGTTTTGTGGAGGAGGATCTGATATACACTATGCTTTGTGCTGTGTTGGTATTTAATTTTTTCAATTTTCGCAAGAAGGCCAAATGCTTTGCCGGGGATGTGGGATCGGTCAGTATTGCCTTTGTGATTCTTTTCCTGATAGGTAAACTAATAATTCGAACAGAGAATTTCAGTTGGATTGTTTTGCTTGTGGTTTATGGAGTAGATAGTGTGCTGACTATTATCCATCGGCTTATGCTACATGAAAATATTGGTTTGCCACATCGGAAACATTTATATCAGTTGATGGCAAATGAACTGGAGATCCCGCATGTGATGGTTTCACTGATTTACATGACATCACAAGCCATAATTATTGTTGGTTATCTGTTAACTCCCGGTTGGGGCTATTGTTATTTATTGGGCACAATTGTCATACTAAGTATGGTGTATATCTTATTTATGAAGAAATATTTCCATTTGCATCCGGCTATGAAATGATATCACGATATCGACTCTGATAGAAAATGCCTCCCGGCCATCTTTTTTAAAGCTGACCGGGAGTTTTTTTATAACCATTCATTCCCCATCA
>OGLX01000761.1_pt1 | contig 19612 bp, 16 predicted proteins | sample 1572821 | NCBI WGS metagenome assembly OGLX01 (sample SAMEA2581908, study PRJEB24529) | metagenome | biome: Human gut stool | place: China | collected 2011 | reverse complement strand
AACAGGCTGAAGATAGTGCTTGCCGAAGAACAAAAAAGTAGTAAGTGGCTGGCAGAGCAACTGGGAAAAAACCGGGCTACAGTCTCCAAATGGGTGACAAACACCATGCAGCCAGACGCAAGGAACCTCCTACGTATAGCAGAGGCCTTGAATATTGAGGCAGGCAGACTGCTCAACCAAAAACATTTGTACAATGAAGGAAATAGATATTATCCAACAGATAAAGTCTGGCGAGGTCAGTAAGGTGCAGTTCAAAGAGCGGCTCCTTGACAACTATGATATTGGTTGCGAACTGGTGGCATTCAGCAATGCACGTGGCGGTACGTTGGTTGTTGGCGTAAAGGACAAAACTGGCAGTGTTAATCCTTTGTCGTATCTGGAAGTACAAGAAACATCGCATCGTAGAATGTTGTTCCTGCCATTCTTGTTGATGTAGAAACCATTCCCGTAGATGGTGGAAGCCTTGTTGTGGCTCATATTAAGGAAGGAGTGAATAAACCTTACCATGACAATCGGGGTATTGTATGGGTAAAGAACGGTGCCGACAAGCGCAAGGTGTTCGATAATGCCGAGCTTGCCGAGATGATGACTGATTGTGGCAGTTTCTCGCCTGATGAAGCAGGAGTCCGTGATGCCACCATTAAGGATTTGGACGAGAACACCATCAAAACCTTCCTAAGCAACAAGTTTGAAAAAGTATTAGTGAGAAAAGGTTTGGTGGGTGATGCATTCCGCGAAGCCTCTTTGGATACTGTATGCTCCGCTATCGCCAGTGGTCACGATGGAGAGAAGCTGTTGCGTAACCTACGTTTCATCCGTCCCGATGGAAAAATCACAGTGGCTGCAATGTTATTGTTTGGCAAGTACACCCAACGTTGGCTTCCAGCCATGACAGCAAAGTGTATCTGCTTTGTGGGCAACAATCTTGGCGGTACACAGTTCCGCGATAAGGTGAATGATGCCGACATTGAGGGTAATCTGCTTCATCAGTTTGAAACCATTATGGATTTCTTCAACCGAAACTTACGTCATATACAAGTCGGGCATGAGTTTAACTCGCAAGGAGCATTGGAGATTCCATACATCAGCCTTGTTGAATTTACCGTAAATGCTTTAGTGCATCGCTCACTGAATGCGACTGCTCCTATCCGCATCTTCATTTTTGATGATAGGGTGGAGATACACAGTCCCGGAACTCTTCCCAATGGGCTTACCATAGATGACATTGTTGTGGGAACTTCCATGCCACGCAATATGTTCCTCTTCACAAATGCCATCCACTTGCTTCCCTACACAGGAGCAGGTAGCGGTATGCTTCGTGCCTTATCTGAGGATATGAATGTTTCGTTCAGCAACAATGACAGGACTAATGAGTTCGTGATTACGATAAATAGGCCAAGAGGTAACCAAGTTAGCAAAGGAAGTGACCAAGTTGGCGAAAATAGTAACCAAGCAACCGAAGAAAGTAACCAAGTAAATGGCAACTTAGTTACTAAACTTGGACACTCTGACACCAACTTAGATACCAACTCTGACACTTTTAATACAGACTCTGACACTGACTTAGATTCCGACTCTGACACTTTCAATGCCGACTCTGACACTAAACGTCCTAAAATAACAAATAAGCAGAGGGATATAGTAAACTTCTGTAGTGTACCACGTAGCAGCAAGGAAATTCTCGAAAGAGCGGGTGTGACATATCATAGCAAGAACATACAGACATACATCATGGCCCTTGTCGAGGCTGGCTATCTCGAAATGACCAATCCTGAGCACCCTAATGCCAGCAATCAAAAATATAGGAGAAATAAAAAATAGCCACATATATTTACAGGAAAACGCGCCTTAGTTTTTCTATGTTTCTATTTTGAGGTATGAGAAGAGTTTCCCGTCACTCATCGACGGGTTGCTCTTCGTTGAATACCTGCTTCTTGATTCGACGAATCAGGTAAGTAATTGCTTTAGGTGCTTTCTCGCGGCACACCTTCAGTTCGGTAAGGAATTCCTCTTCTGTAGCATCAGAATTGAAAAGGTCCACTAACTCACAGTTATTGTCCGACAACTTGTCGAGTTGTAAACCATGTCTCTGCATCAATGTGCGCAAGGCGAGGATGCCGAGGTCGTACTTTGGTCGTGCTTCCACCAACTTTCGCATAAGGTCAAGTCCAGGGTCTCCTATGTGCATCTCATTGAGTATGGCAATCATGAAAAGAACCTTTGCATCAGGTGTTGCCATTTCAAACACATTCGCCAACTGGCAGTTGGTATCGTCTGCTTCTGTGTAGCGTTCAAGTTTTGCCAAGGCACGCGATTTAATGTATAGTGCCTCTGCACATTGATGTCTTTCAAGAACCTCGCCGATAAGAATCAAGGCATCCTTGTATTTCTGAGCGTAAAGACTCAGCAAGGCTGCAATGAACTTCGGAGCCCAATGGCTCGTATGAAGAAGATTTTCCGGAATGTCCTCTATCAAACCATACAGGTGCTCGTCACATACTAGTATGTCCAGGAAACGTTTTGCCTGCTGCATCGCCTCCTTGAAGTCGCCATTCTCAGCTTTCTTTGTCACGAGCATCAGATACTGCTTTGCTGCTTCGTCGTAGTCATTTTGCTGAAGAGCACTATAAACTGCCTTTCCGCTCTCAATCTCGTTATCGATCTGCTGTTCGTTATTGTACTCGCTTGCGTAAGTAAGGACTTCACGGCTAGTGTGAGCATACTGAGGAATAATGTTTTTTGAGAGATAAAGACCTTCCAGTGTACGTACACGGCTGAGTGCCACATAGAGTTGGCCAGCTGCGAACATCCCTCGGCTCAGATCGAGCGAAAGCTTGTCGAAAGTCATGCCCTGGCTCTTGTGTATCGTAATTGCCCATGCCAGTTTCAGAGGATATTGGGTGAAGGTACCTGTCAACTCCTTCTTCATCTTACGTTCTTCCTTGTTATAGTCGTAGCTATACGATTCCCAAGAGCAGCAAGGCACAACATACGTCTCGCCATTGTTGAGCGTGACGCTTATCTCGTCCTTGGTGAGTTTGGTCACCTTTCCGAGCGTACCGTTTGCCCAACGTTTTTGCAGATCGTTGCGTGTGAACATCACCTGTGCACCAACTTTCAAGCGAAGTTTCAGTTCTACAGGAAAACGCTTCTCCTCGAAAGTTCCGTCAACAGTACCTTCGTACACGAACTCCTCTGCTTCAATCTCCTCCAGTCGCTGAAGGTTAATCTTGTCAGCAGTCTTGTTGATGGAAGCTAAGGTGATGACAGCACCGTCTTCCTCATTTGGCACGCGTACGCGATCATTAAGATGCATGATGTCCTCTGGAGTTACCTTATTCATGCGCACATTCTCCAAAATGTGAAGAAAGTGTGCATCATCCTGACGATACACCTTCTGAAACTCAATCTTTACGAGTCGCATGCGCTTAATGGCATTCGACTTATAAAAGAAGAAGTCTTCCGTGTGATACAAGTCTTTCAACAGATCTTTTTCTGGTCCTTGCCTTACGACAGGAGGCAATTGGAACATGTCGCCAACAAAAATCATTTGCTTACCTCCGAATGGAGTGTTGTTTCTGAGAGCCTTGCGCATGGTATAGTCGATAGCATCCATCACATCACATTTTACCATTGATACCTCGTCAATGATGATGCTATCTGCATGGATAAGAGTGAGGATTTTTGCCTCGTTCATCTTTCCGCATGTTCCAGGAGTACAAATCTCCATCGGAAGACCGAAAAAAGAGTGAATGGTGTCACCCCCGGCAAGGATGGCTGCTACACCTGTTGGGGCAAGAGTGATGAACTGCTTCCCAACCAACTTCTGAACGTTGTGGAGGAAGGTTGTCTTACCACTACCAGCACGTCCCGTTAGGAAGAAACTGGAATTTGTGTTGGCAACAAGTTCATACGCAAGTTGCTGTTCGTGATTCAGTGGGTCTATCTGGGTATTCTGCATGTTCTATTTCTGTTCAAGTTGTGGAAGGATTTGGGTGAGGCGTGTGTTGAAGTCGTTATCGAGAAAACTCTTGTAGCACCCTTCGATGATGCTTTTGGCTTGTGCTTCGAGCTGTTCCTTTGGCATAGCTGACCTCTGTGCTTTCAGAACGCCTTCGAAGTAGTTGCATACCATGGTTTCCGACTCTTGACGGATGAATTCTTCGTTACGGAACGTCTTGTCGTAGTCACGTTTCTGCACAAGTTCCAGTCTTGTACCGTTGAAGGCATAGACCTCAATGCTGTCGATGTAAGTCCAAGTGTGGTAAAGCCCCACTTTCTCCACAATGACAATACGGTCGCAGAATCGTACGCCTTTGTAGTAGCGATGTCCGTTACCACTTTCATATTCCTCGCAAAGGAACATTTTCTGACCTTCATCCCACACAGGGACGTGAACTCTTGGGTTGCCAAATGTTGGCAGAATCTTGTCGAACAAGTCTTTGTTGATTGCTTTTGCAAGTGATGCCATCTCTTGTCAGTTTTTCTTGGTTTATGGACTTGGTTACTTTTTTCTTGCTTATCAGCTTATTGGAGCAACTTCTGCTGAGTTTCTTCAATCATGTTTCTGGAGAAGGCGAGTAGCTGGCTGTCAGCAATGATACTTCCCATAGCCTTTGCCTGTCCTGCAAGAAAGTCCTTCAGCATGACAATGCTTTCCTCTTTGGCTGTTCGCTCGTTGAAGCATCTCCAATTGCAGCCGCCCCAAAATTTTTGTGCAATGATATTCGCTTTCTGCCCGTTCCATGCGAAAAGCGTAATGCCGTTCAAGAAGGTGTGAGCATATCCTTCACCTATGTGGTAATATACGGCCAGTCGGTTAGAGAACCGGATTGCTTTGTAGTAGGTATTTCCTGCTGCGCTGGTATAACCAAGGGTGAGGAACACGTTCTTCTCTGGGTTGTAGGTGAGGGAACTGCCCGAGAGGGCTGGGAGTGCCTTTGCGGCAACGAGTGCGAGTGATGTATTCATATTCTTTCGATTTTGTCTGTTTAGCGGAATGGGCCGCCACCTCTGTTTTGATAAATAATGTATAAACAAAACCAACTCTCTCGGAATTGCAGTGCGAAGTTATATGGTTTTTATGTACCGACCTAAACCTTTTTCAAGAGTATTGGTTCCTTTGTACTTGGAACCAATACGTTGTTTCTTGTTAGGTTATGCGGCAACCCGTTTCTTACGAATGGCTTCCATGTAGCGGCTTGTGCAGATTATGGAAACGTACATCGAGGTGAGATCATTTGTGCGTCCATGTTTCTTGTGATTTGCTTGTGCCTGACGCTTTTCGATTATACGTCTCAGTATGCGGTTCTGTACATTTGGAGTCTTAGCCTGACTCCTGATGTTTAGATTGAGGAGTATTCCGTTTAGGACTTCTATTTCTATTTTCTTGGTGATAGTTTCACACACTTCTTTTGCTAATGCAGAGCGATATCGAGGGGTATTCTCTATCAACTCCCATTTCTTGTTGACCTTATGGTGAGCATTTGCTTCTGCCTTCCTGTTTGTTGCGAATTGCTTTTGGCTTGCTTTCTTGTTCATAGAGTTCTTGCTGCTGTTTGTTGCTTGTTTCATAGTGTGTAGATTTTGTTGTACCCCACCAACGATTTGCAGCGTCAACTCCGAGGTGGTGTCGAAGTTTGACGCTGCAAAAGTAACGCGTTTTTAGTTAATAAAATCAAGTGGAAGTGAGTATAATGGTTCCTCTTATTTTGGAACCATTCCGCTATTTTTCGTGAGGATACAAATTGGCTAAATCACGTACTCGTTGCGCAATTTCTTTCCGAACGGAATCTGGTGAAACAACCTCTAATCCTGCTCCCATCTGAAGTATGCGTCCGTAGAATTCGTTGTTCGGTTCTACATCAATGGAGAACTCCGCATACTCTCCATCGTCATACGTGCCGAAAGATTTCACAACGGCATAACTCTGATGAAGAGGTTTTGTGTCCATTAATTTATAAATATATAATGAACGCGCACGTATAACAATATGTTCCTTATGGGCATCTTTTCTATGACTTACGCCAACTATGTCCTTGAAAAACGCATCATAGAAGTGCTTCGGAGCTGGCACATATTCAACTTTGCCCCTTTCACGAGGCTTTGATTGTATTCTGTCGAGAGCTATGTTATAACCATATTCTGGAACTCGTCCGTCTGCATGACCGAAAAGATGCCATCTGCCATTATATTCCTTCAAGTAATGTGGATGGAACATTAGTGTGATTACTTCTTCTTCAAATGGCTTATAGTCTATCTCCATAACCATTTTGTTCGTGATGGCTTCATACAGAGAAGGCAAGTACTCTATGTTGGTCAGAATACGGTCAATGCTTGCGCTTATTACCTGTTCTCCCTTTTGTCGCTTGGTTTTCATGTCCAACAGGTCTTGACAATCCTTGAAGAAGTATTCCAACCATGACTTAGGAAAGAAACCTGCAGAATCCTGACAGAATTTCCAGTACTGACGAAGGTTATTGATTGCCTTGACATTGCGCATATCTGCAAGAGGGTCATTGTCCTTGCCGATGTAACGAAAACGCCTATTCTTATTGTTGCCGTCTTCCTCAAAACAATCATCAACATTCTTATTGCGAACGCCCAGTTTCTCGCGGATGGCTTTCTTTACAATACATACTATCTTTTTTAGTTCGCCATAACCATCACAATTGGATAAGTTTGCTGGTAATTCTTCTATAGAGCATCCAAACCTTTCAGCCATAATATCTGCATTAGTAACCCATCGGCGGCTCATCAGCCACCGATAGGTTATTATAGCAAATTCTGCTTTATAGCTCTCACCATCAAAGAGATTCTTGCGTTGCATACTTAAACCGATCTTGTTTTCTTCCAGGAAATAATACAATTCTTAATTTCCGAACAATAGGTTCTTGCTAATTCCATTTCAGACTTAATATCACCAGGGTTGTTATGCGCTATTGGATCACGAACATTAGTAAGATGATCAAACTTACTATGCCAATCCATTTTCTGACCCTTAAAAACATTTCCAAACCAAGTCCAATCCCATTTGATAAATATATTGAATATTTGAGATGTTAAAGTAAAATCAACGATGTGATTTCCGCTCATTGTTGGAAATCTGGTAATCATATCATTCATATTGTTTTTTAACCTCTGAACATTAGATGTCCAATTTGCCACATTGAAACCTCTATAAGGAAGATTATTTGTTAAATTTTGCTGCATTTCCGTTTCCCAATCATTAGAATATCTCTCGGATAGATAGATTTTCACTAGATTACGGAGTTCATTTTCTGTTTCGCTCCATATCTGGGCATAAGGAATATTTGCGTAGTATCTTCTATAAAAATCCCAAGAGCAATAATCAGAAAAACAAGCATATGAATTGGCATCAACCACAGGACCTAATTCTATACCATTATAGATTGCTTTTTTTTCTTGAGGTGTAACTGTTTTCAAAAAACCATATTTAAGCAGCTTCTCTATTTGAACAGGAGTGGCATCAAATAGTGGGCCAACAACTAACTGAATAGAAGGGTTTAACAAAGACTCGCTGTTAAGAATATTTATCAAATGATCATATCCCTCCATTAAAGAAGATTTGACACCAGATAACATATCTGAAATATCCGTAATATCCTGATGTTCAAATAAGAAATCATTAACTACATCCATTAACCACGGATTATTCCCAGCAACATATTTTACAAAGGATTTATTGGAATCTTTCACTTTCCAAAAATTAGCAGATTGGGCCCAGTAATCGATTACATTCTGTTCCTCATACATACCAATTGGACATGTCTTGAAAGTCTGAGCGAAAACGGACAATTTATCATCTGGTGCTTTTTTCTCAATGTCATTTAAAGGTTTTCGTGAACATGTAACCAAACATATTTTGTCTTTAGGCATATATGAAATTTCACGTAAGAATTGGAAATCCTCAAAGGTAAATATATCATGAGCATGATCAAATTCGTCAAGAACAAGAATATGTTTATAACCTATATGCCTTCCTCTACGAAAGTAGTCTTCAAGTAGCTCTGTAATGTCTTCTATACAATCAGTTTTGCGAATTTCTTCAACAAGTGGATGTGCAAATGAATTGTATTTTTGATCATCTGGATAGTTTAAAGAAAAACGCCCGTCAAACTTTTTTGCAACTTTTTTATAAAAATCCAAAGAGGAACGGGTACTTCCCATTTGATAGTAAACAACAATAGTTTTGTCTTTTGCTAATTGTTCCGCTTTTTCGATAATGCAATGAGATACAATTGTTGACTTTCCGGTTTTGGGAAGTCCTACAATAGACAGATTGTTAAAATACGATCCCAGAACACGCTCTGTGATAGTGGCTTCTTCTACAGGACGTGATACATACAATTCTGCAGGTACGGCGGTTCCGCACCTCATGGAAAAAGGGTTGATTAATGTTTGAGTAGCCATTCTTTATAAAGTCTTACTTTTATTTTTAAAAATCTATATTTTTCTTTATGAGAAATTTCATCTTGATATTTTTCCTTTTGGTCGATAACATCTCTACTATACAATTGTTTAATTATGCCATCTTCCACATCTGGATCAAGATTAGTTTTTATGTCGCTACGGTTAGCAAAAGGTTTATTTTCAGATGCTTTAGCAATTGCTCGAAGAACCGTTTCTACATCATCATCATTATAAACCATTATAGCTTCATCAATTTCAGAACCGTCCTCAATAGATTCTGCGTCTTCTTCCGTTTCTCGCGCATTTAGAAGATTCTCGAATTTCGCATGATCTAGCGCATAAACACCTGAAGTTAATCTGTTAGCTACATCTGTCACATCTGCTTCTGTAATGCTTTTATATTTCTTTTCGTTAATATAATCAACCAATGAGGCGCAGAAAATTTGAATGTAATAGGGATTACATGCTGTATAATCCATAATTAAGTCTGCAGCACCACCTACATAGCGACTTTCATTATTATTTAATATAGGGTTGACGATAAGTTTTTTTGCATCTGCAGGGTCAAGATACGTTAATCGTAAATCTTCTATTACTCCAAATGGATTTCTGGCATAAGGCTCATTTTTAAACGCAGGAACAACATCTTGTCCTACGAGGACTGCGGAGAATTGAGTTAAAGGATCTTGCGTAACAGCCTTCCATTGCTGCATAATAGTATTTGATATTGAGTTCATTTTAATTGCGCCATACATATACGTGAACTCATCAATCATAACCACTAAACGTCGATTTTCCCATCCACTTGTCTTTCTACATGCAAGCTTAAACATTTGCATATATTTAGAGAATGTCTCAACAGGATTTTCTTCATCCTCAGCTATAAATTCATTCTTTGTTGGAATTGAAAATTCAGGAACATTCTTTCCGTCCATCGTCAATAAAAACAATTCATCCTTTATGGTTTTAAGTATTTTATAATAGAATGAGAATTCGGATATTTTTCGTACTATCTTGCCCATACTAAACAAAACACAAAAGGCTCCTGCATTTTCCAATTCTTGCTTAACTCTGTTAAGTACAGAAGACTTACCACTTCGTTTCTGCCCATAGATAATTACCTGTTTTGATGCAGAGTCCATAATGGCTGATACAATGCCTGATATATAGTCTTTATGTCCATAGAACATGTTAGATGCTGCATCTAATGGTCCGCTTTCTGCTACGGGAGCGTATGGATTATAAATAGACTCATATTCTGTTGAATTATACAGATGCAATGAATGAGTTGAATTATTTTGTTTGACTTTTCCCCCATTACTATATTCGCAGATAATGTCAATAGATGCAGCACCCTGCTCCATAATCAGTGGAGATACCTTTACAATAGGTTTAAAGATGTATTTTTCTCCGCCTTCAATAGAGCGACGTAATGGGTTATTGTCTCCAGATGAAATCATTTCGATTCCATTTGCACTAAGTATTTTTATCTCAACATTATTTATGGGCGAACTATCCTTATCTGTTGAAACTTCAATTTGCAAAGGAACAATTTGATCAATTGCAGCACTTTCAGTTCTCAACAAGTCAATAGAAGGTGAGGGTTCACTTGATTCAACAAACTTCTCAAATGACTTATCCACAAGATCCTTGATTTGTATAAGAAGAGGCAATAATCCTTCGTATGACAGTTTGGTTGGTTCTTCTTGAATACTTTGGATTAGATCTTTGATGAAAGTGCAAATCTCATGGTAGTTTAATTCTTTAGCCCTAAATCCAGATGCATCATAGTACTTTCTTAGCAATCTTGAAACAGATGAGATTAGTTGCTGAAGTCTGCCTATATCTAGTTTACAAATCCATGATTTGATTATTGAATTCAAGTCATTCTGTAAACTAATAGACAACATTTCAATATCTGTTATTTTTTCAAAGGATTTGAGACTTATTATGATCTGTTTGTACTCATTTTTTCTGTTTTCAATAACACGAATCCATGCATTTCTAAAATCTTCTTGTGTGTGAATATCTTCTCTAATTCCATATGATAAGAGCGCATTGATTGCATAGACACGCAATTTAGAATCTGCGTAAAGCTTTCCTAATACATTAGCTGTAATCCCACGATTATACATGAACATCATTATCATTGTGTTCCAGATCTTCAAATCAGCTTTATCGTCTAAAACAAGTCCTAAAGCATAATTAATCGAAGGACTCTTTGAAAATTCTTTTGAAAGTTTTTCGAGATCTAAAACATTCGAAAGCAGGAAATAAGCCACCTGCTGGGCAGTCGCTTGATAATTCTCTTCCAACGCAAATGCTTCACTATAGAAGAAACGAACAACATCTGGAGAACTATTACTATATGTATGGATTTTCGCCATGTCATTACAATAACGAGCAAGTACAGAACGGAGTTTAAAGGTATTATCTGGTTCTAAATCTAACATCATTTTTGCTTCTGTAAGCAAATGTCTAGCGCGATCACTAGCACGTCCTGCAAATTCTTTTTCCGAGAATTGTTCAATGAGTTTCCTTACAACCTCAAGGTGTTCTTTTTTGAACTTACCTTTATTAATCGCATTGAGTGGCACACCTGCATAATCATCAAATGATTCAAGTGTTGTTCGAATAAATTCACTAATTTTGCCTGACGAGATTTCTATTTCATTAGCAGATATAATAGATTCTATCTCTTCATCAATATGAGGAGAAGCTGTGTCAAGTATTTCTAATAATTTCATTGCTCCTGTTCCCTCAGGGTATAAATCAATGGCCTTATTCAGAAGAGCCCGCGCTTGGTCTATTTGCTTTTCGCGAATTAATACAGAGGCTAACTTATTCAAAAGGAATACATGGCGTGGACCTTCTAGTTCTTCATCTGCATTGGACAAAAGCGTATTTGCAATTTTCTTGAAATTATGAAAATCTTTTATGGCATAATAAAAATTCTCTAGATAGGACAAATTACCAGCTGTGTCATCTAATGACGTTCTATGATTTTCCATCAATTGCTTAGCTTCTTCACGGTATTTTGAAGCAACCATTTCTGTCGATGCCTTCTTTGCCAATTGAATATAGAGCATTCCTAGGTCTTTTATTGCGCTCTCTATCTTTTGATTAGCATCAATTGCTTTCTTATAGTATTCTATTGCCTTATCAAAGTTTTTCGAGTCGCTGTATTTTTTGGCTTTTATATATAAAGAAGTTCCGCCTGTTGAGTATGCCGTTTTATAGGTGCTAAATTGGTGAGAACGATTGATTTCCTTTTGTTTTTCAATAGCAGCCTGACAATTCGGATGTGATGAAAATATATGCGTTAAAACTTCATTCGCATCCATTCTTTTCCCATTCTTGGCTAAATTATCTACGATAATCAGGAGATTTTTAATGGTCATTGGTTTATGTATACATAAAGCCGTATCACCTGCATAATTTTTAGATTTCGTATATACTACATATTCGCCTCGAGTATAATTTGTTTTGTCAGCTTCAATAAGTTCTGATACAGCAAACCACAATTTAGCATTAGTTTTGAAGTCTCGAATAAAACCAAATTGAGGACCAACACTCTGTATTTCGCCCATTTCTCGAATAACATCGTTATTTTCTTCTTTCCTAATCTTTGTGATAGTATCCTCTACACCAAGCAAGGATGCAAGGTCGCCTAAACTATTTGCAGTACCACCATTGAAATTCTTTTTTGATTTTTGTTTTGCTTCTTTTAAAATACGTTTTTCTTCATCTTTATGAGACAAGAACGAATTCGATGAATTTGTTTGTTTTTCGCTTGATTTAGAAGTCGTCTCCTCAGAGAATTGGTCGTTCTCTTGTTCTTGTATTATAGCTTCTCCTGTATTGTCTTGTACTTTTTGCTTTGTGTCTTCTGAATGATCTTTGTTTTCAGACAACGAAAGAGAGGGGGCATTCAATAAAAGGTCCTCGTTTTTCACATAAAGGCTATTGCCTAATTCCGGAGTATTAGTTGTATCTAATTTGGCGTCAAGCGAAGAACCCTGTGGAGGTGTTGCTTCTTCAAAGTCTTTAATGCTTTCTTCTGAAATTGAGATTGGCTTGCGACCTTCTTCAAAAGGGCGTATTTTTATTCGACTATCTTTAAAAGCATCAATGTAGCCGTCTTTGATTCCTAAGCTACATACGATACGAATAGGATCACCAATGACATAATCTTCTTTTATTGATTCTATATTATTCATAATATTTATCGATTAAATGGGCTATTATCAACCAAAAGTTCTCGAATATTAATCTTTAGCAATTCTGAAATCTTTGCCAGCGTCTGCAAATCGGGTTGTGTGGTGTTGGTGCACCACTTGGAAACCGTTACGGGATCCTTTCCTAATTGACCAGCAAGCCAGACGCCTGTTTTGCCAGCATCAGCCAATGCTCCTTTAATTCTATTTAAATTCTCCATGCAAATTTCTTAATGTTGAATGCAAAGATATAAGAATCTTCTGAAAAGACTTGTGAAATTGCAATAATGCTGACTGCTTGTCGAAAATTAATCTATTATTGCCCCCTGATTTTATTATTTCCCATAAAAGGAGGGTAAACCATATAAATCATACTATAGCTAAATTTTGGTGTAGGAACTATGTAAAATTGATAGTATCATCATGTGCGATGCTTCATGTGACACAATATACAACCAGTCCCAACCCCATTGTATAAACAAGCAGGGATATCACCAAGACTTTCATCCAGAAGTCCGAGTACCAAACGCCTTCATTCTGTCTGAGAATTTTGCGCATATTGGATTCATGCTCGGTGATAAGCCTCGTTTGTTCGGCACGGTGATTTGCCAACACCGAATTCCAACTTTCTATAGAACGGTCTATGAGTTGTCTAAGTTGGGCAAGTTGCTCAGGAGTGATGGTTGCCTTAAAGTTCGTGTCCCGTTCTGCTTTTACTATAGCATTGCAGATGCAATTGACGATATTATCACAACTGCCAACAGCAGCTTTGAGCGCACCCTCAATGTGGCTTTCTGCAGCGATGGCCTTCTCTAAATCCTCATTGAACTTTATCAGTGTTTCTTTTGCCTCTCTTATCTCTACGAGAAATTTATCCACTTCTGATTTTTCAGTCTCAATTTGCTGGTTGATTTCAACCTTCTCCAGCATGTCATTGACATTTATGGGCGATGTGCCCCTTGATTTTCCTATACCCATGTTCTTGTATTTATAAAAGGTGAATTATCTGTGAAGTCCTCTCCTGCGTTTGCACATGCTGTTTGCCATTCGTGCGCAACGGCGTGCCCATTCAAGTTCGTCTTCGTCCTTGTCTCTTCCCCAGCCTCCTGTATCAGAACCGCCACCGCCACTTGAAACCGCCATGCTTGTGGCTGCATCCAAATACCCGGCAAAGAGTAAAAGAGCCGTGTGTTGTATCTCTTCAATCTTGGCCAACGGATGAGCTTCCTCCAAAGAACACTCCTGCTGGATAATATTGTCAGCGGCTTCGGGAATATCCACATGATAACTGTGATATTCGTCTGTCGCAATATCGTAATGCTTTATAACAGGCTGTGAAATAAAAGTAATATCTGCTGACCGTGTTTGTTGAGGAATAGATTTTGTTGGCTCAGACTTCCTTTCCTGCTGATGCAGTTTTGCCCAAGTAGCCTCAATCTTTGATGGAGTCAAGTTTCGACCGACACCCAACACGGATGACTTATAATTGGAGTTGCCACGTTTGATGGAATAACCATAAACCTTGCCCTTATCATCTTCTTGCAGATGCACTTTATAGCCTCGTTTTGTCAGTTCCATTGCATATTGTTGCCAACTGAACTTATCCATCTCACGGAGTATCTTCATGCAGTAATTTGTGATTTCCTGTCTGTGCTGTATGCCGATTTCTTCAGACTGTACCCAACCACGCCTTTCGTTGATGATATTCGCAGCCATGACAGCCCTCTTACCAATCTTATGACTATCGTTGATTTTGCCATCCATGTCCACACGGTTGGCATCAATATGCAGATGGAGTATACCACTTTTGGAATCCCGATGCAAGGCAACGATGTACTGCGAACCTTTGAGGTTTGTCTGTTTTGATGATGCTCGCTTGGTCTTCTCGGAAAGGTCTATGGAGTCAAATACATGGATGAACTCGTTTGCTAAATGTACCCAATCATCCATCTTCCAGTTCCGGCTTTCTTCCTCGGCTGGGGAAATCTCAATTCTTATCACGTTCCTGCCAAGAGGTCTGCCCTTATTGATTTTCTCGGCAAACATTTTCTGTACGAGCATCATCCGCCCATACATCGCTTCCGGTGAAATGTCATCGGGCAACAGGTTGGCTTTGACTATATCCGCCCTATCCTTGTTGACGGAGTATCTTATGGCATTTGCACCATGCGGAATGGTACTGGCTTTTGCTATCATAATAGGTAAGGATTTTTATTCTGTTAGGTAATTCTCGATCTGGCCCCAGCGGTTGATAAGCTGTGTAGCTGCTATCATCCATTGCTCTACAAAGCGTGTATCACTGAAATACAAGGCTCGTTTGTCCGCTTGGATAGATTTCACGGCTGCCACAATACGGATAAGGTCACCCCTTGCATCCGTCAGGCTGCACAAGGCTTCTACTTCACGCTCGGTCAGCCGCTGACGAGGATGTTGCCCCAAAGCTGTGCGGCGCACATAGTTACTCATGGATAAACCGCATGTCTTGGCAAGTTCTTTCGCTTTGGCATATTCCTGTTCCGTTACTCTGGCTTCAAGCCGCAGGGTGCGCCTTGTGATTTTCTTGTCTTTTTCTTCATCAGTTTCATTGCTGATATTCTTTTTCTTTTTCATGCTTTATTGTGTTATGGATGAAACTTCTATCTAAAAAAGGACAGCACGGTGGGAGCTTGCGACTGCCGGAATACGCCTATGTGGTACGGTTGAGTGTAGCGAATTTGTGCGACATAGGAACTTCTTGCAAGACCCCACACAAAACATAGGCTCCACCGCCATATTCTATATCGCTATATCAGACTTCCTGCCGAAATATCCTCGTTGGATTCTTCCTCTCCCGCAGGCTGTGGAGAAGCCGAAACAGAAGGGAAAGGAGAAGAGTGTGAAAGTAATTCCCCTTCGTCTGATATAATAGGCAATTTGCCTTCAAAGGAAAAATCAGTGTCAGAAATACTGTCCTTATCCGTTGCTTCCGTTTGACTGCAATCATTAGAGTTGGGGACGTTTTCCTCCAGCGGAGTGGTTGGCAAGATGGACACCGTTTTATCGGATAGTGCGCCAGTATTCTCTCCCTCATCTTGTCGGTCTTTGATTCGGACATAAAAAGGATTATCTATGCGATTGCCATTTTCCATCCATGCCGATATACATTTCAGTGTGTGAACACTTGTGCGGTTGCTCTGCGTGGATGCGACAATTCCCAACTGGTTCATCTTATCAAGGACACGGGATATGGTCTTCTTGTCGTAGCCTAACTTGCAGGACAAATCCACTTCCGAAAGGATGGCTTGCCCCACTTGTAAGGTTGTGGAAAATCCTTTTATGGCATAATCGTTTTCTTCCAACACAGCCGCTTCAATAAGTCGGTGCAATATCTTCATACGGTCAATGCCGTATTTGCTTCCTGCCAGATATGCAAGTTGCTCTGACGAAAGCACTATACAATAGTTCAAATCTGTTTTCATCGTCTGTATAATTTGAGATGGTTTATAAATGGTGCAGCCAAAAGAGAAAGTCAGCGGTGCATACCGCAACCTCTCTCCGGCATATAATACTCCATCTCGTATGCGATGTGGTCAAGTACGTTTTGCAGCCTGTCCAGTTGTTGGCTGTCCAATACACGGATGGCGGCAATGGTAATGTTCTGTGAAGCGATACGGCGGTGTTCACAATTCCGTTCTGATGTACTTCCGTCTCCATCGGCATGGACACTTCGCAGGTAATTGTTCACCGCCTCGGTCTGTTCCTTGCTTGGAAAGGTGGAGGGATAACGGTCTTGAACATACGTAACCATGTGGCTGACCGCATTTGCCAACAACAGGTCACGTTCTTGTAGCTGTTTGATAAGTTCTTCTTTCCTCATATTGTTGGTTTATATTGCCCCGTGTCCCAAGCATTTTTATAACTTTCTATTTTGCTTACTTCCTGTTTTTATTCTTTTTCGAGGGCAAAAGGGGGACAAGGGGACATTAGTTTTTTCTTTTCCCTTATTTTGAAATTAGAATGGTAATTCCAGTTCACTTGGCAGTGTTGCGCAGGACTCTTCACTTGGAGCGTCCACCCTCACCCATGGGTATTTCGTCCGTCCCGTCTTATCGCAGTAGGCTGGATGCAGCCCCTTGACCTTCTCCTGTTCACTCCGTTTCCAATTTGGAATCATGGACATCAAGCGGTTGATGTATTGCGAAGTGTATTTGGACGGATTTCGTCTGACCAAATCATTGGGCAGTTCCTCTATTATCTGTCGGGCACAAACCATATTGAGTGAGGTCATTGTAGAATTTGGTTCTGAGTAGGCTCCTTTCTGATAAGCCAGTCGTGTCGGAATCATCCAATTTGCATATTGAATGGGAACCTCACGCTCCAGATACATTTCTATGTCCTCCATAATTGGGTCAACAAGAATGTTGGAATGTTGCATCTGCACCTCGTTGGCCTTATTCTCCATGTCCGGTGACAAGTAGAGTTTCATTCCTTGTCGATAATAGGCGTATGCCTCTGCCCAAAGCTGAGGAACGGAACACTGTAGTTTATCCAGCCAATCCGACACATGCCCATTGCCTTTGACCAGGATAATCCACCATCGGCGATTTCCATTGTCTCCTTGCAGGAAGTTTGCCTCATTGGTGGTAGCCGCAAAAACATTGTGCCGCATGAACTCCACCACCTTATGCCCATAAGCCGGACGCATATAATCACTGCAACGGCTTAGAAAAGCCTTGGCAGCTTCCGCGTCATTCGCCCGTTTCAAACCATTCAACTCACTGATTTCAATAATCCAGCCATTGGTTATGGTTTCTACTTTCTCCTTATCGCCACTGGCGAAAGAGAACGAGTCGTTAAACCACTTTCCACTGATGGTCTTGAAAAAGGTGCTTTTCCCGATACCCTGCGGACCGGGCAAGGTCAGTACGTTGTCAAACTTGCAACCTGGATTGAATACTCTGGTTACAGCCGCCACAAACCAAAGTTTTGTCTGTTCCCTGACAAGCGGATTGTCCTCGGCTCCAAGATAATCTATGATGGTTGTGGCTATGCGAGGTTGTCCGTCCCATGTCTCTTGTGTGATGAATTCCTGTACAGGATTGAAACTCCGTTCAGAAGAAGTGGTCTTCAGTATCTCAAATACCTTGTTCTGCGTCAGGCGTATTCTGTATGTCTTTTCCAGATAGTCCTGTATCTTTCCTGCTGATTCTTCATCAATTTTGTTACCATTGACATTGCGGAACAAAGGGCAGAAACACACATCGTCCTGACAGAAGGTATCGTACCTTATCTGACTAAGATTCTCATCCAGTGTGAAAATAAGCCGGAGATTACTGATGGAACGAACCGGATTCCCGTAACTGTCTGTTGCCAGATTCTTTTTCCAATTCTCTTCCATACCGCTATTCTTTGATATGGATGCCACCAGATTCCTTTGCCAAAGCCAATGCAAGGTCTGCATCCACTACGATTTTTCGTCCTATCTGCGTGATGGCTTTGTCTATGATGCCGCTCTTCTTAATGCGATTGGCGGTGGGTACGCTACAACCGAATACACGGGCGATACCCTCTATGCCATAGTAGTTGCCTTTGGATGCCACTTGGGGAGTGGCCGCTTCTGTACTCTCCACACTTTTAGTGATGAGAAAGCAAAGCTCCTCACCCGTCATCATGGCGATGGGCTTTTGGAGTAGTTGGTTAAGATTGAGTTTTTCTTCCATACCTTTACTTGTTTGGTGATTAAATACTTTAAGCCTCGGCTCAACTCTGTAAAACCGATTTCGCAAGCAAAGGTAGTGTATGAAACTCTGTGTGTTGGTCGGTTTATTTATACCTTAATTTAACCGACCGTATTACAACAGTTGTTTGCAAAGTAAATACAGATAGCTGGATTTCCCAACTACCCGTTATTGATAAAATAGTCCGTCCATTGGTCAATCATTCGTTTAGCTTTGGTGTAACTGCTTCCTCTTTGAGGCGAGTTCAAGGTAAGTTCCTTGATTTCCCCGTATCGCTTCTGCGGAATGTCATGCCCATAATGCCGTTGAGAGAACTGTTCTATGGCACGGTGGAAAGTCATGTATCTTGTGGACGCTTTTATCTTGCCGGACTTTACCAATGATTTCAACAGATAGGCAAGACTTATGTCCTCTGTATTCTCTTCAAGAAACAAAAGGATACCCTGCTTAATACGTTCTTTGTCACCCAAAAGAATATCGTCCAATGACTGTATCACTTTCTTGTTTCCACGTCTGCCTTTTACTTTTCGTAAGGCAAACATCACCTCCTTCCATACTTCTGGGTTACACCTTTCAGCAGTGTTTTCCCAATCAGCTTTGGTCTCTGTACCCATTTCAATACTTTCATTGACAAGGAGTGTAACGCATGACTTTACAAGAAACATATCGCCATTGTCAACCTCTTCACAGTTCAACAGGCGGTTGAGTGACTTGGCCATACGTGAAAGACCGTGGTCAAATACCACGAAATAATACATGCAATAAGCCAAGTCCTCTTTCTTTTCCATTACACGGTCATAGAGATTAGCCATGAACTCGCCAATGAACACCGCATGAGAGAGGAAAACTATTTGAGAGATATAGGTTAGACACTGGTAAACCATTTTCCTTTCCAGCTTACTCAACAGATAACATCCTTTGCTGTTTCTCATGAACATATCTAATTGCCCAATCAAGTAGGACCTTAACTCCTGCGGCAGACGATTCCATATTTCAATAGGTGTTTCAGAACGAACCATCAGTAGTTCTGACTTTGGAGATGTGAGTAACTCTACTGTGCCCGTTTTTACATTGATACCTATCCACAGCCGTTTGTTAGTGATACATTGGGCTATAATATCTGTATATCTACCAGCCCACTGTTGATCGGCTATATTCTGTACATCTTTGCCATTCATGAAATCAGAAAGCCAGTTATACAGCATTAAGGCTTCGGGCGGTGTACAATCCCGCATCATCTGGTAT
>OGLX01000756.1_pt1 | contig 19814 bp, 20 predicted proteins | sample 1572821 | NCBI WGS metagenome assembly OGLX01 (sample SAMEA2581908, study PRJEB24529) | metagenome | biome: Human gut stool | place: China | collected 2011 | reverse complement strand
TGCAACGAGGGAAGTTGTGCATGGGGGAGTACGACAAACCTACCTGAGTAGTTACCAATATCGGCAATGGTCATGGTCCTGACGATTTTCCACAGGAATGGACCAAAGCCACAGAACTTTATGAGCCAAACTATTGTGCCTTCTATAGATTCGTAGCCAACAACATTGAAAAGGCAATGACAAAGGAAGAAGCCGACGAATTGGCAGATAAATATTGGAATGGAAATGGTTGCGACTATGGCAAGTATGACTGGCATGATGATTGTATCTGTAATGGTTTGATAAAAGTAAGACTTGACGGAAAGTATGGTTTTATCAATAAAGACGGTGAAGAAATAATCCCTTGCAAATACGAAGATGCTGATGCTTTTTCTGACGGATTAGCAAAATTAAAGTCTGCAGAAGGTTGGGGATTCGTCAATGAAAATGGAGAAGAAATAATCCCTTGCAAATATGAAGATGCTGATGCTTTTTCTGGCGGATTAGCACGAGTAAAATCTGCAGAAGGTTGGGGCTTCGTCAATGAAGATGGCGAAGAGATTATCGCTTGTAAATATGAAGAGGCCCGTGGCTTTTCTGAAGGATTGGCAGGAGTAAAGTCTGCAGACGGTTGGGGCTTCGTCAATGAAAATGGAGAAGAAATAATCTCTTGTAAATATGAAGAGGCCAATAATTTTTGGTTAGGATTAACAATAGTACAGTCTGCGGAAGGTTTGGGCACCATCAATAAAGACGGTGAAGAAATAATCCCTTGCAAATATGAAGAAGTTGAAAGTGTTCGTAAAGGAATGACAAAAGTAAAGTCTAAAGAAGGTTGGGGCCTCGCCAATGAAAATGGAGAAGAAATAATCCCTTGCAAATACGAAGATGTTGATGTTTTTTTTGACGGATTAGCACGAGTGCAGTCTAACGAAGGTTGGGGTTGGGGCTTCGTCAATGAAAATGGTGAAGAAATAATCCCTTGCAAATATATAGATGCTGATGATTTTTTTGACGGATTAGCACGAGTGCAATCTAAAGAAGGTTGGGGCTTCGTTAATAAAGATGGTGAAGAAATAATCCCTTGCAAATATGAAGAAGCGTATGCCTTTTCTGACAGATTAGCAAAAGTACGATCTAAGGAAGGATATGGCTTCGTCAATGAAGACGGTGAAGAGATTGTCGCTTGCAAATATGAAGAGGTCTGTAGGTTTTATGAAGGATTAGCAAAAGTAAAGTCTGCGGAAGGTTGGGGCTTCGTCAATGAAAATGGAGAAGAAATAATCTCTTGCAAATACGAAGATGCAGATGATTTTTGGTTCGGATTAGCGTTAGTAAAGTCTGCGGAAGGTTGGGGCACCATCAATAAAGACGGTGAAGAAATAATCCCTTGCAAATATGAAAAAGTTGAAAGAGTTAGTATAGGAATGGCAAAAGTAAAGTCTAAAGAAGGTTGGGGCTTCGTCAATGAAAATGGTGAAGAAATAATCTCTTGCAAATACAAAGATGCTATTTTTTCTAACGGATTAGCAATAGTACGATCTAAGAAAGGTTGGGGCTTCGTCAATAAAGATGGTGAAGAAATAATCCCTTGCAAATATGAAGAAGCGTATGCCTTTGAAAGTGGATTATCATTGGTGAAATCTAAAGAAGGATATGGCTTCGTCAATAACGACGGCGAAGAAATAATCCCTTGTAAGTACGAAGATGCTCGTGGTTTTTTGTTCGGAGCAAACACTGCTGAGGTTAAACTGAATGGTGAATGGATTAACATTGACAAAACAGGCAAACAAGTAACAGAAGAAAATTGGTAAAAAAGCATGTTGGATAGCATTAAAAGTCTACCAAACTGCTTGATGATAATGCCCCAATAGTCATAAAGCAATATGACAACAGAGACTGCCGAAACGCTGTAAAGGGAGTAGGCAGAACTTTTCAAAAGACGTGAGACATGTTTTTCTTTCTATGCGGAATCTTGATAGTTGTGTTTGGTGGCTACATACTGATAAGTATCATACAACTCGCATTCATGATTATCGGTTGGATTATCCAAGCCATATTCAGTATCTTTGAATAAGATAGGCTGCACCTCGGCAATTGAAGCAAGCTTCATTGCGCTCGGTTTGCACTATCTTTGAATAAGATATGATTGCAACAAAAAGTCGATTTTTTGTTGATTTTCTATGGTCTGATTTTTTTATTTCAGAAAAACAGGGTAAATTTCGCGCGACAACTAAAAACATTAAAGACATGATGAACAACAATTCTACAACAAACAGTGAAAAGAAGCCTGTCATTAACAACGATGAGGCTTTGCGTCTTATCGACCTCATCCAGCAGGGCGACTCCGATGCTGAGAACGAGTTGGCAGAACTCGGTTCTGTCTTTGTCAAGGCTGTAGCAAAGCAGTATGTTGGCAAGGGACTCTATGACGAAGAACTCATTGCAGCCAGTCGTTACGGAATGATACGTGCCAGCCATAAGTTCGACAAGTCGCGTGGCTTCAAGTTTGCCTCGTATGCCGTATGGTGGATGCGCGAAGCTATTCTGCAAGAGATTCGTAAAAAAGGAAATAACTAAAAACGAAGGATTTCGATAAGCCAGATGAGCAGAACCGAGCTTGCTCGGGTTATGCCATGGCGAGAAATCGTGTCTTGAAAAGAAAAGAATATGATACATAAAGGTTTGGGCGACATCCGAGCACTTACACTCATCCGAGTGGTTCTTGAAATAACAGAGGACCAAGAGCTGAGAGAACAACTGCAGGAGTTTCTTCAAAACAACGAAGAGCTATGGGACGATGCTCACATGGCAGACTTCTATACATTTGCCACCACTCTTGCCAAAGAGTGGCTGGCGAGTCATAAATCGTAACTATAAAATATCACTGACAATGAAAAATATCCGAGTAGAAATATTCGTAAATGGAGATGCCGACGGTGTCGACATCAATCTTACAGACGAGGAAGCCGACAAGTTGCTTGCCTTGCAGCAGGAAGCGTTCGATACCATTCTCAAAGATGTAGAGGAGGAAGACTATTGGGAACAGTTCGACCCTTGGTTGCAGGAGAAGGCTCCCGACCTATACGAGAAGATAATGAAAGCCTTCTATGAAGACTTAGCTGAAAGATTGTGCTGCGACACATGCGACGGAGATGGTTTTGTCTCTTTTTCTCGTGATATGGATGGAATATATTTTGATGACAGCAATGAAGTTGTCATCAATCAGATTTTTCCTCCTTCAGAATAAAACTATATAGAGTACACTATGAAGATATATCTAAGAATACACAAGGACCTAGGACAGTACGTTGTCCACCTTTGGAGCAAACATATCAAGGAACAGATCATAGAAACTGTAAACGCTATGTGTGACTATAGTGAGGGCTATATCGGTTATGGCGATTACTTCCCTACATTCTGGCAAGAGGACATCCATGCCCGTTGCATCAATGTCGGTCGTCCTTCCAGCAGAAAAGGATGGCTCGTTTCTTCCATGTATGTGCTCAGCTTCGTATGGGAGAAAGCCGACTTTGACTTTGAGGATGACTACTATCAGCTGTGCGATGAGGCAAAGTTGCCGTATGACTTCACCTATCAGCCGAGAATCAACGAATTCTACACCGACGACGTATATATCGGTTCGTACGTCAAAGGGCAGGAAGAACCGCTTACCCTCCCCGGACTCCTCTTTGACCCGGAATATGCTGAGGATGGTGAAGTGTTGGCTGAAAGTATGTTTGTAGAACTAAAAAAGAACAGAGGATGAAAACTGTTGTTGCTGTCATTGCCGCTTTTTTCATGCTTCTCGCATCATGTCAGCATAAGTCACAGAACACAAGTCTCGATAAGAGTACAGATAAGTCTGACTCTACCGAGACTTACCATACAATAGTCTCTGACGACAGTCTCGTGACAGCCATATGGCATGACACCGGCGAAGGAGGAACGGCACCCGACATTGACTGTGTGGTGAAGTTCAAATCCGCAGACGGCAAGCTGCACAAAGAGCATCGCCCTCTGCTTCGACTTGCTCACCCTGATGATGGTTACAGTCATCATGAAGTGCAGAAGATAGTAAGTCTGGATGATGAGTACGGCAATCGCTCCTATGTGTTCTTCCTCTCTGCTAAAGTGGGAAGCAACGAGTACGCTCATGACATTGTGGCTTTTGAGATTGTAGGCGATAGTCTGCGACCATTGTACAACTTTAAAATTGATTAGAGATGGAAGAAGACATAACAATAGATTGGGAGACTTTTGTCAAGTCACAGTTGCATTGGATAAGAGTGGTCTACGAAGTAGAAGGCAGGCAAGAAGACTTGCAAGAAATATACAATCTCTACAAGGAGTTTGCCGACAAGAAACGTCCCGCCATGGAAGATGACGAGGAGCCAGGTTGGGAAGGCAACATCATTTTAGCCCTCGGCATAGACTATGGCGAGAGCAATCTTTGTGGCAACATTCTCCATTGTGACCTTAAAAACGGAGTTCTCGAAATGGAAGCTGAGGAAGTCGCATTTATCACCGATTTCAAGATTCTGGTTGAAAATCACTACAAAGACATGAAAGTCTATTTCATCACGGAAGACAATGAAGGTGACATTTACACCACCAACGATGCCTACCGCAAGTATTTCCACGGCTTGCCGAGCGACTACATTGTTGTTCCTTAAACCATTGAAAAAGATAAAAAAATAGAGACATGGGCATTAAAACATTCCTTGCATCACTAATGATGCTGATAACCATAACCGCTATGTGTTCACCGCTGTGCCTAATTTGGCTCGGATTCACGATGAACGGTTCTGCATTAGTGCGTATAGGTTTGATAGTCGTTGGACTTATCCTGTGCAGACTATTCAAACCAATATCCAACTTGTTTGACAAGGATTTCAAGATCTTCTAAAAGCCGGATGTCGAGTCTTTTCTAAAAAGTCTAAGACATCCTGTTGGCTGTACCAGTACTTATCACCAATTTTTGAATAGGCGAGCAATCCTTGCTCTCTGTATTTTTGTATAAGCCGTTCTTCAACACCAAGCACTTTACACAATTCTTTATTGTTGTAATATTGCGGTTGAGTAACACATTTATCTTTGAGCATAGAGACTTTTAGAGTTAAGTCTCTGACTTTCGACACAATGGCTTCCCATTGTGTCTTTTCAATAAGCAGCATCTCTTTCTTTTCTGTCATAATTTTTAAAGTTAGTTCTAAATATATAATAATGCGTATTAGCAAAATGCTTCACGTTTGTTGTTTGCCATAAACTCGTCAATGTCTTTTTGGGTGTACCAATACTTATCACCACATTTTCTGTAAGACAACAAACCTTTATAACGATACTTGCGCAGTAATTTATCTTTGATTCCAAGCACCTCACAAATTTCCTTATTTGTGTATATCTTCAAGTCTCTATCTTCTCTGGTATTATGAATCTCATTTATACCATTATCTAAAGCCATAATCAAATCATCAACAATATTATTATCAACCTTCTTAAAATATTCCTTCATCCAATCTTAATTTAATTTTTGAAGGTTGTATAGTGATACTTGGAAAAAGTTTCTCTTCTGTACACTTTGATGTTGAAATTCCTATAGAAAAAGGTTCTTATAAGGCGCTCCTTTGGGATTACGCTTGAAAATGAGTACTTTTGCAGCCAATTAACATAACAACAGGCAATATGGAAATTATATATACTGACGATAAAGGAGAATCTGTTGAGATTATCAACCACTATATAGAAATACCATCTTATATAAAAGAGTTTGATGAGCAAAAGTCATTTCTGAATATAAAGTCAGAAGATGTTGCAATGCTATTCCATAGTAATAAGCCGATGTCAAATGCTGTGACTATAGGGCGTTATCAGATGTTTTTGAAGATGGATTTCGATAACTTCATGCACTCAAAGTTTGCAGATACGATACATAGAGTATTTGCAGACTTTCAGCATGGTTTTTATACTAATCTGTATAAGACTGGGGATAAAACCATAGACTCCTTTATTGGTGTCATTCAAGAGTGTCATGAACATATAATTAATTCATGTACGAGAAATGTTGTTATATATGATGAAAGATATGTGTCCACATTATTATATTTGAGAGTTTGTAGTGCTTTACGCAAGAAGTGGAACAATGAAGATGTAGAATATCTTGCTCCTTTCTTTGCCTTTAAGAAAGACGCCTATATAAAAGTCGGTGTTTTGACTCTTGACGACAAAGAATTTGTTGCAAGTCTTATTTCTGTAATGAAGGCACAGGACGAAAAGTATCGTAAAGAGATATACTCTGCTATGCTTATACTGGCATATATATATGATGCGTCATCTTCTTCGGCTAAAGTTGTTGATGCTTTAAGGTCGTATTCATATAAGTCAAGAGGGAATTCTTGTTTTCACGGTTTCGAGAAAATAGACGAGAATAATATTCTAACGGCAGAAGAACTTGCCGTGTTTAATGGTTCTTGTTTGTCAGAAGAGGATAAGCAAGCTGTAAGAAGCAGAATGTCCAGATTTGCGCTGTTTCAGAATAGTCTGATTATTCAGAAGAGTCTTGGTCATTATGCGATTGAGCGAAGAAAAATTAAACTCAGTATGCTTACACCACAAGAGTGGCTGGACATATTCATAGATCGAGTAAATGAATTGAGAATCAAGAATGAATATCCTGCTAATGTTGATATTGAGGATGTCAATACTCCCAAATGTTATTTCGCATTTTTGGTTGAAAATATATCCGAAGATAAAATAGAGCTAAGTAATGATGAACCTCTTGTTAATGGCTTGTTGTATCTTATCTACATCAAAGGATATAAGGATATTGCATACATAGCTAAGGAAATTCTAATCCTTAACTACATTATTGATCATATGGCTGATGCGGTGATGTCTTCTGATTCAGAAGTTGCACTGAATACAGCCATAGAAAAGGCTGTTGACTTCATTGAGGTTGTCTTTACAAGTAAATTTAGATGTAAGACTTATTCTGATGTGGAACTGAAATCAAAATTCAAGCAGATTCTTAAAGACAAGGAACTCTGTGATAAAGTCTGCAAAATAAGTCCCAACAAGTTTGATGGTGGTTTCAATCTTGTTCTTGTATACAACATCATCGGTCTTTTCAGAGACATAAAACTGATAAATGGCGGTATCTCAACCATTGCTACGGCGATAGCCGTTAGTAGAAATCAGATAAACGAGAAGGGAAAACCTCAAATTAGAAAAGAATATATTTCCAACTGGAATATAGAAATAGGAGAACATAAACAGACCGAATTAAGCAAAAATCTGATAAAACGATTAGAGGCGATTTACCTCTAAAAAACTGGGAATAGAATTCCCAATTTCATATAAAGTAGGAAGGCTTATCATTTGATAAACCTTCCTATTTTGTTTATATACAAGTAGTTATGCCACTTACTTACATTGGGAATATTTCAAGAAATTCCCAACGTTTTCTCAGAAAGATAATCCCCAATTTTTATGTGTATCTTTGTAATATCTTTTAGAAAATGGGGGTAAAATATCTAATTTACCCTAATGTATAATTTTTTAAAAAAAACTATTATGAAGGCAAAGAATTTTAAGAATGGAGTAAGCGTAATCATTAAAAGTGATGACCTCAATCTCAACGAGGTGGTAGTTAATCTTAATAAGGAAACAAAAGAAGTACGTGTTTTCCGTAAGATGGAAGATGGTACCGTTAAGGAACTGAAAAAGGTTCGTTCAACCAGAATATCACATACTAAATCTGAGACAACTTCTGTAAAGGACACAGAACCTATCACAAGTGAGTCCCATAATATTAATAAGGTGGTACTCGCTGATGAAACGAAGCGTCAAGTGAACTGGAGAAAATTCAGAGCGAATATTATCAAGGAAGGTGGTATAGACACCTACATGAAGTCTCGTCGTGAAAATAATGTCGTAGAGGAGTTACTCTTGAAATATCCAGACTTCAAGAGGGGAATGAAATTATATGAATCAGGAAGTCGAGCAGCATGGATACTTATTTCAAAAAGGAGTCTTGAAAGTGTTCGTCGTACATATAAAAAGTTCTTTATAGACTTAGACTCTCTTATCGCAGCATAATTTTATACATATAAATAAACTTTTCACACATCCTTATATATAAATGGTTGTTGTGGAAAAAGTGCGCTTTAAAATAAGTAATAAAAATATTAGGATGTATGGTGTCTCCAAAAGTACACCTTTAAAATTAAATCAAATGATTATAATAAAAGGACAAAAAACAAGGCCTGTAGAGTTGGTCAAAAAGTATCCAAAGTATGAATGCCTAAAGTTTGATACTTTAGGACAGGCTGCCAGATTTTTAGGTGTAGAGTCTTCATATTTAAAAAGTTATCTGGATGAAGGCGTTGAATACATGGGTAAGTACGGATATTATATCCATGAGCTGGAAAGACCAAGAGAACCGGAAAACATAAACGCTTTGTTTTAAGCGAAGAGGTTAGAGGTGTCCCTCTTGTTGTACACCTTATTATATATGCACACAATGAGTTGCATTAAAATGCCGCATAATAGATTTATATTGTCTGCGGCAATCAGATTATTCACTAGGCTTAAGTAAAAATAATTATGGAGTAGGGTGCACACTCTCCTTAATTGTTTTGAACGAGCCACAAAATAAAGATTATAACAATGGAATGTAATAACATGCAGAGTCAAGTGTTGGATGGTTCTGCGACAATTAAGGGAGGGTCTGACTCTATGAGACTTTCATCAGACTCTATTGATAATGAGAAGGAGAATGTCTCTAAGTTTATGAATTACGAAAACGGATATTTCTCATATATCCGATTAGGGCAAGAAGGAACATGTAGATACTACGAAAATATTGACTCTGCCTATCATTATGCATTACGGGAATGTGAGACTCGAATAAAACAAGGGATATATGGAAGTAGAATGTCGTTCATCGTTACAGGTCCTGATCATGCACCGATATTTAATGGTGAACCCAAAAGAAACGGAAAAATAAAGTTCTCCATATATAATGGTAATGGCACCTCATATCTCGCAACTATTACAGACGAACACAACAAATCATTTTTTCAAACTAATATTAATGCTATGAAACATACAGAAATTACAACAAACAACAGAACTGTCACAACAAACAAGGTGTTTTTCACTAATTCAGAAGATGCAGACCTTATCAATTTCAATGCAAGCATCTTCATAGACAAGAACATCCTTACCGAAGATAATGTCAAATTCTTGTGTCTTTCAAAGGAGTCTGCTCAAAATATGGCGAAAATAGTACAAGAGACCGCCATTACTTATAAAGATGCAGACAACGAAACATTCATGAAAGCTATACATAAAGTCTCAAAACGAATGATAACCGTAACTAAGAGACTGGCTTCCGGCAGGTCAACTGACGATACTCATTGCAGTATGCACGATGACTTGCTTTATTGTGCTGCACATTGCAAGTTATATGATTCTTTGTTTGACGGATCAAACACTTGGAGAAAAACACCGGGCAAACTTAATTATAATAAACTGGAAGATGCCATTATTGATATGTATGACCGAGGACAGAAGATGCTTCTTGAAGTTTCTGAGAAGAAATCGAAAAAGATGACAGACGAAACAACACATACAAAACGAGAGATTACGATAATAAATGATTATGGGCGTCAGACATTCAATGATATTGTACAAGCAGTCACCTCTACTATTATGACTTATGCAAAACCATCAGAAGACACATTATTCTATTTGAATATGAAAGGGTCAACACTTGATTCGGAAGTCAAGTCACTGACCAATAATGTAGTAACTGTAACACAAAACAACAACTTGATGATATTCAAGACTATTTCAGATACTTCAGAAGAGATGAATGTAAGTGACTATACAGACAATGACACACTCAGAAAAGATGTGCGTACAACCATTGCAAAACTTATTATATGTGCTGCGCTGTCAGATAAAACACGCCAACTTATTTCAAGTGTAGTTGATTTGACCTCTATTGAAACTTTCGTCAGTTCATCGTTCAAGATGGCTGCCTAATTATTAATCCGACTGTTTGAAAATCAGGAATGGTTTTCAAACAGTCACTAAAAACAAATAAAACAGATGAAAAACATAACAATGTTCACCCTTTTCAGTGGGTATGAGTCTCAGATGATGGGACTTCTTGATGCCGTAAAGAAATTTAACAACCGTTTCAAAGCAGAACTTGTTGGTTGGTGCGAAATTGACAAAGCTGCACGACTTGTACATAATCTTGCATTTCCTGAATATGCAGACAGATGTTATCCAGATGTAAGAGAAATTGATTGGGACAAAGTCTCGGATTTCGATATACTTTTCTATTCTAGTCCATGTCAGAGTGTTAGTCGAGCTGGGGCACATGGCGGTATAGAGAAAGATTCAGAAACTAAGTCTTCGTTGATATGGGAAGTAGAGAGAGCCATTGCAGTAAAACGCCCGAAATGGCTAATCTTGGAGAATGTGGAAGGACTGCTTGACCCTAAATTTATGAATGACTATTTGTTATGGACGAGAACAATTTCAAGCTATGGTTACAAGAGTGTATTCAAAGTCCTTTGTGCAGCAGATTTCGGAATACCACAGAACAGACGAAGGGTGTTCTTAATTTCTAAGAGAATAGACAAAGATGAGGATTTTAATTTTGAATGGCCAAGTAAGTTACAGGAAATGCCCAAACCTGAGACGCTGCTTTCAGACAGAGTTGATGATGACTATTATCTCAGCAAGGAAGAGACAGATACCTTTGTAGACCTTATCAAGAATGCGACATATGGATACACAAGTTCTATAGATGCGAGTGCCGGTTATCCGACTAAAATTCTGACTTCTCAATTAGACAAGCGTATTTCCGTCATGGTGTCTCCATTATGTAAGAATGGTGCTATCCCGACACTAATGACAAGTATTCAAGGCGGCAATCTTACATCATTGACAGGATGCCGAAGAGAAAAAGCACCATGCGTTATAGAAGTTTGGACAGGCAAGAAAGGTTTGCAACCTCAGAGCCTAAAAAGTCAAAAGGTATCATGTCAACAAGTTAAGGCAGAAAGAGAATGTGCTGACAGGGAGCGCATCCTAAAATTAATAGACAGCCTTAAAGATGGTCAGTATCTCAGAATTAGGCGACTTGCCCCTGATGAATGTTTCCGATTTATGGGGGTCGAACAATTCTACATCAATCGAATATTGAATCCTTACGAAACATTAGAGAAAGAATGTTATACAGAAGAACAGATAACGAGACTTATGACCATAGATGGTAGTAAATGCAAGACTTCGGACTATTCTCTATATGGTAGAGTTGGAAACTCAATCGTGGTGAATGTGTTGACCGCTATCTTTTCCGCTATCATAGAGCAATTTCCAGACTCTTTTGATGATGTCTACGAAACGTCTCCAGAAGAATTGAGAGCTGCAAGGAAACGAGAAAGTCAACGTAGGTATTATGAAAAACATAAAGAAGAAATACGCCGTAAAAGCCGTGAATATCATAGAAAACAACGAGCTAACAAAAGGAATCAATAAACAAAATGTGTAACTTTGTAGAGACCAGACAAATGGTCTCTACATTAAAAATAAAAAGAATATGAGCAATATAACAAAAGAAATAAATGGTAAGGAATATACATTCGATGTAACTACACTTGACATCAAACTTGTTGACTATGGTGGATTCTATGGTACAGACATCAGAGTAGACGTAAAGGTCAAATGCAATAATAATGAAGATGAATTCTCAGTAGAGTTATGTTATCCTATGGGTGATGCATACGATTATTATAGTGAGATGGACTATGCGGACTTGGCTGAGATGTTTGGTGAAACAGCCGAAGAAATAGAGTCTGATTTCTCTGCATGGTATGACAAGCATAGTGATAAACTTGAAACGGATTATGTCAATCTGTTTATAGATGAGTGTTTTTGGGAAGATGAAGAACCTTTTCAAGAAATGGTACTCGACGAATTGTTGAGTGATAAGAGTGACAACAAAGACGAATTGCTTGCCCTCATTGTTTCAGACTCTGATGAAATAACGACTATAGAAACAGACGAAAACTTCATGTATATCCCTGATTTTATGGACGATGAAACAACAGATGAAGAGTTCGAGAATATCCTTGAATACAGAAAAGGGTATCCGTGTGATGGTTGGGGCGCTCCTAAGGAATATAAGTTATTTACGGTTATAGTTAACAAGTATGCGAGGTTTGAGGCAGAGATGTATCTCAGCAAATATGCTGCATGCAACTATGAAGTAGGTGTCGGTTGGGGCAATATATTCGAGTATGCCAATGACATGCTTTCAAAGTTTTTGTCACGCGAGAATATAAAGACAATCAAAGACTTGAAGGACTATTTGGCTAACAATGAGAATAGAATATTGTTGGAAGATTGATAGTTATTCAGAATGACAATTTGTGCGTGTTGCTCCGCTTTTTACGGTCTTTCACTACGAAATAAAATGATCGAAAAGGTTGACACGGCAATATAATCACTTGAAATTCAATACGCCTTGTTCCTCTTCAACGAGGACGAATATTAATCGCTTTGGGCTGTGCTGATGCGGCTTGAGGCAAGATAATAATAAGCGATATGGAGATTTCTGTTCGGAGATTGCCATATCGCTTTTTTCATACATACCTGCTACCTTTTATTAATAATATCCTTCACTAAATAACAAGAAACAACGATGAGCCACACTACTTCCGACTTCTTTACTGCCCCTAACGGTTTGATGACTAACGCTTACAGCGACTTTGGAGCGATTGCTTCTTCAAAGTATACTGTTATCGTGAAGGCAAGGTAGTATGGTCAGTGGTTTGTGCTGAAAGCACTTGCCGAGGATTATCGCGGAAGAGGACAGTTCGAATCGCTTTTGACTTCGGACTGTCCGACTCTGACAGCTATGCCATTCTTTTAAAGCATTCGAGCGTACTGCTACCAACCGCAACTCTGCGGAGCCTGCCTCAGCAAAAGTCTCGCTCGATGATTTGATGGTGGAGATGGACAACGGAATAGCCGAAATCATGAACCCGTATATAGCGAGGGCGAAGGCAGGCATCAAGGAATACGAGCAAAATGCCATCTTGGTGGAGATAAGCGAAAAGATGGAGAGCTACTGCAGGTCTTTCTTCTCAAGAGATGATTTGGGCGATTCGTCCGTCATCCTTATGCATGAATTTGAAAGGTATTTTAAAGATAGAATGGACGGCCCACCTTTATCTTTGCATTGTCAGCCCGCTCTACCACGAACCGCTCGTTGCCAATGTAGCGGAAAAGGTGGCAGCTGGGCTTGTAAAACGCAATGGGAGAGTGGAATGAAAACTGGAGTGCGAAAAAAAAAGTTGAAGAAAATGTGCATTGTATTAAAAAATATACTATCTTTGCAAATGACAGGCTTTTGCGCCTGCTTACTGACTAGACCTTGAGATTTAATTGCTCCCTATGTGTGCTTGTTCTGTAGAACATGAATAGACTGAACTAAACGAAAACTTATTAAAATCCCCGAAACTAAAAGCTAACTAAACCCGTAATTTAATAAACAACAAAACCCGAATTAAGTAAAAAAACTAGACAACCCCAGAAACCATAAACCATAACTGTGCAATAATAGACGTTGATGCCCCTGCACAAGGAGTAGGCTGCGACGTTATACGCCGTCAATGTATCAATCAGAATAGCGTTTCACGCCGTCAATGCAGAAGTTGGAATAGAGGTTTAAGGCACGTCAATACAGAAATTAGATAGAAACAACATAAACAATCCAAAAACTCAACACAATGAAAAGAACGCTTATCACTCTGGGTGTGTTCGCAGCCGTTCTGTGTACACTCGCCTTTGCCGCAACCGGTCAAGGCCCCATCAGTCAACTAAAGCAAATGTTAGGTTCTGCCTCCCAAAAGCAGAGCAAGTCGCTAAACGACATGAAGATAGACGAGGCGAGTCTCGCCTTGGCGAAGTTCAAGGTGCCGGACAAGGGCAAGGCTGCCGGCATGAAGAAACTGAAGAGCAGCCAGCAGACACAGGTGGTCGACTTGTGGAAGTTCGATGACGGCACATCGCTGGCGCACAATAGCTACGTGACTGTTGATCTTGCCTCCAATGTCATAGAGATTACGGGTAGCGATCTTAGCTTCAACGCCCTGCTCACGAAGCAGAAGGACGGCGTAGACTCATGGGTGGCATCGTATAAGAACATGTACAACTTCAGCGGCAGGCTGGAAGCTGACGGCGACGCAGTCGTAAAGCCTTGCATTCTCTATTTAGCAGATGATGGAAGCACGCTGTATATCCAGAATTCGACGGAAGTGACGCTTAGCGCCGAGAACAACTATACAAGCGATTTCTTTGTAGACACTTGGGTGCCCGATGAAAAGAAGATGTATCTTGCATTCAGCGTTCAGAAGAGTGACAAGAGCACCGTCATCAAGTCGCACGACAATGCGTTCTACTCTTCTCGCGAAATTCTCGTGGCAGAGAAGTGGAGCGCCGAGAAGAATCTGCCCGGTCTTGGCATCACCGAGGACATGGCAGCCAACGCCTACACCATTGTATGCCCCGACACCCTGACGACGCTCGGCATGTATCTCGCCGGCGATACGTTGTGCATGGTGGGCATGAACACCACAGCTACCTCTTTTGTAGCTCCGAGCAGCGTGTTTATAAACGATAAGGAGTACGCAGTAGAACTGTTCGGCAAGCCGAAGTTCGACACGTTCGACTGGTCGGGCTCGCAGAGCGTCACCGCGCTCAACCTCAGCAATGTGAAGGATGTGAATCTGCTGTTCGGCGGTTCTTCCGTAACCGACCTCTATCTATCCACCTATTGCTCGATTAATAGCTACGGCTATCTGGGCAATATCTATCTGCATCTGCCTTACGGTGATTTGCGCTCTCCGTATAAAGACTTCAACTTCAAGCGCATCCTCATCGGCGAGGAGCAGCCCGAGTATCCCGAGTCGGCTTTTGACAACGCATGGATCATGCCCGGCGAGCGCGAGGGCGACTACTTCGGCGTAATGAACAACGCGGGCTACCTCAACCTGGTTGAGATCATCACGCAGGAGGAGAGCGTAGTTCTGCCGACTACAAGCAGCTGGTATGGCAGCAGAATATACATCACACAGTTCGGCGCACAGCACACCGCCACTCCGGAGGCGCTTTACGCCAAGGCGCCCAACCTCAAGTCGGTTGTTCTCCCCGAACGCTGTCAGAAACTCTTTGTCGACTGGGAAGCAGCGCCGTTCACCGAGCTTCACATTAAGGGCGCTAAGCCCGAGACGCAGTACGCCCTGCCTTCGGGCATGAGCGTGTACATCGCTTCGCAGGAAGCGTATAACAACTTCAAGTACGACGACTCGTGGAACTCTGCCGAGCTGAAGCCCGAAGGCTGGGAGCTGAAGAAGCTCGAGGCGATGTGCGCCGACAGCCTCACCACGCTCGAGTTCGACTACTTCGACGGAGAGCTTGGCGTAGTGGGCATACGCACCACAGCCACCACCGTCACCATCCCCGACAGCGTAGTGCTCGACAGCGTGAAGCACAAGGTGGAGATATTCGGCAACGCAAGACTGAACCGCTTCGATTGGTCGGAAGCACAGAGCGTGACCACGCTCGACCTCACGAACGTGGAGCAGCTGTATTTCAACTTCGAAGGATCAGCCATCACCGACCTTTTCTTGAGCGGAAACTTCTCAATTAAGCGAGAAGCCGACCTGAGCCAGATTTATGTGCACATGCCTTACGGTGTGAACCGCAACAACTACGGACACCTCGGCGCAAAGCGCGTGCTCATAGGCGAGGAGAAGTCGTTCTATCCCGAGCCGAGAATACAGGACAGCTGGGTGATTGCAGGCGAACGCGAAGGCGACTACTTCAGCATTATGCAGAACGGCGACCGCTTCTGTGTCGTTGAGATATTCACTGAGCAGGACAGCATACAGCTGCCCGAATCGACACCGTACGAGAATGGTAGCGTCATGCAGATCACTTCTGCCGGCAACAGCAGCTACTACGAAACCTCATACCGCATATTCGAGAAAGCGCCTAACCTGAAGTCGCTCGCCGTGCCCGCTGGCTACGACCAGATCTATCTCAACTGGAACAACTCAATGTGCCGTCTCAACGAGCTGCACATGAAGGGCAACATGCCTACAACCGACTGGAGCATTCCGTCGTCTTACATTGTATATATCGGAGCCAAGGAGGCATACGACCAATATAGCGCCAATTCCAATTGGAATAGAGCCGAACTCATGCCCGAGGGCTGGGACTTCGACTGGCTCGCCGTGAACGTGCAGCGCAAGGGCGAGTTCGCACAGACATACATCGAGATGACCGACGCCGACTGGAGCAAGGGCGTCAACGTGAAGGTGATAGGTGCGCTCAACGATACCGACCTCTCTAACATGAAGAAGCTCACACGTCTGCGCTGTCTCGACCTCGCCGACGCTACGTTCCAGGCTCTGCCTTCGTCGTTCCTCAACGGACAAAAGACCATCAAGGAGATTACGCTGCCCGAGAACCTCAAGATCATACCAAGCTATGCATTCAACGGCTGCCAGCGTCTCGCTAAGGTGAACGCCGCCGGCGTTGAACGCATCGAAAACTACGCATTCAACAGCTGCTACAAGCTCGCCGACTTCGACATCTCGAAGGTTGCGTACATCGGATCGTATACGTTCAATACTTGCAGCATGTTCGCACCCACTGTCCTCTCAGACGCGCTGCAGACTCTCGGTTCTAACGCCTTCGCCGGTACGGCAATAACAGAAATAGCCGTTCCGCAGACCATCACAGCTCTCGAGAACAATGTGTTCAGCAGCTGCAAGCAGCTACAGAAAGTAACGCTCCCGCCGACGCTTCGCACCATTGGCAGCTGTACGTTCCAGAACTGCTCGGCGCTTAGCGAGATAGTTGTGCCCGAGTCGGTTACGACTATCGGCGAAAACGCATTCAGCGGATGCAGCGCCCTCAGCAGCATCACCATGCCCGAGACACTTACCAAGATAGGTTCGTATGCATTCTCTAATTGTAGCGCCCTCACCGAGCTCACCATACCGTCGAGCGTTGAGGACATCGCCTACGGCATACTGCAGAACTGCAGCGGTCTGCTCACCGTGAAGTGCAAGGCCATCGTGCCTCCGCTTGCAACCGGCAGCTTCACCGACGGCATGGACCTCAACCACTGTACGCTCTACATAGCTCCGTTTACTATCGACGCCTACCGCGACGCACAGTACTGGAACGAGTTCTACATCATGAAGCCGCTCAACGAGCCGGTGAAGAACATCTACGTCAAGCGACCGATGACGTTCGACCTCCAGTCGGGAGACAACGCCGTGCTGCAGGACAACCCGAACATGACGCTCGACTACAATATCGACAACGACTACTGGGGAAGCTCTGTAAAGAACAGCGTCGGACAGCTCACCGCTTCGGGCGACGGCACACTCTCGGCAGGCGTATTCACCATCAACAACTACTTCTACAGACGCAGCTACAATAGTATCAACGAGAACAATGGCATCTACTACAGCAACGACCGCCGACCGACACTCGTCAACAACGCAGAGAATATGCGCGCCGACAGTGTGCTCTGCAAAGTGACGTTCGAGAAGAACGAATGGCACTTCATCTCGTTCCAGTACGACGTGCAGATGAGCGACGTATACGCACTCAACAACACCGACTATGTCATCCGCCAGTACAACAGCGCCAAGCGTGCGGCTGCCACCGGCGACCAGACCGAGCAGACAGGCGCCTCAAGCAATTGGGAGCCGGTGCCGGCAGACGGCGTGCTGCAGGCAGGCAAGGGCTACATCATTCAGACTGCCAACAACACCACCAACGAGAACGGAAACTATAACGACGCAGTGGTGGTGTTCCCGTCGCGCAACACCGTTACGAAGAACCGCCTCTTCACCTCGAACGACATCATCGTGCCGCTTGAGGAGTATGCAGCCGAGTTCGCTCACAACCGCTCGTGGAACCTCGTGGGCAACCCGTATCCATGCTACTTCGACATGAACCAGCTGAAGGACGAGTTCTACTCGCCTATAGTGCTCTGGACGGGCGACAACTATCAGGCTTACTCGCCTATTGACGACGACATCATCCTGCGTCCTTACGAGTCGTTCTTCGTGCAGCGTCCTATCGACGTAGAGCAGATGGTGTTCGGCGCCGAGGGACGTATGCACTACAACGACGCGCTCAAGGCTACCCAGGCCGACTCTCAGAAGCCTGGCGTCAACAGCGCTCCGGCACGCAGCATCGACGGCGCACAGCGCAACGTCTTCAACTTCACCATCGAGGGTTGCGGCAGCGACAACCGCACACGCATCGTGCTGAACGAGAAGGCATCGATGGGCTACGACAGCTCGCGCGACGCAGCCAAGTTCTTCGCTTCTAAGCCGTCGGGCGCCGAGATATACGTAGACGCCGACGTGAAGTACGACATCTGCGAACGTCCGTTCGCAGACGGCACAGCACAGCTCGCCATCCGCACAGCCAAGGCAGGCGAATATACCATTACGCTCTCTGGCCGCTACACAGCCGACTGGACCGTGATGCTCACCGACCGCGAGACAGGCACAACCGTCAATCTCTGCGAAGGCGCTTACACCTTCGAGGCAGCAGCCGGCACTACGGCAGGCCGCTTCCAGATAAGCTTCAAGTCGCCTCTGACTGCTATCGACGCAATCGCAGCCGAGATAGGTGCCGACGCCGACGTGACAGTAGTGAACGCAGCAGGCATGACCGTCTTCAGCGGCAGCTACGCCGAGTTCAAGACAAAGGCACAGGCAGGCATCTACGTCGTGATATGCGGCGACAAGACATACAAGACAGTGATAAAGTAAAAAAACCGGTCTTATGAAACACCTATTTATTAACATACAACGAACGGCCATGCTGCTCGCCCTGCTCATAGCGGGGTGGGTAGCCGGCTGCCCGCTGTCGGCACAAACCGTCGTCGAGCTGGTACCCGACCAGACTCTCAGCAACGGCACCGACGTAGCGAGCCTGGACGACGAGGCCACAGGCATCTCGTTCGTGTTCGACAAGAATACCAACTCGATACCTCCGAGGTATTACAATGGTGCAGTCAGAGTGTACACCGGCAACACCGTCACTATGTTCGCTCCGGAAGAGTGCAACGTGTCGAAGGTGGAGTTTCTGACAGAGACATACAAGAACGACGCCACCACGCTCTCTGCCAACGTAGGCAGCGTGAGCTACGACGCCACAGCCAAGCTGTACACATGGGAGAGCAGCACGGCTGCAAGCGAGGTGCTGTTCAACATCAACAAAGGACAGTTCCGCGTGAAGAACATCAAGGTGTATCTCAACTCGACGGGCGAAGTGAAGCCCAAGCCGAAGGCGCCAGTCATCTCGCACGAGAGCGGCGAGTTCTACCGCACGTTCCAAGCGGTTATCACCGACCTCAACGAGCCCGCAACAACCATACGCTACACGCTCGACGGCACCGACCCGACGGCAGACAACGGCATGGTATATACCGCTCCGGTGGAGATAGCAGCAGGCGCAGACGCCACGCTAAAGGCGGTGTGCGTCAATGCGAACGGCGTGAGCCTCGTCGCATCCGCCACATACACCTACAAGGCAAAGAGCAAGCTCTCGTTCAGAACCAACAACAAGGGCGGTCTCAGCGCTCTCAACTATAACACATACAGCGCAGAATACGGCTCCGTCTTAAGAATTCTGAAAAATTGAGCCTAGCATTGAATAATGCGCATCAAGTACTAACAGATGAGAATGCTATTCCGGATCGATTATACGAA
>OGLX01000751.1_pt1 | contig 19887 bp, 17 predicted proteins | sample 1572821 | NCBI WGS metagenome assembly OGLX01 (sample SAMEA2581908, study PRJEB24529) | metagenome | biome: Human gut stool | place: China | collected 2011 | reverse complement strand
GCACAGCATCCTATCCGTGCAGGTTCATGGCGGCCACCAGCATGAACCTGCACGGATAGGATGCTGTGCCGTGTACGCGGCTGACGGTGACCCTGCCGTCCTCCAGCGGCTGGCGCAGCACCTCAAGCGTATCGCGGGCAAACTCGGGCAGCTCGTCCAGAAACAGCACGCCGTTGTGCGCCAGACTGACCTCGCCGGGGCGGGGGACAGACCCGCCGCCCACAATGGCTGTCGAGCTGACGCTGTGGTGCGGGCTGCGGAAGGGCCGCTGCTTGATAAGCCCCGTGCCGCCGCGCAGCAGCCCGGCCACGGAGTAGATGGCGCTGGTCTCGAGCGCCTCCTCATAGGTCAGCGGCGGCAGAATGCCCGGCAGCCGCTTGGCAAGCATAGATTTTCCGGTTCCGGGACTTCCTATCACGATCAAATTATGCCCGCCTGCAGCGGCGATCTCCATGGCGCGGCGGGCTTCGCTCTGGCCGCGCACGTCGGCCATGTCCGGCCCCAGCCAGACGCCGTCCTCGTCGTACCCCTCGGGCGTTGCCGGGGCCAGGGGCGTTGCGCCGCAGAGGTGCAGCACCACATCCTGCGCACTGCGGGCCGGGTAGACGGTCAGTCCCTCGGCCACGGCGGCCTCGGCGGCGTTTTCGGCAGGCAGAAACAGCTCCTTCACGCCGTTCTGTACCGCGGCCAGCGCCATTGGCAGCACGCCGGTCACGGGGCGCAGCGTACCGTCCAGCCCCAGCTCTCCCAGAAACGCCCGCTCACTGCCGGGGGCGGGCAGCTTGCCCTGCGCGGCCATGATGCCCACAAACACCGGCAGATCGTACACCGGCCCGGTCTTGCGCACGTCGGCGGGGGCCAGGTTGATGGTGATGCGGCTGGCGGGCCACTCATAGTGCAGGTTCTTGATGGCGCTGCGCACCCGCTCACTGCTCTCCTTCACGGCGGAGTCCGGCAGACCCACCAGATTGAACTGCGGCAGCCCGCCAGAAAGGTCGGCTTCGACCTGCACGATGTACCCCGCCAGACCGGTCACACCGAGGCTTGTCACTTTTGCATACATGGCCTGTTTCCCACTTTCCTGCTTTTTTATCAGTATACCGCACAGCGCGCCCTTGCACAAGCACGAAACGGGAAAAATCAGGCAAAATTAAACAAAATTCGATTGACAGGCTTGCGGAAAGTTGGTATATTTAGAGTAAGCTAAGTTAGTATTTCCTATGGAAAGTGAAGGTGTTTTACTTATGTATCAGGATATGTATGAGCGTTGGCTCGCTGCAGAGCTGGACGACGCTGACCTCAAGCCCGAGCTGGAAAGCGTCAAGGGTGACGATGCCGCCATTCAGGACCGTTTTGCCGTGGCCCTGAAGTTCGGCACCGCGGGTCTGCGCGGCGTCATCGGTGCAGGCACCAACCGTATGAATATTTACGTTGTCCGTCAGGCGACCCAGGGCCTTGCCAACTGGGTCAAGACCCAGGGCGGCAGTCAGACCGTTGCCATCAGCTATGACAGCCGCATCAAGAGCAACCTGTTCGCCAGGACCGCTGCCGAGGTGCTGGCCGCCAACGGCATCAAGGTCCGCATCTACAGCGCCCTTATGCCCGTGCCCGCACTGAGCTTTGCGACCCGCTATTACAACTGCAACGCCGGTATCATGGTCACGGCCAGCCACAACCCCGCCAAGTACAACGGCTACAAGGCCTACGGCCCGGACGGCTGCCAGATGACCGATGACGCCGCCGCCATCGTCTATGATGAGATCCAGAAGACCGATGTGCTCACCGGTGCAAAGTACATCTCCTTTGCCGAGGGCGTGGAGAACGGCATGATCCGCTTTGTGGGCGACGACTGCAAAAAGGCGCTGTACGATGCCATTGAGGCACGTCAGGTGCGCCCGGGCCTGTGCAAGACCGCCGGCCTGAAGCTGGTGTACAGCCCGCTGAATGGTTCCGGTCTGGTGCCTGTCACTCATGTGCTGAACGATATGGGCATCACCGATATCACCATCGTGCCCGAGCAGGAGTACCCCAACGGCTACTTCACCACCTGCTCCTACCCCAACCCCGAGATCTTCGAGGCACTGAAGCTGGGTCTGGAGCTGGCCACCAAGACCGGTGCCGACCTGATGCTGGCCACCGACCCCGATGCCGACCGCGTGGGCATTGCCATGAAGTGCCCGGATGGCAGCTATGAGCTGGTCTCCGGCAACGAGATGGGCGCTCTGCTGCTGGATTACATCTGCGCAGGCCGCATCGAGAAGGGCACCATGCCCAAAAACCCGGTGGCCGTCAAGTCCATCGTATCCACTCCTCTGGCCGATGCCATTGCCGCACACTACGGCGTGGAAATGCGCAGCGTGCTGACCGGCTTCAAGTGGATCGGCGACCAGATCGCAAATCTGGAAGCTGCCGGTGAAGTGGACCGCTTCATCTTCGGCTTCGAGGAGAGCTACGGCTATCTGGCCGGTCCTTATGTCCGTGACAAGGATGCCGTCATCGGCTCCATGCTCATCTGCGAGATGGCCGCTTACTACCGCAGCATCGGTTCCTCCATCAAGGAGCGTCTGGAAGAGATCTACAAGGAATATGGCCGCTACCTGAACAAGGTGGACAGCTTTGAGTTCCCGGGCCTGTCTGGCATGGACAAGATGGCCGACATCATGCAGAACCTGCGCGTCAACCCGCCGAAGGACTTTGCCGGTGACAAGGTCGTCAAGGTCGTAGACTACAAGAAGCCCGAGGAGACCGGCCTGCCCGCCGCCAACGTCCTGATTTACACGCTGGAAAGCGGCGCGACGGTTGTCGTGCGTCCCTCCGGCACCGAGCCGAAGATCAAGACCTACTTCACCACCAAGGGCAAGGACCTCGCCGAGGCCGAGGCCCAGAAGGAAAAGCTGGCCGAGGCCTGCAAGCCCCTGCTGGCGTAAGTCTGGCATAGCATAAAGATATTTTGCGCACCGCTCCCGACTGGGGGCGGTGCGCTTTTTTAGTGCGCAGCCCCGTTTTCGAGCGATTTGTAGGGAGGGGTCTTGACCCCTCTGCGGGGCGTCGAGGATGCCGCCCCCTACAGTGGCAGCCCATAAAGTTATATAGTACCGCAAACGTCCGCGGCGGCCAGAGGGCTGGCCGCCCTACAACCACCCGGTAATGATTTGCAGGGGAGGGATTCATCCCTCCTGTGTACCTTGCCTTCAACGCCTGTTCAACAAGCGTGGCGCTGTAGGGGCCGGGCGTGCCCGGCCCTCCACCTGCCCGCTGCCGCCCTTATGCAATTCCACCAAACAACCCTGTCAAACTTTGTCGCCCTCACCCCTTGACACTGCCCTTCTACACTTGTAGAATAAAACTATCTTCTACAACTGTAGAACAAAGGAGGTCGACCCCATGTTCGCCACACTTTTTGCTTCGCTGTTTGTGCAGGGCATTCTGCTGGGCCTTGTCACCTGCCTCATCGGCGGCGCCTTCATTGTGCTGTGCGACCGCTTCATCAGCCGCCGTCCCGGCTATGCCGGCTGGGCTGTGGCAACCACCGCAGGCAACGCTGTGGCAGTTCCCGCCGTTATCGCCGAGGCGGATCCCTCTTGGGCGCAGTGGGCGGATGTGGCCACCTCTCAGGTGGCGGCGTCTGCCATCCTGACCGCCATTCTGGTCCCCATCATTACCTCTTGGTGGGCCAAGAAGTTCGGCTGCCCCAAGTTCCCGAAAGACGAGGCACAGAAAGCCCTGTTTGAGAAGCACTGATCCCCATTACACATATTCGTTGAGGAACGAAAGGAGTATTACATTATGTTGAACGGCATGATCGTTGAGCCCGTGGACAACGTGGTGGTCGCCATCGAGCCCGTGAAGAAGGGCGAGACCGTCCCTGCCACCGGCCACCATTATAAGGATGGCAAGTGCACCGACTGCGGCGAGGCTGACCCCAACTACAAGCCCGCCGTCAAGACCGGCGACGACAGCAACACCACCCTGTGGGTCATGCTGCTGACCGTCTCCGCTCTGCTGGCTGCCGCTGTGGTGGTCCTGCCCCGCAAGAAGCACACCCGCTGAATATGACACCTGTCTCTGATCCGGAGACAGAGTGACCCGCGAGACCCGGAGACCGGAAACGGCCTCCGGGTTTCCGGCGTTTTGTACAAAAATTGTTCACAATCCGGACTCGCTAAAACATGCAAATAAATTATTACTGCGCAAAATTCTGCCGACAATAATAGACACTGTGTCGAATTGAGCGATGAATGGTGACGCAAAAGCAACATGAACGATAAACTGCGCTGTTTTTAACGATTTAGTACGGTAACGCTTAATACACTGATGTGTTAAAATGACCAACTTGGTTTATACATAAATCCTGTTTTGTGTAAAAACTCACAATGTGTCGTTATAGCGCGAACAAAGTGCTGATTTTTGTTTTTGTCGAAATTTCTATAAATTTTGTGACAAATTACACGACTTTTTCATTGCGCTGGACAAGGAAACATGGTATAGTAACCATAGCTGTATCGGACAGGCCGGCTGATAGGGCATCACGGCGGCCCGAACCGATCCAGTACCCAACTTTACCGGTATAAACCGGAGAAAGAGAGAGTACGCATATGAAACACGCGCATACCCTCAAACGGGCGATGGCCGTGGTGCTTGCCCTCGTACTGACGCTGAGTCTCGTGACCCCCACCTGGGCCATGAGCAGCAGCTCCGTTGCGACCAAGGGCGAGAACAACGGTATCACCTGGGAAAAGGTGGACAACATCAAGTTGCCCATCAAGGAAAACGCGGCTGTTGAGGAAGAAGCCCAGCAGCAGTATGCCGACACGGACGTGGTCCGCGTCTCCATCGTGCTGAGCGACCCCTCCACCTTGGACAAGGGCTTTTCCGCGTCCGACATCGCCTCTGGCAGCAAAAAGGCGATGAAGTATCGCGACAAGCTGGAATCCAAGCAGGATAAGATGGCCAAGACCATCTCCAAGAAGGCCCTGGACGGCCAGTCTCTGGATGTGGTTTGGAATCTGACCCTGGCCACCAACATCATCTCCGCCAACGTTCAGTATGGCCAGATCGAGAAGATCGAGAAGATCAAGGGTGTTGATTCCGTCCTGATCGAGACGCAGTATGAGCCTTGCGTGGTCAAGGAGTCGGAGACCACCGACCCCAACATGGCTACCTCCTCCTCCATGATCGGCTCCAGCGTTGCCTGGGCTGACGGTTACACCGGCGCAGGCTCCAAGGTGGCCATCATTGATACCGGCGCTGACACCGATCACCCCTCCCTCAATGGCGCTGCCTACAGCTACGCTGTCAAGGGCCTGGGCATCACCCCCGTCACCGCTGCGGATTACGCTGACAAGCTGGAGAAGCTCAACGCCCTCAAGAAGAACGGCGACCTGAAGGCCTCCGACCTGTATGTCAGCGCCAAGATCCCCTTCGGCTTCAACTACATTGACGCCGATCTGGACGTCACCCACGACAACGACAAGCAGGGTGACCATGGCTCCCACGTCACCGGTATTGCCGCCGGCAACCGCTACATTGAGCAGACCGACGGTTCCTTCGCTCCCGCTCTGGATACCGCCCTGACCCAGGGTGTTGCCCCTGATGCCCAGGTGTACACCATGAAGGTCTTCGGTAAGGGCGGCGGCGCTTACGATTCCGACTACATGGCAGCCATCGAGGACGCCATGATCCTGGGCTGCGATTCCGCCAACCTGTCTCTGGGCAGCGGCAACCCCGGCTATTCCCGCCAGTCCGACGCCAAGTACCAGGCCATCCTGGAGGCTGTTGTCAACAGCGGTATGGTCGTTGCCATGTCCGCCGGTAACTCCGGCCACTGGTTCGAGAACACCCCCTATGCCTATCCCTACGCCGAGAGCGTCAGCTGGGCCACCAACGGCAGCCCCGGCTCCTACACCAACTCTCTGGGCATCGCCTCCGTGGATAACGTGGGCTCCACCGGCAACTATATTGAGTTCGCCGGCACCAAGATGTTCTACAACGACACCTCCGAGGCTCCCATCCAGCCCATGACCGCTCTGGCCGGTGAGCAGCGCTTCGTCTATGTGGATGCCGTCGGCAATCCCGAGGACTTCGCCGCTGCGGGCGATGAGCTCAAGGGCGCCATTGCCATGTGCAACCGCGGTGAAATCAACTTCACCGCCAAGGGCAACAACGCCGTTGCCGCCGGTGCCATCGGCACCGTCGTGGTCAACAACGCGGCGGGCACCATCAATATGTCCACCGACGGCTACACCGGCACTGCTCCTTACGTCTCCCTGACTCTGGCTGACGGCCAGATCATCAAGGCCAATGCCGAGAAGAAGGAAGCCAACGGCGTGACCTACTATGTGGGCAAGCTCACCGTGGGCGCCAAGCCCGGCGTGAACGTTCAGACCGCCGATTACTACACCATGAGCGACTTCTCCTCCTGGGGCATTCCCGGCTCCCTGGAGCTGAAGCCCGAGATCACCGCTCCTGGCGGCAATATCTACTCCCTGCAGAATGGCGGCGGCTACCAGAATATGTCCGGTACCTCCATGGCCTCTCCCCAGGTTGCCGGTATGGCCGCTGTGGTGGCCCAGTACATTCGCGCCAACAAGCTGACGGAGAAGACCGGCCTCACCGCCCGCGCTCTGGCTCAGTCCCTGCTGATGTCCACCGCTGTCCCCATGTATCAGGATTACGGCGAGGGCAAGTATGGCTACTATTCCGTTATGCAGCAGGGCGCCGGCCTTGCCAATGTGGGCGCTGCCGTTTCCGCCGGCACCTACATCAAGATGGATAAGAACGCCAACGCCGGCGCTGCCGACGGTAAGGTCAAGGTGGAGCTGGGCGACGATCCCGCCCGCACCGGCGAGTACAGCTTCGGCTTCACCATCTACAACCTGAAGGATGCTGCGACCTCCTTCAACCTCAGCGCCGACTTCTTCACCCAGAATGTCCTCACCAATCAGTTCGAGGACGGCTCCGAGGTGAACTTCGAGCATACCTACACCGCTTTGCTGTCCTCCAACGTCACCTGGACCGTGGACGGCCAGGTGGTGGAGATGACCGCTCCTGCCGGTCTTGCCAACTGCGACTTCAATGGCGACGGCAAGGTCACCAAGGCCGACGGCCAGGCGCTCCTGGACTATGTCACCGGCGTCCTGGATTCCATCTCCAATAAGGACAACGCCGACTTCGACAACGACGGCAACATCGACACCTACGATGCTTACCTGTTCTTCCAGCAGCTGAACAAGAGCACCGTGGAGATCCCCGCAAACGGCAGCGTCCATGTGGAAGTCAATGCCAAGGTCCTGGGCCTGGACAAGTATGACAAGGCCAGCGACAACACCGGCACCTATGTCGAGGGTTATGTGTACGCCGACGAGGTTGCCTCCGCCGAGGGCGTCAAGGGCGACAGCCATTCCATCCCCGTCCTGGGCTACTACGGCAGCTGGACCGATCCCTCCATGTTTGATATCGGCAGCTATCTGGAGTATCATGAGGCCAAGACCGAGTCCCGTGTGCCCTACATGTACGCCTACAACAAGAACGCCACCAAGTATCAGGCCCTGACCGTCCAGTACGCTGGCGATTCCGGCATGTACTACTTCGGCGGCAATCCTTACGTGGATGAGACCTATGATCCCAACCGCGCCGCCATCAACCCCGACACCACCGTCTTTGCCCGTGCTACCTTCTCCCTGATCCGCAACGCTGCGGATTCCCGGGCGACCATCACCGGCGAGAACGGCACTGTCTACTATGATAAGGCGTCCGGTTCTCCCACCGCTGGCGCTTACTACTACAGCAACGGCGGCAGCTGGCGCAATGCTCAGGGCTACATCGGTATCAACAATGCCCCCACCAAGGCTGCTGAGGGTGAGAAGATCACCGTCAAGGTCACTGAGGCTCCCGAGTACTACGTGACCTACGATGCCGAGGGCAATGCCACCACCAACTGGGATGCCCTGGGCGATGGCGCCAGCCGGACCTACACCGCTTTCATCGACCGGACCGAGCCTGTCCTGTCCAACGTGTACTTCAAGGAAGACGTTGAGACCGGCACCAGCAGCCTGGTCCTGACCGCTCAGGACAACCGCTATGTGGCGGCCGCCTTCCTGATCGACTATGACAAGATGTCCATTCTGGACCGCACCGCCGGCTCCCCCGAGGGTGCTGCCGAGGGCGCTGCCACGGATATCTCCCTGGATCTGAGCAAGGCCGAGGGCGTTGACCACCTGCTGGTTCAGGTCGCCGACTACGCCGACAACACCGCCACCTACAAGATCAACCTCAACAAGGAAGAGCTCAGCGGCCCCGTGTCCGTGACTCTGGATAAGCAGTCCATCAAGATGTACAAGGGCGGCACTGCTGCTCTGAACGCTGAGGTCAGCCCCTTCGGCGTGAAGCCCGATGGCGTGACCTGGAAGTCCTCCGATGAGACTGTCGCCACCGTCAACGAGCGCGGCATCATCACCGGCGTCAACAAGGGTACTGCCACCATCACGGCGGCCTCCATCAAGGATCCCACCGCCACCGCCTCCTGCGTGGTCACCGTCCAGACCGTGGACACCACCCTGGTGGGCGCACTGATGGATACCAACGGCGATGCCCAGTTCTACACCTGGGATATGGAGCACGACACCACCTGGAAGAAGCTGGTGAACTTCGAAACCACCAAGAGCGTGTCTGCCTCCACCTTCGACGCCCGCACCGGCGACGTCTATCTGCAGGATGGCAGCTTCAACATCAACAAGATGGACCTGGATACCGGTAAGACCCTGGCTACCTATCCCGGCTTCGAGGGCGAAATCCCCATGTGGGATATGGAGTACAGCCTGGTTTACTCCACCGAGGCCAAGCCCATGCTGGCCAGCGTGTACGCCACCTACTTCATGTCTCCCAAGCCGGTGGATAACCTGGATCTGTCCGCTTTCGACCTCGGACTGTATCTGTGGCTCTTTGCCGACGCTTCCTACTTCACCGCCGTTACCTCTCTGGGTGCCAACAAGATCGACACCGATGACGACGGCGTGAAGGATACCGACACCGAGCTGTTCCTGGCGCTGGATGACGCCGGCAACATCTGGACCATGAATGTTTATCCCACGGTGGATGAGAAGACCGGCAAGGACACCTGGGGCGCCTCCTTCGGCATCATCAAGTCCAACCTGGCTAACGTTGGCTACGCTGCCAACCCCACCGATGACGGCGATCTGTATGACTCCCTGTATGCCACTGCGGAGAACAACGAGCTGGTTCTGTACCTGGCCAACTGCACCGGCGACGCCAGCCATGTCTACCGCATCCTCCTGAATGAGGACACTGGTAAGTGGGAAGCTGCCGACATCGGCAACTTCGGCGACGGCGTGTGGCCTGCCACCCTGGTGGGCACCATGTACCACGCCAATGAGGACGCCGCCAAGGCCGTGAACGCTGCCATGAGCAAGACCACCGTCCACACCGCTCAGGCTGTGGAGATGACCCCCGCTCAGATCCAGCGCTACAACGGCGCCGAGACCCAGGCTGCCAAGGGCTCCCTGAACACCGCTGCCCCCGTGGCTGCCGTGGTGAACCTGCCCATGGGCGACGCTGCTGAGAACGCCACCGCCTCCAACGTCACCGTGTCCGCCGATGAGAAGACCGTCACCGTCAACGTCCTGGCCAAGGATGCTGCCACCAACGGCCTGTTCACCGTGGATTACGATGCCGCCAACCTGACCCTGACCAACGTGGCCTTCAACACCCAGTACAGCTCCTACAAGGATGCTTCCGGCAAGGTCACCCTGGGCTATGTGGACCTCAACGGCGTGGCCGCCGGTTCCACCGTGGCCACCCTGACCTTCACCGTCAAGGATCCCACCGCTCTGGACAAGATCAACGTCACCGTTACCGAGACCGAGCGCAACGATCAGACCGTGAACAACGCCGAGACTCTGACTGCTGACCTGCACACCGAGACCGAGACCGTGAACGCCAAGGCCGCCACCTGCACCGAGGATGGCTACACCGGCGACGTGGTCTGCAAGGCCTGCGGCAAGGTCATCACCAAGGGCGAGGTCATCCCCGCTCTGGGTCACAAGATCGAGCTGGTGGGTGCTAAGGAGCCCACCTGCACCGAGGATGGCTACACCGGCGACGAAGTCTGCACCGTCTGCGGCGAGATTGTGAAGAAGGGCGAGGTCATCCCCGCTCTGGGTCACAAGATCAAGCTGGTGGGTGCTAAGGAGCCCACCTGCACCGAGGACGGCTACACCGGCGACGAAGTCTGCACCATCTGCGGCGAGATTGTGAAGAAGGGCGAGGTCATCAAGGCCACCGGCCATCAGTACAAGGATGGCAAGTGCACCGTCTGCGGCGCCGCTGATCCCAACTACAAGCCCTCTGTCAAGACTGGCGACGAGAGCAACACCGCCCTGTGGGTCCTGGTGATGGCTTCCGCTGCTCTGCTGGCTGCCGCTGTTGTGGTTCTGCCCCGCAAGAAGCACTCCCGCTAAACGGAAAAACAGCCTGGGATGATCTCCATCCCACGAGCTGAGATGCCCCACCCCCTATAGAGCCAGCCCCCGGCGGATTCCGCCGGGGGCTGGCTATTTTTGCGACGTACACGCCGCCGCAAAAAACGGATTGCACTTGATTTGCCGCCTGCGGGCGGCAAACGGTGCGAAGCGCTTGCCGGGCTGGATACTGCACAAAAATAGCCTGTGGGCGGCAGCTTTGGCTGCCGTCCACGGGCCTTCTCATGTCCCCGTCCGCATGTTCAGCGGGTCATCCCGCAGAGGAAGCCCGGTGTCCCGCTTCTGGGGCGGGATAGGCCGGGACATGCAGAAATACCGGCTCTCGTCGGCCACATGGTCCTCCTGCCGGGTGTCCACGTCCTCCGCGTCCGTCTGGTCGAACAAAAGCTCCGGAATCGTCCGGATAAACGCCCGGCACCCGGAGAACACATACAGCATGGGATACCCCTGCTCATCGAAGCTCATGCGGTAGTGCAGCTGCATCCACCCGGGGATCCGGCGGTTGTCCCCCCGGGTGAAATAGACCCGGTGCCGCAGGGCCGTCTCATAGATGCTCTCGCCCCGGCTGGTGTCCCAGATGGCCGGGTCCGCCACCCCCTGAATCTCCCGGCCCTTCAGCCAGGGGTGGGTGTCCTCTATCCGGCGGATCTCCGCAAACTGCTTCTCAGGCGTCCACCGGACGCCCACATCCGGCTCCCCGGTGCAGCCGTACAGCTCCAGAATCCGATAGATCACCCCGTCATAATCCACCGCCCACCAGCCGCAGGAGAAGGGCTTGGCATAGCCGAAGTCATAGCTGCGGTAGACGGGCCACTCCCGGGGGATGTCGAAGGGGGCGATGACATGGGTGAACCGCCGGTCCTGATAGTGGGCGGGGTCGTTGGTAAATTCCTGGAACACCTGCCCCTGGAACACGTCCCACTTGCCCTCCAGCCAGGCGTCCCGCAGCCGCCGGGGCAGGGCCTCCAGCTGCCGCAGATAGTCCGGCTGCTTTTTCAGCAGGGCCCGGTTGTCGGTGACCTTGGCGGGGATGAACACATAGTCATCGGGGTTTTCCCCCGCCTGGAACCGCCGGTCGATGAACAGGCGCTTGATATAGCTGTGCCCCGGCCCGCCGGGGTTGCAGGTGTAGTACAGCCGCTTGGGAAATTCGTTGACGCCCCGCAGGCAGGCGGCAAACTGCCGCAGCCACTCCTCCTTCAGCTGGGTGGCCTCGTCCAGGAAGATCACGTCGTATTCCGCCCCCTGATAGCGGTCCATATCGCCGTCGGCGGCGCAGTAGCCGAAGTCCAGGACGCTGCCGTTGGGGAAAACGAACTGCCGGGCGGTGGCCCGGTATTCCGCAAGACCTGCCAGCTCCTGCCGCAGAAAGCGGATGTGGTTGGCCTCCAGCTCCTGATAGGTCCGGCGCACCAGCAGCAGACGGATCCCCGGATAGCGCAGGGCCAGCAGCTTGGCCTTGGCGCGGACGGCCCAGCTTTTGCCGCCGCCCCTGGCCCCGCCGAAGGCCACATACTTCTTCCGGCACCGCAGAAACTCCTGCTGCCGGGGGTTGGGCCGGTCCATGGTGAGAATTTTTTCCGTCACAGGCTCCAGTCCTCCGTTTCCTCCGCCAGCTCCACCCGGACCACGCCGCCGGGCTGCTGCCCCTCCAGGGTCTGCTGAAGGTTCATCAGCTCCCGCAGAACGGCGGTGAGCTCCTTGATCTCCCGGGTGTCCAGGTCCTCTGTCAGCCGCTGCTCCGCCTGGCGGCGCAGCCGGGCCGCCAGATTCCGCAGACGGGCGTTGGCCCGCTGGTCGTTGGTGCCGTGCCAGCCCTCCAGCACCGCCCGGCGGCCGATGGCCGAGGAGGAGACGCCGTATTTTTCCGCCAGGCGGCGATAGCTCCAGCCCTGGGCGTTGAGCCTCTGCAGCTCCTCCCAGGGGATGTCCTCCCGTCTCACCATGGGGCCGCCTCCTCTCCGCACAGGCAGTCGGCGAAGTAGCTCTCGGCGTAGTCCGCCAGGCAGTCCCGGCAGACGGTGCGGCCGTTGATGCGGTAGTAGGCCTGGCCCTGATAAATCTCGCCGCCGCACAGGTCACAGACGGCCGCGGTGCAGCAGCCGTCCTCCTCATAAATTCTGGGAAATCGCATGTTGATCTCCTCCTTTCACCTGTACCGGGACAAAAGGGGAGTGGTGCCCATCCGGTTGCCGGAATCGGGGCAACGGTGGCGGAAATGGGGCGATTCCCGGCTCCTACGGACGGTTGCCGGAAACCATCCCGTTCTTGCGGCCTGCCCATCACCAATCCACGTATTTGGTCATGCGGTCGGGGTTGGTGACCTGGGTCTGGGCCGGGGGCCTGCTCCAGCGCTCCCAGGACTCCGCACTGCGGCAGGCGGCCTTCCAGTCCCGCATGGGGGCCTTTCCCACCATCCAGCCCCGGGCCTGGTAAAAGTCGATGAAGGCCTGGGGCTCCACCGGCGAGCGTCTCTGCAAAACATAAGCCCGCACTTCATCCAGGGTGGGTGGGACAAAGCGCCCTCCGGCGCTGCCGTCTCCACCTCCCGTCCGGTCCGATTCCGTCTCGTCCGGTTCTGTTCCGTCCTGTCCGGTTCCGTCCGGTTCCGTTTCGTTCCGTTCAGTGGTTTCGGCTTCCGAAACCGGGGTTTCGGCGGGGCTTTTCCGGGGACGCCCGCCCTTTTTCCCGACGGCGGCGTCGTTCTGGTTCCGGATGAACTGGGCCCGCAGCACCTGATAGACCACCCCGGCGCCGCCGGTGAGATCGGTTTCCGTGCCGCTGCGCATAAAGCGCATGGCGGCCAGCACTGCCTGGCCCACCTCCTGGTCCGTCAGCAGCTCCAGCATTTCCAGCTGGTCATCGAACAGGGGAATGTGTTTTTTCTTGGCCATAATGAACCACCTCCTGCATTCCCCCGGAAAAACCGCCGTCCGTTGCCCGTCTGCGGACAACCGCCCATGAAAAAATGCCGTATTACGCGCCCCACCCCGCTGCGTCTGCCGGGAACCACGGGGCGGGGGAGTGCATAGGATGATGGCGGAGAGGGAGTTTTCCGCTCTCCGCTTCGTATCATACCGGAACCTGTTAAAAAGTTTTTAACAGCGCCGAAGTATGATACCAAAACCTGTTAAAAAGCTTGAAAAGCTTTTTATAGCACCGAAGGTGCGTCAGGTTTTGTATGAGACGTCACAGCGTGTTTTCACACGCTGTGCGTGCGCCCAGCGCACGGGATTCTTGATTAAATTTTTTAATCAAGAATCAGTATGAGACGTCACAGTGTGCGCCCAGCGCACGGGACTCCTGATTCCATTTTTGAATCAGGAATCAGTATCAGAGGAGGAACACACGGAAATGATGATACATCTCCTGCACGCCGCCTTTGTGTACCAGGCACCGGACGGGGAGGTGGAGGCCCTGCGGGACGTGTCCCTGGACGTGGAGGAGGGGGAGTTTTGCAGCATCGTGGGCCCCTCCGGCTGCGGCAAATCCACGCTGCTGTCCGTCCTGGCGGGGCTGGAGACCCTGACCGGCGGGGAGGTCACCGTGGACGGCGAGGCCCTGCGGGGCCCCTCGCCCAAGGTGGGCTTTATGCCCCAGCAGGACCAGCTGTTCCCCTGGCGGAGCATCTGGGACAATGTGACCCTGGCTCTGGCCGTCCGGGGGGAGAATACGCCGGAAAACCAGGCCCGGGTCCGGAGCCTGCTGGAGCGCTATGGCCTGTGGGCCTTCCGGGATAAGCGGCCGGGGCAGCTGTCCGGCGGTATGCGCCAGCGCTGCGCCCTGATCCGCACCCTGGCGGCGGATCCCCGGATCCTGCTGCTGGATGAGCCGTTCTCCGCCCTGGACTATCAGACCCGGCTGTCGGTTTCGGCGGATATTTACCGCATCATCCAGCAGGAGGGGAAAACCGCCCTGCTGGTGACCCACGACATCAGCGAGGCCATCAGTATGTCGGACCGGGTGGCGGTGCTGACCCGGCGGCCCGCCGGGATAAAGACCGTTCACGACATGGGACCGCTGCGGGGCCTGCCGCCTATGGAGCGGCGGGACACCCCGGAATTTCACACGTTTTTTAATGCCATCTGGAAGGAGCTGGAGCTGCATGACGGATAAACCATCCCCCCGGCGGCAGGAGTGGCTGCGGCAGCGGCAGAGAAGCCGCCGCCGGGTGCGGCTGTGGCAGGCGGGACTGCTGGCGGCCCTGCTGGGCCTGTGGCAGCTGACCACGGCGGTGGGGCTCAGCGACGGCTTTCTCATCAGCAGCCCCAGCCGCATGTGGGGGACGCTGGTGGGCCTGTGCCGGGGCGGAGAGCTGCTGCGGCACGTGGGGGTGTCGTGCCTGGAGACCGTGGTGGGCTTCCTGGCCGGGACCCTGCTGGGCACCGCCATCGCCATCTGTATGTGGTGGCGGGAGGGGGTGGCCCGGGTGCTCAGCCCCTATCTGGTGGTGCTGAACGCCCTGCCGAAAACGGCCCTGGGGCCGATCTTTATCGTCTGGATGGGGGCGGGGATGGGGTCCATCATCGTGATGACCCTGGCCATCTCCCTGATCGTCACCATCCTCAGTATGTATCAGGGCTTCCTGGGGACCGACGGCGAAAAGCTGCGGCTGATGCGGTCCCTGGGGGCCACAAGAGGTCAGATTCTGTGGATGCTGGTGTTTCCCGCCAGCTTCCCCACCCTGTTCAACACCCTGAAGGTCAACGTGGGCCTGTCGTGGGTGGGGGTGATCATGGGGGAATTTCTCGTGTCCCGGGCGGGCCTAGGCTATCTCATCGTCTACGGGTCCCAGGTGTTCAACATGGACCTGGTGATGGCCAGCGTGGTGATCCTGGCGGCCGCGGCGGTGGTGATGTACCGGCTGGTGCTGGGGGCCGAGAAGCTGCTGCAGCATTATTGGGGGGTCAAAGCATGAAAAAAATCTGTATCGTACTGTGTCTTTGTCTGGCGGCGCTGCTGGTCCTGCCGGGCTGCGCCGGGGAAAAACAGCTGACCCGGGTGCGCCTGAGCGAGGTCACCCACTCGGTGTTCTACGCGCCGCAGTATGTGGCCATGAGCCAGGGCTTCTTCCGCCAGGAGGGGCTGGAGGTGGAGCTGACCAACGGCGGCGGCGCCGACAAGGTCATGACCGCCGTGGTGTCCGGCCAGGCGGACATGGGGCTGGCGGGGCCGGAGGCCGCCATCTATGTGATGAACCAGGGCAAGGAGGACCATCCCGTGATCTTTGCCCAGCTGACCAAGCGGGACGGCTCCTTCCTGGTGGGCCGGGAGCCGGGGCCCTTCTCCTGGGAGGACGTCCGGGGCCGGACCATCATCGGGGGCCGGGCCGGCGGCGTGCCGGAGATGACCCTGGAATATGTGCTGCGGCAGCGGGGCATCGAGCCCCAGCGGGACGCGGTGGTGGACACCTCGGTGCAGTTCAACATGATGGCCGGGGCCTTCACCGGCGGCAACGGGGACTATGTGACCCTGTTTGAGCCCACCGCCACCGAGGTGGAGCAGGCGGGGAAGGGGTATATCCTGTGCTCCATCGGCCAGGAAAGCGGCGAGATCCCGTATACCACGTATTTTGCCAACCGCAGCTATGTGGAGGCGAATCCGGAGACGGTCCAGGGCTTCGTCAACGCCATGGCCCTGGCCCAGCAGTGGGTGGCGGAGCACACGGACCGCCAGGTGGCGGAGGCCATCTGTGACCAGTTCCCGGACACGGACCTGGACGTTCTGGAGCGGGTATGCGCCCGGCACCGGGAAATCGACGCCTGGAACCGCACCCCGGTGATGGAGCAGCAGGCCCTGGAGCGGCTGGAGACGGTCATGACCCAGGCCGGGGAGCTGACCCCGGACCAGTGGGTGGACTTCGACGAGCTGGTGGATAACCGCTTCGCACAGAAGGCCGCCGGACAATAAAGCCAATTTAATTCGCAGGGGGAGACAGCCAAACCGGCTGTCTCCCCTGCTTTTTTTACATTTTTACAAAATTGTAACCGGATTGTAATTTTTTGTCATTTTCCTATTGACTTAAACCCAGGTTCATGTGTTAAGATACCCGCATAAATATCCAACAGGAAAGAGGGTATCCCCGTGACCCGGAAGGCCGGACTGAACTCCAACACATTGAAGCTGCTGGCTGTGGTGGCCATGATCTGCCAGCATGTGACGATTTTCTTCATCCCCACCACCAATCCCTGGTACGATCCCCTGTTCTGCTTCGGCATGATCACCGCGCCCATTATGTGCTTTTTCATCGCCGAGGGGTATTATCACACCCACAGCCGCAGAAAGTACCTGGAGCTGCTGCTGCTGTACAACGGCCAGCGGGGCCGCAAGAGCAAGTGGTACCAGTGGGGGTACTACCTGATCTATCCCATCCACCTTATGGTGCTGTACGTCATCGAACTGCTGGTAAGATAAAAGAAAAAACCGGCTGTGCCCTCTCGGGCACAGCCATCGTTTTTCGTTTATTTATGCAGCAGGGGGGACAGAGGCTTGTAGATCAGGAAGCACAGGCCCACGTCCAGCAGACCCTTGCAGAAGGTGAAGGGCACGTTGAACACCAGCAGGCAGTTGAGCAGAGCGTTGGAGGAGGGGACCTCCGCAATGGTACCCAGAATGGCCTGGTACGCACCGATGATGGCCTCCAGGGGCATCCCGTACACCTTGACATATGCCGGATACACGAAGAAGTAGTTGGAGGGGACGCTGACCACAGCCATCAGAACCGCACCCAGCATCGCCCCGATCAGGGCGCCCTTACGGCTCTTGTGCTTGCGGTACACCAGACCGGCGCACAGCACGAACACGGCCCCCAGAATGAAGTTGCTGAGCTCGCCCACTCCGGCGCTGGAGCCGAAGGGCAGGTGCAGCAGGTTCTTCACCAGCTGGATCACCACGCCGTATACCGGGCCCAGGGAAAACGTCCCCAGCAGGGCGGGCAGGTCGGAGATGTCCAGCTTCACAAAGCTGGGGATCAGGGGAATGGAAAACTCCACGAATTGCAGCACCGCGGCCACGGCGCTGAGCATGGCGGCTACCGCCAGGTGATGGGTTCGTTTGCTTGCTTGCGTCATAAGAAAAAACGCTCCTTTTGATAAAAGTAAAACACCCGGAAAGACTTGCCTTCCAAGGTGCACGCATCAAAAAAGAGCATTGTGACAATGCCGTACACGCCTTCTCTCATCCAGACTATACTGTCGGTACCGGAATTGCGCCGGTTCCTGCGGCCGCAGCCGCTCGCAGACTATCACTGCCGGTGGGGAATTTCGCCCCGCCCCGAAGACAGCTATTCGGTTGTTTCCTGTGGATAGTATATACCCGCCGCCGCCAAAATGCAACAGGAAATTGCAAAACTCATACAAACAGAAATTATTATTCGAGTTTCGATAAATAATACTTGACACGCGAGATAAACTATGGTATCCTGACCCCAGCAAGCGAAAGGAGAGACGCATATGAAAACCAAAACCATGTCGGCCCTGCTGCGGGCCGTCCTGCTGGCGGCGGGGGCGCTGCTGGCGGTGTTCTTCTTCCTGTTTCTTCCGTTTTACGGGACGGACACGGTTCGGGCCGCGCCGGAGTTTGCCTGGGCCTATTGGCCGTGTCTTGTCTGGGCGTGGGCGTTTGCCGTGCCGATCTTCTGGGCCCTGGTCCCGGCGTGGCGGGTCTGCGGCAGCATCGCTGTAAAGGGTATGGCCTTCACTGGGAAAAATGCCCGTGACCTGCGTACCGTCAGCCGCCTGGCCTTTGCCGACGCGGTGATATTCCCGGCGGGAATGCTCATTGTGGCCTATCTGGGCGCGGGCAGTGCACCTCTGACCCTCCTGATCACGCCGCTGGTGACCTTCTGCTGCCTGGCGGCGGGGATCGTGCTGTATGTCCTGTCCCGGCTGGTGGCGGATGCCGCCGCCCTGCGGGAGGACAACGACCTGACCATTTAAGGAGGTGGGGACATGATCGTATTCAACATCGACGTGATGCTGGCCCGGCGGAAAATGAGCCTCACCGAGCTGTCCCACCGGGTGGGGATCACCATGGCCAACCTGTCCATCCTGAAAACCGGCAAGGCCCGGGCCGTCCGGGTGGACACCCTGAACAAGCTCTGCCGGGCCCTGGACTGCCAGCCCGGGGACCTGCTGGAGTACCGGCCCGGCCCGGAGGATGATAACGCTTTGGAATAATCCGGGCAAATATTACGATTTGTTGTCAGATAGGAGAGCAATATGGACCTTTGCAATCGCAATGACATTCAGGCGCTTTTGCAGCGCCACGGCTTTCACTTTTCCAAGGCCATGGGCCAGAACTTTCTCATTGAGGGGTGGGTGCCCCGGGACATTGCCGCCGCCAGCGGCGCGGACGAGCACACCGGGGTGCTGGAGATCGGCCCGGGCATCGGCCCCCTGACCCGGGAGCTGGCCCGGCGGGCCGGGAAGGTGGTGTCCGTGGAGCTGGACCGGCGGCTGTGGCCGGTGCTGGAGGAGACCATGGCCGGGTGCGAAAATTTCACCCTGGTGCAGGGGGACGTGATGCAGCAGGACCTGGCGGCCCTGGTGGGGGAGCACTTCGGGGGCCTGCGGCCTATCCTGTGCGCCAACCTGCCCTATAACATCACCACGCCCCTGCTGACCCGGGTAGTGGAAAGCCGGTGCTTCGACTCCGTGACGGTGCTGATCCAGAAGGAGGTGGCCCAGCGGATCTGCGCCGCCCCGGGGACGGCGGACTATGGGGCCTTCTCCCTGCTGATGCAGTATTACACCGCGCCGGAGCTGGTGTTCGAGGTGTCCAACACTTGCTTCCTGCCGGCCCCAAAAGTGACCTCCGCCGTGATCCACTGCCCGGCGCGGCGGGAGCCGCCGGTGCAGGTGTGCAGCGAGGCCATGCTGTGGCGGACGGTGCGGGCGGGGTTCGCCCTGCGGCGCAAGACCCTGGTGAACAGTCTGCAAACCGGGTTCCCCCTGCCCAAGGACCAGCTGGCGGCCATCGTCACCGGCTGCGGCCTGCCGGAAAACGTCCGGGGAGAGCGGCTGAGCCTGGCGGATTATGCGGCCCTGGCCAACGCCCTGGCGGCGGTGATGTGACAAGCGCATAAAAACGGCGGCGGGGCACACAGGCCCCGCCGCCGTTTATCGGCAATTCCCCGTTGTCCTACCGTAGGGCGGACGACTCTGCCCGCCTTTTTTTGCGGCCCGCTGCCCTCAGCGGGCCGGACGCACTTGGCTCTCCCTCTGGGAGAGCTGTCACCGAAGGTGACAGAGAGGGCTTGTAGGCCGGCACGACGGTGAGCGCCGAATGGCAAAAAGAAAAAGCACCATCTTCTTAGATGGTGCTTTGAGACTGTCGAAAAACCCGGAAATCTTCCGCCATCGGAAAGGAAGATAGTTACGAAAGAAACCCA
>OGLX01000749.1_pt1 | contig 19923 bp, 15 predicted proteins | sample 1572821 | NCBI WGS metagenome assembly OGLX01 (sample SAMEA2581908, study PRJEB24529) | metagenome | biome: Human gut stool | place: China | collected 2011 | reverse complement strand
CTCCCAACTCGTGTTCCTTCAGTTCACTGCTTCTCGTCATTGAATAAAGTTCCTGATATTCACGGTTCTTTACCATCTTATTGACATGGAGACGCAACTTATCCAGTTTGTCTATATAATGAGAACATGCTCCCAGGAACTGGCCTATATATTCTTCCTTCACACCATTTGACTCATTCAGTTTATCATTCGAAGTCTTCAACATTTCGTTGGTAGCAGAAAGTTTCTTATTCAGTTCCTCCAATTGTTCATTCGTTTTCTTCAGTTCATTTCTCGCTATGGTAACATATTTCTTCTGTTTATTGACATAGAAAGCCAAAACACCTAATGAAAGAACCAGAAGACTGACACAGATGATGGCAAAGACAAGACGCTGGTTTGCCTTCTTGAGCTGTGCCTGATAATTATGATCGATGGTACCAAGAACTGGCGAAATCTGCCAACTGCGAATACGCGTACTAAAACTCTTATTGGCATTCCAAGAGAAGTTGATATATTTATAGGAACGTTCAACATCTCCCTCCTGACTCAGAATATCGGCGAGCATCCAGAGCGAAGCCTGATCATTGATAGCACACTTCACATCACAAATGGCAGATTTTAGCAACCAATATTTCTTCATTTCTTCGTTTTTCAGAGAACGGTAAATCAGATAGCGATAGTAGGCTACGATACCGTATTCATGACTCCCCTCCTTACATAAATTCAACCGTTCATCATTCACCTTCAATGCTTCATCCCATTTATTCTGACTGGTAAGCATCACCTCTTTACGCATGAGATAATCTTCGCTATGATGTGGAAGGATAGCAAACAAAGTATCCCGATATGCATTCTGACGACTAAAGAAATTCTGACTTAAATCTGTATCTACATGAATATTAGAAAAGCCCAACTCACCATAGACATGGTAATAGGCGATGAAATAATCTTTCCGGTTCGATTCATCCAATGTCTTTTTATCTATATGATTGAGCACCTCCAAAGCCTCAGTAAAAGCTCCTGCAGTAGAATACAGCAAAGCCAACTGACTTTTCAACCCAGCAACTTCAGCCGAAAGCCCTTTCTTCTGAGCCAATACAATGGCTTTCTGAATATAAGCCACAGCAGAATCGCTCTGGTAGGACTTATATTCTGAATAGATCTTGCGATAAGTATTGATAAGCAACTTCGGATTGTTCTCCTGATGAATCAATTCCTTCAACTGAGCGATGCTACTTTCTTTCAGTTTGGTATAGTGATGGGATTGCTCTATAGCCCGATCAAGTTGGGTATACAGTTCACTGATGCTTTCCTTCTGAGCAAAGCATGATGTAAGTGTAGCGAAACACCAGATATACAATATAGATAATAATCTTTCTATCATTAGTTTATAATATTTTGTTGTATAGGTATCATTAGATCCAGCCCTTACTGCTGTATAGGACATTCAAGAGACAAAGGTATAGCTTTTTGGGTACATTTCCAAATTTTCTAGCATTTTTTTGATATTCTTTTTTACTTTTGTTGTTCTTACATCCTTGCACCTCTCAAAAAAAAAGGCTGCCCCAAAAGGTTTGGAGCAGCCTTAAACAAAGCTTTATACCTAAATTATCAAACTAAAATCTAAAATGCTTATGAATGATTATAAACCTACATATTATTTCTTTTCTACTTTGAGAACAGCCTTGTCTACACCGGCAGTCAAGTCTACAGTAAGAACGTATGTCTCGCCATCCTTCAGTTCTACTCCATCTTTCAGGTAAACATTGCCGTTGTCGTGACCGTTACCGTCACCGATGCCGAATACCTCGCTCTCAGTTGAGATGAGATGGCTGTGATCCTTACCCTTGAACTCAATACCCCAGTCTGCCTGACCGAAGAACTTGAAGTTTACGTCAGTAGCTCTGAGCTGCTTGCCAACGGTGAGTGTAACCTGATATACCTTATCCTTGATTGGAGTGAGGCAGACATCAGAATCTACACCTGTCCACCAGCTATGATTTACAGCGTCCCAAGTTGGCTTGTTGACACCTTCATTACCGATAATCCAGAGTGCACCAGTACCATCGCCATTCAGTGACATAGGCTTACTTCCATTCATAGTCCAGATGCGGAATGACTTATGGGTAAAGTCTGCCAAAATAGTATATCTGCCGGTAATAGCCTTGAAAGTATAGCTTCCATCCTCTTCTTTCTGGAACCAGTCGCTGTCATAATACCAGTCATCTGGCAGATTATTGCCGTTAACAGTAAGGTTACAGGTAGCACCTTGCTTGATATCACCCACCCAAGTCTTACCTGCATCAGAATCGGCAAAATCGAGGATGGTAACCGGCAATACATCGGTAGGACCAGCCGTATAGTTCTTGGCATCGAAAGTGACAACTACATCGCTCATATTCTCAGAAGTGAAGTTGAAGTTGCCTGTTTCTCCCAAACTGATATCCTTACCTGTGCTGGAACCGAAGACAAACTTTCCATCCTTCGTTGCAAAATATCCCTTGAAGGTCTTCTTGCTGCTAGGAAGAACAGCCTGATAAACAAAGTCGCTCTTCTCGGTCATGTCATATTTAACACCATCAGCACTCACAAACTGCAGATTGTTGAAGTGAGGGCGCTTGATATCAAACGACAAGGTCTCTGTATTCGATTTGGTTGATACATTCTGCAGAGTAAGTTGAATATCCACCTTTCCATCAGGAACATTCTGTGCATAAGGCACTTTCAGTTTGACTGTATATTCACCAGCCTCCTTGGTACGGATGGTAGTTTCATCTACACTCTGCCCACTAAACAGGAGATTTGCCTTCAAGGTAGAGAGAGCCACGCCTCCATCATCCTTGCAGTTTACTTTCACCTCCACTTCATCGCCCATCCATACAGCTGCAGCAGGAGCCGTATAGCTCATCACTGGATTACCGGCAGGAGTAGGCGCACTGTAATCATCATCGCCGCAAGATGCCATCAGTGGCAGGGCGAGCAACGCCATGATATAATATCTGATATGTTTCATAATGATCGTATCTTTAATGAATCATTTACTATAGTTTATGGATTACTTATTCCACTTGCAAGAGATGACACCATTTGCAGGAACCTTGCAGGTAAAATTATGAGTTCCATCACTGAGGTTGATTGACTTAGCCTCATCTCCCTCGTTGATAATGACAGCAGCATAACTACCATCAGGATTAACAAACTCAGCATGTGTAATCTTGCTGTCATTAACGGTGCGGGATGTATTACCAACACGAACCGCACCAGGAGCAACGACACTAGACATGTGGTTGATGATGTAATAATGAGAATTGTAGCTCAACAGGTTGTAACCATTCTGATTGATATCAATAGCACCATAGCAGGTCTGGCATCCACCATCCAGGTTAGGTCCCATCTTATTGTCAAGCATCAGATTCCATACAAGCACAGCCTTGCAATTCTGGTTTACCGTAGCGAGCGCCACATTCTTCATATCCGCCATCAGTCGTTTACTCAAGTCACGTCCGTCATTCCAGGTTCCGATACTGGTTTCCGAGAATATCAGTTCCTTGTCTGGACGCTGGTTGTGGATATCAGTCAACTCGCTGTTGTTGCCGCCATAATCATGATAAGCAGCACCTACAACCAGCTCTGAACCCTCAAAGTTATCACCGATAGCATTGTAGAGTTTCACAGGATAATCTTCCTGATCGGCAATATTGTCATAGTTGTAGTTGTGATCGAAGACATAAATCTTGGTCTGCAGATTATTCTTCTTAAACTGCGCTGCCAATTCCTTTACGAAAGGAGCCTCTTCCTGCCAAGGCATATAGAGAGATGCACAGTTTGCTTTGTTCAATGGCTCATTCTGAGGACTAACAGCATAGATATTGATACCTTTCTCCTTCATCACATTGATAAACTTCACGAAGTACTTGGCATAAACCTCGCGATAATCAGGATTGAGATGACCATCAGTCCATGAATCCTTAGGATTCTTGGTGTTTATATCTGTCACCTTCATCCATTTCGGACAAGTCCAGGGAGCTGCGATAATCTTCAGATTAGGATTGATGGCAAGAATCTCCTTCAATACCGGAATCACATAATCGTTCTCATCACTATAGAGCGCGAAGTTGCTGATAGGGTCAGATTCGCTGCCCTTCTTGTCGCAATAGGTATACTCAGTACTTGAAAAGTCGTTACATCCCAAAGAGATACGGGCATAACTTACGCCATAACCCTCTGTGGTAGAGTAAATGCGCTTCAAGAGAGCCTGACGCGCCTCTGGAGTCATCTGCATCAGATTATAGCAGGATGAATAAGTGATGGCATAACCGAATCCATCAATCGTCTGATACTTCTTGTTCAAATCGAGTTCGATGGTGGTTGGTGCCATAGATACTCCATTATACAACTTCACCTCACCCTGTGCCAATGAATAGACTCCATCGGCTGTGGTAATGAAAGTTTTGGCTGTACCTTGTGCCGGTACCGGATTTGGTGCCTCACTAGGAGTATCAAAGTCTACAGGATCTGAAAAGGAGTTACTGCTGCTGCAAGCTGTCACCGAGAAAGCTGTTGCGCAGACCAGCATCATCAGTTTATTGCTATAGTATTTCATATTTGCTTCTTCTTTTATTTGTTAATAACGGTTTGAGTTGAAAGCTATCCAGGTTAGCTTAGTAACCTGGATTCTGCTCTAGATTGGTATTCTGGTCAAGAGCGGTCTGTGGGATTGGCAACAGGTATGAGTTGCTGTCAAACTGTCTTACCTGTCTGATGCGTCCGCTGTCACGGTTGTCTATTCCGTTGAGATATTGCTCCACCTTGTTGTTGCGGCAGAGGTCGAACCAGCGTTCTCCCTCAAAGGCAAGTTCCAGACGGCGCTCATGGAGAACAGCCTCTATCATAGATTCCTTGCTGCCAGTCTTGTCGGATGTCAGTTCCTTCAGTTTGGCACGCTTGCGAATCTGGTTCACGAGTTTCGCACTCTCGGCAAGATTGCCCTTATAGGCTTCTGCCTCAGCCTTCATCAGGATAATATCAGCTAGACGAACCCAGTAAATATTATTGTATGAAGAGCGTAACTTATACATGAACGGATAGTTGGAAGCTGGATAATAGTTGCTCCAGGTACAGGCATAATATACGATAGCCTGATTCTTACGGACCTCATCACCCTCCTTGTCAAAGGCATTGATGATGTCTCGTGAAGGAGTAATCCACTTTGCCCAGGTAAAGTAGTAGTCCCAGTTGTCTAACTGACGGCCGTACATCCAGGTTTCCCAGTTTCCGCTACCGGTTGTCCAATGCACCTCCAGAATACCTTCTTTGGTATTGCGTTTCATGCAGTCTTTCGCAGTCTCATCATAGCCCCAAAGAGTTTCATAACTGTCTTCCAGCTCTACACCGGTTGTATTCATCACCTTGTCGGCATAAGCGATTACCTTGTCATAATCCTGCACTTCCTTTTCGGCATAAACCTTGGCAAGCATAGCCTGAGCTACGGTCTTGGTCATCTTGGTGCGGTCTGAATTGTCATTATCCGGTGCATACTGCTCAGCATCCGTCAAGTCGGCAATAATCTGCTCATAACATTCCTTCGGAGTCTTGCGAGGAGGATAATAGGTAGGATATACCTCATTGATATTCTCGGATGTGATGGTCTTTGCGATGGTCGTAATGACTGGGAAAGAACCCCACAGACGAGCCATTCGGAACATCATCAGGGCACGGAAGATTTCGCCCTGTGCCTTATAGGAATGATATTCAGCTTCTGATATCTTACCGTTCTCCTTCAATTGCTCAACACCATTGATCAGCACATTTGCCTTGGCGATATCCTCCAGATAGCGGTTCCAGTCACGGCTCAATACCGAGTTGCTGGCATCGATAGAGTTGGTCTCATAAGGTACCACCTCTGCACCGGTAGTTCCGGCATAAGCATTATCACTATGTGAATCACCTATCAGAAGATAGTCGAGATGGGTATGCTCCTGACGGTTGCGGAACAACTCATAGAGCGATTTGAGCTGTGCATCTGCTGCAGCCTTGTCCTTCAATACGGCAGTTGAGGTCTCTGTCTGACCGCCCTGTGTTATTTCTGATGGCTCTGATAATGGCTCGTAGTCGAGAGAGCAACTTGCCAAAGAGAACATTGCGATGCCACCGAGCGCCAATGTCTTGATTGTATGATATGTTTTCATTGTTGTCGATGTTTAGAATTCTACTTTTACACCTAATACTACACTCTTATTGAGTGGATAGGTACCCCAGTCGATGCCCTGCACACTACCACTGTTGCCATACTGGTTAACCTCCGGATCCATACCGGAATAGTCGGTCAGGGTTAGCAGGTTGGTTGCTGATACGTATGGCTGCAGACGGGTCAGCCCGAAGCGGGAAATCAGTTTGCGAGGCACATCGTAAGAGAGAGAAATATCCTTTACACGGAGATAACTGCCATCTTCTACGAAGTAGGTTGAGTTGCGGATATCCCACTTAGCCTTTGGCACATCGGTAATCTGCCCAGGAACTCTCCAGCGAGCAAGCACCTTAGTACTCTGGTTCTTACCATCATACATTCCTTCGGTTTCCATACGTGAAACGTTGTAGATATCGTTGCCATAACTTCCCTGGATAAGAATACTGAGATTCAAACCCTTATAAGAGAAGGTATTGGTCAAACCGAAGGTGAAGTCTGGGTTCGGATCACCGATATAAGTACGGTCACTGGCTGATACCAGACCATCACCGGTCACGTCCTTATACTTCATATCACCGGTCTCGGGATCCACACCTTCTGCAACATATCCCCAGAAACAGCCTAATGGCATACCTGGCGTATTGCGAACCACCTGTTCGTTGACGAAATCGGTAGTCGTGGCTTCATAATATACCTGAGTCAGAGACAGGCTCTCCAACTTATTCTTGTTGAATGAGATGTTGAAATCTGTATTCCACTTCAAGGCGCCTGTCAGATTCTGTGAAGAGATGGCAAACTCCCAGCCTTTGTTGATCATCGAACCACCATTATAGGTCAGGTTTCTTGCTGCAGCACTACCTGCCGGCAAGGTGATGTTCATCAACATATCCTTGGTCTTCTTATAATAGTAATCGGCATAAAAGGTGAGGCGGTTGCCCAGTACGGTCAAGTCGAGACCGATGTTGGTCTGGGTTGTTGTTTCCCAAGTCAACTCAGGGTTACTCAGATTGCCCTGTGAGAAAGTAGGAGTAGAATTGGCATCATTTCCCTCGCCAAACCACTGCACACGATTGATATTGTATCTTGCCAGATAGCTGTAATCGCCCAATCCGCTCTGGTTACCGGTCTGGCCCCAGCCTCCACGAATCTTCAAGTCGTCAATCCACTTGATATCTTTCATGAATTTCTCATTGCTTACGCGCCAGGCACCAGAGAATGATGGGAAGTAGCCCCAACGGTGATGTGGTGCCAACTTGGAAGAACCATCAGCACGCATATTAGCGGTTACCATATAGGTATCATTCCAGTTGTACTGCAAACGGGCGAATGTTGAGAGAATTGCCCAATCAGAAGCTGATGAACCGGTTCCTGTCCAGGAAATCTTGTTGGCTGCATTCAAGGTTGGGAACAGATCGTTAGCATAGTTGCTACCATTGATATAGTTCTGGCTCCACTTGCTCTGTGTCCAGGAACTACCAGCCATTGCATCCAGACGGTGCTTTCCGAATGCCTTCTTATAGTTTAATACATTGTCCCATACAATAACGCTGCTGATGTTTCTACCATCATAGCCTGTACCGAATTCCTGACGGCCGATGGTGGTAGATATCGGGTCAAGGAAGTTGGTGGTTGTTCCTTGTGTACGGTCGAACGAGAGAGATGTGTTATAAGTCAGTTCTGGCATAAAGGTGACAGTTGCCTTTCCTGTTGCCAACAATCGGTTGTAAGCCGACTTATTATTCTGAGTACGGGCGATATTCTCTGCTGGCGAGGTAATGTTCACGCCATAGAAGTTGTTGTAGAACTGGCTAGGATTTTCCGGATTCCATACCGGTGCATAGGTTGGCGTATTGACGATAGCGGTTACTACGCCGCCTCGGTTAGAACCGGCACCCGAAATGATACCTGTACCCTTGTTGGTATAATCAGAATAAGTTACACTGGCATTGAGTCGCAACCACTTACGTATATCGTTCTCTACAGATGCTCGGAAGTTGTAACGCTGATAGCTTGACTTCTTGATAACACCATTTTCGCCTGTATAGCCACCCGAGATAAAGTATCTCAGTTTATCGGTACCATTGGTGATAGAGAGCTGATAATCCTGTACATTACCCGTACGGAACACCTCGTCTTTCCAGTCGGTCTGGTCTTTCAAGCCTTCAGGCAGTTTCACCAGACCAATCTCATCCATCAGTTCCTTATACTGAGCCGCATTAAGAGATTCCTGGTTATCGCGTACGGTATTAAATGCATAATGAGCATTCAGAGAAACCTTGGCTACGCCAGCCTTACCCTGCTTTGTACCGATAATGATGACACCATTGGCTGCACGGGATCCATAGATTGCAGCAGAAGAGGCATCCTTCAACACCTGGATATTATCTATATCATCAGCTGCCAGGAAGTCGATATTGGTCATTGGCACACCATCTACTACATAGAGCGGATCATTGCTACCATTCAAAGAGGTGGTACCACGCACACGTATGGTTGGTGAAGCACCTGGCTGACCGTTGGCTTGCGAAATCTGCAAACCGGCTGCCTTTCCCTGCATACCTGCTGCGGCAGATACGATAGGACGGGTATCAAGGTCTTTGGCTGACACACTTGATACGGCAGTAGTTACATCCTTACGCTTGACAGAGCCATAACCGATAGCCACCACTTCGTTGAGCATATTAGACTCCTCTTCGAGCATAATCTGTACGCCGTTAGAAGCTTTCACTTCCTTATTCTTATAACCTATATAAGAAATTTTGAGTCTGGCACCTGGCTGTACTTCGATGGTGAAGTGACCATCCAGGTCAGTAGCAACACCATTTTTGGTACCATTCTCCAGAACCGAAGCTCCGATAACGGGTTCATTGGTATTGTCGATTACAGTACCCGTAATCTTCACCTTCTGTCCCCAAGCTGTCGCTGAGACCATTAGGACGAGTGCTGAGGCTGCTAATCCTCGCAACATCGCATTACTTTTTGATTTTCTCATAATTTATATTTTAGTTATTCTCATTTATGTTTAAAATTGTTGTCTGATAGTCGGGAGCCCATCCATGATTGGTTTCCGGTTGCAAAAGTATATAAAATGTCTGATATTTGTTGGTTGATTAAATAATTAAGTGGTGAAAATGACCACCTGTTTTTATAACTGCATCTGATTATCAGGACTTTACATTTTTCATAGTTCTAAAAATAAGTGGTAGATTTATAATGGTAAAAGGTGCAATTATAGAAGAAAAAAACTGTTTTCTGATGATTCAGCCAGAAGATTTATGCAGACAATTCAACAAATGAGTTGTAATATAAGCAATCCCGATTTATCTCTTCACTCTTCACCTTCTCGCCCGTAACCCCTCTGTTTATCGGGGTTTCGGGAGGTGAAGAGTTTTCTTTATCTCTTCACCCACTCTTCACCCCCTCTTCACCCATATAGAATTTGTAATACACTATACGCAATATGGGAAGAAAAGAAAACAGGCGATTCGGCGAAATTTCCTATTGAAGTCTGAGAACTTTATGATATATAGACGGTATCATCAATGTCTTCCATACCTAGGAGATCGAAATACATAAGACGTGTATTTAGTGGCAATCTGCCAACACCTATTTCCATGTATTTAGCTTCGAAACGTTCATCTTCAACAAGATATTTAAAACCGTTCTTTTGATAATAGTGAATGGTAGAATCACTATTATAGGCATCAACAATAATGAAACGGCATCCGGTTTTGTTATTATATCTGAACCAGTTTTTTATCAAGTCCATAACAGCAGTTCCGATTCCTTTGCCTGCAAACTTTTTGTTGGTAGCAAGTCTGCCTATCAGAACAGCTGGGAACCTGCGAAGTCTTTTCCCTTGAAGATCTGTAAAGTCAAGAAATGATTTTTTTGATTCATCATTTAGTTTATTGGTGATCCTAATGCTATCATTGGATAGGGTAAATGCAGCCACAACAATATTAGGATTGTCACGAAGACACAATAAATATGTTTTTCCAAGTAAACGCTTGGAATAAATAACGGAATCATTGGCAAAGAATTCGTCTAAGTCTTGATTGTCACAACAAAAAGGCTCACATGAAGCAAGCTTTTGAGGTGTTACGACAGTAAGAACGCACATCTCTAATAATTCTTCATATGTCATAGCAAGTTCATTTCGCGCAAGAATTTTCTTGTGAGTTCAACTTTTTTCTTGTCAACTTTAATACTTCCAGGATGGGCTTCTGTCCATTCTGCATTTTCTAAAAATTTTTCAGCTTCTTCACCTTGAAGAGTTGGAATGATTCTTATTGCTGTTGCCATAACTTTTCTTTTTTTGGATATTTTTGCAAAGATAAGATTTATATCTTTAACTTCCAAGTTTTTAGGCAACTTTTTTGTTTTTTTTTATTTTTAAATTGTTATAGTCATCGTGATAAGGAATCGGTCACGCAGATTTTTATTCTATACGGTTATGGAAAAGCCCCCGAAGCGTAATAGCTCCGGGGGCCTTTTATTTTGCCCCAGGCATCAGATGTGCTGCCTGGTGGGGGTACGATAGAGAATCAGGGGCTAGTCTGCCCAAATTTCCTTATTAGTTTCATTATCCCAGAAATCCTTCACTTTTTCGTCGCTGTAATCCGCTTCTGACGCCTTCCGGATAACAGAGCCGGCGAGGATGGCTGTGGTTTCCATTTCCATGACGCTAACCACTGGCTTGATATATCTTTTCTTTTTCATATCTGTTTTTATTACTATTTTTTATTACTTGATGATAACCTTCATGGTCTTGCCGCCACGCTTTACGATGTTTATGCCCTTCTGCAAATCCTGGAGGCGACGGCCCTGGAGGTCGTAGTATTCTGCCTTGCTATCTGCTGTAGTCTCCAACTGCTCGATGGCTGTAGTGCTGCCGCCGACGCTGATGCTGAACATTCTGGCACCTGCTGCAGGAGCAGAAGAGTTATCTACCATGTAAGCACGGAAAGGCTTGCTGCCCACAGACTCTGTTTTTGTTTCACCCAACAGCTTGGCTGGGTTCATCAGCTTGTCGCCCTTCATGATGTAGCAGTTGTTATCAGTATCCTTGCTGAACTCCTTCTGGGTATAGAGTCCCTGGAGCTGATAGTTGCCATTAGCAGTTTCTGCAGTCTGAACATCTTTGGCTATCGCCTTGTCGGCTTCAGAGATGCTGAGCTGTTTTGCTCCATCCTTTATCTTGATGATAACAGGAGTACCAGCTGCTATACTTCCCTCAATCTCTTCGAGTACTACGGTTTCTGTAACATCATCAGCTGAAAGAAGCTTGAAGGCACGGAAGTTCTGATTTTCGAGCGATACCTCGAATGGCAAGCAGAGCGTTGCCCAGGTAGTGCCTTCCTTCATCTTGCGGCTATAAGATGCAGCCTTGGCTGCGAATGGCTCGTAAGCCACGAAATCCTTATCGTCGTCAAGTACGAGATTATCCGTAGCAAGAGTTTCTCCCGTTGTTCCTATCTTCTCATCGCCATAATACTGATTGCCATCAGACTGACTACCAGACCCACGAACGTGATAAACACTACGCCGAGAATGAGGCAGATATAGAAACGCCCTCTCCTAATGAAATCACCCAAGCTGAAATGATACATCGGGTAATCATCAAGATAGGTCCTATATTCCCTCACCATGACATTAATCATGATGCCAACATAAATGAGGAGAAACAGAGCTACTATCAGGATAGCCTGTTCTTCTTTGGCAAACGAATCTATTATACTTTTCATGGTGCAAAGATAGTGTTTTTCTTTGAAACAAGGTGTCGCATTCCCCCACATAGGTGTCGCATTCCTACAAAAAAGGTGTCTCATTCGTGGGGAATGCGACACCTAATACATACTTTTTAACAGTTTTTTTCTCTCCAAGCCGTAGGAGAGCAGCCTTCTTTCTCTTTGAACATACGGTAGAGATGGGTACGGGAAGAGAAGCCACACTCGGCAGAAATGATGTCATTACCGAAGTCGGGGCTATCCAACATCATCTTCTTGGCAGCCTCAAAACGCACCTCGGCAAGCCAGAGGCGGAAGGTGGTATTGAGACAGGATGAGAGGTAGCGCGACAACTCGTTCTTGGAGATGTTCATCGAGCGTGACAGGGTGAACATGTTTACTGTGGTGTCTTTTCTTCGCACCACTTGTCAAGCTTCTCCTTGATGGCTGCCTGACGCTCCTGAGAAATTGGCTGTAAGTTTTCTTTACTGTCTGTATACTCTGCATTCTGCCTATCGGAGCTCTCCAAAGATACCCCCTTTCTAATTGAAATTAGCCAATTAAATTTCGCATTCAATTAAAATAATCAGCAAAATTCTTGGCTGTTTTAAATAAAAGTTGTAGTTTTGCATTTGGAATAATATAAATATGTATGATATGACAACATTAGCTATTTATAAATTGTGGAGTTTCTTGCAGTCCCTTCCTTTGACAGCAAGTAATGAGCGTTGGTTGGCCGAACGTCTGTTGGAGTCAGCTAATGCTAAGTCTGTTACAACTGTAAAGAAGCAAGAGAATGCGTGGGCTAACTATCAGCTTTCGCCCGAAATACTTAAGATGACGCTTAAGAATCGTAAGCAAGTTTCAGACGCGATAGATGACTCATTATATGAATCTTTAGAAGAAAAATACAACTTTATGTTTCTGCTATAACATTTGTCAATGCATTTTTTATCTTGCGCAAATCTTATTCTCGGGAAGAGTTGTATCAATCTATGTTAGGTCTTGCGTCTCTTTGTGAAATAACGGATGTGGATAAGGAGATTATAAAGAAGTGTCTATCATTTGAACGTAAAGATTTTGAGGATAGCGTGCAATATGAATCTGCTTTGCTCCATCAAGTAGATGTGATAGTAACAAGAAATGTAAAGGACTTTAGGGATTTTGCAGAAAATGTGCAGACTCCTGCTGATTTTTTAGAATCGATATTAGTTTAAAATAAGAAGGCTCAGGAAGGAAGAAAATGGTAAAAGCCCCCGATGCGTATAGCACCGGGGGCTTCCTGTATTATGCCGTTAGGCGTTATAATGACTGTTAATCACCATAATACCAGTCGTCTTCCATTTCTGGTCTGCCACTGTCACCTTTTCCTTGCTGCATAGTAGATGCTGCAAGGAGGGTGCAAGAGGTGATGTTTACCACCTGTATCTCTGGCTTTGTATATTCTTTCTTTTTCATATCCTTTTGATTTTAAAATTCTTTACTTAACCATGATTTTATAAGTCTTGCTGCCACGCTTCACGATGTTCAGACCCTTCTGCAGACCATTGGTACGACGACCATTCGCATCATAGTATTCTGCATTGGCATCGTTGCTGATGGCGTTGAGGTTGTCAATGGCAGTAGTGCCATCACCCTTTCCGATGCTCAGCATGGCTGCTCTTGCCTGAGATGCTGTGGCTGGCTGGATGTATGCACGCATCGGTTTGATACCCACGCCCTTGCTATTGCCATCTTTTTTCAACTCAGAGACACGCCAGAACTTATCCTTGCCGATGATGTAGTCGGTGTCTGCAAGACCCTGATTGTCTTTGCCGCCAATCTTGGTGAATGAACCTACGAGGTTGACATCTGTGTTTGTTCCAGCCTTAGGCTCAGTAACGATGCCTGCATCTTGTGCAGAAATGCTGAGTGTCGGCTCGTTCTCATTCATCTTGAAGAGCACAGGAGTGCCGGCAGGAATTTCTGCTCCTTCATAACTCTCAAGGGTGATGCATTCATTGTCAATACCTGTGAGACGATAGAACTTACATTCTGTTTCCTGGCTCTGGGCAATGCCGAAAGGCAAGCAGAGCGTTCCCCAGGTAGTGCCAGCATTCATCGTGCGGCTGTAAGATGCATCCTTGGCTACGAATGGCTCGTAAGCCACGAAGTCCTTGTCGTCGTCAAGTACGAGATTATCCGTAGCAAGAGTTTCTCCCGCTGCTCCTATCTTATCATCGCCATTCTTGCCTACCAGCTTGCTGAAATAGCCGGTTTTATAGTTGGCATATTTGGAGTCTCTCTTGCTAAAGCTATAGTCTTTGAGGCTTCTGCATTCATTGAACATATCACCACCATTGACCTGGTCCGTTACAAACTTTTCGCTGGCGTAGATGGTTGTGAGAGTAGAGCAGCCATCGAACATATAAGCCATATTCGTCACATTCGCAGTGTTGAAGCTAGTGAGGTCGAGCGAAGAGAGATTTTGACAGTTAGAGAACATGCCGTACATATTTGTCACATTCCCTGTATTGAAATTAGTGAGGTCGAGCGAAGAGAGATTTTGACAGCGACAGAACATGACACCCATATTCGTCACATTCTCGGTGTTAAGATTCTCGATGCCCTCTATTGTGGCCAGATTAGTGCAATACCAGAACCAGCTACAACAGCTCGTTGGTCTTGCGTTAGCAAACGAAGCATCGAAGACCACTTTCTTGATTTCATCTTTATGCGTAAGCCACCCCGGCTCGGATGCTTCCAGATTAAGCGCATAAGCTCTTTCGGGCTTGGAAAGGCCGCGTCTGAATGTAAGCGTTCCTGTACCTTCGTTAAACTCGGCATACTCAAATACGGGAGTAAAATAACCATTCGTGCCGCAGTTGGCGTAGGTGTGGTCTGTCTTGCTGTTATTATACTCTAATATTGTGCCTTTGAGATTCTTGCACCATGCGAACATACCTTCACCCGATTGTACCTTGCTCGTAACAAACTTTTCGCTGGCGTAGATGGTTTTAAGAGCTGAGCAGCCAGAGAACATACAGACCATATTCCCCACCTCCTTTGTATAGAAATTAGAGAGGTCGAGCGAAGAGAGAGCTGAGCAGCCATAGAACATGTAACTCATATCTGTCACAATCGCTGTATTGAAATTCGAGAGGTCGAGCGAAGAGAGAGCTGAGCAGCTCTCGAACATGTAACTCATATTTGTCACATTCGCAGTATTGAACTTAGTGACGTCGAGCGAAGAGAGAACTGGGCAGCGACAGAACATGTAACTCATATTTGTCACATTCGCAGTATTGAACTTAGTGACGTCGAGAGAGGTGAGTTTTGAACAGCGATAGAACATGTAGTTCATATTCGTCACCTTCGCTGTATTGAAATGGGTAACATCTAGCGAGGTGAGAGCTGAGCAGTCAGAGAACATGTAACTCATATTTGTCACCTGCTCTGTGTTCAAGTACTTCAAGTCTTTAATTGTTTCCAACTTTGTTAACCCCCTAAAGAAACCATACAATGATGTTGGAGCGTACGTTTTGAAACTCTTATCGAAAACGACACTCTTGATAGCTGTGGAATTTATTCCTAAAAGACGGCACATATCGCCCACCGTCGGTTTATTCACTATAACTGCATGGTTTAAATCAAGGCTTTCTATATTGTTCGAAGTGACTTTCTTGAAAGTCAATGTGTTGTTAGACGATTCATAATCTGCGACATAGTCATCAATTGTGACTGATGTTTTCAGATTGTATAAGAATGCGCGATCAGCGTTTGCATCTGAACGATTACCTTTTTTATAAACTAACCTCAAAGAATGTTCGCCTACAGATAATAAAACTTTGTATTCGGTTTGCTTTTTTCCGCTAATACTCAGTTCTTTATTGTTATCTACATAAAAATCAAATAAAGTTTTGTTTTCTTCTGACGAAACGAGAATCTGAGATGTCAGTAATATAGGTTTAGATACATTGAACCTGATGACTGTCTCAGAAGAACTGCCAGGCTTATGATAATTACTTGACATCAGTACATTGCTACCATTAGGAATAGTGAAGCCAAGATCCTGCATACCTTCGGCTTTCGAGTCCAATATCTGCCAAGGATAACCGCCATTGTCAGTAATGGTAACATCGGTTATACCATCCAAATTATTGAACAAAGCATAGCGATTTGCGCCACAGACAGTACAATTGCCTTCACTGTCTAATGTATGACCATTTGCTGGAATCACGAGGTTGGCAGCATCAGTAATCTCGGTAGTTGCGGCTTTATTGCTGAAGAGTTTGTTGCATACGTTGCATTGCCAGTATTCTTTTAAACCAGTTTCTGTACATGTAGCAGCTTTCAGTGCATGATGAGTGAGAGTGTGTGGCTTAAGAAGATTCAAATATTCCTTCACAATTAAATGACAGAGAGAGCATTCTTTTGTGGTATAGCCAGGCTCTGTGCAAGTAGGTTCTACGGTTTTGATTGCTGCGCCAAGAGCAGACGAGCCATCGGCTTTCAGGTGCGTACAGGTATTGAGTTTGAGTTCAAACTCGCCTACCTGCAATATGCTTCCACTATGAATAGCCGAGATTTCCCATTTAAAATATTTATAAGAGGTAGAACCTTCGCAGGGAAAGTTGTACGAAGTATTGTTCTTATCCTGGAGCACCTTGTCTTTGTTTACCTCATCGATAAGCGTCCAAGCGCCATTTTTGCCTTCGTTGTTGCCATAGAGTTTCCATGAAAACGGATTGCGACCTCCACATCCAAAATTTGCATTGTCATTACCCGTAGTGATGGTGTAGCCCACAGGAATTCCTGCCTTGCTGGCTTCGAAGATGACATAGGCGCTGCCTCTAAACTCGCAGCACCACTTAGAGGAATTGCCGTCTTCCTTTTTGCCATCAAAGAGATTAGCGTAAGTCTCACCCTTGTAGCCCACAGGGGTACCTGCTAACTTTTTAAGCGTTACTGTCGTTACGTAATCTGTCTGCGCCACCATACGTCCAGGCAGAAGCAACAACATGAGCAACATCAATGGGAACAGGGCAAATCTACAGAACTTTGCCCCCCCATAGTTCATACGGTCGACGTGCGACCCATTGGATTGATTTGAAAAATGTTTCATAATTTAATATTATATTTGTCATTATATTTTATCAAGAAATTACTGAATACTGATTGCCATCAGACTGACTACCAGACACACGAACGTGATAAACACTACGCCGAGAATGAGGCAGATATAGAAACGCCCTCTCCTAATGAAATCACCCAAGCTGAAATGATACATCGGGTAATCATCAAGATAGGTCCTATATTCCCTCACCATGACATTAATCATGATGCCAACATAAATGAGGAGAAACAAAGCTACTATCAGGATAGCCTGTTCTTCTTTGGCTAATGATTCTATTATACTTTTCATGGTGCAAATATAGTGTTTTTCTTTGAAACAAGGTGTCCAGTTGCCCCTACTAGGTGTCCAGTTGCTACAAAATAGGTGTCCATTTGGTGGGGCAAATGGACACCTAGTATACATTCTTTAACAGTTCTTCTCTCTCCAAGCCGTAGGAGAACAGCCTTCTTTCTCTTTGAACATACGGTAGAGATTGGAGCGGGAAGAGAAGCCGCACTCGGCAGAAATCATATCATTGCTATAGTTGGGCTTTTCCAAAATCATCTTTTTAGCAGCCTCAAAACGTACCTCGGCAAGCCAGAAACGGAAGGTGGTATTGAGCCCCGAGAAGTATTTGGACAGCTCTGCCTTAGGGATATCCAACGAGCGTGACATGGTAACCATATTCAATATGGTATCCCTGTACCCCCCATCGGCACACCATGTTTCCAGTTTCTCGCGGATGATTTCCTGCCGTCTTTCTGAAAGCTGCGATTGTAAAGTTTCTTTCTTATCATCCAGTTCTTCATTCTGCAGTTCTAAACAGGCATTGTCTTTCACGCATTCCATGGCAGCATTCTCTTCTTCCTCCTTATCCAGAAGTTCTTCGGAAGGTACATAATTATAGCCCAAAGCCATAAAACTGAGCGTGAAGAAAAAGACAGCAAGCAGTCCCAGAGGTCCGATAACATATAGAGATTTAGTGGAAAGAACTACAAAAGGCAGGGCTACTGCAGGGAAAAAGAGCATGAATATACTGGCTCGCGCATATCTCACGTAAGGCAGGATATCGTAACCAGCCATCACCTCCAGCATCCTTCTGCGCTTTCTGATTTCCACTATTATCATATAGATGCAATAGGCTACGTTGATGGCGAACAGGACTATCATCACATAAATCCAGCTGCCGATATGGAAGTTTCCGCTCTGGATAAAGCCGATGCAGAAGGCAGCCAATATGGCGGCATAAATACTGGCGCAAACGATGTTCATCTTCCGGCGGTTGGCATGCGTTGCCTCGATATTGTAAATGCCAATAGAGATGAGCGAGAAGCAAGGGGGATAGGCGAGCATGTTGAAAACGGCTCCCACAGCAGCGTCTTGAGCCCGGAAGCCCAGAAGCATCTGCATGAGAAATTGTATGGCCAATCCTACCATGGCTCCGATAATCAGCCATCGTGACACTTCATATCGCCGGTTCATCCACTTCATGTGCAATCGGGTAATACCCAGGATGAGGATATTAATAAACATAAATAGAAAACAGGCGAACTGCAATAAATATAATGTATCCATTTCGTTCTTATTTTTGTATTTGGCATCTGCCAAGATTATCGTTAACACGTTAAAACGTATGCAAAAGTACAAATTTTATTTTTAAATGGAGAGGAGAAATGGGGAAAAAGTGAATAAAAGGACGAAAAAAAATGGTTATTTATCGGGAACAGCAGACTGGAGAAACGGAAACAGGGGACGAGTGCAACAAGAACAGCGAACTAGCGAAACTAGAACAGCAGACTAGCGATAGGCAGAACAGTGGGCTGTCTGAGCCAAACAGCGAATGAAAACCAGTTTGCCAGGTTTTTTAATAACCGACAGAACTTTCGCAAGTTTTGCCCCACACGCCCTGAAAGGGCAGAAGCTCCTAGCCCAGGGCATCGCCCTGGGTATAATAGCAATCAGCAAGGCGCCCTGTAAGGGCAAAAGCTTTGTTAATTGCCTGGTATTTGAAAGCTTTTGCCCTTACAGGGCGACAGGTTTGCGCCCATAATAACCCAGGGCGATGCCCTGGGCTAGGAGCTTCTGCCCTTTCAGGGCGTATTGGGTAATTTCAACCGTACAGGTTGAAGAGTTTTTGGGCTATTCCATTGCCTCATATCCTTTGTTCTGAACCAACTTGCCATTGAAGGCAAGGCTCCGCTGAGGTATCGGGAAGACGATGGAACAGGACGAGAGAGCGGACTGAACAGAACGGCGAAGATGCGTGGACTTGAGGAACTTACCGAAACGGATAAGGTCCTGACGGTGACAGGTTTCGCCCGCCAGCACTACCTGACGGTCTTCCAGAATATTGGCAAGAGAAGACTTGCGCGCAGGCAAACCGGCATGCGCACGAACCATATTATACTCTGCCCTGCCATCCCCATCGTTACGCTCCATCGCCTCAGCCTTCATCAGCAACACATCAGCATAACGGAAACGGAACAGAGGTTTGGCTGGTCGGGAATGTAGAACAGAATCAGCCTCATCCATCACCAGCGCATCATCCGGCATCTGATAACGCACAGAACTGTTGAAGATTTCATCCTCCTCTAAACTGCAGCCCTCATCAGCCAGTCTGTTGCAATAGAAGATGCAGGTTTCCCAAGCATTCAATATTTTGCTGCGGTTCTCACTAGCCTTGCCGCCCGTAATGAGCGAGGCGCCATCGGCTGTACGCACCATAAATTCCAGGTCCCTACCCTTCGGACGCTTCCTGTAACCCTGCGCCCAATCGTTATACATATAGATTTCAGCATTCAGCGCCAGTTTAGCCAGCAGGAAGTTGACCACAGGCTGCGTGATGCGCCCATAATGAGAGCCTTCCTCCAAACTGGACGTCTGAGGAAGATAAGGCAACACCTGCTGCAATTCGCTGAAGATGAAATGGA
>OGLX01000737.1_pt1 | contig 20172 bp, 25 predicted proteins | sample 1572821 | NCBI WGS metagenome assembly OGLX01 (sample SAMEA2581908, study PRJEB24529) | metagenome | biome: Human gut stool | place: China | collected 2011 | reverse complement strand
CGATCACGATTAAAGCCAACGTCCCCGCCGCTGACGCGCAGGGCATCAAGGAGCGAATCTCCATGGACATCGAGCGATACGGCGACTGCAAGGTCGTGAGCATCGTGAGCGACCGGGGGCAGGAAGAACAGTTACGAATGAAAGGAGCCAAGTTATGAGCATCAACATCAAGAAATACACCAAAGATCAGATGGCAAAGATGGTGGAGGACGCCACCGAAAGGCTCAAATCGCAGGAAAAAGAAAATGAAGAGCTGGCCGAAAAACTGAAATCCCAAACGGCAAAAACGATTGCGCTGCGAAATAATTTGATGGCAAAGATGCATTCGAACGCCGTGCTGACTGAGAAGCTTGACCAAATGAACGGCGAAGCCATCACCCGCGAGAACGTGATCGCGGATCTGAAAGCAGACGCGGATGCACTGCGAAATAAGCTCGCTGACACTGAGGCGGTGCTTGGGCGGGCGAACGACGAGTGCGCTTTTAAGCAAGAGGCCCTTAATGTAATGCGTAACAGGCGCTACAACGCCGAGCAGCGCGCCAATTACGCAGAAGCCCATCCGTGGCGAAACCTGTGGGCGTGGTTCAAGAGAAAGGTAGCGCGCCATGAGTAAACCTCGTTATAGTTGGTGGGGCTATGTAAAAGCCATTATTCGCCGCTATGCCCCCGACCGAGAGCAGGAGTTGCATGGAGTGTCTTTGTTAGAAAACAACGCTGTGCGAAAAGCGGTGAGCGAAACAAGGCCAATGAAAGACGGCGAAGAGCGCTTGAAATTTATCCGCCTTGTGTTCTGGGACAAGACCCATACACTCGAAGGTGCGGCGATGGCGGTTAACTGTTCCGACCGGACGGCGAGACGATGGCATACGGATTTCATCAAGTGCGTCGCGCGGAATTACGGGCTGCTTGATGATTAAAGGTTGGCCTTAAAAAGCCATTTGCTTATGAGATAATAGAATCGCAGAGGTGTAAAAGCCTTTGCGGTTCTCTCATTTATGGCGTTCAGCCTCCTGCGCCATAGCGGGGCGCGGTGCTTTTTATCTTTTCACACCGCCCCCCCGCGATTTGCCGCACGCACGATGCAGCCCACGATCAGGGCCGAGAGGTCGCGCCTCTCATGCGGCACAGGACCCCGCGCACCTCTCGACGATGTGGCCCAGCGGGGACATGCCCACAAACTACGCTACCGGAGTTCCAGCACGTCACCGTGATTGCGCATGGTGATGGCAGTTTTAGACGGCAGCACCGCAACGAAGGGCAGAACAGGCAGCTTCCGCCCGGACGTGAGGACGCAAATGCTCATGCTGTTGGAGATGCCGGAGCGCCGACCGGCTCGTTGCGGAGATATACGGCATAGGTGCCCCGTAAGGGGAGACCACAGCGAGTGACGGGGACTTTCCCTGAAGCGCTAAAGCAGGGCAGGACTGCAATGCCGCACCAGATGTGCCCCTCGGGGCGGGTAAAGACTGCTATGTAAGGCCAAGGGGCGGGGGCTGGTAGCAAATAAAAGTGCGAGGTGGTGATGAGTGGCATTAACAGCAAAGCAAGAACGATTTGTGCAAGAATATCTTGTGGATTTGAATGCCACACAGGCAGCCGCAAGAGCAGGGTATAAGAACGCCGAGAAAGGTAGGCAGTTGGTTACGAATAGTAACGTTTCAGCTGCCATCCAAAAAGCAAAGGCGGAAAGGCAGAAGCGGACGGAAGTAACGCAGGACTATGTGATTGAAAAGCTAAAAGAAATCGCGGACAAGCCTGCGTCTGATTGCACAGAAAGCGATCTGAAATATGCGAACAAGCTAAAGGCGCTTGAGATGCTTGCAAAGCATACAGGAGTGTTTGATAAACAAGACAATTCCAGCACCGATTCCGTCGTTAAGGTGATTATCGATGTCTGATATTCGTTTGTCAGAAAAGATCGGGCCTGCGTTTTATGACATTGCACATGACATTTTCCGGCATGGTCACACGCATTACGATTTTAGCGGCGGTCGAGGTTCGTTGAAATCTTCTACGGTATCAATTATCGTGCCGCTTCTGCTGGTTGCCAATCCGGGAACGCACGCGCTTGTGCTGCGCAAGGTGGCAAACACGATCCGCGATAGCGTCTATGCCCAGTATATTTGGGCAATCGGTGAGTTGGGCATGGCGGCGTATTGGGAAGCCAAAGTCTCCCCGATGGAACTGATCTACAAGCCAACAGGACAGAAGATCATGTTCCGGGGCGCTGACGATCCCATGAAGATCAAGTCCATCAAGGTGCCGTTTGGCTACATCGCCGTAACGCACTTTGAGGAAAAAGATCAGTTTGCCGGACGCGCGGAAATCCGAAACATTTTGCAGTCGACCATGCGCGGCGGCTCGGTGTTTTGGAATTTTGAGAGCTATAACCCGCCAATTTCGCGCGACAACTGGGCGAACAAAGACAGCATGGAGGAACGCGCAGACCGCCTGTGCCACAAGTCAACGTATCTGCAAGCACCGCCCGAGTGGTTGGGAGAACAGTTTCTTGCAGAAGCGGAACACCTGAAAGAAACAGACGAGCGAGCATATCAGCATGAGTATCTCGGTATTCCGGTAGGAACTGGCGGCAATGTGTTCGATAAGCTGGAATTGCGGGAGATCACAGATGAAGAAGGCAAAAGTTTCGACCGCATCTATCAGGGAGTGGACTTTGGCTGGTTCCCAGATCCGTTCGCTTTTATCCGGCTGCATTATGATCGAGCGCGAGAGACCATCTATCTGTTGGATGAGATTTATCAAAACAAATTATCCAACGAGCAAAGCGCGACCATGATTAAGCAGCGCGGATATAACAATGTTAGAACGATCTGCGACAGCTCCGAGCCGAAAAGCGTTGCAGACCTTCGCGCAATGGGGCTTCCTGCGTATGAAGCGGTCAAAGGACCCGGCTCGGTCGAATACGGAATGAAGTTCTTGCAGCGGAGAACAATTGTCATTGACAGGCGGCGCACACCGCACGCTTACAATGAGTTCGTGGGATACGAATACGAAAGAAACAAAGACGGCGACATTATCAGCGGCTACCCCGACGCGAACAACCACTTGATTGACGCGACGAGATATGCGTTAGAGCCTGTCAGCCGCAGAATGGGAGTTATTGCATGAGCAATGCAGTTATCCAAAAGTTAAAAGAACTTGGCTATACGACAATCCCAGAGGAATTCTATACATCCGTGTCCCTTTGGAAGTCGTGGTACGTCGGCAAAGTCAATGGTTTCCATCAATACCGGCGATATAACGGGCATAAGTGGACAAAGTGCAACCGTGCAAGCCTCGGTATGGCGAAAAAGGTTTGCGAGGACTGGGCAGACCTCTTGATGAATGAGAAAGTCCAGATCACGCTTGAGGGCCAGAAGGAGCAAGAGTTTATTGACAGGGTTTTGACGGCGAACAACTTCACGGTCAAGGCAAACGAAATGCAGGAAATGAAGTCAGCGCTCGGAACTGTTGCGTACATTCCGCGTGTGGTTGGGCAGGCCGTCAACGAAAGCGGCGAGATTGTGCCGGGTGATGTTTCTGGCATCGAGCTGGACTATGTGACGATTGAGCACATCTTTCCGCTGGCTTGGCAGAATGGATTCATCACAGAATGCGCGTTCGACAGTGTGGTCACACGAGCCGGAAAGAATTATCTGTATTTGCAGATTCACCGGAAAGACGAAAACGGACTTTACGTCATCGAGAACAGCATTTACCGATACGAAAACGAAACGCTTGCATATGCGCTTTTGGCCGATGTTCCAGGCTTTGAGCGAATCCCCCCTGTGGTACATACGGGAAGCGACAAACGGCAGTTCGTCATCGACAGACCGAACATCGCAAACAATCTTGACTACCTGCTTCCGGTTGGTATCCCTGTGTATGCAAATGCAATCGACGTTCTGCGCGGCGTTGACTGTGCCTATGACTGCTACGTCAACGAGTTCGAAAACGGCCCGATGATGATGATGGTCAAAATTCCCGCCACAAGGTGGGAAGACGGTGAACCGACGCTTGATGACCATGACCGGCGTTTCTATCTGCTTCCAGAGGATACGCAGCAAGGAAACGTCGTAGATACGATTTCCCCGACGCTCAGAACTGAGCAGCTGAATATCGGTTTGCAAGACCAGCTTAATATTCTAGCAAGCAAATGCGGGTTCGGGACAAATTACTATCAGTTTAATCAAGCGGTAATGGCAACTGCGACGCAGGTAGTTAGTACGCAAAGCGAACTAGCGAGGACCAGAGGAAAACATCAGATTATTTTGGAGCAAGTTCTAATTGAGCTTTGCCGGATTCTTCTTAGATTGGGCAATACCGCGATGAAAGCGGGGCTTAACGAGGACGTTGAAATTAGTATTGATTTTGACGATAGCATCTTTGTGGACAAAGACGCCGAGTTTAACAAGGACGAGCGAATGCTTTCTGACGGTATTATGAATGATTGGGAAGCTCGTATGCGCTGGTTTAACGAGGACGAGGCGACCGCAAAGGCGGCGCTGCCGAAGATGCAGGACATGACAACCGAAGAAGAAACGGAGGTAGAGTGATGGGCGGTAGAGGTGGAGCCGGTGGCGGCATTGGAGTTGTACGATCTGCTGTAGAACGCAGCGAATTTTGGGAAAGCGCAAAGTCTAACGCATACTTGGGAGCTGAAAAATTGCTCAAATCCCCCACATTTGTTGAAAGCGTGAAAGAGGCAATCGGCAAAGAGGCATTTATGCGGAATTATGATATTACGCAAAAACAAATGGACACTTTGACCAATAAAATGATTAGAGCCCTTACCGAGAAAAAGACACCGAAAAACAATAATAGAGAAAAAAGCGCAGAAGATTACGCAAAACGGTATTTTAGAGAGCATTATAACCCCAATAGGGAACAACGTGAAATTACATCTTCCACATATAAGCGGGCACAAAACAATTTGCAAGGCGCTGTGAATTCGTTCTTTGGCAGAGGAATGGAAAAGAAAAAGAAGAGAAGATAATGTGTGGTCACAGTGCAAGCAGTGGAATGAGCGTGAAGAGTTATGCTTAACTTTGAAAATCTCGACAAGTTCACATTCCCCGGCGTGGGTAAGTACGATATTCCACAAATCGAGCCGGTCAAGGCGTACCCGCAGGGCGAGTTTATCCCCGTAAATTACCATTACACGGCGAAAGACCCGGCGAGCAAGATTGTGCACTTCTTCGTTGACGATTATCAATTCATTCGATACTGGAACACGCCGGACAAGTACATTTCGAAATTGTCGCAGTTTGCGGCGGTGTGCGCGCCTGATTTCTCCACCTACACGGATATGCCGCTTGCGATGCAGATATATAACCACTATCGCAAGCACTGGTTGGCGGCATACTGGCAAATGCATGGCATGACGGTCTATCCCTCAATCTCATGGAGCGATGAGAGCAGTTACGATTGGTGCTTTGATGGTGATCCTGTTGGCGGTGTTGTGGCTGTCAGTTCAGTGGGAACACAGCAGAACAAAGAAAGTAAGCGCCTGTTCCTTCGTGGCTACGAAGAAATGATGAAACGGCTGGCGCCGGAATGGGTGATATTCTATGGAAGAGTGCCGGAGGAATGCGACTGGAATGTAATTAGGGTGCAGCCGCACTATGACGAAATTGTGAAACGGAGGAAAGCAAAATGGGCGGACGCGGAGGAAGCGGGAGCTTTGGATTTTCATCAATAAATGCTACCCGATCAAAAATCGCCAATCTGAAAAAAGAACAGCTTTTTGTGTTCTCTCCATCGGGCGATTTGCTCTACAAAGAGCAAGGAACAGCTCAACATACAGGATACGGAGATGCCGACTATAAAGGGAATATTGTTTTACACAACCACCCGGAGGGTGTTCTCCCTGTCCCGTCCCTGAAAGATATTGAAACATGGCAAAAATCAGGAGCAAAAGCAATCATAATTGAAAGCCGGGATGCAACGTTTACATTATCAGGACCACACAACAAGGGATTTTATGAAACACTCGCATATAATCACAATGCCGTGCGCCGCGCCGTAAGAGAAGCAGCGAGTAAGGTATCGGCTGATTATAAGGCGGGAAAGTATAAAAGCGTGCAGGAAGCCAGAGAAGCAAGCAGAAGAGCACAAACGGAAGCGACAAATAACGCATACGCCAAGTTTGCAAAGGCCGCTGGCGTTAAATATTCCTTTAAGTGGAAGAAGAAAAAGGCGTGAAAAAGTATCCTTTTACTCCTGAACTACTGGATGCTCTCCCGGAAGAACTGGCGGAGCTGTTCCGGTCTCTTGAAGATACGCTCCTCGATGAGATATGCAGCCGACTTGCGCTGAAAGATCAGCTGAACGAAGTGACTGTTCAGGCAATCCGGGCGCTGCGGTCACACGGCATCGACCTCAAGAAGATCAAAAGGGCCATCCAGAAGACAGCGGACGTCAGCGAAAAGAAACTAAAAGAGCTGCTGGACGATGTGGTAGAACGAAACCAGAAGTATTACACCGACCTCATAGACCTCGCCCATGTAACGCAGCCGGAATCGCTTGTGGACGCTGCCACGGCGGACGCGATACGGCGGCAGACTGTTGACACATTTCGCAATCTTACCGCATCTATGGGCTTTCTGGTGGACGCTGGACGGACGATGCTACCGCCCGCACGTGTCTATCAATGGGCTTTAGACAATGCCACAATGCAAATCCAGAGCGGCGCTATCAGCTACAATCAGGCTATCAAATCGGCGGTGCGTCAGTTGGCGCAAAGCGGGTTGAAAGTCGTTGACTATGAGAGCGGCGTACATCGGCAGATAGATTCAGCCGTCAGAACGGCAGTTATGACGGGCGTGAATCAGATTTGCGCCAAGTATACGGAGCAGTCCGCCGAATGGCTGGGAACGCCATATTTCGAGGTTTCCGCTCATGCGGGCGCTCGCGATAAGCCGGGGCCGTCACCGTGGTCGAGCCATAAAGATTGGCAAGGCAAAGTATACAGCATCCGCGCGGGCGATATTTACCCGAACATCTACGAGGTCTGCGGTCTTGGCGCTGTCGATGGGCTGGAAGGAGCCAACTGTCGGCACAGGCGGTTCCCGTGGGTAGAGGGTGTGTCAGAGCGCACCTATACCGACAAACAGCTTGAGCATATCGACGATGGGCTTGGCTGCACCTTTGATGGAAAAACCTACACCGCATACGAAGCGGCGCAGATGCAACGGCGCGTTGAACGAGAAGTGCGGAAGCTAAAGCGCGAGAAAGCCGCTTATAGGGCCGCAGGATTGAAGGGAGATGCGATGGCATTAAATACACGCCTGCACCGCTTGAGCACCAAATACAAGGCGTTCAGCGAGGCGGCGGGGCTACCGGAGCAGCGGGAAAGGATGAAGGTGCTGTATTGAACTTTGACGAAGCCATCAAAACCGTGCAAGCCATTCTAAAGCGCGGCAACGATGCAGAGATACGACGAAAAGGCGATGGGTATATCGTCTTGGAGGTCAAAAAGACAATCAAATACACTTCCGCGTAATTAGGCGCGGGAAAGGGCAATAGGAGCCAACTTGTAAGGAACGCTTACAAGTTGGCTCTTTTGTTTTATCAACACTGACCGACAGGTCGTTAAACAAGGAGATTTTTATGGCAGAAGAAACCACCGTGCAGAGCACGGGAACGACTGCGCAAGAGCAGGAAAAGACGTTCACTCAGGCTGACGTTGACAAGATGATTCAGGCGAGGCTTGACAGAGAACGGAAGAAGTACCCCAGCGAAGAAGAAATCACCGCATACCGCACGTGGAAAGACGGGCAGCAGACCGAACAGGAGCGACAGGCAAAACGCGATAAGGAGCTTGCAGACAGCAAGAGCGCTTTATCCGCTGCACAGTCTGAGCTTGAACAGGTCAAGCGTGACAAGTACGTGCTTTCCAAAGGCCTGACTGGCGATGATGCAGAGTTTATCGCGTTTAAGGCCCTCAGGATGGTGGACGACGAGACCACTTTTGAGCAGGCCGTTGATAAGCTCACGGAAAATCGTCAGAAAGTCAAGTTTGACTGGACGGCTCCTGCGGGCGGCGGCGACAAACCGAATGCAAATAATGCCGCGATGAACAATCTGATCCGCGGCGCACTCAAGTAACGAAAAGGAGATTACAACATGGCAACTATTGATCGTTCCGCACTTTCCGGACTTATTCCGGAACCCGTAACCCGCGAGATCATGCAGGGCGCTATCGCGGAATCCGCTGTCCTGCGCATGGGCCGTCGTCTGGCAAATATGTCCAGCAAGACGCAGACCATCAACGTGCTTGATGCACTTCCCTCCGCGTATTTTGTCAACGGCGAAGCTACCGACAACGGCGCGGGCGAGGCATTCAAGCAGACCACGAAGATGGCGTGGGACAAGAAGAAACTGTACGCCGAGGAAATCGCGGTTATCGTCCCCATTCCCGAGGCCGCTCTCGATGATGCGGACTATGACATTTGGGGCGAGGTCAAGCCCCGTCTGACCGAGGCTTTCGGCAAGGTCATTGACGCGGCTATTCTGTTCGGCACCAACAAACCCAGCACTTGGCGCACTGGCGTTGTGCCTGCTGCTATCGCTGCCGGTAACGGTGTGCCCGTCGGCACCAGCGTGTTTGACGACATCATGGGCGAGAATGGCCTGATCTCCAAGGTTGAGCTGGACGGCTTTAACCCCAACGGCGTCATGTCCGCCATCCAGATGCGCGGTAAGCTGCGCGGCCTGAAGGACACCACCGGCCAGCCCATCTTCAAGTCCGATATGCAGGGCGCTACCCGTTACGGCCTTGACGGCATGGATATGTACTTCCCCATGAACGGCGCGTTTGACCCCGCACAGGCTCAGATGATCGTCGGCGATTGGAGCCAACTTGTCTATGCCATTCGTCAGGACATGACCTTCAAGATCTTCACCGAGGGCGTTATTCAGGACCCCACCACGAAGGCTATCACTTACAACCTCATGCAGAACGACATGGTGGCGCTACGCGCAGTCATGCGTCTCGGCTGGGAGATCGCGAACCCCATCAACGCCTACAACGCGGAAAAGGCAAATCCGTTCCCGTTCTCTGTTTACGGCAAGGGCGGCGACATCTCTGCTGTTACCGTCTCGCCCGCTACCGCGACGATGGCAAAGGGCGACAGCAAGTCGTTTACGGCTGCTGTTACCGGCGAGGGCATTATCAACGGCGAGGTCGAGTGGAGCCAGAATGGCACGAAGTCCAAGATCAGCGAAGACGGCTTGTTGACTATCGACTCCGCTGAGACTAAGCCCAGTATCACCGTTACGGCCAAGTCCAAGCAGGACAGCACGAAGACCGGCACTGCAACTGTTACCGTTTCCTAATCTGAAAGGAGCTGGCCCGTATGACATACGCTGATTATACATATTACACCGGTACCTATATGGGCGCTGTGAGTGAAAATGACTTCCCGCGTCTTGTTGTCCGCGCCAGCTCCTTCCTCGACTACTACACGCGCAACAGAGCACAAGACAACGCTGACCTGGATGCGGTAAAGATGTGCTGCTGTGCGCTGGTTGACAAGTATGCGGTCATCGAGGCGGCGCAGGCGCTGGCGATGAAAAATCTTGCCAATGCCGCGGCAAATGATGCGGAAGTAAAAAGCGAAACGGTAGGCAGTTACTCCAGAACACTTGCAACAGGCGGGGAATCTGCTTTGTCTGCCCTCAATGCGACGGACGGGACAAAGAAACTTCTGGCAGAAACGTGCATGGAATACCTTGCACATACTGGGCTGCTATATCGCGGAGGTGATCGTAGATGTACGCTCCCCACACTGTAACGATCTACAACATCGTGCAGGAGATCGACCCGACAACTCTTGATGAGGTCGAAAAGGTCTACACCACGATATTGCGCGGTGTGATGCTCCAAGCGTCTAAAGGCGTGAACGTGCGTGAAAGCGGCCTTGAAGGTGCTGACGCTGTAAATCTGTATATCCCGTTCTCCGTGAAAGCGGTGGACGGGGTAACAGGTAAACCGAAAAACTACATCGGCCCGCAATCGTTTTTCAAAGCGGCGGACAAGTCTAACCTATGGACGCTCTCATACAAAGGTAACGGCGGCATGACGTGCTTTGTAAAGGGCGAATTCGTGTCGGACAACATGACTGTCGTTCTGAGCCATGACGATTGCTACAACGTGACGAAGGTTGATGCAATGGACTACGGTAGCACCGATATGCAGCATTTCGAGTGCGGAGGGGCCTGATATGGCGCTGAAATTCACGGTGCATACCGAGGGCATGGACGCGCTCAGGGAAAAGCTGTCGCAAGGTTGCAGCAAGGCTGAACACATTCTTGCTCAACAAATACGGGCAGATACAGACCCGTTTGTTCCCGCGTTAACCGGTAGTTTGGCAAACAGGACGCGAATTGAGGGATATACCGCTGGCGATTATGGACCATCCGGCGGAAGTGTCATCGTTTATCCCGGTCCGTATGCCCGTTTTCTGTATTACGGAAAAGTAATGGTTGACCCAAACACCGGCAGCACATACGCGCCGAAGGGCGGAACGAAAGTGGTCACAGACCGAAACTTAGTATTCAACAAGGCGATGCATCCGCAAGCGCAGGCGCATTGGTTTGAAGCATCTAAGGCGCAAAACCTTGATAAATGGGTGCGCGTAGCAGATAAGGCGGTGAAGAAATTTGGAACAGGTTAAAAAGACGGTTTCGGCGGCGGAGGAAGATCAGGTCTCCCGCAAGCTGCTTGCGTGGTTAAACACGTTCCCGGATAAGCCGGTTGATTTGATTCGATTCGAATTTCTTCCCGCTGATACTCCGGCAATGGCGCTGTCTACGATTCAGGCGGCGTATATCGTCAAGAAATACATTCTCGGCGGGTATCAGGCGGAATACCAGTTCAAGGTTATCTACCGCATGAAACCCGGGAACAGTAACGACAAACGGCTTAAAGCTGACGAGCTACTTAACGCCTTGGGCGATTGGGCAGCAAGCGAAACGCCACCTGACATTGGCGACGGCCGCCGCGTCATTCGCATTGAGCCGACAACGCGATCCTCTCTTTTCGCCGTGTATGAAAACGGCGACGAGGATCACCAAATCCTTATGAAAATGAACTACGAGGTGATTAAAAATGGCTGATACGACCTTTAACACCACGGCAGGCCAGACCGTAGACCGCGAACTTCTAATCGCGTATCTGAATACGGGCGAAGCTGGCACGCCCACGTGGTCGCCCCTCGGTACGCGCGTCACGGATTCCAGCATGGAATATGACTGGCAGGAGGATTCTTCGAAAGACATTCTCGGCACGACGCGCACGACCATGAAGAAACCCATTATCACGCAGACCTTTGACCCGTCCAATCTCGATGCTGGCGACCCTGCCATCGTCAAGGTGTGGAATCTCGCGGTCAAGGAGCAGAACGCGGCGGCGCTGGCAAATCAGGACGTGCTGATCGTCCACGCTTATGCAGGTACGGCGAATACGGCTGTTTTTGCGGAGCGCTATTCGTCCTGCATGGTTAAGCCCTCTTCCCTCGGCGGCGAGGGTGGCGGCTTTATCGGTATGCCAATCGACGTGACGCTTGGCGGCACGCGCAAGACGGGCACTGCGGCCATTTCCGGCGGCACTGTCACGTTTACAGAGGACTAAATCAAAGAGGGCTGGCGTTTGTCAGCCCTCATTTCGGAGGTAAGTATGGAACTGAATTTTGGAGACGGCCTTGTAACATATACCATCAACGGGAAGTGCGATGTGTCGTTTAACCCGACCGATAGCAACTTTGTCGAGCGGCTTTATCTCGCGTTTGAAGAGCTGGACAAAAAGCAAGAAGGATATAAGGCCCAGATCGAGAAGATGGGGGATAAAAAGCAGATTTTCGCTTTTGCTCGTGAGCGCGATGCGGAAATGCGCAAAATTATCGATAGCGTTTTTGATGCCCCCGTCGCAGACGCTTTGTTTGGCGGCATGAATGTATACGCAATGGCGGAAGGTGTGCCTGTTTGGTGCAATCTTATGCTTGCCATTATGGATGAGATCGACACGTCGTTTTCCAGAGAACAGAAATTCACCAACCCGCGCATTAAAAAGTATCTGGATCGAAATAAAAACCATTAAAGGCGGTATTGCAGCATGGAGTACGGGCTTCCCAAAAAGGTTGAAATCAAAGGCGAATGGTTTGATATCCGCTACGATTATCGCGTAATGTTGGATATCTTTGATGCGCTGAATGATGACGCCTTAGATGATGAAGAACGCGCTTATGTTGTCCTCAATCGTTTTTACATGGATTTTGACGCATTGCCTGATTATGACGAAGCGATAGAGAAATTCTATTGGTTTGCTAATGGCGGGCAGAATGCCGACAACGGCAAGAAGCAGCCCAAACTTGTTGATTGGGGAAAAGATTTTTCTCTTGTCGTATCGCCAGTAAACCGAATTCTTGGTTATGAAATTCGAGCAATGGAATACGACCCAGAAGCCAACACCGGCGGCGTCCATTGGTGGACATTTCTTAGTGCATATATGGAAATTGGGGACTGCTTATTCTCCCAGGTGATCCGAATTAGGGATTTGCAAGCAAGAGGAAAAGCGCTCGACAAATCCGACAGAGAGTTTTACCGGAGGAATCGAGATATCATTGACCTCCCAGAGCATCGAACGGTCGAAGAAAATAGAACAATTGATATGTGGTTAGGGAAAAAAGAAACCAGCCCATAGAGGGCTGGCATTCTTACAGATCAACCATGATTTTATCGGCCTTTTTCAAAGACTTATATCGGGATTCAACCATTTTACCATCTTGCGGGCGAACCGTTACGTCAAAGACGATGTATTTTGTTTCGCCAGAAAAGTAAGTGATTACCAAAAAGCGTTTCTTGTTTTTCATTGTCTTTTTCTTGGCAGACCCGCCGAGAGCTGCGCCCAGAGGCCCTAAAAAAATAGCTCCGGCAACTGCTCCGCCAACGCTGGAAACATATTGCGTTTGGATTTCTTGCGGGGTCATCACAGATACGTCGATAAGCTTATCTGTTGGAAGCGAAAACGTTTGTCCGCTTGCAGAGAATTCAATTAAATCATTAGAAAGTGACGCGGCACAAATAGAACCGCTTGGCAGATCAAGCCCTGAAACTAACTGCAATTTTAGTTTAGTAATTCGATTGGGGGATGGCGCTTGTTGAGATTTTGATTTTTCTATATTCGGATAAACGCGAATAACAAAAAGAACCCCAATGATGATAGGCAAAAAGACGATGACCAAAGACCCGAACGTCCCAACCTTCCCGTCTGGTCCTTTTGGGAAAATATCTTCCGACAGAAGAAGAACAATTGTGCTGCAAAACCATCCCAAAAAGAAAAAAAGTATTTTTTTCAGTGTTTTCACTGAAATCCCTCCCTTCCCCGCTACTATATATCGATAAAAGAATTTAGTCAACAATAATAGGAGGTGGTCATGTGGCGAATGCAGATGGATCCATTGTCATTACTGTAGACGCGGACGATAAACAAGCGCAGAAAGAACTTAACAAGCTTGTAAATAAGATCGATTCGCTCAACGATAAAATCTATAAAAAACAGCAAGAAAGAATGCCGTTGCTTGAACAGTCAAAGCAGCTTGGCGCAGAACTCGATGCCGCAAAAGCAAAGCTTGACCAGATGCAGCGCGGAGATTCGTTTTATACGTCAGGCGCAGTTAAAGAACAATCACAATATGTAAATGGGCTTCAAAAAGAGTGGAATTCCGTAAATGCAAAAATCGAAAAGGCGGATTCGTACATAAATGCGAACAACGCGAGCCTTGATCGTGCGAAAGAAAAAGCCGGTGAGCTTTCGGCACAAATCTCTGCGGCTGGGACTAATACTAACGCAATGTCCGTAGCAACCAAACGCGCAGAAGCATATATGGATAAATTCGCAAATAGAGTTAAGAAACTTGCCCTTCGCGCATTCGTGTTTACGATGATTGCAAAAGCGCTATCTGTCCTCAGAAATTATCTCTGGAAAACCATTCAGGCTAACGATGATGCAGCGGCGGCGATAGGTCAATTAAAGGGCGCATTGTTAACTCTCGTGCAGCCTTTGCTCAATGTAATTATTCCGGCATTTACGGCATTGGTAAGGATCCTCACAAACGTTGTGAGCGCGATTGCAAATGTTGTTTCAATGATTTTCGGGACAACTACAAAAAAATCGGCGGCGGCTGCAAAGAGTATGTACGAGGAAGCCAATGCAATTGAAAGTGTCGGCTCTGCGGCGAAGAGCACCGTTAGTTCGCTGGCAAGCTTTGACGAGATCAATCAATTATCAACCGATAAGGGCGGCGGAGGCGGCGCGGCATCCGCTCTCGCAGACCGCTTATCCCCCGTGTTTGATCAGTTTACGAGCGACGCATACAAAGCAAAAATTGATGAAATTACAGCGTATTTAAGTGGCGCATTGCTTGCTCTCGGCGCAATTCTTTGCTTCTCCGGTGCAAACATTCCTCTCGGTATTGCGCTTATGGCGGCAGGAGCAATTAGCCTTGTTTCCTTAATCGCCCTTAACTGGAATTCGATGAGCGACCAGTTGAGAGCCGCAATAACAAATGTTTTGCTTATTTTAGGGACTGCGGCGCTTGTGATTGGTGCAATTCTTTGCTTCTCCGGTGCAAACATTCCTCTCGGTATCGGACTTATGGCGGTGGGGGCGGCAATGATTGCGACAGCAGTTGCTATCAATTGGAATGCAATGTACGACAAGACAAAAGAAACACTTACCAACATGCTCGTCTTGATTGGTACATTTGCGCTTGCAATCGGTGTTGCGTTGTGCTTCTCTGGCGCGAATATCCCGCTTGGCATTGCACTCATCATCATCGGTGCGGCGTCTCTTGCGACGGCAGTTGCCCTCAACTGGGATGAAATGAATAGCAACGTAAAACAGAAGTTAACGGATATCCTTTTGTTTGCAGCTAAAAGTTTGCTTGCACTCGGTATTATTCTTGCAATTTTCTGCCCTGCCGCATGGCCGTTGGCCTTTGGGCTGATGATTGCCGGTGGAGCTTCTCTCGTATCCGCTGCGGCCCTCAATTGGGATGCAATTTTGAGCAAAATTAAAGAAGTCTGGGGAGATATTACAAGCTGGTGGAATTCTACCGTCGCAAATAAGCTTTCACTTTCACACTGGAAAGAGGTCGGCAAAACAATCATAAACGGATTTCTAACTGGCATTAAGTCTGCATGGGAAACCGTTAAATCATGGGTCGCAAACGCTGTCAGTTGGTTTAGAGGGAAATTTATTGAGGCGCAGAATTCAATTGCAGCATCCAATTCTTCCCGCGGCGGGGGGTTTGGCTCTACAAGGAGCGGCGGATTCCGCGCTGCTATGCCATCCATTAACACTGCGGCGATCCCGCTTGCGACCGGCGCGGTTATCCCGCCCAACAAGGAATTTCTTGCCGTGCTGGGCGACCAGAAGAGCGGGACAAACATCGAAACGCCGCTTGCAACAATGGTCGAAGCATTTAAGCAGGCTATGTCGGAATCCGGCGGCGGTGCAACCACTGTTGTTATCCAGCTTGACGGTAAGGAGATTGCACGCAGCACCGTGAAGAACATCAACAACATGACGCGCGCAGCGGGTAAGCCCGTGCTGCTGTACTAAGGAGGGGCAAACATGGAAGTCCTTATTATCAACGGAACGGACTACTCGTCCATAATCGCAACTAAGGGGTACGGGTGGAGCAGAAACGACCTTGACAGCGACAAGACCACCCGTACCAAAGACGGCAAAATGCGGCGCGACAAGATCACCACAAAACGGAAGCTGAGCTATACGACACGCTCCATCCCGCGGGATATGTTGGCAAAGCTTGATGACGACCTCAACAAAACGACCTGCACCGTAAAGTATCTTGACTTGCATGGTGTGCGCACAAGCACATTTTATTGCTCGTCGATGGAATGCACGCTTGAAGAAGCGGCCGATGATAACGAGGTGTGGGGCGGCGCGACGTTTAATTTAATCGAGGTGTAACATGGGGCAGACAACAAGTGCGCTGTGGCATGATTTGCTCCACAAGCCCGGGACGGAGCGCGAATTCAAATTTGTCATCAACGACGTAGAGTACGGAAAAGATGCAGAAGTTTCCCACTCCGTTGAATCGCAGTTGTTTGAGGAGTTCGGGATTGGCAATGCCTGTTGCGCGACGTTAAAACTTGCAGTCATTGCAGACAATATCCCGCGCGCCGCGACGATCAAGCGCTATCTCAGACTGGTAAACGGCACTCAGGCGACCGCATGGATTCCAAAGGGCGTGTTTTTTACCAACAAGCGTTCTCGCGACGACGATTATTGGGAAGTCGAAGCATATGACGCAATGCGTAAAGCGGACGTTGTGTGGGAACCGTCTAATTCTCTGACGTTCCCGATGTCTATGCCTACCGCTGTAAATCTGTTTTGCCAGATGATGGGGGTAACGCTGGATAAGCGAACTGCGTTGAACAGCGCGTATACCATTGACTACCCCGCCAATGATTACACGGTGCGTAATGAGCTTTGCTTTATCGCTGCGGCACACGGCGGCAACTGGATTATTACAGACGCAGGGGATCTTTTGCTTGTCCCGCTTTTATCCATGCCTGCTGAAACCAATTACCTTATCACCGAGTACGGCGATGCAATTACATTCGGGGGGGTGAGAATCCTTGTCTGATAAGTATTTTGTTGGTCAGGACATGACCAGCTTTTCCGACAATGGCCAATATAAGCCCATTTCCCGCGTGACGCTCTTACTTGACGACGAAAATAGCTTGACTGCCGGTGATGATACCGGCATGGAGATCACTGCAAGTTGCCCTCACGCAACACAAGCGATGGTAAACGCCTTACTGCAACGAATGAAAGGGTATCGATATCAGGCATACGAAGCTGGCGCGGCTAACATCGACCCCGCCGCGGAGCTTGGCGACGGCGTGAATGTCGGCGGGCTGTACTCTCCACTTTCCCGCATTGCCGACGATGGGCGCGGTTATGCTGACATTTCCTCTCCCGGAGAATTGGAAATGGAAGATGAATACCCTTCCGGCGGTTACATCAAACAGGAATTTGACCGAAAAATTGCACAAACGCGCTCCCTCATTACCAAAACGAGTGAGGAAATCTTGCTCAAGGTGGAGGGTATCGACGGCAAGTACACCGAGGTCAAAACCACGCTGGACGGCCTAACGGTGACGGACGCAAGCGGTTCGACTAAGATCAACGGCAGCAGCATCAAGACGGACAATCTGTACGTCGATGCGGCGAATATCAAGGGTACGCTGACGGCTGACAAAATCCAAACAAGCAGTATCAGTGTCGGAGATCTCAAGGACGGCTCGAACTATGCGACAAAAACCTACGTCGACAGCAACGCGGGACTGAGCGCAAGCGAGGTCGACAATGCGATCGCAACGTACATTGACAGCACTTCTATCACGGCGCAGAAGCTGCGCGGGCAGACGGTGGAACTGCTTGCCAACAGCAACACGGCAGTTGGTTCGCTCGAGATCGCATACACGACGACGGGCATCGGGCTCGGCATCAAAACGACGTATGGTGGCATTCAAATTCAGGCAGCGGGCAATCTGTTTCTTTCGGCTGGCACGGGCGGCGCGATCACGCTGCAAAACAACCGCATCGTGCTCGCTGGCGCGCTGTGCCTTGGTGGGTCGAGCTACGGCCCTTCCGCGCCCTCTGGAACCGGCGCTTCGGGGCAGCTGTATGTGCAGTTGGTGTAAGGTATGGCAACTTTAAGTGTAACGATCACGCCGGACAGCAGAGACGGCACAAAAGCATATTTAACAGGCGAGTTCACAGGTGGCTCGGAAGATTATGATTACGCGAGACGGCTGCAAGTCACGATACTTGGAGCCACCACCTATACAATTGATTCTAAGCAGACGAGCGGCGGCTATAACACGTGGGCGTTGGATATCACGGGACTTGAACCCGGCGTTACCTATGCGTGGTCGGCGGATATGCTGTACCGCACGACGGGCGGCTGGGCAAATAGCGGTTACAGAGATAACGGCACGTTTACCACCGCCCCGCCACCGGCAAAAACGTATTACGCATACGTCACATTCAACGCCAACGGCGGCAGCGGCGTGCCGAGCACGCAGTACGGTAGCGAGACCAACAACACAGGGTACGTAAGAATATACTTGCCCAGCACTCAGCCGTCGCGGTCGGGCTATACATTCGCGGGCTGGTCGCTCAACTCGGACGGTTCCGGCACGGTGTATTCTCCGGGCGGCAGTATCGTTTTATACAGTGGCATAACGAGTTCGCCCGGTCAGGGGTATACGCTCTACGCCGTTTGGGTAGAAGACACGACAGGGCGCGTGTGGCTCTCTCAGGGCGGCGCATTTGGGCAAGGGATCCTTTACTGCTCGGACGGTTCGAAATTTTACAAAGGCATTCCGTGGGTCGGTACAGGCTCAGGATGGAGAAGGGGTGTTTAGATGGAACAGGCAATGCAACTACTCGACAGAGCATTTGGGACGCTTGACACAGTGCTGATTGCTGCCTCTCAGGCTGGCAAAATCAGCAGCGTGCAGACAGATCTACGGCAGGCTTATGCGATCTTGCAGCGCGAAGTCGCGGAGTACGAAAAGGACAAACGCGAGCTTGCCGCGCTGAAAATTCAGGTCAAAGCGGCAGAGAAGCCAGACAAGGAAAGTGAGGTAACTGATGGCTGATAAAGCAATTTCCGACCTCACGCAAGCATTACAGATCACGAACGAAGACCTGTTTGTGCTTGAGCAGGGCGGCGAGGCGAAAAAGCTGAAAGGCTCGCAGGTCGTGCAGTATGCAAAGGATTCCGTTGCGTCGGAGGTGCAGGGCGTCAAGGAGTATGCTGATACTGCCAAGGCATCGGCTGACGCGGCGGCTGCATCGGCAACGAAGGCCGCGACCGCTGCACAGGGCATTGACGACAAGGTTGCTGCGGCGGATGCGTCCGCAAAGGCGGCGGCATCTTCCGCGGCGGCGGCTGCGGCATCTGCGACCGGCGTTGACGAGAAGGTACAGGCCGCGCAGACTGCCGCAGACAATGCAGCGAAGTCGGAGACGGCGGCAAAGGCCGCACAGGCTGGTGCCGCCAACGCCCAGAGCGCGGCAGAGGTGGCAAAGACCGGCGCACAGAACGCTAAAACGGCGGCGGAATCGGCACAGGAAGCCGCTGAGAGCGCAAAGGACGCGGCGACGGGTAGTTCGACCGCTGCGGGGCAGAAAGCGTCACAGGCCGCTCAGAGCGCCGAGGACGCTGCCTCCGCCAAGTCTGCGGCAGAAACGGCAAAAACCGACGCGCAAGCGGCGAGAGACTCTATCGTCAACATGATCGTCGAGGCGGTCACGCTGGCAAGCGGTTCCGACGCGACGGTAAGCAAGAGCGTTGTCGACAACGTATTTAAGCTTGTGTTTGGCATTCCGCGCGGCAATCCCGGTGCAGATGCTCCAACCATCACAGGCATCACGATTCGGCAGACGGACTATCACATGATCGTGTCCCTCTCCGATGGCACGACATACGACGCGGGCTATTGCCGAGGCGCTTCCGGTGCTGGTACAGGTGATATGCTGGCGTCTGTGTACGACCCTCAAAACAAGCACCAGGACATCTTTGCATACATTGACAATGCCATCAAGGACGTCAAGGTAACTACTGACGCAACGCCTACGCAGGGCAGCGCAAACCCCGTGCAGTCGGGCGGCGTGTACTCGGCCCTTGCCAATAAGCTGGACAAGACCGGCGACGGCAGTAACGTCACGGTGGCGTTCACGGCGGCGACCGCCCGCGCAAACATCGCTACGGGCGAAAAGCTCTCCGTGCTGTTTGGCAAAATCGCAAAGTGGTTCAGCGACCTCGGCAGTCTGGCTTTTAAGAGCACAGTCGCTAAATCCGACCTCGCATCCGACGTGCAGACGTCTCTCGGCAAGGCGGACAGCGCTTTGCAAAGCTACAAGGAAACCGACCCGACCGTGCCTGAGTGGGCAAAGGCGGCGACAAAGCCGAGTTATACAGCCTCTGAAGTAGGCGCACTTCCAGACACGACAGTTATCCCGTCTGTCCCATCCACCACCTCTCTTATCAAGGGCAACGGCTCGGGCGGGCTGGTGGCGGCGACGCGCGGAAGCGACTACATTGCATCCGGCAACATTGTCAAGCA
>OGLX01000736.1_pt1 | contig 20209 bp, 17 predicted proteins | sample 1572821 | NCBI WGS metagenome assembly OGLX01 (sample SAMEA2581908, study PRJEB24529) | metagenome | biome: Human gut stool | place: China | collected 2011 | reverse complement strand
TGGCTGGCAACGTAAAGCTGCTTAGCCATTATCTCAAATTTTAACGAACTATTGCAAAAAACGACCAAAGAAAAAAACGGTTGGCAAATCGATATTAACGAGTTGCCAACCGTTTTTTGAGTTTTGATTTTTGAATTTTGAGTTTTGAGTTTTGAATTGTCGGCTACGCCGATTAGGAATTTTTCAATTTTGAATTAGGAATTTATAACTCACAACTGATAAATTCAAAATGCGCGAAGCGCATAATTCAAAACTCAAAATTCAACATTCTACATAGCTGTAGCCGCTACGAGCCATCCGTAGACGCAGCTGCATACGCCGAAGAGGAGTACGCCTGCGGTGCAGAGGGCGAGAGCTGTGCGTGTAGCGCAGTCGCTCTTGAACGGAGCGAGCGGAGCATCGGTCTTGTTGATGTACATGCACTTTACAATCTTCAGATAGTAGTAGAGTGACGGTACGGTGTTGATCAATGCGAGGAACACTACTGCGTATGCGATGTTAGAACCCTGCTCGGCTGCTGCCATGAACACGAAGAACTTGCAGAACATACCTGCGAACGGCGGGATGCCTGCGAGCGAGAACAGAGCGAGTGTCATGAGGAACGAGAGCTTCGGGTTGGTGGTGTAGAAGCCGTCGAATACAGACATCTCGGTGTTGCCCTTGCCGCGTGTCTCAACAACGTTGATGATGGTGAACACTGCCATGTTGGCTGCTACGTAGATGAGCACGTAGTACATCAGCGCCGGCAGACCCATTGCGCCGTTGCCTACCGCTGCAAGCATGATGTAGCCTGCCTGCGAGATAGAGCTGAACGCCATGAATCGCTTGAGCTCTGTCTGGCGGAGTGCGAAGAGGTTGGCGATGGTGATGGTGAGGACGATGACGATGTACATCAGCATCTCCCAGTACTCTACCATCGGTGCGAACACCTTGGTGAGGATTGTCATCAAAGCGAACGCTGCTGCGCCCTTAGACACTACGCTCAGATAGCCTGTTACGGCTGTAGGAGCACCCTGATATGTGTCGGCTGTCCAGAAGTGGAACGGCACGAGCGAAATCTTGAAGCCGAGGCCGCTGAAGAAGAACACGAGGCCCATGATGGTGAGCGGTGTTGCTGTGATATGCGCCATTACGTCGTCGAAGTAGAGTGTGCCGCAAGCTCCGTAGATGAACGAGATGCCGTAGAGCATCACGCCACTCGAGAACGTAGCGGTGAGCACGAACTTGGCTGCGCCCTCTGCCGACTCCTTCTTGAACTTGTCGAAGGCAACGAGGCATGCCATAGGCACTGATGCCATCTCCAAGCCGAGGAAGAACATGAGGAAGTGGCCCGACGAAATCATCATGTACATACCGAGCAAGGTAGAAATGATGAGCTCATAGAACTCGCCCTCCTTGTTCTGCACGTCCTTCTGCTCGAGCCACGACTGTGCCATCACTACCACGATGAACGCACCGGCTGTAAGGATAACCTTCATCACCTGCGCTGCTGCGGTGGCGGTGTAGAGTCCGGCGAAAGCCTCTGCAGGCTCTGCGGTGAAGCAGACTGCAATCTGAGCTACCAACAGCAGACCTGTCAGCAGGCTCAAGGTAGTATGTTTCTTCTCGCCCTTCAGGATGAGGTCGGCGAGGAATACTATCACGAGGGCTGCCATGAGGCCAGCCTCGGGTATCATATTAAAAAACTGACTATAATCCATTTTTTACTGCTGAACTGTTATTAAAGTGTTGGAATTACGCTGAGGATTGGTACTACGGCATCGCTGATAACGTGGCTTGCCCAGATCGGGAACGAACCCAGACCTGCAACGCAGAAGATGAGGCAGCATACAGCGAAGCGCTCGTCCCATGTAGCGTCGGTGAGCTCCTCGAAGTGCGGGTTCTTCACCTTCTCGAAGAGGATGAAGCCCACGGTACGGAGGATGTACACAGCGGTCACAACGATTGAGGTGATAGCGATGACGGTGCAGCAACGGTGGAATGTGTCGGCATTCTCGAACGAACCGTTGAAGATAGTCATCTCGGCGATGAAGCCTGAGAAGCCCGGCAAACCGAGGTTAGCCAAACCTGCAATCACGTAGCCTACAGAGAGGAACGGCATAATCTTCATCAAACCGCCAAGCTCACGGATGTCACGTGTGTGTGTACGACCGTAGATCATACCGATGAGGGCGAAGAAGAGGGCTGTCATCAAACCGTGAGAGAGCATCTGGAGGATAGCACCTGTGCAGCTCACCTTGGTCATCATCAAGAGTGCGAAGAGCACCAGACCACAGTGAGACACTGAAGAGTAGGCGTTGATGAACTTCAAGTCGGTCTGTACGCAAGCCGAGAACGCACCATAAACGACAGAGATGGTTGTGAGGATAAGGAATATCCAAGCCAAGTCGTTAGCTGCCTGCGGCAGTAGGAACATTGCGATGCGGAAGCAGCCGTAGCCGCCGAGCTTCATGAGCACACCTGCGTGGAGCATAGACACTGATGTCGGGGCGCAACCGTGACCGATAGGAGACCATGTGTGGAACGGGAACAACGCGCCAAGCACGCCGAAACCGATGAACACGAACGGGAACAGCACGTTCTGAACGGCTGCCGGGATGTGGTTGTTGTGCGCAATCTCAAGGATGCTCATCGTAGAAGCACCGTTGAAGAAGTAGATGCCTACCAAGCCCAGGATGATGAGCGCAGAACCGCCCATAAGCATCAGCGTAAGCTTCATGGCTGCATACTCCTTGCGACCCGAACCCCAGAAACCAATGAGAAGGTACATCGGGATGAGTGCCACCTCGTAGAACATGAACATGGTGAAGAGGTCGATCGAGATGAAGAAACCGTAAACACCTGTCGAGAGAAGAGTGAACCACATGAAGAACTCCTTGGTGAGGGGATTGAGCTTCCATGAAGCGAATGTACCGGTGAAGACGATGATGCTCGAAAGCAGCAACATCACAACAGAGATACCGTCTACACCAACCTCATAGTTGATGTGCAAAGCCGGGAACCACGCAGTAGAGGCATGGAGAATCATCTCCTCGGTGTTGCCGCCAGCGCGCTCGCTGATGAAGTGGAGCGTGAGCCATACGCTCATTGCCAAGAGGCAAGATGAACCGGCAACCATCACACCACGCACCTGATTGACGTTGCGTGCGATCCACAAACCGAGCAGCATCAACGCAGGGATTACTACGAATAAACTTAATATATTCATATTCTAATTATAAGCAAAGTAATAATAATGTTAAAGCTACCGTACCTGTGATGAACCAAACGGCATACTGGCGAACGTCGCCGCTCTGCCATGGGCGGATGGTCTCACCTGCCTCGTTAGCACCCCAAGCAGTGAAGTCGATAAGACCGTTGATGATCTTCTCGTCGATCCACTGTACCGGACGGCTGACGTAGCGGAACAGAATCTTGTGAGTAACAAACTGGTAAACCTCGTCCATGTAGAAGCGCTTGTAAGCCCAACGATGCAGACGCGGGAATGTAGCGTACAGCTTGTCGGCGATAGGCTGCTTCTCACCCTTATAGATATATGTGGCAAGGGCGATAGAGAGGATAGCGATCACTGTAGATGTAGCAGCCACCTGCGGGTCGAAGTGAACGGTGTAGGCTGTGCCTGCTGCGCTCACGATAGAGCCGAAGCTTGCCCAACTCCAGTCGCAGAAGCCGCCGAGTGTTGTAACAACACCAACGCCTACGGTGACGATGCTCAGGAACACGAGCGGGAAGGTCATTGTAGCCGGAGCCTCGTGCGGTGTGTGGTGAGCGTGCAGCTCCTTGTTCTCAGTACCCCAGAAGATGCCGTAGTAGAGGCGGAACATGTAGAACGCAGTCATAGCGGCAACGCCTGTCATCCACCAGCCGCAGAGCGGTGAGTACTCGAAGCAAGCAGTGATGATCTCGTCCTTAGAGCTGAAGCCCGAGAAGAACGGGATACCTGCGATAGCGAGGCAAGAGATGAGGAATGTGATGTGTGTGATAGGCATGTACTTGCGCAGACCGCCCATTGCAGACATCTCGTTAGAATGAACAGCGTGGATGATGCAACCAGCTCCGAGGAACAGACAAGCCTTGAACATGGCGTGTGTGAACAGGTGGAACATAGAAGCCATGTAGCCAAGCTGTGCGTGGTTGTCGAGAGCCGCACCGTGGTGACCCGGCAGACATACGCCGAGCGCTACCATCATGAACGCAATCTGAGAGATTGTAGAGAAGGCAAGCACACGCTTGATGTCGCTCTGTGCGCAAGCAACGGCTGCTGCGTAGAAGGCTGTGAAAGCACCTACGATAACGACTACCTCAAGAGCCTGCGGAGCGTACTCGATCCATACCGGGAAGAGACGTGCAATCTGGAACACACCTGCAACAACCATGGTAGCGGCGTGGATAAGTGCAGATACCGGTGTCGGACCTTCCATTGCGTCCGGCAACCAGATGTGCAACGGGAACATAGCCGACTTACCAGCACCACCGATGAACATAAGCACGAGGGCTGTAGGCAGAATCATGCCGCCTACAGCAAGAGCGCGTGCGCTGTCAGCAGTTGTAAATGCAGCAGCACCATTGAGATACTCTACATGACCAGCAAACGAGAAGTTGTAGCTTCCTGTGTAGTAGCCGAAGATGAGGATACCGATGAGGAAGAACATATCGGCGAAGCGTGTCACGATGAACGCCTTCTTAGAAGCGTGAACGGCTGCGTGCAGAGTGTAGTAGAAGCCAATGAGGAGGTAAGAGCTTACACCCACGAGCTCCCAGAACATGTACATCTGGAAGATGTTTGTAGCAAGCACGAGTCCGAGCATTGACATCGTGAAGAGAGAAAGGAAAGCGTAGTAGCGCTGGAAGCCCTTCTCGCCGTGCATATAGCCGAACGAGTAGATGTGCACCATAAGGCTGACCGTAGAGATGACGATGAGCATCATCACCGAAATCGGGTCGAGCAGCACACCGAGGTCGAAATGCAGATGGCCCAGCGGCAACCATGTAACGTTGTAGGGAACGAAGGTTGCGAAGGTGCCGTCGGCAAGACGGTCGGCTGTGAAATACTGGAACGCAGTGTAGTAGCTGAGTGCTGTCACCAAGCCCAGAGAGCAGGTGCCAATCAGTCCAGCTGTCTTATGCGACCAGGAATACTTCTTATTCACGAATTCTGGCAGACCGATAACCAGGAAGCTGATCAGCGGCAACAGAAGAATCCATATTGAATATGTAAAATCCATAATCTAATTAATATTTCATGTTTTCAATACTGTTCACCTGATCGCTGTGGAAATTGCGGTAAACGTTAATAATAATCGCGATAGCTACGGCGCTCTCTGCTGCGCTCACGCCGATTGAGAAGAGGGTCATGAAGAAGCCCTCGAACTCGCCGGGGAAGAGCAGGCGGTTGAAAGCCGCAAAGTTCAGGTCTACTGCGTTGAGCACGAGCTCTATAGAGACGAGCATGGCTATCAGGTTGCGGCGTGTTACGAAGCCGTATACGCCGATGAAGAACAGAAGTGCGCTAAGCACGAAATAACATTCTACTGGTACCATAATTTACTTGTCCTCCTTTTCTTTACGTGCTACAACGATTGCGCCAATGATACATGCCAGCAGGAACACTGAGATGAACTCAAAGGGCAATACATACTGATACTTGTCTGAACCGAGAAGAGCCTCGCCGATGGTCTGCATGGGCACCTCGCCGCCGTCAACGGCAACAGAGAGGAAACCGTTCTTGAGCTGTACGCCGGCTACGGTAGCCAGACCTACGAGGCAGATGAGTGCGTAAGAGAGGGCACGACAGCCCTTAACGCGCTCTACCAATCCCTGGAGTGTGCGCTTGCTTACGAGCTGCACGGCGAAGATGTACATCATCACCATACCGCCAGCGTAGACGCTGATCTGTGCTGCACCGAGATAGGTGTAGTCGAGCAGGAAGTAGAGGCCTGCCACTCCGAGGAGTACGAAAAGCAGGAATGTGACCGAACGCATGATGCGCTTTGTGGTCACGCACATGACAGCCGATCCGAGGATTACTGCTGCCAAGATGCAAAACATTACTATACTTGCCATATTTTCTTACTCCTTATTTTGTTTTGGTGTTAAACGTTCCGATTTCGAAGTCGGCGCCGCCGTCGATGATGTTAGGCAGCGAGCCGCCCTCGTACACTTCCTTGTCGAGGTGAAGCACGAGTGCTTCGCGGTCGAATACCGAGTTCTCGAAATCGTTTACAAACTTGATTGCGTCGAAGTTGCAGGCGTTCACGCAGAGTTCGCAGAACATGCAGTCGCCGAGGTCGTACTGATAGTCTACGAGCTGCTTTTTCTTCTTGCCTGTCTCCGGGTTCTCAACCATCTGCGACACGATCTTGATGGTGCCGTTCGGGCAAGCCTTCTCGCAGAGTGTACAAGCTGTACACTTCACGACGCCGTTCTCGTCGCGGTTCATCACCAGACGTCCGCGGTGGCGTGCTGCTACGTGCAGTGTGGTCTTGCGGTTCTCGGGATACTGCTCAGTGCTCTTCGGTGTGAAGTACTCCTTCCAGGTGGTCTTCATACCTACGGCGAGAGTCTTCACAGCAGCTCCGATTTCTCCGAAATATGATTTTTTGTTTTCTTCCATTGTTTTAATGATGTGTTTTTAGAAGTGCCAACCGAATGCCACAACTACAGTCATGAGAATCAAGTTGATAAGACACAAAGGCATCAAGTACTTCCACTCGAGCTTCAGTATCTGGTCGACACGCAGACGCGGGAATGTCCAGCGCACCCACATGAGCAGCCATACTACGGCGAATGTCTTTCCGAGGAACCATACGATGCCGGGGATGAAGTTGAGCACGTTGTCTACTGCCTCAACGCCGATGTTGAACGGAGCCCAACCGCCGAGGAACACTGTGGTAGCGATTGCCGAAACTACGAAGAGGTTGAGGTACTCGGCGAGGTAGTAGAAGCCGAAGCCCATACCCGAATACTCGGTGTGATAGCCGGCTGTAAGCTCCGACTCAGCCTCAGCCAAGTCGAACGGGCCGCGGTTTGCCTCGGCGTTGCCGGCTACGAGGAACACGAGGAAGGCGATGATAGCCGGGATGTGTCCCTTGAAGATGAGCCAGCCGAAAGCGCCGGTCTGTGCTTCTACGATGCCCGATACCTGCATTGTGCCGGTGAGCACAACGGCGGTGATGAGGCAGAGTGCGAGCGACATCTCGTATGAGATGAGCTGCACGGCGCCACGCATAGCCGAAACTACCGAATACTTGTTGTTAGAGCCCCAACCTGCCATGAAGATGCCCACGATGCCGATGCTCGAGATAGCCGACATGAGGAACAGGCCTACGTTGAAGTCGAGCACCTGAGCGCCGTTGTTCCACGGGAGGAACGAGAAGGTGCCCACGGAAGCGATGATCACGAGGAACGGAGCGATGTAGTAGAGCACCTTATCGGCACCGTCAACGCTAAAGATCTCCTTGATGAGCATCTTAAGCACGTCGGCGAACACCTGGAATATACCCCAAGGACCTACGCGCATCGGGCCAAGACGACACTGGAAGTAGGCGCAGACCTTACGCTCCATGAAGATCAAGATGATGGCGAGGATGGCGTAACCTGCGAGAATGCAGACACCAACCAGGATGCACTCGATCAGTATTGTCCAGAAATCTCCAAGACCGCAGGTCTGTGAGAGGAGATTGTGGAACCAGTTTGTTACTATACTAAAGTCAAACATTTCTTTTAATTTATGATTTCGTTAACGGTCGATGTCAGGAATTACGAAGTCGATAGCCGCACCGGTGGTGATGAGGTCGGCAATCTTCTGTCCGCGAAGCATCGGGTCGAGAGCGCCGGTCAGTGTCAGCCCCATCGGACGCATCTTCATACGGTAAGGACTCTTGTCGCCCTTAGAGTGGAGATATACGCCGAACTCGCCGCTGGCTCCCTCTACAGAGAAGTACCACTGTCCCTCGGGCACCTTGATGATTGGCTTCTGCTTAACGTAGAAGTCGCCCTCCGGAATGTTGTCGATGAGCTGCTCGATGATGTTAAGGCTCTGATAGAGCTCCTTGATGTGGCAGTAGTAGCGGTCCATTGAGTCGCAACCGGTCATTGTAATCTCCTCCCACTCTACCTTGTCGTAGAGGTCGTACGGGTGGCGCTTACGTGTATCGTTCTTCCAGCCTGCGGCACGTCCTGCCGGACCTGTCACGGCGTAGTTGATACAGTCTTCGCGTCCCATCGGGCCTACACCAACCAAGCGGTTGTGTGTGATTACGTTGTCGCCGAACACGTCGAGATACTCCTGAATCATCGGACGCAGATACTTGCAGAGCTTCTTTGTGTTCTCTACGAACTTCGGGTCGATGTCTGCCTGGCATCCGCCGATGCGGTAGTAGTTCTGGATGAGTCGTCCGCCGGTGGTCTCCTCCATCACGTTGAGCACGTGCTCGCGGTCGCGCATGCAGTAGAGGAACGCTGTGAGGGCGCCCAAGTCCTGCGCTGTACAGCCGAGGTAGAGCAAGTGAGAGTCGATACGCTGCAGCTCGTCCATGATGGTGCGGATGTAGTGGATGCGATCGGTAAGCTCAACGCCCATACCCTCCTCGATGACGCCAACGAGAGCGTGGCGGTGCATCATGGCAGAGAGGTAGTTGAGACGGTCGGTGAGAGCGAGTGTCTGCGGATAGGTCATGCCCTCCCACATCTTCTCGATGCCGCGGTGAATATAGCCCAGGTGCGGATAGATGCGCTTCACCTTCTCGCCGTCGAGAACGGTCTGCAAGCGGAGCACACCGTGTGTAGACGGGTGGTTAGGGCCGATGTTCACTACGAAGTCGGTGTCCTCGAAGAGGCGCTTCTTTGTAGCTACGAGATGGCCGTCGGCGTCGAGACTGTACACAACGGTGTAGTCAGACTCGGGCTCGTCGGTAAGCGGGAACTGGTTTGCCTCGGGGCTCATGTCGAAGTCCTTGCGCAACGGATAGCCGTTGAAGTCGGTACGGAGGAACAGACGGCGCATGTCGGGGTGACCCAGGAACTTGATGCCTACGAAGTCGTAAACCTCGCGCTCGAGCAGCTCGGCTGCCTTCCAAAGATCAACAACAGTAGGAATCACGTCGCTGCCGTCCACCTTCTTAGCGATGGTGCGCACAGAGCAACGCTCGTTGTTGTCGGTGTTCTCAAGAATGTAGATACATCCCAAGCCTTCCTCGCCGAAGTCCTCGCCGATGATGGTAACAAGGTAGTCGAAATGTTTCTGGTTCTTCAGTTTCGACATCTCACTCGCAAAATTGTCGAATGAGAGTTCTATGTTTTCAAGTTTCATATCTTATACCTTATTATATTAATCAGTTAGACCTTTCTTTGCATCGAAGCCTTCCGGCACCTCGTTCACTACGATTGTCTCGCGCTTTGCTTCGCTGGCGAGAGCCTCGTTGCTCAAGCCGTGCAGACCACCCTTCGACATAGAGAGTTCTTTCTCCTCATGTGTCATCTTGTGGTTTGCTCCGCCGAAGAACTTCTCGACCTTCACCTTGCGCTGCAGCTGCATCATGCCGTAGAGGATAGCCTCCGGACGCGGAGGACAGCCAGGCACGTACACGTCTACGGGCACAATCTCCGAGATGCCGCGCACTACGTTGTACGAGTTCTTGAACGGACCGCCAGAGATGGCGCAACCGCCCACTGCCACAACGTACTTAGGCTCAGCCATCTCGTCGTAGAGACGCTTGAAGACTGGCGCCATCTTGTTGGTGATGGTACCGGCACACATAATCAGGTCGGCCTGACGAGGAGAGTTACGTGTCACCTCGAAGCCGAAGCGAGAGAAGTCGTAACGGGCGCAACCTACTGCCATGAACTCAATGCCGCAGCATGATGTACCGAATGTTAATGACCACAAAGAGTTGGAACGACCCCAGTTGATAGCCTGGTCGAGTGAGCCAACCACTACGTTGACGCCGCCCTCGTGGAGCTCGTCTACGATTGTCTCAAGGCCCTTGTTGTCCTTGAACTCATCGTAAGGAATACTCTTGATGACAGGTTTTCTTACTTCCATTCCAACGCTCCTTTCCGCCAAGCGTATGCAAGGCCAAATACCAATACCAGCATGAAGAAACCAACGCTCGCAAGCGCCATCGCTCCAAACTGCTTGACTACTACTGCCCACGGGTAGAGGAAGAGGGTCTCAATGTCGAACATAAGGAAAAGGATAGCAAAGAGATAGTAGCCTACATGCACCGGAATCCAAGAAGATCCGCGTGTAGGGATACCACACTCAAAGGGCTGACCCTTAACCGGGTTGTACGAACGAGGACCTACGAGTTTCGCAACTACGTACGCACCTACTACCAATACAACAGCCGTCAAGATGACTGTGATTAATAAAATAGAATCCATAAAAATTTTTAAAACAATTTGTTTCTTTTTCTACGTAGAATACCGCTAAGTATTCGAATTGCAATTTTCAGTTTGCAAAGTTAGCAATAATTATTGGATTGTTGAGGGTTTTTACTTAAAAATCTGTAAAGAATAAGCATAGAAAGTTTCTGCCGCTTTCTATGCTTCTATCGTCGTGCAGCGAACGGAATCCAATCGGACGGCGGACAGAAACCGATCGGACGACGGACGGAACCCGATCGGACGGCGGACGGAAACCGATTGGACAGCGGACGGAAACCGATTGGACGGCGGACGGAATCCGATCGGACGGCGGACGGAAACGGTAGGGGGTGCAGCTGTCTCAGCTGCACCAACCAAGTAAACTGGCAATCTATTATCCTCCAACAGATTCCACTCTGATACACACAGATTATCAGGGTGCATAAAATAAAACGCGGATTTATCGGATTAAACGGATGTCGTTAGCCGTAGCGGAGGTCTCCGGCCTCCGCAGCAAGCTGCGATACAATTACTATCCGACTTGGTGTTGCGGAGGCCGGAGACCTCCGCTACGGATGGTGCATCCGTTTGATCCATTGTCAACCCACTCAAGCAGAAATCCGTTAAATCCGCTGTTAATCTCCACGCACCCAAACATCCGTTTAATCCGTTTAATCCGCTGTTAAACTCCACGCATTCAAGCCTCCGCATATTCCGTGTGACCCTTACTTCACGAACCGCAGCCTTATCCACGCCCAGCGCGGTATCATGCGCCACGCAGCCACGAGCAGCCGATAGCGCCAGTCGATTGTCACCACCTTCTTGCCGCGTTCCACCGCACTCACGATGTCCGCCGCCACGTGCTCAGCCGAGAGCTGCAGCGGGAAATGGCTGCCGGCGATGAGATCGGTAGCCACGAAGCCCGGCCGTATGTCGGTGATGGCGATGGGCAGGCGACGCATACTGGCGAGCTGCGCCAGACACTCGAGGTAGTGCGACTGGTAGCGCTTCGTAGCCGAATAGGCAGGCGCAGCACCCAGTCCGCGCGTGCGAGCTATCGACGTGATGCAGGCTATGCGTCCGCGGTGAGCGTTGTCGGCAAACCACTGGTACGCCGAGAGCACCATCCGCGTGAAGCCCACGGCGTTGGTCTGCACCGTGCGCATCTCCTTCTCCGCATCGAGCGAACAGTTCTCCCACCCTATTCCCGAGCTGTGGAAGTACAGATCCATGCCGCCCAGCTTGCCGATAAGCTCGTGCAAGCCCTCGGTGGCATCGTCGCTGTCCACGTCAATCTGCTGCCACGCCACTATGCCGTCCGTGGTCTCCACTATCTCCTGCAGCCGCTCCACACGCCTGCCGGCTATGCCTACGCTGTAGCCACGCACGGCTAAAAGACGAGCCACTTCAAGCCCTATGCCCGAAGTGGCTCCTATTACTATCGCTTTCTTTGTCATATCGTTCTTTTTATAACCTCTCTATTCAAAAGCCAGCTCAGCCGCCTCATGCGTGAGGCACGACTTCACGTCCGTGTAAGGCACCGTGAACTCCACCATGCCCAGCGCATACGGACCTATCTCGTACTGCTGATAGACGAAGCGTAAGCCCTCAGGCGTGAGCACCGGCACGGTCGTGGGGAGCGGGATGATGCCGTGCTCCACGAAAAGCATGTTCTGCAGGTCGCTATCCTTTATCTTGCGGTTCTCAGCCTTAGAGATATACTCCTTCACGCCACGGCGCAGGATGGGCTGCAGCGCCTTCTGCTTCAGCGTGTCTACCGTAGCGGCGAGCACCTTGCCCGTAGCCTTAACGATGTTCACCGGGCGACACACAGCCGACCCGTGCGCTCCGCCGAGGAACACATAGCAGGAGGTCTCGTACGTCAGGTAGCGGTCGGTCTCATACGTCTTGCGTATGCTCAGGTCGTACGAGAGCCCCGCAATGCCAAACTCCTTCAGCTCGGCATACTGCGCCTTCAGATACACATTATTCATATTGCCGTAGAAGTCGACAAGCGCCTTGCCGTCCGCCATCGACCCCTTATACACGGGCGCCTCGCCGTTCTCCTCTTGCATTGCGGGCAGGTACATACGCACGAGTTCGTCGGCTACGTATCTGCGCACGCCGACCGAGAGCGAGTCGTCGCCCGAAGGATAGTCTACAACTACGCTGCACTTCAACGTCGAATCCTTCTGCTCGCAGAACGCAATGCTGTCCGTTGCGAACGCCGTCTGCTGCAGCACGCTGTCCTGCTCCGCCGCAGAGCCCGACTTCGTCGCACGCGATGTGCAGCCGCCAAGCGCCAATAGCGCCATGCCCGCAGCTGCGAGTGTAAAACGTATGTATCTGAATCTTTTCATATCTGTCTTGCTTATTATAAGGTTTAACTGCTTTGTCGTTTATCTCAATATTCGCTTAAATTAATAGCAAAATCAAAGTTATATTATTTATTGTTAACCCACAAAATAAACCGCTCATAATTGCGTTTATTTAACGTATCGTGATTACTGTTCACGATAAAGCGTCGCATGCTGATAGCACAACACAAAGCTTGCTGTTAGTACAACGCTTGCTGTTAGTACAACGCCTGCTGTTAGTACAACGCTTGCTATTAGCACATCGCGTCGCGAACCAATCATTTACAAAACAACCACAAAAAGAAAGGAACAATACTATGATTTTCTCAACAACACCCACCCTCGAAGGGCACCCCATCCGCGAATATCGCGGCGTAGTAACCGGCGAAACCATCATCGGCGCCAATGTTTTCAAAGACTTCATGGCAGGCTTGCGCGACTTCTTCGGCGGTCGCAGTGGCACCTACGAGAGTGTGCTGCGCGAAGCTAAAGACTCAGCCATGCGCGAAATGGCGCAGCGTGCCGAGAGCCTCGGCTGCAACGCCATCGTAGGCATCGACCTCGACTACGAAACCGTAGGACAGGGCGGATCGATGCTCATGGTGACATGCAGCGGCACAGCGGTGATCATATAAAAGGCTAAAACACAACTGGTAGATGGCTATCAGAAACTTGTAGATAGCAATCAAAAGCTGGAAAATGACTATCAAAAGCTGGAAAATGACTATCAAAAGCTGGAAAATGACTATCAAAAGCTGGTAGATGGCTGGAAGATAACCCTCTCATTCAAGTTATCTTCCAGCCCTTATCATATTCACCTCCAACCCGTTACGCAATTTCTGGAAGATATGGCAGATTTTTTCACGCACTCGGTTTTTATATCTGCAAGAGTATATTAATAAGATTTGCTCAGAATTACTTGTTTTGAAAGTTTTACGATTTTAGGTATGTCAGTCTTGACATTTTAACTCAAGCAGTGAACACTCGGAGATATTCATTTCTAGTTTTTATTCCAACTAGCTTATAATCCAAAATTTTTATCTAAATTTGCACTATTGTTTTTAATTAACTAAAGAAGAATGATATGAAATTTACATGGATTCCATTCTATAAGGAGTTTGCAGAGAAGCTCCTGAATTACCGCAATGACCGAAAGTCGTTGTTAAAAATGATTTATGACCATAGGGAACAGTTTCTGGCCAATTATCTTCATGACCAAGATGGCGAGGATGATCTATGTCCAGACATTGACCCTTTCACTACAATGGGGTTATTCAATAGAGGAATCAAGTTAAATAACAGAATCAAATCTACTTCTTTATTCAAAAGCCTAATGGGTATTGTGGCCGACATACCCTCTGACTTCGATGGAATTCCTATTCTTAACAACCAAAAATCGCATTTCTTTGGATTTAGAAAGCATCGTAAAGATAGTGATATAGAAAATCTTTGGGCACTTTTCGAGAAGGTTGTAAAGAATGAGGATTTTGAAACAGAATACAATCGAGTCATAGAGCAATATCTCATCAAGGTAAATATTACTATGGCTCTTTTCTGGATCAGACCCGAAGATTTCTTGGCTTTCGACAGTACCAATAGAAAATATATCAAGAATCAATATGGTATTGATCTTCCAAATCGTGCTCCTAAGTACAACGAATACATGTCTATTCTCAATGATATCAAGCAGAAAATGAAATCCAATATAATCAATGAAAAGTCGTTCTATGAATTATCTGCAAATGCCAACGATGGTGGCACGGCTGAAGAGGATGATATGAATGAAACTTGGCATGATGCAATCGTTGAAACCTGGAAAAGACGCAAGAATATAGTATTATATGGCGCTCCTGGTACAGGTAAAACTTATGATGTACCAGAGTTAGCCGTTCGACTCTGTGATCCAGATTTTAAGGCAAATGAGAAAGGCCGTGACGAGCTGATGGAACGTTACAATCAGCTTAAACAAGAAAAAAGAATCGCCTTTACTACATTTCACCAATCTATGGATTACGAAGATTGGATAGAAGGTCTTCGTCCGTTGGTCAACGACAATAATCAGATTACATACGAGGTCGAAAAAGGCATCTTCAAGCAACTATGTGAAGATGCTGAGCGTCCTGTTGTTAAAGATAAGCAGGCAGGTATTGCAGACAATGCTGTGGTTTGGAAGGTTTCTTTAATGGGAACTGGCCATAATCCCGTACGTACAGACTGCATGGAAAATAATTATATCCGTATAGGATGGGACGAATATGGTGCTGTCATATCTGACGAGACTGATTGGAGTATTTACAACGGCGAGGGTAAACAGATTCTTGATGCCTTCATCAACAAAATGAAAGAGGGCGACATTGTCATGAGCTGCTTCTCAAATCAAACAATAGATGCTGTTGGCGTAGTAACTGGCGACTATGAATACTTGGATAGCCTTCCAGATTACAAGCGCGTAAGAAGGGTTAATTGGATTTTGAAAGGAATCAACGAGAACATTGTTGACTTGAACGATGGTAAGACTTTAACCTTGGGTACGGTGTATCGCTTGAATTCCATAACCCTTGACAAAGTCAAGACTCTTTTAGATAAGTACAAGAAGCCAACAACCATGGAATCAAACACCAAACCTTACATTATGGTGATTGATGAAATGAATAGAGGCAACGTATCAAAGATATTTGGTGAGCTCATCACGCTTCTTGAGATAGACAAAAGAAAAGGTCGCAAGAATGCCGAAAGCGTTATACTGCCCTATTCAAAGAAAATGTTCCAGATTCCGGAGAATGTGTACATCATTGCGACGATGAACACCGCTGACCGTTCTCTTGGGTCCTTGGACTATGCCATTAGACGCCGATTTGCATTCATAGCCTATAAACCTATCTCATTGGAAGATGATGTTCCTGGATTCAATGCAGATCTCTTCAAAATGGTAAGTCAACTATTTATTAGAAACTATGACGAGTATGAAGAGAGTGAATGGCTTCAGTCTTTCAAACTCTTGCCAGCAGACACTCTTTCTGAAGAGTATCGTCCCGAAGATGTCTGGATAGGTCATAGCTACTTTATTATGAAGGATGAAAACGGTGATGACAACACCAGTGACAGACTCCTTTATGAGATCATCCCTCTTCTTGAAGAATATGTAAGAGATGGAGTTTTAACGGGCGATGCTCAAGCCACTATAGACGAATTATATCAGATAGCAACAGAATAATGAGAATTATACAACTTCGAGAGCAGATACTGGATAATACTCTTCTCCAGCAGACTGATGCAGACGCCGTCCTCCCCTATTTGGAGGATGGCGAGGAGGTTGTGTACTCTGTCAAAAGAGGATCTAACAATAATGAAATGTGTCTTAAACTTCACAGACAAAATAATTTCATAAAGGTTACTGGTTCTTATTTTGTTGGCATTGACTGGGTCAAGGAAAATGAGCTTGCTATCCAAGTCAGTCCTAAGATGAATGACGGATTCGAGATTGACTATGTAAAAATGTTGAATGATGCGCTTTCAGAAGGCGACAACTATGAACATCTCACAGACTTAGTCACAATCCATTTTGACAAGCCATCAATCAGAGTAACCCAACAGAAAGATCTACTCAGCATATTCCTTATCACAGAGTATCTGAACATTCTGCAAAGAATTGCCAAGAAAGGTCTCAAAAAGAGTTATTACGTTGTTGAAGAAAACCTCCAAAACAAAGTCAAAGGACGAATTCTTATAGGCCAAAACATTCATAAGAATCTGGTGAAGGGACGTATATCTGACAACGTTTGCCGTTACCAAGTTTACGACATTGATTCTTACGAAAACCGAATTCTTAAAAAGGCGTTACGGTTCTGTATAAATCAGTTGGGCATGTACAGACATGACCTCGATATGTCTGTATTGGACAAAAAAGTCAGATTCATTATGCCCTATTTTGCTAACGTAGGCGACGATGTTAGCATCCGAAGTATTAAAGGATTCAAAGGCAATCCTGTCTTCAAAGAATATAATCAAGCAACTGTTTTTGCTCAACTATTGCTCAAAAGGTATAGTTACGACATCACCGTGACAGGACGCCAAGTAATTGACACTCCTCCATTTTGGATTGACATGAGCAAGTTGTTTGAATTATACATCTTCCATCATCTTAAAAAAGTCTTTACTGGCACAAATGAGGTTAAGTATCATCTTCGTGCTCACTACCAAGAGTTAGATTATCTTCTCAACCCATCGCAGTGGGCAGAGCCTTACGTCATCGATGCCAAATATAAACCAAGATACAAGAATACCGGAGGTATCAGTACGGATGATGCAAGAGAAGTAAGCGGTTATGCACGTCTTTCTTCCATATATAAAGAACTTGGTTTGAATGAAGAAACTGCACCTCCTATCAAATGTCTCATCATTTATCCAGATCAAGAAGAAGCAGACCATTTTACATTCACTCGTACACAAGAACCCCATTTCAATCAAGTATCTGGCTATGTCCGATTCTACAAATTAGGCATCAAGTTACCCATTATCTAAATATGGTAGATGGCTGGAAGATAACCCTATCATTCAAGTTATCTTCCAGCCCTTATCATATTCACCGCCAACCCGTTACGCTATTTCTGGAAGATATGGCAGATTTTTTCACGCACTCAGGTTTTTATATCTGCAAGAGTATATTGGTGGGATTTGCTAAGAAATTGAAACCTGCCATTATACCGTTATATCAGATTTCGAGTGTTCCCTTCTGTCTGATATCCTGTGAAGAGGCTCCGACCATAATTTCAAATTCGCCGGCTTCGAGCACACGTTTCATATCCTGACCTATGATGGAGAGTTCGTCAAAACCAAGCACAAAGGTCACATCTTTACTCTCGCCAGCCTTAAGATTTACCTTCTCAAAAGCACGGAGCTGCAATGGTGGCTGAACCACCGAAGCGGCACAATCGTGAATATAAAGCTGCACTACCTCACTACCATCACGGTTGCCGGTGTTCTTCACGCTGACCGTGACCTTGGCAACAGCCGGACTGGCATCCATCAAAAGTCCGTTGTCAGATATCATGCCTACTGCTGAGGACGGCAATTTCACTATCTTCATACCCGAATACTCGAATGTAGTGTATGAAAGTCCATAGCCAAAAGGATATAGCGGCTCTGAAGTGAAATCCATATAGTCGCGCTGCTTGCCGGCACTATAATAAACGGGGAGCTGTCCCACACTGCGCGGTATGCTTACGGGGAGTCTGCCAGACGGATTTGCGTCACCGAAAAGTATGGAAGCTATTGCCTTTCCACCCTGCTCTCCTGGATACCAGGCGGTAAGCAACGCGTCTGCCTTTGCCGAAGCATTGTTCATAAGCAGCGTACGTCCCTCTATATAAACAATGATAAGGGGCTTGTGATTCTTCTTTGTCACAGCTGCCACCGCATTGATGAGATCCTCCTGCTTGCCGAGAAGATTCAGTGTGGAACGGTCGAAACCTTCACCACAATCCATGTCCAATACCTCCTTTGACGCAACAGCTGCGCCAGTAGCAATGTACTTGGTACGAAAATCGCGGGCACTGGAACCTCCTACAACGAGAATCACTGCATCAGAGTTCTCTGCGGCACGTACAGCTGCAGGAATATCAGCTGTAGTGGTATCGCGTACGGCACAGCCCTTGGCATATACCACTTCCGTCTTGTTACTTACAACTGCCTTCACACCGTCCAAAACAGTACTGATAGCCTCACGAGCCTGTGGGGCAGTATAATCGCCAAGCTGATTGTATGGAGTATCTGCGTTCGGACCAATTACCGCAACACGACCAAGTGTGGGCGAAAGAGGCAACACTTCGTCATTCTTAAGAAGTACAACACCTTCTTCCGCAACCTGCTCAGCAATAGCAATATGTTCTGTCGAACGGCATGTTGTCCTGGCACGTTTAGGATCAACATACGGATTCTCAAAAAGCCCCTGACGGAACTTCATACGCAAAACATTAGCAACTGCACGATTGATGTCATCCATGCTTATGGCACCTTTATCAAGTTCGTTCTTGAGATTGTTGCCATACGCATCGCCACCAAGATCCATGTCAAGTCCTGCTTTAAGAGCCAAGGAGGCTGCTTGTGCTGTATCGCATGCAGCGCCAAGAGAGTGGATTACTTCAATGGAATAAAGGTCGCTGTATACAAATCCATCGAATCCCCACTCGCCACGAAGAATGTCTGTAAGAAGACGCTTATTAGACGTACATGGTATGCCATCAACCTGATTGTAAGAGGTCATGACTGTTGCGGCACCGCTCTTGACAGCCTTCTCAAAAGGAAGAAGAAGCTGAGAACGCAACAAACGCTCGCCAACATAAACACCACCGCCATTGTGGCCTCCTTCAGGAACTCCGTAAGCAGCAAGATGCTTCGGCGTGCAATAAACATGGCTTCCATCTGAAGCGTCGCCCTGCAAACCTCTAACTACAGCTGGTCCTAAGACCGAGGCTAACCAAGGGTCCTCACCAAAACCTTCTTCCATACGTGACCAACGCGGTTCTCTCGCCACATCCAACACCGGACCGTATCCTACGTTTCCTCCCTGTGAGCGCACTTCTTTACCCATTGCATCACCCATACGATACAACAAGCTCGGATTCCATGTACTGGCACAACAAAGACCCGTAGGATAAACGGTAGTGCCGATAGCCATGTGTCCATGCGGAGTCTCCTCTGCAAAGAATATCGGAATACCAAGGCGTGTCTGCTCAACGGCATAGCGTTGCAGAGAATTGATTGCCTTTGCAGCAAGTTCGGGATAAAGACCTGTCTCCAAAGTCTTCTGAGTCCAAGGATCAGCTCGCAGAACTGCCCAAAACGAACCTATAGGAGCCATGTCCATCATATCACGGAAGAGTTGTGAAGGCTCTACGGTCTTCTGGCTTGTCTTGTTATACATCTGCCAACCAAGCGGACAACGCAACTGGGCTATTTTCTCCTCCAAAGTCATTCGACTAAGAAGGTCTGCAACTCGTTCGTCTACTGGTCGTGTCGCCTGCTTGTATACAGGAATCTCAACCGAAGTATTCTTCACTGAACGCTTATACGACTGTGCAGAAACCGACACAAGAGTTGTAGCAAGAAGAAATGCGAGAATGGATATTTTCTTATGAATCATAATATAGTTTGTCTATTTTTCAATAAGATAATTTTGCAACTAGAACTTAATAAGAAAGGATATAATTATTAGTTTTACAAAATTAAGAAATAAACACGAAACTAAAAAATACGGGCACAAAAAAGGTCTCCAAAATCGTTTGACTTTGAAGACCTAAAGTCCTGACTTCGTCATCGTGTCACCCAAAAATCTTCGTCAAAGAGTTTAGCTATTTTCTGATGCCTTGCCATCAGCATGGTTTGGGTGTAAACCTCCTTGTTCATAGGTTGTTTAATTTGTATGGTTGTGATGGTCTTTGCCAATGCAAGCACCTTGTCCACGCTCATCTTAATCTCTGAGACTTTCA
>OGLX01000723.1_pt1 | contig 20487 bp, 15 predicted proteins | sample 1572821 | NCBI WGS metagenome assembly OGLX01 (sample SAMEA2581908, study PRJEB24529) | metagenome | biome: Human gut stool | place: China | collected 2011 | reverse complement strand
TACGGCCCGGGCCGCTTTTTCGGCCTGTTCGGCAGGGGGGAGGAGTTCTACATCCCCTGGGAGTGCATCCAGCGGATCGGAGACGACATCATCCTCATCAACAAGCCTTTTCAGCGGCGGGATCCCCGCTTGGAGCGGAAGCGGCGCAAGCGTTGCTGACAAATGCCCCCGCGGCTTTCACCGCGGGGGCATTTGCGTATGCCGGCGGAGCGGTCACGGCTCCTCCGGATAGGGGATCTTCAGCGTCATGCCGTCGTGCCAGACACCGGCGCTGCGGGAGATGGACAGATACTGCCCCTCGGTAAAGCCGATGGTCTCCCCGTCGTGGAAGGTGACATCCTCCTCCAATACATAGCTGGCCAGATCCAACAGGAAGCGGTGCAGGCCACCCGGGGCATCCGGGGTGTCCAGAACCTCTATCTCCTCCTTGCCGAAGGCCGCAAGGCCGTCAGTGTAGCCGCACAGGCCCTCTTCCCGGCGGTAGAGGCCCATCCACACCAGATCCAGCAGGGGCAGCTCCCCGTCCTCCATGGGCTGTGCCGCGTTGAGATAGAACTCCGGCTGGTACACGGTGCCGTTGGCGTAGACACCCAGCGTTCCGCGCTGGCGGCAGGCGGCGCACACCAGCTTCACCTGGAGTATGGCCGCCTCTCGGACGGATTCCTCCCGGGGCAGGACGGTCACCAACAGCTGGCCCCGGTGGCGGGCAGCAGATTCCGCTGCCTCCGGCCACAGGTAGTTGTGGGCGGCGTTTTCCTCCGCCTCGCCGTGGGGCACAGGGAATGGGTATAGGCAGACCGCCGCCAGCATTCCACTGACCTCAAAGGTCAGGGTGCTGCCGCCGTCTTCAGATTCCTCCGCCTCTGTGAGGCAGGGGATGCCGTACAGATCCCGCAGATCCCGGCGGAACTGGTCCGGGTCCCAGGCAGGCGCTTCCAGTAGGACAAAGGCCAGGAAGGCGCCGCCCTCCGGCCGGGTCATCGGAAGGCAATAGTCGAGCGCCTTGCGCGCGGCATCCAGGAAGCGCCGCTCGCCGGTTTCCCGCCCGATGCGGAGCAGATCCATCGCGGGCAGAATCGTGATGTCGAGCGCCGTCGCTCCGTCGAGACCCATCGGCTCGACGAACGACGTGGCCACCTTGAAATCGTCCTTACGGAAATGGCGGCCGTCGGGCTCGAACGCGAACGAGCCGTCGGCACGCTGAATCGCCAGAATCTCGTCACCCTGTTTTTCGAGACGTTTCTTCCGAGCCTCGTCCTTCTCGGGCTGCGAGCCGCCTTTCGGTCTCACGGACTCGATCTTGGCCTGCAACTGCTTGACGACTTCCGACTTCTTATTCTCCTGCATGTAACGAACCAGAAAACCCGGCACGTTCGGACCCGCTTCCTCGATCGAGCGTTGCACGACGCCGAAACCGCGCCCCTCGTGCCACAGGTTCGTGTTGTATGCCTCGGCCATCCGGTCAAGCGCATCGCGATAGTCCCATCTCGGAGCGGCGGGCTCGGGCAGTCCGTTGCGCAGCACCCATTCGGTCACCACGTCGACGCTGTTGCCTTTCGTAAGCCAGAGCTCGGCATTGAAAACGATTTTCTGACCGATGCGCAGTTCGAGCGCATTTTCGGCCCAAAGCTCGTTCTCGTGTCCTTCGGTCGAGGCATCGGGTATCATCAGGCCCATCAGCTGGTTGTTCATCCGGTCGACGAAGTTCGGCGAGGCGAATACCGGCTGCGGATGCTGCGTACGATAGTTGAACCAGCGAGCGGCCACCTCGTTCGGATTCCATGAGAGACCGATCGCGTCGCCGTCATGGCTGATCGCCATGACCGGTACGGAAACCTTGTTGGGGTGGGGAGCCACCCGCAATGCCCACGGGTCCTTGAAAAAGTCCGTTCCGCTCGTCCATTCGTCGCCTACGGCCCAGTCGACTCCCGGCAGGATCGCGTCGTCTTTGGCCGTGCCGAACGACGACTCGCCGACCTTGAGCCACGGGCCGCGCAGATAGCGCACATGATAGTTGCCCGTAGCGGTGAGGTCGTAATTCAACTTGACGAAAGGCGAGTCGTTCTCGAGCGCAATCGTCACGACGCCGGTAATGGCCGGCTCGGCAAGCGGGTAATGCATCCAGTTGTCGAACGAGGTCCCCTTCAGCATGTCGCGCACGACGACCGATTTGACCCGAAACACCAGACTCTCGCCCTCGGGAGTGCTGACACGGGACACCGAATCGGCCTCGAGGCGCATCGGAATGTCCTGATCGCGGATCATCAGCTCGCCCAGATGATCCATCACGGCCATCAGCTTGCCCGAGGGAGTCTCGATCTCGGCCCAGCCCCAGCCCTTGATCCGCTTGAAGAAATGAAGCGTAACGTAGCGGTTTTTCAGCGTAACCGACTCGTTCACATAGCTGCTCTGCTTGAACTTCGGCTCCAAACCGCTGTCGGCCGCACGAACCTGCCGTACGCCCCACAGACCCGCGCAAAGCGAGGCGAGTCCTATCGAAATAATCAGTTTTTTCATCGTTCGTTCGGTTTATCCTATTCTTCGAAATGGTAGTTGGCCCGGCGCGAAGGAGCCTGATCGCCGTTGAGCAGGAACTCGTCGATATCGCCCAGCTTCTGAATGCCGTCGGCCCAGTGGAAGTCGAACGACAGCTTGCCTGAGCCGAAAAATTTTCTCGGCACGGCCACCATCAGCTCGTTCCCCTCATAGCGATAATCGATCATCGCAGGCTTCCCCCAGTCGTCGCGTCCATAGGTTCTCACGCCCGTGCGGCGGCCGTCGTGCAACGACTCGTTGACCAGCAGGTCGTAGCCTTCCCAACCAGTCGAGTGATCGCCGTCGGCATCGATGAACAGCAGCATCCACAACGGATCGGTATGCGGCGTGAGCGGATCGGCCGTTCGGACATAGAAATAGACGAAGCGGTCGTCCCGGGCCACCTTCGATTCGACGATATCGTTGCGTCCGGTCCGGTTCACATAGGGCCCGGCCGCGAAATTGCCCGGGCTGTCGCGGTGATACGTGTCGCCCACATGATCGAAATAGGAACTCTCCACCTGCTTCCACTGGTCCCGCCGCGACCGGCTCGGCCACACCCTTGTACCGGCGGACGGCCGCCATCAGCTGATAATAGTAATTGTCGCCGTGACCGCCTTTCATCGGCTCGATGTCGCGGCTGTACTCCTGATTGTACTGGTCGATGAAATAGGATTCGCCCATTTCGATCTTCCGTCCCCCCTTGCCGCAGTTCGCCCCCGGAAAGAAGTCCCATTGACGCATTTCCTCGTCGTAGTCTTCATGACGGCGGGTCATCTGGCCGGCCGTCCACTCGTTCCAGCCCGTCACGAAAACGAACTCGGGATCGACTTCCAAAGCCCGGCTCCACTGCTCGGCGAAATAGAGTCCCTTGTCGGTATCGGGCGTCACGTCGTAACGGTCGGTTTCGGGCTGCACGCCGTCATGGAAGCTGCGGCCGATGTTCGACAGCGGATGCTCGGCTACGGCCACAGGTACGTATTCGGCCCGGTCGGGCGACTCGCTCCAGCCGACCGACTGAGGATAATGGTCGACCCAAGGCCATTCGTCGTGACCGTCGTCGTACCAGCGGAGCGTCGTCCAAGCCCAGCTTTGGCGAATAGTGAAGAAATCGGTAATCGCTTTCGGGAAACGCACGTCGTTCACTTGCTGGCGATTCCCTGTGACATGCTGCCCGAACAACAGCAGCGGCTTGCCTTTCCATCGGAACCACAAGTCGGCGTAAAGGCCCCGGCTGTAAATTTTGTCCCAGAGCAATTCGACCGATTTCTGACTGGCCAGACACGCGATCTGCGGCGTCGGCTCGCCTTCGGCGCGCATCCGCCGGAACACGTCGGCGATAAAACGGAACACGTCCTCGTAAATATGGTCGTTCGTATTGTCCAGCACGATCAGATCGACGCCCGCATCGCACAACTGGCGCGCATGGCGTCGAACGATCCACTCGTCCTTCATAATATAATAGCCGGCCTCGGGCTCGCCCCAATAGTGCGTGCCGCCTCCCCACTGAGGATGCTCCGGATCGGCCGCCAGAATCTTCGTCACGTCGAACGGTCCCTGCTTGGCGCCGTTGTTATTGTGCGTAACGAAATAGAACATGCCGACCACCCGGTTTCCCTTGCGCGGTCCGCACTCGTCGAAGCCGGGCAACGCGCGGCCCAGCGCGTCGGTCGCCGTCCACGTATCGGATCGAAGATCCTTCGCCGGCGTCGAAAGCGGCTCGGGAGAAGCCGCCCGCAAAGCGAGCGGCCCCAAGCTGCAAGCGACCGACAATATGCCTATTTTCAAAAAATTCGACCTGTTCATCTCTATCAAAAGTTCGGTTTAATCGTTCAGTTCGGGCCTCATCGGAATAGGCGCCTTGTAGATCACCTGATCCCAATCGTCGATGCCGATAATGTCCTTGGCAAACTCGAATACTTCATCCTCTCGATCCGTCCCGAAAGCCTGAAATACGAACCATGCCGGCTTGCGTCCGCCCGGATCGGTCTCGTCGTCCATGAAGCGCCGCACGCCGATCCGCAGACCGCCCTCGGCCCGCTGGTCGAACCAGCCGTGCATCTGGTAAGCATCGATTCCGTCGCACGCCTCGAGCTTCTTCATCGCGTAGGCCATACCGGCGGCCTGCTCCCTGAGAGCCTCCTCGGAGTAGTCCTTCGAGTTGGGATTCTGCTCGGAAAGGAAAACCGTTCTCTTGATCTTGCCCTGATACAGCGCGCGGGGCTGCTTGATCCATGCGTCGAGCACCTCCAGATTCTTGAACGTAATCTGAGGCGTGTCGTAATCGAACGTCGCCTGATCGTCAAGCCACGATTTGGGCTCGAACAACGACTGGGGGTAAGGGTGATGAGCGACGCCCCATTTGAAATCGCCCTCGGCCTGCGTATAGTCCACGAGCAGCTCGAGCAACTGAGCCGACGGATAGCAGTACTCGTTGTGGCGCGACTGCCAGTAGTGCGTCAGCGTGATGAACACTTCCGGATGAGGGCTGTACTTGCGGGCCGTATAGTACAACAGGCGCATCGACTTGATATAAATATCCATGAAGCGCAACGGCGTCTTGATACCCGCGTTGGTCCACACCCAGCCCGCATCGACCTCGTTGTGAGCGATCCAATGATGCACGCGACCGTACTTTTTGTCGGGACGGCTGTAGCGCTCGGCCAGAAAATCGATCGCGGCGGCATACAGGTTCAGCGACTCGAGCGTCGTCATGTTCGGCATCGTATAGATACCCGCCGGATCGAAGTCGGGATGCTCGAACAGCCGTCCGGCCGCTTTGTCGGCGAACGAGCGTTCGGGAGCGATCAGAACGATCGCGTTGACGATTACGTCTCGGGCGGCCGTATACTGCAACGTCTTGTCGAAACCTTCGATCGCCTTGCGGTTGGCATAATACGTCCGACCGTTATAGTCGAACGGAATCGCATCGTCCGAGGGCGTCAGGCTCATGAAGCCGAGCCACATGTTGACCGTGACGCTGGTAATGTCCAGACTGTCGAGGTCGGAAGCGAAGCGATTGGCCCCGAAACCGCCGATTCCCTTCTTGCTGGCAGGAACCTCATGGGGCAGATCGTACTTCGCCTTCACGTCGTCGGCATAATGGCCGTGCGAGCAGATCAGCATGCCGTTCTGCGATTTCTGAGCCAGCACCCAGCGCGAGTACAGCCGGTCGTAGCGCTGGCCGTCCACCTCCGCATAGCGGTCGAAATCGGCCTTGAACTTCTTCGGCCCTTTCACGCGCTGAACCGTCAGGAAGTCCTTCTCGGTCAGTTCGCGGAACATCGGCACCTCGCACAGATAGACCTCGCCGGACATCCCCTTGATGTCCCCGCTGACCTCCACGCGGTCGTCGTTCACCGTGACGCGAGACACCTCGCACGGGTAGTTTTTCTTCAGATAGACCTCGATGTCGGCATTGAGCTGTTTCTCGCGCCGCTCCCGCTCGGTCTTCAGCCGGGCCTGTTCCCGCTCTTTCTCCGTATAGGCTCTCAGCCGGGCATTGCGGATACGCATCGTCGTCGGCCGCGCCGCATTCGGAACGATCAGCAGGCTCAGATAATCGTCAGGACCTTGCAGCCTCTTCAGCTTGTCGGTCACGTCGACCGAGAAGGTACTCCATCCTTCGGCTATCGGCAGCCGGATCATGTTCTCCTCAATACGCGAACGGTCGTCATTGACCATCACGACCATGAACTCCATGCCGCTGGCGCAGAAATAGTCGAAGCTGAGCACCGAAATACCCTCTGCCAGAGAACCTTTAACCGGCTCGAAGCGGATGACCGCGCTGCCGGGCGCGGTCGTCACCTCGTAGACATCGCGGTCGACTTGCTTGAATGTAAATTCCTTCGATTCGGTGGGACGAACGGTCAATGCGACCGGTTCCGGAGTCTGGGCGCCGAGCCTGTACAGACCCGACAGCGCACCCGCCAGCAACAGGCTGGCAAGAATCTTCCTTCGCATAGAATATAAAAGTTTAGGTTAAGTAATACTTGTCTCGCCTCTCGAGGCGCAGCAACTCTAAAATACAATAATACGGTTTTTCTAGGAAAAAATTCGCATTCCGGCCCCTCCTTCGTGAATTTTCCGGACGGAAACCGTCCATCTGCTGGACATTTTTTTCTGCGACGGATGCGGCCGATTCGCGATACTGTTCTATCTTTGCACGGCAATGACCAGATAACCGTTTGTAGGTATTTCCGGACGGAACTCTCCCCATATGCAGGTATTCCGACCGGCGTGCGGACGGACTATCTTTGCCCTCGAAAACTGACCGGAAGCTGACACGCATGGAAAAACCGATCCTATATAAACGCTTGTCCGAACTGAAGACTTCCGAACAAGGAGTCATTACGAAGGTATTCGGACACGGGTCGTTCCGAAACCGCATCACCGAAATGGGATTCGTAAGGGGCAAGGCCGTCAAGGTCATCAAGAACGCCCCGCTGCTCGACCCGATCGAATACGAGATCATGGGCTACCGCATCGCGCTCCGCAAGAGCGAGGCGGAGCTTATCGAAGTCACGGTGGCAGAGAACGCCTTCGGGCCTTCGAGCCGACACGGCGACGCCACATTCCGAGACGAGTCGGTCAACCGTTTTCTGCATGAAGCAGGGAAAACGATCAACGTCGCGCTCGTAGGCAACCCCAACTGCGGCAAGACCTCGCTGTTCAACACGGCCTCGGGCTCGCACGAACGGGTAGGGAATTACAGCGGCGTCACGGTCGACGCCAAGGAGGCCCATTTCCGACAGGACGGTTACACGATCCGCCTGTTCGATCTGCCGGGGACCTACTCGATTACCGAGTACACGCCCGAGGAACTGTACGTGCGCGCCCATCTGCTGAACGAAATGCCCGACGTGGTAGTCAACGTCGTCGACGCATCGAACCTCGAGCGCAACCTGCTGCTGACCACTCAGCTGATCGACATGAACCTGAAAGTGGTCATCGCGCTGAACATGTACGACGAGCTGGAACGCTCGGGAGATACGCTGAATTACCGCGATCTGGGCCGCATGATCGGCATACCCATTATCCCGACCGTCGCCAACCGGAAAGAAGGGATCGACGCCCTGTTCAAGACGGTCATCGACGTATTCGAGGACAACGAACCCGTCGTGCGCCATATCCATATCAACTACGGCGCCGACATAGAGCAAAGCATCCGGACCCTGCAGGCCAAAATATGGGAAAACAAGGATCTGGTGGCACGCTACTCGTCTCGCTATCTGGCGATCAGGCTGCTGGGCGACGACAAGAACATTCGCGAGATCGTCGCCTCCCGGGCCGCCAACTCCGACGAGATAGACGCCACGGCCGCCCGGCTCCGCGAAAAGCTCGAGCACCGCTACGGAGAACCCGCCGAAACGATCATCACGGATGCCAAGTACGGATTTATCGCCGGCGCCCTCGAAGAAACCTATCGCTCCCGAAATGCAGGGAAGAAGCATGTCCCGGCCGACCGAATCGACCGCGTGATGACGCACCGGATCTGGGGACTGCCCATTTTTCTGCTGCTGATGTGGATCACTTTCCAGACCACGTTCTCGCTGGGAGGCATACCGGCCGAATGGATGGAAGCGGGCGTGCAATGGCTCGGCGACCGGGTGACCGACCTTATGCCCGAGGGTTCCCTGCGCGAATTGCTCGTAGGAGGGATCATCAGCGGAGTGGGGGGCGTCATCGTCTTTCTGCCGAACATACTGATCCTCTTTTTCTTCATTTCGCTGATGGAGGATACGGGCTACATGGCGCGCGCCGCCTTCATCATGGATAAGCTGATGCACAAGATCGGCTTGCACGGCAAGTCGTTCATCCCGCTGCTGATGGGATTCGGCTGCAACGTCCCGGCCATTATGGCCACGCGGACGCTCGAAAGCAGGAAGGACCGCGTGATGACCATGCTGATCATTCCTTTCATGTCGTGCAGCGCGCGTCTGCCCGTGTACGTACTGCTGATTTCGGCCTTTTTTCCGCATAATCAGGGACTCGTGCTGTTCTCGATCTATCTGATCGGCATCCTGATCGCCGTACTCTCGTCCGTTCTGTTCAAGAAACTGCTGTTCGCCAAGCAAGAAGCTCCGTTCGTCATGGAGCTTCCGCCGTACCGCATCCCGACCGTACACAACGTCGTAAGGCATATGTGGGACAAAGGCGCGCAGTACCTGAAAAAGATGGGAACCGTGATCCTGCTCGCCTCGATCATCATCTGGGCGCTGGGACACTACCCGCGAAACGTCGAATACTCGACCGACTACGCGGCCGAGAAAGCTCTGGTCGCCGCCTCGGACCAAAGCGCCGAGGAGAAACAGGCGCAGATACAGCACCTCGACAACTGCCAATACGCCGAACATCAGGAAAAATCGTACATCGGCCGGATCGGGCACTTCATCGAGCCGGCTATCCGACCGCTCGGTTTCGACTGGCGGATCGGAGTCAGTCTGGCCAGCGGACTGGCAGCCAAGGAAGTCATTGTCAGTACGATGGCCGTACTGAACAACAGCGGCGACGACGAAACGATGCTCGCGCGGAATCTGCAAAAGCAGACCTACGCATCGGGCCCAAAAGCAGGAGAGCATGTCTACACACCACTGGTCGCTTACACGCTGATGATTTTCATCCTGCTCTACTTCCCCTGCATCGCCGCCATGGCGGCGATCCGCAGAGAGGCAGGCGGACGTTGGGCGCTGTTCACCCTGTTTTACACAACGGCCTTAGCATGGTTATTGTCTCTGCTCGTCTATCAGATAGGAAGCCTTTTCTAACGGGAGCGACGACATGCAGGAAATCATAACAAAAATCATTATCGGAGCAGCGGCGGCATGGGCGATCTACCGAATATTCAGACGGTTCGGTCGTCGCAGAAAATCGCAGTGCGGATGCGGCTGCGGGGCATGCGGCTGCGGAGGATGCGACGGATGCGCGCGGCGTTCGGCCTGCGAAAAAGAAAAGCAATCGGATGAGATCGCTGATAATCAACGGTAGCCCTCGCCGAAACGGGACGATCGGCACGATGATGCGAGTCGCTTCGGAAACCCTCGGGCCGGACGCCGAGCTGGTCCATATCGGCGACTGCCGGATCGCTCCCTGCACGGCTTGCATGCGATGCCGCGAAACGGGCGAGTGCTCGCTGCCGCACGACGACGGACACGATCTGGCCGACAAGATCCGTAATGCGGACTTGCTCGTAATCGGATCGCCGACCCATTGGGGAGGCATGAGCGCGCCGCTGAAAAACCTGTTCGACCGGAACGTTCCCGTCTTCATGGGCGAAAGCGCCCGGGGCATTCCCGTAGCCCGTCAGAAAGGGAAGCGAGCCCTGATCGTCGCCGCTTGCACCACGCCATACCCGTTCAACATCTGGATGAAGCAAAGCAGAGGCACTATCCGCGCCCTACGCGAAATACTCCGTACGGGCGGCTACAGGATCGAGAGCATCGAAATCGGAGGAACGAAAAGATTCGGAACTCTGCCACTCCGATACCCCGAACGCCTGAAAAGTAAACTGCGGAAAATACTCCGAAAAACGGCGGGCAAAGCCCGTTAACGGTCAGCCCGGGCTAACCGGACATGCGCGACTCCTGCCGGCAAAGCGTCTCCCGCCCTCCGAACTATAAGGCACTTTTATCATACGAATAACCGTAAACGCCGTCTTGCCGCGCTATCCGAATGCCCTCAGGCGAATCGCCGACCGTTTCGCCCGACAGGCATACGACGGACATGTGAGGGCTCCCTGCACACAGGAGGCCGTCATTTTCCCGCGAGCATCTCGATCGCACGGGCCAGCTGATCGGGACAGGAAGTGCCCTTGCCCCTGCAATCGATGCCCTTCAGTCTCCGGACCGCCTCGCCGGCGTCCATTCCCCGAACCAGAGAGGCGACGCCCTGCGTATTTCCGTGACAACCGCCCGTAAAGACGACTTCGGCGATCCGGCCGTCCTTCACCGTCACGCGGATCGATTTCGTACATACGCCTCCGACAGGGACGTATTCGATCGTTTTCATTGCCATATCCTTGCCATTTGACGACGGCAAAGATACGGAAGCCGCCCGGCCTTTCAAAACCGCAGCCAGCGAACCGGCACTTTCCCGAACGTCTCGACCGGTACGGGAACAAACGGATCGTCCTTCCGGCTGCGCTCCGGTTCCGCGCGTCGGGGCAAAGCGCCTTCCGCATGCGAGCGCCGGAAGAAAACCCGTCTCGGTCGGCAAAATCGGCCGATTCGTCTATTTCAATTGTCCGGAAAGCACGGCCGCCTTAAGTTTGCCTGCAAGAAAAATTGCAGACCCTATGAAACGAACAATCGGAACGGCTCTGATCTGCCTGCTCGGCCTGATGTCGGCCTTGTCCGCCGCAGGGCAGACCTCCGGACAGGGCTGGACGCTCAGACAGTGCATCGACTACGCCCGCGAGAACAACATTCAGGTACAGTCTTCGCAGGTTTCGCTGCAAAGCGCCCGGGTCGACCTGCAACAGGCCAAGGCAGACCGGACGCCCACGCTCGGATTCACGACCTCGCAGAACGTCATTCATCAGAAAAAGGAGAACGAGAACTTCAGTTCCGACGGCACCTACTCGGGCAACTACGCGCTCAATGCCGGCCTGACGCTTTATAACGGAGGCAAGCTGAAACACTCGCTGCGCCAGCAGCAGATCGTCAACCGCAGCAAGGAATACGAGGTGGAAGTCGCCCGCAACGACATCGAAATCGCTGTCACGCAGGCCTATCTCGAAATTCTGTATGCGAACGAGACGGTCAAGACGAACGCCCAGACCGTCGAGTCGTCGGCGGCCCAGATGGAACGGTCGAAAGCGCTGCTCGAAGCCGGCTCGATCGCCCGCAGCGACTACGCGCAAATGGAGGCTCAGTACAGCAGCGACTGCTACCAGCTGACCGTCAGCGAGAACGATCTGGCGCAAGCACGGCTGCAGCTCAAGCAGCTGCTCGAGCTGGGAATCGACAGTACGTTCGACGTCGTATTTCCCGAAATAGACAGCTCGACCGTACTGGCCGAGGTTCCCCGCATGGAAGAGGTGTACCTGACGGCGCTGGAAGTCATGCCACAAATGGAAAGCGGCCGGTTGAACATCCAGTCGGCTCTGGCCGGCGAGCGGGTGGCCAAGGCCGACGGTCTGCCTACCGTTACCGCCAGCGCGGCCATCGGGACCGGAAACACCTCGGGGACCAACTACTCGTTCTACAACCAACTGAACAACAAGCTCAACGAAAGCGCCGGCATCACCGTCAGCGTACCGATCTTCAACAACCGCCAAGCCCGCACGTCCCGCGCCAAAGCGAGGCTCGAAACCCGTCAGGCCGAACTGAATTATGCCGATGCGGAAAAGAGCCTGCTGACGACCGTCGAGTCGCTTTATCAAGATGCCGTCTCGGCTCAGAGTCGCTACCGGGCCGCGACGGACAAAGTCCGCTCGGCGGGCCTGAGCTATTCGCTCGTACTCGGGCAATTCGAAGCCGGCATGAAAAACACCGTCGAACTGCTGACCGAGAAGAACAACTATCTGGCGGCCCAGCAGGAGCAGATACAGGCCAAGTATCAGGCCGTCCTGTCGATCCGCCTGCTCGACTTCTATCGCAACGTACCCATCGAATTGTAATCAAAAAACACGCATATCGCCATGAAAAAAGGAATGAAAACCGGAATCGTCCTTCTGCTCGTAGCCGTCGCGGTCGTCGCCGCCTTCCGGCTATTGCGGAAAGACTCGAAGCCCAAAACGGCATACAACAGCGCGACCGTGCGTCGGGGAACGCTCGTTCACAGCGTGACCGCCACCGGTACGATCGAGCCGATCATCCAAGTCGAGGTAGGTACGCAGGTATCGGGCATCATCGACCGCATTTACGTCGACTACAACTCGATCGTTAAGAAGGGCGAAGTGATCGCCGAGATAGACCGTTCGACGCTAGAGGCAGAGCTGGAGTCGAGCACGGCCACGCTGGAATCGAACAAGACCGAATACGAGTATCAGGAGAAAAACTTCGCCCGGATCAAGGGGCTGCATGACAAGGGCATGGTCAGCGATACGGACTTCGAAACGGCGGAGTACAACTATAACAAGGCCAAAAGCGCTTACGACAAGTCGAAGGCCGATATGTTCAAGGTACGGCAGAACCTGGGCTATGCGACGATCACCGCTCCGATCGACGGAGTCGTGATCGGCCGCGAGGTCGAGGAAGGTCAGACCGTGGCGGCGAGCTTCGAGACCCCGACGCTCTTCACGATTGCCAACGATCTGAGCCGGATGCGCGTGATCGCCGACGTGGACGAGGCCGACATCGGCAGCGTGCAGGACGGGCAGCGGGCGACCTTCACCGTAGACGCCTATCCGGACGACGTGTTCGAAGGGACCGTGACGCAGGTCCGGCTGCAAGCCGCCACCGAATCGAACGTCGTGACGTATGAAGTGGTCGTGAACGCTCCGAATCCCGACCTGAAACTGAAGCCGGGTCTGACAGCCAACATCACGATCTACACGCTCCAGAAAGACGGCGTGCTGCTCGTTCCTTCGAAAGCCCTCCGTTTCACACCCGACGGCGCGACCGCGGCGATGTCCGACTCTTCGAGCCGCCGCTCCAAAACCCTATGGGTCGAAACGGGCAACGGAATCGAGCCGGTCGGCGTGACGATAGGCGAAACGGACGGCATCTATACCGAAGTGACCGGCCCGATCAAGGAGGGGGACCGGGTCGTCACGTCGGAAAGTTTGGGAATTCCGGCAGCGGAAGGCGATATGAACGGCCAGTCGAATCCGTTCATGCCGTCGCCTCCCGGACAAAAGAAGAAGTAGCAAGTCGCGCTGGTCTCCCGCCGAAAGGCGGCCCTCTTCCGCCCGGCAGAGAATGCCGGCAACCGTGCCCCGCTTTTCTCCGGAACGATCATTCAAACCGAGCCGGTATCGACGAGTGACTCCGGCACCCACGAACAGAGACGCCGCGCTACGGCGCAACTACACCGGCGGTCCTGCCGCCGGACACACGAAAGTTTCAGAACCACGAAACCGAATCAACGCAAAACCATGGACAATCATATCATACGAGTCGAGAATCTGCGACGGGACTTTCAGGTCGGCGGCGAGACGGTTCACGCGCTGCGGGGCGTAACGTTCTCGGTCGCGAAGGGCGAGTTCGTGACGATCATGGGCACGAGCGGCTCGGGAAAATCGACGTTGCTGAACATTTTGGGCTGCCTCGACACGCCGACCTCGGGCGAATACTGGCTCGACGGCGTCTCGGTCCGCGAGATGGGGCGCAACGACCGCGCGACGCTCCGCAACCGCAAAATCGGATTCGTGTTCCAGTCGTACAATCTGCTGCCCAAAACCACGGCGCTCGAGAACGTCGAACTCCCGCTGTTCTACAATCCGGACGTATCGGCCCGCGAGCGGCGCGAACGGGCGACCGAAGCCCTGAAAGAGGTAGGACTGTCGGACCGCATCCACCACCGCTCGAACCAGATGTCCGGCGGACAGCAGCAGCGCGTGGCGATCGCGCGCGCGCTCGTTAACAATCCGGTGATGATTTTGGCCGACGAAGCGACCGGAAACCTCGATACGCGGACCTCGTTCGAGATTCTGACGCTGTTCCAGCGTCTGCACGCCGAGGGGAGCACGATCGTATTCGTCACACACAACCCGGAGATCGCGCAGTTCAGCAGCCGGAATATCGTGCTGCGCGACGGGCACATTACCGACGACGTCCGTAACGGGAACATCCGGTCGGCCCAAGCGGTACTCGACACGATTCCGGTGGACAACGGCATGTAAACGACCAAGGAGATGAACTACAAGAATCTGATAAAAATCGCACTGAAAGCCCTTGCCAACAACAAGTTCAGAGGGTTCCTAACGATGTTGGGCATCATCATCGGCGTCGCTTCGGTCATCGCGATGCTGGCCATCGGCCAAGGATCGAAGCGGAGCATCCGCGAGCAGATCTCGGAAATGGGCTCGAACATGATCATGGTACACCCCGGCAACGGCCGCTTCGGCGGAGTGCGGCAGAGCGCCAGCAGCATGCAGACGCTCAAGCTGGAGGACTACCGGACGATCGAGCGCGAGGCATCGTACATCAGCGCCTGCTCGCCCACGGTCAGCAGCAGCGGTCAGGCGATCTACGGCGCCAACAACGCGCCGACCACGCTGTACGGCGTGAACGGCGACTACATGACGATCCGCAAGTACTCGGTCGGCGAAGGCGAGATGTTTACCGATCACGACGTGAAAACGGCCGCCAAGGTCTGCGTCGTAGGCAAGACGGTCGTCGACAATCTGTTCGTTTCGGGCGAGGACCCGCTCGGCAAGACGATCCGTTTCGACAAAATCCCGCTGAAAATCGTCGGAGTGCTGTCGTCCAAAGGCTACAATTCGATGGGGCAGGACCAGGACGACCTGATCATCGCACCCTACACGACCGTACAGAAACGGGTGCTGGCGATCACCTACCTGCACGGCATCTTCCTCTCGGCCCTGACCGAGGAGGCGTCGGACAAGGCGATCGACGAAATCGCCGAAATTCTGAGGCAGAACCACAAGATCAAGCCCGGCGACGAGGACGATTTCGAGATCCGCTCGCAGGAAGAGCTCAGTTCGATGCTCAGCTCGACCACCGACCTGATGACGGTGCTGCTGGCCTGCATAGCGGGCATCTCCCTGCTGGTGGGCGGTATCGGCATCATGAACATCATGTACGTCTCGGTAACCGAGCGCACGCGCGAAATCGGCCTGAGAATGTCGATCGGCGCGAAAGGGCGGCACATCCTGTGGCAATTCCTGATCGAGGCGGTCATCATCAGCGTGACCGGAGGAGTGATCGGCGTCGTGCTCGGAATCACGGCTTCGGCCGTCATCAAGTACTGGATCGGATGGCCCGTCTACGTCCAGCTGTATTCGGTCGTGCTGTCGTTCGCCGTATGTACCGTGACCGGCATATTTTTCGGCTGGTACCCGGCCCGCAAGGCCTCCAATCTGGACCCGATCGAAGCGATCCGCTACGAGTAGAGCGCCTGCAAGCCGTGCAGACCGCCTTCGCCCCGAAACAATCGAGCGCACCCTGCGAGCGTTTTAGGTACGCGCCAAGCCTCGTCCCCCGCTTTTCGCGCCGGACGGCAACTCGCAACCTCGGACCTCGCCCGCTTCGGCGCATAAATCCCGATTCGGGACGCACGGCAAAGCCGGCATACAGTCGCACAAAAAAAACATATAATCGCGTTTTTCATTATCTTTACATGGAACAATCATGGAAGTAGCCGGTCTGACCAAAGAGAAAATATTCGAGATCGTCATTCACACGATCGCATGGGGGTTGCTGTTCTGCTCCCCGTTCCTGTTCGCGTACGGCGACAACGCGTCCGTATCGCTCGAACGGTACGTCGGCTTCGTCATCATGCCGCTGACTTTCATGACGGTCTTCTACGTCAACTACGGCATACTGACCCCGCGACTGCTGTTCCGCAAACGACTGGGGCGCTTCATTCTGGCCAATCTGCTGCTGATCGCGGCGGTCCTGCTCATACAGCATATCTGGCACGAGATGTGCCGCCTCTATATCGAGACCGAACCGCCGCGCGAGAACCGGGGCGATCCGCCGCCCGTCTACTTTTTCATCGCATGGAACGCCATGCTGATGGCCCTGACGGTCGGGCTGGCCGTCGCTATCAGGATGACGGGCAACTGGTATCGCATCGAAGCCGAGAAGCAGCAAATCGAGAAGGAGAGAACGCAGGCCGAGCTGAAGAACCTGAAGAGCCAGCTGAATCCCCATTTCCTGTTCAACACGCTGAACAATATCTATGCGCTGATTCCCATCGACCGGACGAAAGCCCAGTTCGCCGTGCATAGCCTCAGCCACATGCTGCGCTATGTGCTTTACGAGAACAACCAGAACTACATTCCGCTCGAAAAGGAAATTCAGTTCGTCCGCAACTACGTCGAATTGATGGAGTTGCGCCTGCCCGATCGCGTGGAAACGACCGTCGATCTGCCCGAACAGGCGGACGGGTACACGATCGCACCGCTGCTGTTCATTACGCTGGTCGAGAATGCGTTCAAACACGGTGTCAGCCCGTCGCAGCCGTCGTTCGTGCACATTTCGATCCGCATGATCAAGGAAGGGACATTGGTCTGCACGATCGAAAACAGCGACTTCCCGAAAACCGACGCAGACCGAAGCGGTTCGGGCATCGGCCTGCAGAACTTGCGCAGGCGGCTGAATCTGCTCTATCCGAACCGCCATATCCTGCGGACCGAAAACCTGAACGGGAGTTTCGTGGCACAACTCATTATCGACCTATGAACCGAATCAGCACGATGGTAGTCGACGACGAGCCTCTGGCAGCGCAACTGCTGGGCGATTACGTGCGACAGACGCCGTTTCTCTCGCTCGAAGGCATCTGTTCGAGCGCCGTCGAAGCGTTTTCCATGTGGCAGGAGCACCCGGCAGACCTGCTTTTCCTCGACATCCAGATGCCGCAGATGAACGGCCTTGAACTGTCCCGCACGCTCGGCGAGCGGTCGCGCGTAATTTTCACGACCGCCTTCGAACAGTACGCGCTCGAAGGGTTCCGCGCCGATGCGCTGGACTACCTGCTCAAGCCGATCAGCTACGCCGAGTTCCTCCGGGCGGCCGGCAAGGCCCGCCGCTGGTTCGAGGCCGGAACGACCGGTACCGCTCCGGCCTCGCCCGAGGCGATTCCGGCCGCCCGTAACCTGTTCGTGCGGACCGACTACAAAATGCAGCAAATCCGGCTCGACGACATTCTGTATATCGAGGGTATGAAAGACTACGTCCGCATCCATACGGCCGAGGGAGGCAGCCTCGTGACGCAGACGAGCATGAAAGCGATCGAGCAGTCGCTGCCTCCGGACCGTTTCGTGCGGGTACACCGCTCGTATATCGTTCAGATCGACCGGGTGAAAACGATCGAGCGCAACCGCATCGTCTTCGGCAAGACATATATCCCGGTCTCGGAATCGTACAAGGAACGCTTCATGGAGGCCCTTTCCCGACGGTCATTGTTACTTTAGCGCCTACTTACATACACATATCATCCGACTAAAATCGAAAATTATTTTTTTCATCTTTTTTACGGATGAAAATCCTATGAAACTTCCGCTCAAAGAGTAGGGGTCTATCCGATTCATACCGTTGTGTTCGTCTACCAATACCTCGGCTCCGGGGAATTTGAAATATTCGCAACCTATTTTTACTCGGATTTGACTCATATTATAAAGATTCAGTTCAAGCAGTCCGCCAGGCAACAACATCCTTGAGACATGCGTATCATCAGACAATAAAGGCGGTAACGATTTCTTATGTCGTCGATAATACTCGTTATAGATCACCAAATTCTTCTCGCCTCCCATGCCGGTATCCACATAACCGATTATGTCCGCATCGTTCAGCTTATATTTCAGATACAGATTATTATTTATAATACATAACTGGCTTCCGTCGGCTGTTTCTTTCATCCTCTCCGTAGAAAAGGTAACCATGTGTTTCCTATGATCGAATTCGATCCTCGCAAATCGTTTCAGCAAAGGCATACCGATAACGGCTTTCGACATTTTTTCCTCGGCTTTTTCCTTAACCTTTTTTTCATAATGCAAGGCGACATCCGGATCATCCGAGCGGAAATCGATCAGTTCTTCCGGACTATTTTGCAGAACATATACAGGGACATTATAAATCGTCATATTTTCCACACTTAACGAATCGACGATGGCACATAGCATGTTCAAGCCATTTTTCGTTGCGCTTAGAGTGTCGGAGGAAACATATTTTACGCCGATACGGTCGGCCATTTCTTTGGTAAGTATGGAAATCTGAGCTCCCGTATCGAAAAGAGTGGGCAGAGAGTGGCCGTTCCATCCCATTTCACAGCTAAAATCGTCCTTGCCAATCAACCGTACAGAAACTTCCGGCACCGACATCACGATACGCATGCCGGAGGCTCGTGCCAAGCCGGCCATTCTGTCCCGTGCAGACCGGATATGCCCGACAAACAAAGAGTCTAAATTTTCCGTACTCAATAGTTTGTCACAGACACCGATACCCCGTTTGTAATCACCGTTATCCTCGCACGCGTTCATCAGCAGATAAGCGTATCCGAACTTTGCATTTGCATCCAATACGCTACCATAGCGATCAAGCAATTCGCCCCATTTATCCGCCGCCGCATGAGGATCGTTAAAATAGGTGTCGATCAAAGCGGAAGCACACAACTCGATAAAATCATTCAGACTGTCTCCATTCTCATTCAGGAAAGCTCGAAGTGCAAACCAATCCTGAGTATTCATCATATTTGCCACTTTCGAGTCATGGACACTCTGACCATGCGCACATAGACTACTAACAAGTATCAAAATGCAAAAAATGAATCTTTTCATACCTTCAAAGGGCCAGGTAAAAATAAACTCTACGGTTCGCACTGCGAGGCTACATGCCCGCCGCTACTCGGAAACGCCGCTCTGCATAATTTTCACAGCGACTTTCTGTCCGATCTCGGCGGCCCATTGCTGGGCTACGGACATGCTTTCGAGCGTGATCTGAGGCTGAACGGTCGACAGCTTCTTACCCAGCGGCGTATCGTAAAAAGCGATCAGATCGTCCATATCCTGTTGCGTATAATACTTGGCGTAGATCGGAACCATCCGGTCCATCAGCGACAAAAGCGCTTCCTCGCTGAACATCGCCTGTATCTCGGCCTTGACCGATTCGGGCAGTGCGGGTGCCTGCTGCTCGATCATCGAGAGTATTTGCTCGGGAATCATTTTAAGCGTGGCGTCGCTGCCCGAAACCGCCATCAGTTTGCGGACCGAAGCCTTGAATTCGGCACTCTGTGCCTGCGCGCCGAATGTCAACAGAACAAACGCCGCCAGAAATAGCAATCCTTTTTTCATCGATTATAATTTTTCATGCGTCGGCCGAGCGCGTCCGGCCCGGCCCATTTCTCGCTAAAGGTAAACGTTTGCGGCCGAATATCCAAACGATATCTGTTTCAGGAGACCCGACCGAACAGGCCGAGCCCCGCCGTTCGGTCCCCCAAGAAAAAACACCGGATTTCCGCTCCGGAGTTCAGGCGCAATTTTTGAAAGGGCAGCAGACGGATCACGAACGTTCAACGCTTAAAACCGACCGACGAATGCCTCCGAACCGCGCAAACGCTCCACGAGCAGATACTCCCGATGATCGCTCCGCTCTTCGGCACGAAAAGCGCGCTCGACCACCCGGCCGATCGTCCGGCGATCCTCCGGATTTTCCTCTCTGATCGATATCCCCTTTCCCCTCGACATCATCGCGTATTCGATTCGTTTTCGCACTTCGCCGGACCGAAACCCGGACTGCTCGTCGCCTCTCCGCCCGGCCTCCGCCGAGAGATTCCGCCGACGGCCTCGGACATCCGCCCGCGCCACGCATGCACGGCTCCGGCAAACGCTGCCGGTTTTCCGTCCTAAACATACTCCGATTATCCGAAACGACACAAACGTCCCGTCGTTTCCCCCGAAATTCCGCCTCCTCCCTTATCGATCCTGCGACGGGACGGGACGTTCCGAACGACCCTGCGGAGCATCGCTCCGTTCCCTTTCTCCGCCTGCCGGCGGCGGGACGGAAACTCCGGGTACGGACACCGGTTCCGAACGGTCTCCGCCGGACGTTTTTCCCGCGCCGGGAGCGGGAAATCTGAATTTCACGTAAGTAATGATAACGAGAACGATGCCGACGAAAATCAGAATCGCCGCGACCAGGTTGTCATATCCGAGCTCGATCTGATGCCGGTACAGACCGAGCGCCGTAGCCGCTATCGGCTGAAGATAAGCATACAGTCCCGTATGGACGGACGTGAGCTTTTCCGTCCCGTAATAAAGCAGGTAATTGGGCAGCGTAGTCCCGAGAACCAGCACGTAAACGATCTCCGCAACGGCAAGCGGCGGCA
>OGLX01000699.1_pt1 | contig 21109 bp, 13 predicted proteins | sample 1572821 | NCBI WGS metagenome assembly OGLX01 (sample SAMEA2581908, study PRJEB24529) | metagenome | biome: Human gut stool | place: China | collected 2011 | reverse complement strand
GGGACGTGAAGGGCACGGTCTTTCAGCGGGAACTGGACGCCCACGGCGTCTGCGTCTCGGTCAAATCGGCCTGCTCGTCGGACGGCCTGCCCTCCCGCGCAGTGTTTGCCGTCAGCCGGGACCGCCGCAATGCCCTTTCGTCCTGGCGCATCAGTCTGAGCCATCTGACCACCGAGGCAGAGATCCAGGAATTTTTACGGGTGTTCGACGTCTGCTGCCAGCAGCTGTCCGCCGGTATTTCTCGTAGCTTTGCGTCGTGATGTGATAGCCGTTGGCATTGGTCTGGTAGGCGAATACGCCGCTCAGCGAGAGTCCCTTGGTCAGAAAGCTCATGTCCAGATTCAGTCCGACCTGCGAGTTGATGTTCGTGACGGTCGTCCGCGTGAATCCGGCCCGGTTCAGGCGTCCGTAGGCGGGATAGTCGTAATCCTGCGTCACGACGACCTTTCCGTCGGGCGTCAGAGGACCGGGCGTCGTCGGCGGAACGATGAACAGGCTCTGGTAGATGCCGTACAGCGAGTAGGTCGCGTTATCGGGCGTCCGCTCGCGGCGGATGTTGCCGCTCAGATTGACATAGCCGCTCAGGTACTTGTTCAGCTTGACGTCCACGTTCGTGCGGTAGTTGAACCACGTGAAGTTCGGGTTGGACTTGTATTCCTCGTTCTCGGTCTTGAACCAGCTGCCCTGATGCAGGAAGCTGACGTTCGAGAAGAAGCGGACGTTGTCGTTTCCGCCCGATACGTTGACATTGACGCGCTGCTGCGACGAAAGTCTTTTCATGAACATGTGGTACCAGTCGTTGTCGGGGTACAGCTCGCGGTTCTCGCCCGACTTGAACTGGGCGATCTGCTCCTCGGTGAAGGGGAGCCGGTCGCCGCTCAGGCCGTCGTTGATGGCGGCTTGCCGGCGCATCGTGGCGTATTCCCACGAGCTGTAAATGCGCGGATGGGTGATCCATTGCTGGAACGACTGGTCGAAGCTGGCCTCGATCTTGGTGCGGCCGGGCTGCCCGCGCTTGGTCGTGATGACCAGTACGCCGTTGGCGCCCTGAATGCCGTACAAGGCTGCCGTCGAGGCGTCTTTGAGGAAAGTGACCGTCTCGATCTCGTTCGCGTTGATGTACTGATAGGATTCGTTGGCGTTATACGAGCACGGAATGCCGTCGATGACTACCAGCGGCGTCGTGTTGTAGTTCTGGGTGTGGAGTCCGCGTCCTATTGCGTAGAGTTTCTCGCGCGTAGGCTCGGACTGGTACTCGTCCAGATAGAGGCCCGTCAGGCGGCCGGTCAGCGCCTGAGACAGGCTGGCTACCGGGCTTTTGCGCAACTCGTCGCCCGTGACGACCGAGACGGCGCCCGATACGTCCTTGAGCTTCTGGTCGGTATAGCCCATATGGATGGTCTGGTCGCCGTAGTGCCCGTCGGCGAGCATCTTCACGTCGACCTCGGCGCCTTTTTGGTAGGGAACGCTTTGGTCGGCATATCCCAAATAGGAGAATACGACCCGGTCGCTGCCGTCGTTGACGTCGATCGAGTACGATCCGTCTTTCTGCGTGACGGAGCGGTTGTTTCCGTTGGCCGAGCGAATGGCGACACCGACCAGCGGCTTGCCGAACTCGTCGCGGACCATGCCCTTCATGGCCGCGCCTTTCTGCGCGTACGCGGCCGACAGGGGACCGGTCAGCATGAGTACGAGCAGCAACGATATTTTGATAAGGGTTTTATGTGTCATCTCGTTTGTCGGTTTTAAATCCATTAATGAAATTGGCTGCTACCATCCGGGATTCTGCCAGTTCATGCCGGTAATCGACTCCAAGCGGGAAGCCTCGGCCAACGGAAGCGGCAGGAACAGGAACTTGTTCGTGTAGCAAGCGTACCCGTTGTCGCGTATCTTGATCCGCTGGTAGGTGTAAGTGCCGTTCGGCTGCTCGTCGATCTGCATGGCCGTGGTATAGTGCAGGATATCTTCCAAATTGCCGTCGGGCTGCTGCCAGCGGCGGATGTCGAAGAAGCGGTGCTCCTCGAAAAACAGCTCGATGCGGCGCTCGGCGCGGATTTCCCGGATCAGCGCCGCCTGATCGGTCGTCGTGATATGGGGCATGGCTACCCGGTCGCGGATCTCTTTCAGCGCTTCGAGTGCGTCGGACGTGTGCCCGGCTTCAGCCGCTGCTTCGGCATAGTTCAGGATGATCTCTGCGAAGCGGAAATGTTTGAAGCCGGGGGCGTCGTTGCGTGGTGAAGTTGGGTTTTTGGTTGGGTTCAGGTATTTTCGCGAGTAATAGCCGGTGCGCGTGCGCTGCCGCTTGTTCGTCGTGGACGCCTTGAGGTCGGAGCCGGTCCACGGGTCGGTTTGGCTGCAATCGATTTCCCGCGCGCGGAACGTATTCACGGCGTATTCGCCTTCGGCGAAGCTCCAGCGGGTATAGCGCTTCGAGCCGTGATAATAGATCGAGGCATAGAAGCGCGGATCGCGGAAGCAGGAGTACGGGTCGCTTTCGCTGTATGCTTCGTTTTTGGAGTCTTTGGCATTGGGGTTGAGGTTGGGCTGCGTATGCTCGACGTTCAGGTAGGGCCTGCTCAGGTCGAGAATCCAGTCTCCCTCGTTCGTCGGGTAGGCGTCCACCATTTCCTGCGTCGGAACGGGGCCGGACTTGTATCCTTCCTGCATGCCGATGCCGCCGATGTGGTAGACCTGCCCGTTGCCGTTGCGGTCTTCCCAGATCGTTTCCAAGTCGCGCCCCCCGCCGTAGTCGTGCCACTCGCAGAAATACTCGTTCAGTGCGGCTGCTGCAGCGGCTTGGTCGGCCGGATAACCTTCGGGCGTGATCAGGGCCTGATCGTTCGTATACTCCTCGATTTTCGAAGTCTTGTAGAGTTCGTAGCCGGCGCCCTTGATCGCGTTGTAGGCGTCTTGCGTCACTTCGTATGCCTTATCCCAAAGGTTGTTGCCTCCGTTATATAACGGACTGGCCGCATAGAGCATCACGCGCGACTTGATCGCCCAGGCAACCGCCTTGGTGACGCGCTGCTGCTCGGCACTGGTAGTGATTCTCCATGGCAAGGCATCCGTATTGATCGCCGAGTCGCAGTCGCTCAGGATGAAATCGGTCAGGTCGGTGATCGAAGCCGGTGTCAGTCCCGAAAAATCATCGGCCATGTTATAGGGCGTGTCCTCTATCGGCAACGTAGGACCGTAGAGGCGCAGCAACAGCATGTAGTAGTAGGCCCGCAGTACGTGCGCTTCGGCTTTCCACCGCTGCCTGTCGGACTCGCTGTCTACGTTGGCCGTCCCGATGCGGCTGATGAAGTAACTGCAGTTCCAGATGGCGTTCCAGTAGGCTTCCCAATAGCTTTGGGCCGCTGCGTCGGCATAGAGCGCACCGTTGCCGATATTGCCGATGTCGGTGCCGCCGGCCGAAATGTTTCCGTTGTACATGTTGTTCGGAACCATGCCTGAACCGTCGCTGTCGGCATCGTTGTCGAAGCACTCGTCGCTGGTGCAGACGAACCAGTTCGTCCAGAAATAGTACCGATACCCGCACTTGGGAATCTTCGAGTAGCAGTTGTTCAGAAAGGCGCCGGTCTTGTCGTTGTCGGCAAATACGTCGTCGTAGCTGATTTTCCCGTCGGGAGCCGTGTCCAGCACCTTGGCGCACGAGCCCATTGCAAGCGCCGCTACGGCGACCGGCAAGAAAAGGTATTTTATTTTCATAATATTGATTTTAATAGGATTAGAACGTGATATTCACTCCGACGTTCATCATTTTCGTCAGGGGGTATCCGATCGGGTCGTCCTGTTCGGGATCGATATGGTCGGCGACCTGAGGCGAATGGGTCCACAGGTTCTGCCCGCTCACGTAAACCCGAACCTTGCTGATGCCTATCGCGCGGAGCCAGCGCTGGGGAAGCGTGTAGCCGAGCTCGATGTTCTTCAGACGGATGAACGAGCGGTCGAAAACGAAGAAGTCGTTCGCCCGCGTGTTCACGTTATCGCCCGTGTGCAGCGCGGGGTAGGTGATTTTCTCGCCGTTTTCGTAGCGCTCCTTGGTCCATGCCCGCTTGTGATAGTTGTAGTAGGTGCCTTCCTTGGTCCATTCGTACACGTTCTGAGTAGTGCCCGAGAAATGGGAGTATTTCGAAACGCCTTGGAAGAAAATCGTGAAGTCGATACCCTTGTAGTCGAGTCCGAGCGTGAATCCGTAAGTAATGCGCGGAATCTTCGTGTAGCGGAGGGGAACCTGGTCTTTCTCGTCCACCACCCCGTCATCGTTCAGGTCCATGTACTTGAAGTCGCCGAGTCCCGGCGTTCCGAAACTGTATTTCGTATGAGACAGGTATTCGTCCAGCTCTTCCTGCGTGTTGAAAAAGCCGTTGCCGTTGCTGTAGTCGATTTTGTAGCCCCAGTTCGTGTTGATCGGGAAACCGGTCTGGCGGTAACGGTAGACGTAGTCTGAAGGATTGATCGGTTCGTCCATGTAGATCTGCTTGTTCTTGTTGTAGTTGAACATGCCCCGGAACTGCAAGGTGAGGTCCTTGGCGACCCTTTTGATATAGTTCAGCTCGATTTCGAAGCCCTGGTTCCGGACTTTACCCATGTTCATTTTGGGAATATTGGCCAGCGGCGTACCCTGAATCATCGGTACCGACTTGCGATCGATCAGGATGTCTTCCCGGTTCTCGATGAAGTAGTCGAATGTCAGGTTCAGCTCGCTCCACAGTTGCAGGTCGAAGCCGTAGTTCTGCTTCTTGGCGATTTCCCATGACAGATTGGGGTTGCCCAACAGTCCGGCACTGACTCCCTGCCCGTTGCCGAGGCTTCCCAGCGTGCCGCCTCCCATCGTGATGTTGTCGATGTACAGGAAGCGGTTATTGCCGAGCTTGTCGTTACCGACCTTGCCGTACGAGGCGCGAAGTTTGAGCATCGTCAGCGTGCGGCTATCTTTGAGAAACTTTTCGTTGCTGATTACCCAGCCAAGTCCGACCCAGCCGGCCGATACGGCGGGGAAAAAGCCGTAGCGGTTAGAGGGCGCGAACTGCTCGGAGCCGTTATAGCCCATGTTGAACTCGAACAGGTACCGGTTGTCGAAGTCGTATGTGGCCCGCGCGACGAGTCCCATCACGTTATACGGCAAATCGCCTCCGTTCGTTTCCCAATAGTCGCGCTGGACGAGCAGCATGCCTCCTACCGTGTGGAGACCGAACGTACGGTTGTAGTTCAGCGAGGCCTGCAGGTTGATCGTGTAGCGCGAGGCTGCGCTCTTGCTGATCGTCAGCGGCGAGTATTCCTGATTCGAGTAAATCGAGTAGGAGGGAACGTCGTCCACGTTGCTCACGACGTAGAGCAGTTGTCGCTGTGCGGCGTCGAGGTTGGTGACGGCCAAGGCGTCGTAAGAGGCCATCCCTTTCAGACTGAGCCCTTTGGTGATGAAGCTCAGGTCCCATTCGCCTCCCAGCGTGGCGTTCAGACTCGTGTTGACGTCGTTGTGATAGCCTTGGCGGTTGATTACTTCCATGGCCGAACGGTCCAAATAGGTCGGGAAGACCAGAGCCTTCTCGTCCAGTCCGGAGTAGGGATCGACATAGGGGCCCGGCGTGATCGGCGTGATCGTCGTGGCTTGGTACAGCACGTCGCGCATCATCCAACCCGTATCCGTGTTGGGATAGGTACTGCCGCTCGGCATGTTGACCTGTTCGATGTACGTGCCCAGATTCAGGAAAGCCTTGAAGCTCTTGGTCACCTGATAGTCCAGATTCGCCCGGAAGCTGTAACGGTCCATTTTGGCCGACGGGTCGTAGCCGAGGAAGGATTTGGGCTCGACCTTCAGGTTGCCGCCCTGATGCAGATAGGCCGCGTTGACGAAATACTTGACTTTTTCCGTCCCGCCGCTGATGTTCATGTTGACGCGGGTCTGGGGCGTGTAGCGCTTGATCAGCTCCCGATAATAGTCGTGGTTCGGATACAGATATTGCATCTGGGCCGCTTTCTTGGCATAATCCGGATCGTTCGGATCGAGCCCTTTCAGCGGGTCGGCATACTTGGCCCGGGTAATTGCATCAAAGGGAGCTTCTTTATGGTCGTTTCTCGAAGCCTGATTCCGCAGGTCGATGTATTCGAGCGAGGTGAGGCGCTCCGGTTCCCGCGTGAACGAGGTCCAGCTCTGCTCGAAGTTCAAATCGAGCTTGGCCTTGCCGGTCTGTCCGCGCTTGGTCGTGATCAGGATCGCTCCGTTGGCTCCGCGCACGCCGAATACGGCCGTAGCCGAGGCGTCCTTCAGCACGGACACGTTGTCCACCTCGTCCGCGCTCAGGTAGTCCATATTGTCGCGCGGCACGCCGTCGATCAGAATCAGCGGACTTGTGCCGTTGATCGTAGCGGCACCTCGAAGCATCAGCGTCGATTGGTCCTTACCCGGCTGGCCGCCTCCCTGCTGGAGGGAGGTCAGACCCGACAGGCGTCCGGCCAAGGCCGTGGAGAGGTTCGCCGACGAACTTTGCTTGAGCTCCTTGGTCTGAACCGACGAAACCGAGCCGGTTACCGAAACTTTTTTCTGGGTTCCGTAGGCTACGACGACGACTTCGTCGATGTTCTGCGAGTTGTCCTGAAGAGCTACTTTCAAGGATGTCTTGTTGCCGACCGCTATCTCCTGAGTGTTGTAGCCCAAATAAGAAAATACGAGGGTAGCCCCGGGTTCGACCGAGAGCTGGAAATGTCCCTGCGCATCGGTCGTCGTGCCGGTAGAGGTGTTCTTGACCATGACGGTCACTCCTACCAAAGGTTCGCCCGACTCGTCGGTAACGGTACCCGAAACGGGCTGCTTGGCTTGCTGGGCGGATAACGGGGCCGCTCCGAGATGGCCGCTCTCCGCAGCATAGGCTCCGAACGGAGCCGACGCCAGCAGAGCGAGTGCGGCGAATATCCTCGCTCCGGCTCGGGTGCCGCTCGTTGCTGTCATCCATGTCCATACGCTGAGTAGAGGTTTGTTCATAGATAGAAATTTTAGGTTAAAAATTAAGTTTTAGGACTATTCCTGGTGTAGTCGTAAGACAAAAACTTCCGTAAATATAAAAGTTTTATTATTTAAAAAAGAACGTAGGGGAATGTTTTTTGTATTTAACCGGTTAAATTTCATGTGTTTCGGCCTTTTTTTTGAAATCCTGGAATGATTTCCCGCCTTTTTAATAACAAAAATCGGCAGGATATGCCATGTAAAGTCGGGGACGGATGCGAATGGTTTGATTTTCAAAGCGGCATAATGAGAGGGTATAAGAAAATATGGGGTTAACGTTTTGATATTCAATACAATATTTCTAGTAAAGCCTTTTTGAAACAAATTTCGGACCGTAGGTAGTATTATTAAAGAAACGCGTTACGGCGCGGTCCGATCGGAAGAATCGAGCGCGTTTGAGAATGTTTCCCTTTCAAAATTGGCGGGGTGTCTGTGGCGACTTTTGTCCGAGACGTGCGGACTTATCGTTCGACGGAAGCGATGATATTGTCCTGCCGGTTGCCGGTACATCGTTTCCGGCTGGCCTCGGATTCCGGCGTTTCCTTGTTGCACGATTGTTCTTGGGCAGGGAGCTCCCTTTCTTTTTTTATCCGCAGTCCGGATTCTTCGGGCCGGTTCAGGTGCGGGACTTCGGTTTCGATGCTGCCGGAGGCTTTTTGTTCGGATAAAAATATTACTTTTGTTCGTACAAATTGGCCGGGTATGGATATGGAGGATGATTTCGGGCGATCGTGGCGACAGGACGGACCTGCGGAAGGTCCCTCTGCCGCCGTGCCGGAGCGGGAACGACAGCCCGATCCGCAGCCCGTGCGTCCACCCTCGCGTTTCGAGCGTTATGTGGGGCAAATGCTTTCGGGCAGCTTCCTGATGCGGGCCGAAGTGCGGCGGCAGTATCCCTACGTGCTGTTCATGGCTTTGCTGATGTTTCTGTATATCGCCAACGGGTTTCATATTCAGAAGCTGCACCGCCGTCCCGACCGTCTTACCGATCAGGTCAAGGAACTGAGGGCGCGGTCGCTGACCGTGTCGTCGCTGAGGATGATCTCCACGCGGCAGAGCGAAATTATCCGGGAGCTGGAACTGCGGGGAATTCCGCTCGAGGAGTCGCTGAGTCCCCCGAAAGTGATCGAGAAATAGACGATGAGCGAGGGCAGAACGGATATAAAGAAAGGCATATTCCGGCGTGTCCGGGTATTGTATGCGCTTTTCTTTTTCGTCGGAATGCTCATTGCGGGCAAGATTCTCTACTTGCAATACGGCCCCAAGGGACCCGCCTTACGTAACAAGGGGACGACGATCACTTACGAGCGCGTCAAGCTGGAGGCCGACCGGGGCGACGTGCTGGCTTGCGACGGACGCATTCTGGCTACGTCCGTTCCGATGTACGAAGTGCGCATGGACTTCGCGGCGAACGGTCTGATCGACTCGGTCTTTCTGCGCGACGTCGATTCGCTGGCGGGCAGTCTCTCTTCCTTTTTCGGCGACAAGAGCAAAGGCGCATACAAGCTCATGCTGGTCAATGCGTTCCGCAACAGGAAAAAGAACCGGTATACGCTGATTTCCCCCCGAAGGGTCAATCATTTGGAAATAAAACAGATCGCGAAATTCCCGCTGTTTCGTCTGGGACAGAACCGCAGCGGTTTCATCGCCCGGCAGATCAATAAGCGGATGCTGCCTCACGGGCGGATGGCCGCCCGTACGATCGGGATGGTCAACGAGGCGGGAACGCGGCTCGGGATCGAAGGGGCGTTCGACAGCGTGCTGAGGGGTATCGACGGCAGCGTGATGATGCAGCGCGTTTCGGGCAGTTTCCGCGTACCCGTGCCCGACGAGATGAACGTCGATCCCGTGGACGGAATCGACGTGGTGACGACGCTCGACGTCGATATTCAGGACGTGGCCGAGAAAGCGCTGCGCGACCAGTTGATCGCCATGCAGGCCGATTGGGGCACGGCGATCCTGATGGAGGTCGCTACGGGCGAGATCCGTGCGATGGCGAACCTGACGCGTTACAGCGACGAGCGGGTCGTCGAGGATTTCAACTATGCGATCGGGATGAATCTGGAACCCGGCTCGACCGAGAAGCTGGCTTCGCTCATTACGCTGCTCGACGATGCCGGGGCCAGTCTCGACGAAACGTACGATACCGGCGACGGACGGATCGTGATCGGCCGGGCCAAAGTGGTCGATTCGCATGCGTGCGGATTGCTGACGCTCAAGGGCGTTTTCGAGAAGTCGTCGAACGTCGGGTTCGCAATGGCCGTCAACAAGTATTACCGGGACGATCCGAAACGCTTCGTCGAACACCTCTATAAAATGGGACTCGATCCGCCGCTCGGAATTCAGATCGCCGGGGAGCAGAAGCCCGTTATCCGGAAGCCCGGTGACAAGTGGTGGGACGGCACTACGCTGACGATGATGTCGTACGGTTATGCGCTGCGCCTCACTCCGCTCAAAACGCTGACTTTCTACAACGCCGTAGCCAATGGCGGAAAAATGGTCAGCCCGCTGCTCGTCAAGGAGTTGCGGCAGTACGGACAGACGCTGCGGACGTTCGGTGCGCGGACGATGGTTTCGTCGATCGCCTCGCGCGAGACTCTCGAGGAGGTGCGCGAGGCGATGCGGGGAGTCGTCGAGGAAGGAACGGCGCGCCGGATGCGGAGCCGGGATTATTCGGTCGGGGGAAAGACCGGCACGGCCCAGATCGCCATGGGGCGCAGCGGTTACACCGACCGCAACGGCGGCCGCCATTATCTGGGCACTTTCGTGGGCTATTTCCCGGAAGACGATCCCAAGTACAGTTGCTTGGTCGCCGTAAAGACGTACAATGCGCCGGGGCATCGCCGCTATTATTACGGGGGTACGGTGGCAGGGCCGGTGTTCAAGGCGATCGCCGACCGGGTGTATGCGAAGAATCCGGCTTGGCAGATCCCCGTTTCGGAAACGGGCGCCAAGACCGCGAAGAAGCCTTTCGTCAAGGCCGGCCGCGTCGAGCAGATGCGCGAAGTCGGTTACCGTTTCGATATTCCTTACGAGGGCCGTCGCCGCGAAAAGCCGTGGAAGGAGTTGGCCTCGATCGATTCGGCCGGAGCGGTCTATACGGAGTACGACGAGCGCGGCGGAACGGTGCCCTGCGTCGTCGGCATGGGGCTCAAGGATGCGATCTACCTGCTCGAGCGACAGGGAATGATCGTCTCGTTTTCCGGGGCGGGGACGGTCTTGAGCCAGTCCGTGCCTGCCGGCTCGAAGGCCCGGCGAGGACAGACGGTCTCGCTGATTCTCGGCGTGGAGCCGCTGCCCGAGGGGGAGACGGTCCGGCACGAGAAGACCCGCCGGACGGAATAGAAATTTTTGAGGGCCGATGCGCATCCGGGGGCAATCGGTCTGAGGCGCTCTTTCGGGCGCGGGCGCGTCCGTCGAGGAACCTTTCGGCGACGGAGGACTGCCGTGCGGGGCGATTTTACGAACGGCGGGAAGCCGAAAGCGCGGGTGGCTTGTTCGAAGGTTCGGCGGAAAGCGGTTGGTGCCGCCGATTCTCTGCGCGGTGCCGCTCTTGTCGGAGAAGCGGTCGGGACGGAAAAACGTTTTGCCGGTTCGGTCGGCGTTGCGGAATTTGTCGGCGGCGATGATTGGACGATAGATCCACACGGCGTTTTGCCTGTGCGCTTTCTGTTCGTTGTTGTCGCGTCGAATCGGGAGAGACCGTTTGTGCGCCGAACTTTTTGTAAAAGGCCGGCGATAGCGTTATATTTGTGCGGTAATTGTTTTCGGGACCTTATGGGGAAACGGATGAAATATGCGGTATGGGCGGCGGTCGCGATGATTTTCGCGTTGCATGCGGCTTGTTTGCAGCCGTCGCGCTCCCGGCTTCTTCCTTGCGCCGGTCCTGTCGAGACGATTGCTGCGGCAGGGACGCTCAATGAATTGCACGAGCTGATCGTTTCCGCATGGGCGTGCGATTTGGTTCCGGCCGTTTGCGGATCGAACTCCGTTCAGGTCCATATTCCCGTTCTGAGGCTGCCGTCGCATGGGCGGGACGGCTGGCAGTGTCCGGTCCCGGAGCGCCCGGCGGAAGAGGGGCGCTCCGAAATTCTTTTCGCCGTTCAGCGTGTCTGTTGCGAGCGCTTCTGCGCCTCGCTCGCGCAAGCGGGATATTATGTCCTGGCCTTGCGGAAAATCATTGTTTAGCCGGTTCGAGTTTCAGGCGAGCGGGACGCGTCTCCGATGCGGTTCCCTGCCGTAGGTATGGGCGGACTTTCCCGGGGAGTCCGTGCCGAAATGTCGTTTGGGTACGGTCGCGAATCGCAAGGGTATGCGGCCGGGCCTCCCGGGAATGTATTTATGAACCGACTGAATTTTGAAAAAATGGACAAGAAAAAATCGGAATCGATAGACGACGTGTTGTATGCCGTAACGGAGGGGCGGATCGTCCGCCGCAGGAAAAATCCGCTTCCGGCCTTGCTGATCGGCGTAGCCGGTGCCGGACTGGCGATCTGGAGCCTGACGGCTTCCTCTATGTCCGAGCATGAAAATCTGGCTTCCATACTGATGCTGCTCGGAGGGGGCGTCGCGCTGGTCGGACTGATCATGGCAGGCATCGCGCTCGCTTCCGGCTCGCCGGTCTACGAACCGACCGGCGAAAGGATCCGGCGCGGCAGCATCTATTACGACACGGCCCGGAAGCAGGAGCTGTGCGCCGCCCTCGAGGCGGGGGATGCGGATCGTCTCTCCCGGATTCCGCGCGGCGGATCCACGAGCGGAGTGCTGCTGACCCTGTATGCGACCGGTAGCGGCTCTTTCGCAATGGCTCAGGTACTGGAATATGTGCCGCACGCTTTCGAGCCTGTGACCGAGGTGGTCCTTTTCTCTGCCGAGCAAGGGCGTGCTGTGGCCGCTATGCTCTGAGGGTAGGGGGCGGGACCTCGTCTTTTGATCCGGAGAAGAGGCGGATTCTCCGTTTGCTTTTCCTTAAACTACTGCGGCAGGAATTTTCTCCTGCCGCAGCCGTCGTAGCATGAGAAAATTGCCATGATCCGCGTTTTTGGGTTGAAAAAGCATTACTTTTGTACCTGTTCGGGGCGGTCCTAAGGGCGGAGAACAGGACGTACGGCGGCTTTCCCGCCGTTTCGTATCTTGACCGGGTCCGCGTGCCAGCTTCGTCGCGAGCCCGGCGTTTCACGCCGGAAAATTCTTGTACGCCGCGCTTCGGTCGGCCGTGACGGAAGCGGGTATATTTTCAGGCTATGTCGCATCTCGATCCGCTGATATCCGATCTGGCGCTGATCCTCGCCGTGGCGGGAATCACGACGCTCCTTTTCAAAAGACTCAAGCAGCCCGTCGTGCTGGGCTATGTCGTAGCCGGCTTTCTGTGCAGCGGCAATTTCCTGCTCAAGGGAGTTTCCGATATGGCGAACGTCGACCTGTGGGCTCAGATCGGCATCATCTTCCTGCTTTTCTCGCTGGGACTGGAGTTCAGCTTCAAGAAGCTTGTCAACGTGGGCGGCCCGGCGTTGCTGACCGCGCTGGTCATCATCACGGGGATGATGTGCACCGGGTTCATGGCCGGCAAGCTGCTCGGCTGGACGTCGACCGACAGCGTTTTTCTGGGCGGCATGCTGTCGATGTCGTCGACGACGATCATCATCAAGGCGTTCGACGATTTGGGGCTGCGCAATCAGCGGTTCACGTCGCTCGTGTTCGGTGTGCTGGTGGTCGAAGACCTGTTCGCGGTCGTGCTGATGGTGCTTTTTTCGACGCTTTTCGCCCAAAGGGCGGTGGCCGACCTGTCCGTGTCGTGGCAGCTTTTCCGTTTCGTTTTCTTTCTGGTGCTGTGGTTCGTCGTGGGCATCTATCTGATTCCGACTTTCCTCAAGCGTATCCGGCGCTTCCTTAATGCCGAGACGTTGCTCGTCGTGTCGCTGGCTCTCTGTCTGGGCATGGTCGTCGTGGCGACCTACGCGGGGTTCTCGCCCGCCTTGGGCGCTTTCATCATGGGATCCATTCTGGCCGGTACGACCGAGGCCGAGAGCATCGAGAAGATCACCGCTCCGGTCAAGGACCTGTTCGGAGCGATCTTCTTCGTGTCGGTCGGCATGCTCGTCGAGCCTGCCGTGCTCGTGCAATACCTCGGTCCTATTCTGTTCCTGACGTTCGTAGTGGTGGTCGGGCAGATTTTCTATGCGACGCTCGGCTTCCTGGCTGCCGGGCAAAATCTGAAGGTTGCGATCCAGTCGTCGTTCTCGCTCGCGCAGATCGGTGAGTTCGCCTTCATCATCGCCTCGCTCGGACTGACGATGGGTGTCACCAGTTCGTTCCTTTATCCGGTGGCCGTGGCCGTCTCGGTCGTCACGACCTTCACCACTCCGTTCATCATCCGGCTCAGCGAGCCGGCTTACCGCTGGCTCGACCGGATCATGCCCGCGCATGTGAAGAGCCTGCTCAAGCGTTACGACGCCGGTACTCAGACCGTCAACACCGAGCGCGAGTGGATGAGGTTCTTGAAGAGGTCGCTGCTCAATATTGCGCTCTACTCGATTCTGCTGGGGGGCGTCGTCTGGATCTCTTCGAGCTACTACGCTCCTTGGATCGAGAGCAAGTTCGAGGGTTTCTGGGGCAAACTGATCGCGACGACGACGACCGTCCTCGTCATGGCTCCGCTGCTGTGGGCGCTCGCGCTGAGGCACCTCAGCAAACGGCTTTTCGTGCCGTTGTGGAACGATCCGCGATTCAATCACGGGCTGATCGTGACGCTCGTCGTGCTGCGGATTCTCGTCGCACTGATGTTCCTGATGACGGTCGTGGCTCATTTGAGCACTTCCCGGTTCGGCTCGCTGATTACGTTCGCTCTGGTGATGCTGTCGCTGATTCTGTTTTGGAAGCGGATCAAACGGCAGTTCCTGCGTTTCGAGAAGCGGTTCTTCGCCAATCTGAACGAGAAGGAACTCAGCACGGTCGTCCGTACGGCCGATTCGCAGGCGAAGCATCTGCATCTGGCCCGGCTGACCGTGTCGGGCGACAGTCCGCTGATAGGCCGCAGCTTCGGACAGCTGAACCTGAGTTTGCGCTATGGCGTGACGGTCGTTTCGGTCCTGCGGGGCAGTCACCGTGTCAATGCTCCGCATGCCGAGACCGTTTTCATGCCGGCCGACCGGATTTCCGTCGTCGGTACGGACGAGCAGTTGCAGCAGTTCGCCCGTGCGGTCGAGGTGCCTCTGTCGCCGGTCGACCGCGAGGATGTGACAATGTATCAGTTTTCGGTAGGCGAGCGCTCGGTGCTGATCGGCATGACCGTCGCCCAGTTCGGCATGATGACGCGCGGAAGCTGTCTGATCATCGGTATCGACCGCAGCGACGGAACTTACGTCCGACCGCTCAGTCTGGTCCGTTTCCGCCCTTACGACATGGTATGGGTGGCCGGCGACAAGGAGTCGATCGACCGGGTGGTCGCCGGAGCCGGGGAGCATGGGCCCAAGACGGTGCGCAAGGAAGCTCCGGAACACTCTCCGCGGGAGCGGTCGTAGGTCGGCCGTGCCGGGGCGCATTGTCGATAAGTTGTCGATTAAAAGGCGTCTCGTTTTGTATTTCTGCGTATGAAAACCCTACTTTTGTACATTGGATAAAAAGTGCAAGGCATGTTATTGAACGATCTTTTGAAAGCGGCGGACGTACTGGAGTCTGCGGGCGATTGTTCGGCGAACGTCTCGTCGCTCGAGTTCGACTCGAGGCGGGTGACTCCCGGCGCGCTGTTTTTCGCTACGCGAGGCACGCAGGCGGACGGGCATGCTTTCATCGAGGCGGCGGTCGGGGCGGGGGCCGTCGCGGTCGTCTGCGAGACGATGCCCGCGCGGTTGGCCGAGGGAGTAGCCTATCTGCGCGTCGCCGACTCGTCGGTCGCGCTGGGACGCATGGCGTCCGCTTTCTATGGCGACCCGAGCCGGTCGCTCAGGCTGGTCGGCGTGACGGGGACCAACGGCAAGACGACGACCGCGACGCTGCTGTACCGCCTGTTCCGGAGCCTCGGCTATAAGGTCGGCCTGATCTCGACGGTGACGTACTGCATCGACTCCGATCGGCGCGAATCGACGCACACGACTCCCGACAGCGTCCGGCTCAACCGGATGATGGCCGAGATGGTCGATCGGGGGTGCGAGTACTGCTTTATGGAGGTCAGCTCGCACAGCCTCGTGCAGCACCGCACCGAAGGGTTGCATTTCGCCGGGGCCGTGTTCACGAACATCACGCACGACACTCTGGACTATCACCATACGTTCGCCGAGTATATCCGCGCGAAAAAAATGCTGTTCGACGCGCTGGGAAAAGAGGCGTTCGCGCTGACGAACGCCGACGACCGCAACGGCGCGGTCATGGTGCAGAACACGAAGGCTTCCGTCAGAACCTACGGGTTGCGCACGATGGCCGATTTCCGCTGCCGCGTCGTCGAGATGCTGCTGGACGGCATGCAGCTCGATCTGGACGGCCGCGAGGTCTGGGTGAAGTTTCTGGGGCGTTTCAATGCCTACAACCTGACGGCCGTCTATGCGACCGCCTTGCTGCTCGGCGCCGACCGCGACGAGGTGCTGCGCACGCTGAGTGGCCTGGGTCCGGTGGACGGCCGTTTCGAATCGATCCGCTCGCACGACGGCGTGACGGCGATCGTCGATTATGCGCATACGCCCGACGCGTTGCAGAACGTCATCGATACGATCGACGAAATCAGGGGCAAGGACCGGAAGCTGTATGTGGTAGTCGGCTGCGGAGGCAACCGCGACCGGACGAAGCGTCCCGAAATGGCTCGCATCGCGGCCGACGGGGCCGATCTGGCCGTGCTCACCTCGGACAATCCCCGGAAGGAGGAGCCCGAGGCGATTCTTGCGGAAATGAAGGCCGGGCTCGACGCTTCCTCGCGTTACCTCTGCATTGCCGACCGGCGCGAGGCGATCAAGGCGGCCGTCGCGCTGGCGCGGCCGGGCGACATCGTACTGGTGGCCGGCAAAGGACACGAGACCTATCAGGACGTCGGCGGCGTCAAGCATCATTTCGACGACCGCGAGGAGGTTCGCCGGGCGATGGGACTGGAATAGAAGAAACGGACTGCGACATGAAACGCCTTTTGCTTTTGCTCCCGCTTTTATGCACGGCCGTGGCGGCTCGGGACCCGAGCGCGCTGGGCATGCGCGTCGATACGATCGTCGCCGGCCGCGACACCGTGACCGGCGAGCGTCTTTCGGCCGTGCGGTACGGTTTTACTTCTCGGTATGCGGTTTCCGGTTTCGACGCCCGTCCCGAGGGCGATTGGGCGATCTGTCAGTTGAGCAAGCTGGCGCCGATGTGCAAGTATATCCAGTCTTTCGGCAAACTGATCGGGTGGGATATGCGTACGGGGGAAGTTCGCTGGGCGCAGGACGTTCGGTATCCCGGGGGAGGCGCATACCAGAACTCCGTGAGGCTTTGCGGAGACGTTCTGGTCCAATCCGACGGCCTCCGAAACCGGTGTTTCGATGCGACGAGCGGCGAATTGTTGTCCGAGAACCGTTACGGACTGTATTATCTGAGCGATGCCGGCATCGCTTTGGGGTACGATAAAGTCCGGCCGCAGCAACTCAAGGGAATCGATTTGAGAACGGGAGAGGAGTTGTGGACGCGGGAATTGAAGTTTCATGGAGACCGGTGGAATCAGGTGATCGCGGGCGACTCGGCGGTTCTGATTTCCGCGGCAGGACTCCATTGGGTCGGTCTGTATTCGGGACAGGGGTGGGATCGTCCGTTGCGGACGTTCCGGAATTCGCTGAGCGATACGAAGCATCCCCTGACTTCCAATGTGATTCTCTCGGGTTCGATGCTTTCGGAGCCCGTTTTGTATCAGGCGTCCTGCGACAGTATGTTCGCATTCGATCTCCGGGGGAACGTTCTGTGGGCGACCCCGCTGCCCGATGGCAAGTCGGGCATATCGCGGATTTACGAGACGGACACTACGGTCGTTCTGGTCAATAAAGGGGTGGCCGGCTCGGCGTACGGGCCGGTGCCTTACGGATTGGCATATATGGCGATTTTCGCCAAGCAAGACGGCCGGATGACGTTTTTCAAAGGAATCGGAGAGACAAAGGAAGACGCCGTCTACTTTTCGATTCCTTGGTCGGACGACCGCCTGCCGTTGGCGGGAAAAAAAAGAATAGCGCTTTACGCGAAAAACGGGGAATTGCTGGCCGAGAATACCTTGGCTACCGTTTCCGAGGGAGAAATCCATTCTGTCTATTCCGACGAGTGCGATTGGTTCGCTCCGGAGAGCGGGGGATTCCGGCCCGTAGTGGACCGAGAGGACGAGTGGGCGATCCGGACCGACGACGGATGGCTGGCCGTGCTCGACGATAGCCTGAGAATACGGCGACAGTACGTTACGGATGCCCTGATCTTTTGTTTCGCCCGTGTCGGCGATCTGAGCGTTTTGTACGACAAAGAGCTGACCCGTTTGGTGGGATCGGACGGGAAAGTCCGGGCGGAAATGAAGGTGGGCGTGCCGGTATCTCTGCATGCGCCGGTTTTGTACTGCATCATGGACCAGAATTCACTGGTGAAAGTCGATCTGAGTCCGTCGCTCGGACGCGACTGGAACGATCCTGATCCTTTCGAAAAAGCGTTCGTCGCCGACAGTCGATGGAATCATTAGAAAACGTGTAGTTTATGTTATACCATTTGGTCAAATATTTCTCGCAGCATTTCGACATTCCCGGCGTGGGGATGTTTCTCTCGCTGTCGTTCCGCGCGGCGATGGCGATCATTCTGGCGCTGACGATCGGCATGATTTTCGGCCGGAAGATCATCCGCCTGCTGCAGCGCCGACAGATCGGCGAGGAAGTGCGCAATCTCGGCCTCGAGGGGCAGCTTCAGAAACGGGGCACGCCGACGATGGGGGGTCTGATCATTCTGCTGTCGATTCTGGTTCCGATCCTCCTGCTGGGCGATCTGACGAACGTCTATACGCAGCTGATGATCGTCTCGACCGTATGGCTGGGGCTGATCGGCTTTCTGGACGACTACATCAAGGTGTTCCGCAAGCGGAAGGAAGGTCTCAGCGGCCGGTACAAGATCGTCGGTCAGGTCGGACTCGGCGTTATCGTGGGCTGCGCGATGTGGCTCAGTCCGCAGATCGTCGTCAAGGAGAAGCTCGAAGGCAAGTCGCCTCGCGCCCAGATCGAGTACGTGACCGAGAACGGCCAGAGCAGTCCGGTCTATGTGACGCCGGCCGAGAAAAGCGTCAGGACGACGATCCCGTTCGTCAAGAACAACGAGTTCGACTACCACTGGCTGATTCCGGGCGACGGTCCCCGCTCCGAGCGGTGGAGCTGGATCGCCTACGTGGCGGTCGCGATTTTGGTCATTACGGCCGTGTCGAACGGGGCGAACCTGACGGACGGCTTGGACGGTCTGGCGGCGGGAAGCTCGGCGATTATCGGGGTGGCACTCGGAATACTTGCGTATATGTCGTCGCACTTCGAGTTCGCCTCTTTCCTGAATATCATGTTCATCCCCGGAGCGGAAGAACTGGTGGTGTTTGCGGCTGCCTTTATCGGGGCAACGGTCGGATTCTTGTGGTACAACGCTTATCCGGCACAAGCGTTTATGGGGGATACGGGTAGCTTGACGTTAGGCGGTATCATCGCTGTATTCGCAATCATTATTCGGAAGGAATTACTGATCCCGATCCTGTGCGGCATCTTCCTGGTGGAGAATCTCTCCGTCCTTATGCAGACGTTCTATTTCAAATATACGAAGAAGAAATACGGTGAGGGACGGCGCATCTTCAAGATGGCTCCCCTTCATCACCATTTCCAGAAGCCCGGTAATGCGGGAATACAGGCTTTGATACAGAAACCTTTTAACGTAGTGCCCGAATCGAAGATCGTGGTCCGGTTTTGGTTGATCGGTATCATCCTGGCAGTTATAACGATTGTGACGTTAAAGATGAGGTAAAGTGATTTATGATTTATAATTTGTGATTTATTATCGACGCATAAATCATAAATCATAAATCATAAATGAATAAAGAAATCATAAATCAAATGAAGAAAAGGATTGTTATCTTAGGGGTTGGTGAAAGTGGCGCAGGTGCCGCCGTGCTGGCAAAGGCGAAAGGATTCGATGTGTTCGTTTCCGATTTCTCGTCCATCAAACCCAAGTATAAGGATATGCTGGATGCCCACGGTATCTGTTGGGAAGAGGGCCGGCATACCGAAGCCGACATCCTGAATGCCGACGAAATCATCAAGAGTCCGGGGATTCCCGACAAGGCTCCTATCATAAAGAAACTGAAGGAGAAAGGTACGCCTATCATCTCCGAGATAGAATTTGCCGGACGGTACACGGATGCCAAGATGATCTGTATCACCGGGAGCATGGCAAGACGACGACGACCATGCTGACTTACCACATCCTCCGGCAGGCGGGAGTGGATGCGGGGCTTGCCGGGAACGTCGGGAACAGCCTTGCCCTCCAGGTGGCTGAAGATCCTCACGCCGTCTACGTGATCGAACTGAGTAGTTTCCAGCTCGACAACATGTACGAATTCAAGGCGGACATAGCCATCTTGCTGAATATAACGCCTGACCATCTGGATCGTTATAACTACGAGATGCAGAACTATGTGGATGCCAAATTCCGCATTATCCGGAACCAGACGGCTGAAGATGCTTTCATATTCTGGAACGACGATCCCATTATTGCCCGCGAAATCGCCAAACGCCATCCGCAGGCAACTCTCTACCCGTTCGCCGAAACTCACGAAGCCGGCGTAAAGGGCTATACGGAAGACAAAAAGATAATAATTGAAACCTCAAACGGAACGTTTACAATGGAAGAAGATTTATTGGCATTATCGGGAACGCATAATCTGTATAATTCGCTGGCTTCTGGTATCGCATCCAAATTGGTGGATATCCACGATGAGAATTTACGGGCTTCGCTGAGCGACTTTACCGGGGTGGAACATCGCCTGGAGAAAGTGGCACGTGTGCGCGGAGTCGATTTTATCAACGACTCGAAAGCTACGAATGTAAACTCCTGCTGGTATGCCTTGCAGAGCATGACCACTCCGCTGGTCTTGATACTGGGTGGAACGGATAAGGGAAATGATTATTCCGAAATCGAAGAGCTGGTGAAGAAAAAGGTGCACGCCCTTGTATTCCTCGGTGTGGACAATGCCAAGCTGCATGGTTTCTTCGACGGGAAGGTTCCTGTTATCGAGGATGCCCGTTCGATGGAAGAAGCCGTATCGAAAGCGTATAAGCTGGCCGAAAAGGGAGATACCGTCCTGTTGTCACCCTGCTGTGCCAGCTTCGACCTCTTCAAGAGCTATGAGGATCGTGGCGACCAGTTCAAGGCTTGTGTGCGTAACCTGTAAAGAAAGACGAAGAAATGGATTTAGCAAGTAAACTGTTCAAGGGCGACCGGGTGATATGGGTGATCTTCATGTTCCTGTGTTTGGTCTCGGTGATCGAGGTCTTCAGTGCAACCAGTACGATTGCTTATAAGAATGCGAATCATTGGGCTCCTATTGTACGTCATGCGACTTTCCTGTTGGGAGGTTTCGTGCTTGTACTGTTGATGCACAACATACCGTGCAGGTTCTATTCCTTGTTGAGTTTGCTTTTGCCGGTCTCGATGGTTCTGTTGGCCATTACGCCCTTTGTTGGTGTCGTGGTAAATGGGGAACCTCGTTGGCTGGAAATTCTCGGAATCCGTTTCCAGCCCTCGGAAATAGCCAAGATAGCCGCTATCGGTTATACGGCGTTTATCCTGAGCAAGCGGAATTGGTTCACGGATAAACAGATGTTCTGGTACATCTTGGGAGGCGTTGGGGGTGTTTGTTTTCTGATCTTCTTCAATAACGGGTCGACCGCTATCCTGCTGTTCGCCGTGACTTTCATGATGATGTTCATCGGGCAGATATCCATCGGACGTTTGCTGAGATTGGGCGGTGCGGGTATCATCGGCGTCTTGATGTTAGTGGGTTTTATACGGTTTGCCCCGGACAAGGTGATCGACTTGATGCCGGATCGTGTGCACACTTGGAAAGCACGTATCGAGCGTTTTTCCGATCCGGCGGATGCC
>OGLX01000683.1_pt1 | contig 21560 bp, 10 predicted proteins | sample 1572821 | NCBI WGS metagenome assembly OGLX01 (sample SAMEA2581908, study PRJEB24529) | metagenome | biome: Human gut stool | place: China | collected 2011 | reverse complement strand
TGATGCATCATGGGTTGTTTCTCCGGGATAATGGGAAAAGGAAAATGCGACAGAGTCTAATCCTTTTGCAGAGTCTGGAAAAAATAGATACCTTGATGAAGAATAAACTTCAATTTCTTCCGTGTTACAGGCAAATATTCCCATCAAGATCAGGAAAATATATATAATATGTTTTTTCATAAATCTTATTCGTTTGAAATTTCGTTGAATCTGTTTTACCAATTGGGGGTCTGCTTCAGATTGCCATTCTTCTGAATTTCAGACTGCGGAATCGGATAGAGGTTGTACTTCTCGTCCCACTGGCGAGTCTTAGTCACCCGATTGAGAATCAAGTTGCCGTTTCCATCCAGTTTGAAGTCTGCCACATCCACATTCTTGAAGAACTCGGCACCCTTCTTCCAGCGACGTACATCCCAGAAGCGCTGCCCTTCGAAAGCAAGCTCTACCATACGCTCACGCATGTAGCGCTCTTCAAAGCCATTGTTTCCTTGGAATTCAGGCATCATGATGTCCGGACGGTTACGAAGCACATTGACAGCCTCGTTGGCCGACATGCCAAAATCGCCCGGTTCGTCAGCATTGCCGTAGTAGTTGTACATGGCCTCCGCATAGTTGAGGTAAACCTCGGCCAGACGCATCACAATCCAGTTGTGGCGTGTTGTAGTCTGGTTGTTGGCTGTGGTGATACAATTGCCGTCCACAAACTTCTTCAAATAGTAGCCCGTGGGAGTTGCGCCGTACTTAGGAGCACCGTTGAAGCCGTTCTGATACGTCTCGATGGCAATCTGCTGAGCGGTGTTGGACGGCCAGAGGTCGCCGTTCTTCACTACAGTGAGTGCGAAACGCGGGTCGAGGCCATCGTATGGATTCTCGGCGGTCACATCGACATCTCCAGGATGTTTCTCCTTGAATGTCTTGCCATCGAACTGATATTCGTATGCGTCCACCAGTGCTTGTGTAGGGCAGTTACCGGAGTTACCGTTCTCCACACCCACAGGATAATTGTACTGTTCGAAGGTGTTGCTTGCCTGAGTGCCAAGAACAAAGATAAATTCAGGATTGGTGAATGTATCGTGCCCCCACAGGTTGGCATACTCGCTGAGCTTGTAGCCCCAGCGCTGTGCATTATCGATGATTACCTTGCTGGCAGCAGCGGCCTCTTTCCAAAGCTCCTTGCTATTGTCTGTATTGAACAAAGGTGAAGCCTGATAAAGTAGCACGCGTGCCTTCAGCGCAAGGGCAGCACCACGGGTGGCACGACCGATTTCCTGACCGGGAATGTCATTATACGACACGGGCAGGTATTCAGCCACGGCATCCAATTCATTGATGATGAACCTGAACACATCCTTGGCCGGAGTGCGTTCCACGCTGTTGGCCTGCTCATTGGTGAGGGTTGTGGTCACCAAAGGCACATCACCGTAGGCACGTACCAACTCGAAGTAAAAATAGGCACGAAGGAAACGCAACTCGTAAGGAAATATCTCAAACTGTTGTACCATGGTCTGATAGTCGGGATCATATTCATAATCCGACAGGTCTATCTTGTGGATGCGCTCAAGGTACATGTGTACCTGAGTGATGGCACGGTATGACCTATCCCATGTAATTGAAAAAGGGTTCGAAGGAGTCCAACCACCGTTGAAATACTTGTGAATGGGCGAGAAGGAAAGTGCAAACTCAGACTCGTCTGTGGCACTGGCTATCATGGCGCCATTACCGTAGGAATTATCCTTGAATTCGCTCGGCATTTGTGCGTAGACATCGTAGACAAGAGCCTTGACACCATTGAGGGGACTGTTGTAGGTCCAGTCCTCGTCACGATTCGAAGCTTCGTTGTAATCCAGATCGGCGCAGCCTGCAAAGGCTACTGCAACTATACCTAAAAAAGCATATTTTATCTTGTTCATAAATGTATTTTTAATTAGAAAGTTAATGTGACACCGATGTTGACACCCTTGAACATGGGATATGCCGTCGAAAGTACCTCGGCATCCATAGCGTCGACGTTGTCGAAGGAAAGAAGGTTCTCGCCCTGAACAAACACCTTGGCTGCGCTAAGAGAGAGCTTCGAGAGCACCGTTGCAGGAACTTTATAGTAAACCTCGATGTTACGCATCTTCAAGAAGTGGACAGGTTTGTACCATACGTTGCTTGCCTGGCTGTTGTTGCTGTTGTTCTGAGTTGTCAGACGTGGGTAGAGAGCGTTGTCGCCAGCCACATCCCAGCAGTTGTTGTAGTAGTCCACTGAAAGGTTGCCGTTGTCGGCCATACCACCCCATATGGCTGACGGCAGATACTTCATGTAGTTGCCAGTGCCCTGGAACCATGCGTTCAGACCGAAACCTTTATACTCAACACCGACATTGAAGGCATAGTTGAGTTCAGGGATGCCAGTAGCACCATCGAGACTGGTCACATCGAACTCGTTGATTACCTGGTCACCGTTGAGGTCTTGGTATTTGATGTCACCAGGGCTTACGGTAGAGTATTCCTGACGATAGCTGGCATCGATGTCGGCCTGATTCTTGAAAAAGCCTGCCGACTTGAGTCCCCATGCCTCGTTTACACGGTGGCCTACAGGGTTGCTCAGCGGATAAGTAGGTGTGCCGATATACTTGCTCACCTCATTGCGTGCCCACGACAAGTTGGCGCCCAAGTTGAGATTGAGGTCGGAAGTGATCTTCTTCGCATACTTGGCGCTTAACTCAAGACCGTAACTCTTGACTTCGCCAACATCGTTGTATGACGACTGTATACCCACCACCGATGAATTCTCATAGTTTGCAGAGAGCATGATGTGGCTGCGAAGCTGGTAGAAAGCATCCACAGAGATGTCAAGAGCATTTGCCAGACGAAGGTCGGTGCCCAAGTTGAAGCTCGTAGATGTCTCCTGCGAGAAATCGGTGGTCGGGAAGGAGCCAAGCGATGCGCCCCATGTAGCGCCATAGTTGTTGCCGATAACCACATAACCGTGCGTAACATCCCATGTAGGAAGCCACATGCCATAGGTAGGCATATAGTCGGTATGCTGGATGCCAGCCGATGCACGCAACTTACCGTAGTTGAGCAGACCCTCGTTGTTGTCAGCGTAAATCCAGCCGAGCGACAATGTGGGTGAGAATGCCCACTTGGAGGGATAGGTACGGCTGGAGCCGTTACCCGCAAGCACAAGGTCGGCAACGTAGCGGTTCTGAAAATCGTAGTGGAAGACTCCCATGATGTTCTGACGATAGTAGGTGTTTCCACGTCCGTCAGTGCTCGAACCACTGTTATCATAAAGAACGGCAGCATTGAAGTGGTCGTTGTCGAAGAACGAACGTTTGTAGTTGAAACCCAGGGTAGCTTTTGCTTTCCACCACTGGCCGGCATTCCAGTTACTGAAGGTGAGGTTGGTCTCCTTGTTGCCGAATGTGTTCAGGGCTACGTTGTTCTTGTCACCAATGGCACCGGTGTAACGCTCATAGCCATACTGGTGTGACTTGTGCGAATTCTCCGCGTAAATCGACGAATTGGCATAACCGGCACTGACAAATACGCTCAGGCCATCGAGCAGGAAGTCGAGCTTTTGCGACAGCTTGGCATCCACCCACAGCTGGCGCTGATGGGTCTTGTAGAAGCCGGACTCCTGAATCTTGGCAATGGGGTTGGCATCACCGTACGCCTCGTTACCACCCCAGATACCTGTTGAGGTCTTGTAGGGGAAAGCACTTGCCGGCAGGTCGTAGACAGCAGCTGTAGCATCGTCAGCACCGATGTAGGAGGGCCGCTTGGTCTCCTGGAACATACCGAAGAGGTTCACCGACATGAGAGTCGTGTTGGTGAGGCTGAAGTCGAGGTTGGTACGGATATTGGCCTTCGACTGGCGCAGCTGCGCATTGTAGTCTGCCTGCTTGGTATCCTTGAGAGCACCGCGCACATCGGTATAATCGATATGGGTGTAGTATTTCACCTTGTTCGTACCTCCGTACACCGAAACGTATGCATGGTCTTCCTCGGCAGTGTTCTTGAAAGTAAGGTCGCGCCAGTTCACGTTAGGATAGAAGTACGGATCGGAACCGTCCTTGAAGAGGTTAAGCTCCTGCTCGGTGTATGCGGCAGAGAGTCCGTCATTGCGACGGGCACGATTGAAAGCGCTGGCATATCCGTAACCGTCCACCATGTCTGCGAATTCAGGGTCGAACTGGAACTTATGGCTGTAGCCCACCTTGACACGTGTCTTGCCTTCAACGCCACGCTTTGTCTTCACAAGTATAGCGCCATTGATACCCTCATGGCCAAGAAGTGCCGTAGCGGCAGCATCTTTGAGGATGGTAACGCTCTCCACTTCCTCTACACTGAGGCGGTCGATGGGACGCTCATAGCCATCGACGAGGATGAGAATGCCGGTATCGTTAAGCGTGTGAAAGCCACGAATATTAAACGTGGCACCCTTATTTTCATCGCCTGAGAAGCCGCCTTGCGATAGAGCCGTGAGGCCCGGCAGACGTCCATAGAGGGCCTGGGCAAGGTTAGTTGCCGAAGTCTGCTGCAATTCTTCGCCTGTGATTGTGGTAGCGGAAGCGGTGCTGAGGAAATTGCTTATTTCCACACCGTAACCCAAATCATAGGCATTTGCATTCTTGTCGTTGAGTTTTACCTGCGCATTTGCCGTGAGAGAGGCAACGGCAGTCGCAAGCATCAACATTCTATTTATATTCATATTCTATAAGTCTTATTGATGTTTAAAATCTGGATTACCAACCCGGGTTCTGGTTCAGGCCATAGCCCTTGTTGATTTCATCACGTGAAATAGGCGTGAGATACCATTTGTCAGTCCACTTGCTCGTCTGGTCGTCAGTATCCCACCATACGCGGATATTGTTGGTACAAGGTATCTTCTCATAGATACAGTTCGGCCAAGGTTCACCGGGTTCAAGGCTCGTGTTGCCATTGTAGTCGGCAGGATTCATCTTGTTGCCGTTGGCATCCTTGCGCCATACACGTAGCTGGTGTACCTGTTTCTTGAATATGTCAGACCTCTTGTAGCGGATGAGGTCATACCAGCGGGAGTCTTCATAACCGAACTCGCAAGCACGTTCCTTAAGGAGCTGCTCGATGAAGTTGTCCTTATTGGCAGTTAGGTTGAGCTCCGGATTCATGGCCTCTACCTTGCCAAGACCTACGCGTGCGCGCACCTTATTCATTTCGTCGCAGGCTTTCTGCAGATTGCCTGTCTGTGCGAGTGCTTCAGCGTAGCAAAGGTGAATGTCAGCCATACGCAGATAAGCAAAATTGGTCGGATAGTATGCTGCATAGCCGTTGTCGCGGAGATACTTGAACAGTTTCATGCGGGTAGACCATGGATTGTCGGTAACAGCAGGATTGAAGGTCTGGTCGACATTACCGCCTTGCCACATCTCGGTGCTCGAAAGCCCCTGATATTGCTCGACAAGATTGTTGCGATTCACTACCATTGTCTCGTAGAGACGCGGGTCGCGATTGACAAAGATATCTACGTTGTTGGGGTTATCAGTATTGAACACGTCATCGTAAGGGAAGTTACGACCGTCTGCCATACCAAACATTTCCATATATTCGAGGGTGAAGAGAGCCATACCGAACTCATCCATACCTTCTACATTCCAGTCACCATTCCAAGCGTTTGTGCCCAAACCGGCATGCACTTCAATCACCTTCTCGCTGTTACCACGAAACCAATAGGCGGCACGGAAAGCGTTGCAATAGTCTTGTTCACTGTCACCAGTGGGCTGTACAAGGGCGAAATAGTTGCCGTTGGTACTATTGGCCTGGAAGAAATCCTCACAAGCCTTCAGTGCTTTCTGCCAAAGTTCGGACTTGTAACCGCCGGTCCATACCTGGTTGAGGTCCTGATTCTCCTCGTTGCGGGTGAATTCTAGATAAGGTTTGTCACTGTTAAACAGAGGCGAAGCCACGAAGTTCCACAGTCTTACACGCAGACCATAGGCCGAGCCTTTGGTCAGACGTCCGGAATTGGTGGCCTGATCCTGCACAAAGAAAGGAAGACCCGGCTCGTCGATGGCGGCCTGGATAAGCTCATCAATGAACTCTGCTGTCTGGATTACGCTCATGCGCCTACCGTCTACAACATCAGCAGCCAAGTATGAGCGGTCAACTTTCGGAAGGCCTCCGAAGTTGCGGAAAGCATCGAGATAGCGCGATGCCATGATGACATACACCTCGCCACGGAGCTGGCTCTTCTCAGATTCGCTCAGGTCAGGAACACGATCGATGTTCTCGATAAAAATCCAACCCTCACGGATGGTACGCCAGATACCTGCACGGTTATTGCCGTCGCCGTTGGCGATGAAAGGGAACTTGGCGAAACCACCGTTATCCTGGTCGGTCTCGGTGAGGTCACCACCGTAGTACTTTCCGAGATTGTGCCATCCGCAGTACGACTGGCAAATATCGGTCAAAGCATCGGGGTGAGAATACCATACTGCACCTGTATAGGTGAAAGGATTGTGCATGGCACCGTACATGTGCCAGAGGAAACGCTTTGCATTCTCTCCCTTGACAAAGATGGAGTCTACGGTCACGTCGACACCCGGCTGCTTGTCGAGGAAGCCATTTCCGATGTTGATATCATCGACACAGGAGCCCAGCGACCCCATCCCCATCATGATACTTGCTACATATATAATAATAGTAGCAGTTCTTATTTTGAGTTTCTCTATAAGATTCATTGTCTTGAATGTTAGAAGTTTAAGTTGATACCGAAGTTATAAACACGGGTCATAGGATAACGTGTGCTACCATAGCCGGCTTGTGCCTCCGGGTCATTGGCCTTGAAGCTTGTGAAAGTAAGGAGGTTATAGCCATTGGCATAAACACGGATGTTGTTGATGGGCACACCGGGTATGCGGAACGAATAACCAATCTCAAGGTTCTTCAGACGGATATACGATGCATCGACCATCCATGGGTCTGAAAGTGAGCCGTTATGCTCGCGTGCCGATTTCTCAAGAGAGATACGTGGCAGGCTGGCACCGGGGTTATCCTCAGTCCAGGAGTTGTCATAGACCCATTTATTGAGCATGGACTGGTTACCCGTACCGAAGGCCGGAGTATAGAAAGAACTGAGCTGACGGTTGACGTGGGTGGCACCTACCCAAGTCATGGAGAAGTCGAGACCTTTCCAGTTGAGCGTTGCGTTTATGCTACCGGTATACTCAGGAATATCGCTGTAGCCGATAGCATGTACATCGTTGGCATCCACCTTACCATCACCTGTGAGGTCAACGAATACGCTGTCACCAGGACGCAATGTAATCTGCTGGTCCGGCATGTCCACACCGTAAACTTCCTTGTAGCGCTGTTCGGTTTCACCGGGAACATAGAACTCAAAGAAGTCGTAGCCGAAAGGCTGACCTACAGGATGACCGGTACGGTACATGTTCGGGAATTCCTTCTTCACTTCTGCCATTTCCACCCCCTTGTTGCGTGCGAAAGCGAATGTAGGAGCTATCGAGTAGTCCACTTTACCTATCTTGTCGGCCCAGCGCAGGGTCATTTCATAGCCATGGTTCTTGACACGGCCAAAGTTGATGGAATTGGGCTTGAGAGCGGAAATACCCGCGATGGTTGTTTCGTTGGAAACGAGGATGTTCTTGCGGTCTTCCCAGAAGAGGTCGACACCGAGACTCAAGCGATCTCCAAAGAAGTGTACATCGGCACCATAGTTCTGCTTGGTGGCTGTTTCCCAAGTAACATCGGGGTTACCGTTGCTGGATTCGCGTGCACCGGGCATGAACACACCGTTGTTGGTACCGAAGTTACCTGTACGGTCGTTGGTCCACCATGCACCACCGTTGTTGGTGTAGAACTGCCATGTACCGGGCAGATAGAGGAAGCGGCCGACACCCTGGTCATTACCTACTTTACCGATAGAACCGCGAAGTTTAAGATAAGAAACCACCTTGCGGATAGGCTCCCAGAATTTTTCAGAGGAGATGATCCAGCCGAGAGAAGCAGAAGGGAAAAAACCAAAGCGTTTACCTTTGGCGAAGTTCTCTGAGCCGTTATAGCCCATATTGAGGTCTATCATATACTTAGTCTGGTAGTCGTAAGTGACACGGCCTACCATACCTACATAACCACGGGGGATAGAATTATAGACACCGCCAGGATAGTAGTTTTTAGATTCATTATAAAGAACGAGCGCACCGAAATTGTGGTCACCGAACTTGCGGGTATAGTTGAGACTCGCCTCTGCATACCAGTTCCTGCCCCCCCATTTCTTCTCTTCATAGCCAAGAGGCCATGAGTCACCCTGACGGACATAAACCACCTTTGGAGCACCGTCTTCCTCGTATTCACCCTTAGCGATGGTGGCCTTGTAGCTGATACCACCGGAAGTAGTACGTGCTTTCTGCTGTGTATAGTCAGAGTTGTAGGAACCCTTGATACGGAAATCAAGCCCTTTGGTGATAAAATCGAGCTTGAGCTTGTACTGAAGGTCGAGGTTTACGACATTCTGGCGTTGAACAGTATAACCGTGCTGGTAGATAAGACCGAGACCATCGGAGCCAACCGCGCCAACAAGGTCAGGGTCGGAAACAATGCGATGTCCCTCACTGTCAAGACCGTAGCCTGACATTGGCGTACCATTGTTGAGAAGACCTTCCACGCCAAAGACACCCGACTGACCGTTATACTCACCATTACCGATAGAGTTACGTCTGCCGATGCGGCCACCGATACCGATGGAAAGCGTGCTCAGCTTAGAGAAATCCACATCGAGGTTGGCGCGGAAGTTGTAACGGCGGTATTTGAAGTTTGCGTCATCGCCTTGGTCGAAGGTTTTGAAAAGGCCGTCCTGATTGAGCATGCCGACGGAAACGAAATAGCGGGCACGTTCAGTACCACCCGACACATTAATATTATATTGTTCCTGCCATGCGTGGTCGTTCATCAAGTACTTGAACCAGTTGGTGCTTGGATAAACGGTAGGCATATCCATATCCTTCCAGTGCTGTATAGCTTCCTTCGAGAACTTCCATCCGTCCTCGGCTACTCCTTCCACTTCCTGAGCATGATTGTAAGCCGTTGCATACTCGTAGGAGTTTGCCGGCTCAAGGAATTTGGAAATCTGCTGAAGACCTACTGAAGTGGTCAGTGTGATGGCAGGCTTGCCTACCTCGCCGCGACGTGTTGTAACGAGAATAGCGCCGTTGGCACCACGCACGCCGAAGACTGCCGTAGCGGAAGCGTCCTTAAGAATAGAAATGTCCTGCACCTCGTTCGGGTCTATCTGGCTGAACTCACGCTCTACACCATCGACAAGCACAAGAGGTTCGGCGCTGTTGAACGAACCGATACCACGGATGCGGATAACAGGGTCGTCGGCACCGGGAACGCCGGTATACTGCACCGACTGGAGTCCCGGAAGCTTACCCGAAAGGGTATTGCCAAGCGATGCGGCCGGCGATTTGAGAAGTTCCTTACCTCCTACGTTGGAGACAGAACCCGTCAGCGTCACTTTACGCTGCTGGCCATAGCCGATGACAACCACTTCATCAAGCAGTTCATCATCCGATTCCATGACAACATTAAGAGAAGCTGATGTCACCTTTACTTCTTTCGACTTGTAGCCGACATACGAAAACACCAAGGTTGAACCCTTGGGAACTCCCGACAAAACATAGTTGCCACCGCTATCCGTTATCGTGCCTTTCGACTTGTCTTTAGTCTGCACGGTAGCCCCGATAAGTGGCTCGTTCTGCTCGTCAGTAACACAACCTTGCACTTTTAAAAGATTTTGTGCGAAGGACACTCCCGGTAGCAACAAAGCCAACAAAAGGAGATGTAATCTGCATAACTTTCCCATTAGCATTAGAATTAGAATTAAATAAAATCATTAGTGTTAGAACTTCTGCAAATGTATTAATGAATCTTTCCAATAGCGGGTAAAAAATAACATTTGAGGTTTAAAATACGACATAACATCGCATAAGTTTAAAAACTATCAAGAAGGTTTAAAATACATCATACCCCCCAGAAAGCATACTGCCTAAAAAAAGAGAGTCCATCTAACTTCTTAGTTGTTAGACAGTCCCGTTTTTCTACCAGAAAGCACCATTCCTATATTAAAGCAATCTACTGATATATATAGCTTATATAGTTGTCAGTTAGATTTAACAAAAAGTTTATTAGCTATAGTCTTATGAAGCGTGTCGTTACTGTCATCGCCGGCATCGTCCCAGAACATGGCTCCAAGAAGTTCGTTTTCGAGAATATAATCACATTTCAAACCTATTGAGCGAGCGTTGTCGTAGCTGAGGACAAAACGTCCATTCTTGTCGGTCACATAAGGGACCTTTGCCTCGTCGTCCCAACAGTTGGTGTACCCCGAGGGCACCTTTACATTCTTAAAATCTGTGGAGTGGTCGTAAATATCGGTTCCATGACCATAAAAAGGCATACCGAGCACAAGCATCGATGCGGGCACTCCCTTGGCACAGTGCGCCTTGACCGCCATGTCACAGTTAAACCATCCGGGGAATTTTGAAGACTGATATAGGGGAGCATTGTGCTTAGGAGGATTCTCCATGTCGTACGCCATGATGTTGACAAAGTCAATATAGGGCATAACGCCTTCAAAATCGATGTAATCGGCAGAGCATACTGTTGCGAGCGTCAGAAGCTTGTTGCTTCCTATAGCCTGACGAATGTCGCGCATCATCAGGTTGTAGTTGCGAGTGTCGTCGGGTGACGAAGAGATACCTGCCATGTTACTCGTAGGAAATTCCCAGTCTATATCAATGCCGTCGAGACCAAACTCATCAATCACGCGCTTACAGTCGGCAGCAAAAGCGAGGCGATTGTCGGCATCTGCTGCCATCTCACTGAAGTTGCCACTGCCCCAACCTCCTATCGACAAGAGCACCTTCAAGTGGGAGGCTTGCTTCTTCAAGGCAACAACCGACCTCAGACGTTCCTCGTTGGAGATTCCGATACCACGGAATGTTCCCTGCACATACCCGAAGGCATAATTGATATGGGTAACATATTCCGGCTTCACCTCGTGATTTGACCATGATGTAACATAACCGACAACTATTTTGTCGGTAGAACCAGGAATGGGATTTGGCTCCTCTATCACTGGCTCGTCCGGAAGAGATGGAAGTTCTTTCAGCTCATCGCCCTTTGAAGAGCATGATATCATCGAAACAATCATGAGCAGTATCATTGAAAAGTTTTTCATAATAAAATAGTATTAGTTTATATATAAAAGAGTTATTCAATTACTCCGGTTCATTAAGAGACATTGTTGGTTTCAATACGTCATTAACTTTTTTAGTAAATTCTTTAGATAACCAATAAGCTCCTATACCACGGATATCTTCAATGGAAGCACCAAATTTTACAATATATTTTCCTTTGGCACTTACCCAACTTTGTATACTTTCGTCAAAAGAAGCCAAATCGTAGTCGGATACATTGAATATCAGTATTTCACTCTCACCAGGTTGCAATAGTTTAGTTTTAGCAAAAGCTTTCAATTCACAAGCTGGTTTTTCCAGTCCACCGGCAGGAGCGGAGACATAGAGTTGAACCCTTTCACGCCCTGCCACTTTACCAATATTCTTTACGCGGATACTAGCTTTGAAACCTTTACCGGTAGCTTTTACAACAGAATTGTCATAAGAAAATTCCGTGTAGCTCAATCCGTAACCAAAAGGATAAGAAACCGGTCTGTTTACAGTATTAAAATAACGGTAACCGATATTGATACCTTCTTTGTGCAGAGTATAGTCTATATTTTCACGTCCGGCACTACCTCTTTGTCCTTTATATCCATTGAGTGGAAAGTTACGTGAAGAAGGATGATCCATGACAGTGATAGGAAAAGTCATGGCCAGCTTTCCTGATGGATTTTCTTTACCCAGCAATACATCTACTACAGAGTTTCCTCCTTCCTGACCAGGCTGCCATGCCAACAGAATAGCATCGGGAAGACTTTTCCATGAAGCAGTTTCAACAACACCACCCACATTGAGCACTACAATCACCTTCTTGTCAAGGGCATGAAAAGCGTTGCAGAGGTCACTTAGCAGATTCTGTTCAACTTCACTCAGATTAAAATCGTTTTCAATCGTGCGGTCATTACCTTCTCCAGCCTGACGACCGATGGTAAGGATAGCCACATCAGCTTCCTTGGCTTGATAAACGATACAATCTTTGCTGACAGGCATTTCCAGTATATCCTTTTCTTCACCATAATAACCTTGAGATTTGCCACGGTCGCAACGGTTCTTGGCACGTTGGTAGTCGAGGTATTTATTATATAGCTCTTCCAGATTTCCTGTGGTTTCAAATTCGGCATTATTAAGGCCTTGTTGCATATTCACAACATAAGGCTTAACGACATTACCCGAACCAGTGCCACCTGCCCAGAAGTTGTAAGAGGTACAACCGAAGAGTGCGACTTTTTTCACGTTTCTCAATGGCAAAGCGCCATTATCGTTTTTGAGCAACACCATACCTTCGGCGGCCGATTGGCGAGCAAGGAGAGCGTGAGCTTTCAGATCTGGGTTATCGCTATATTTATATCCTCTGAAATGAGGGGTTTTAACAATGTAGTTCAGCATTCGTTTTACACAAATATCAATGTCTGCCACAGAAAGTTGGTTGGTCTTCACTTTGTCGAGAAGGTCATCCACTTGCTTTTGCTCGCCCGGCTGCAGGTGGTCATTGCCGGCATGTATCTGGGCAGCAGTGTTGCGAAGCCGAATCCAGTCGCTCATTACGATACCGTCGAACCCCCATTCGTCACGTAAAACGGTGGTCAGCAGTTCGTAATTTTCCTGGGTATAAGGACCGTTCAGACGATTGTAGGAGGACATGATGGTCCATGGGTGGCTTTCTTTCACAGCTATTTCAAAACCTTTCAGGTAGATCTCGCGCAGCGCGCGTTGGGAAACAATCTCGTTTACTTCCGTACGATTCGTTTCCTGGCTGTTGACGGCAAAATGCTTCGGACAAGCTCCTACACCATTACTTTGGACACCGCGAATATAGGCAGCGGCAATTTTGCCAGTCAATACAGGATCTTCAGAGAAATATTCATAGTTACGACCACAAAGCGGTGAACGGTGTATGTTCATCCCCGGTGCCAACACAACATCTACGCCATATTCCAAAATCTCATTACCTATTGCCTGGCCGATGGTTTCTACCAGCCCTGTGTTCCACGAGCAGGCGAGCAGAGAACCTATGGGAAATCCTGTGGCATAATAATTCTTCTTGCTATCTGGACGCGTCACAACAACAGCACCGGCAGGACCATCGGCAAGTCCGGTGGCAGGAATACCCAACCGGGGAATTACCTGAGTAAATCCGGAAATACTGGAATCCATCACACGAGGAGCCTTATCCAGCTTCTCATATCCTCCAAAAAGATAATCGTTACGCCCCACCAGAAGATTTACTTTTTCTTCCAAAGTCATGGAATCTACAATCTGATCAATATTATCGACTCGCAAAGTCAATGATTGGGCATTTACATGCCCGGTGCAGGAAAACAATAGCGCACCCACAATTAAATTTCTCACTTGCATAGCTTTTATATTAAAGTTTTTTTTGCGCTATAAAAGTAAAGTACAACATGTGGAGCGAGGTTGACAATTAGTCATATAAGGTATATTATTTATCAAAAAAGTCTCTTACCAGCATCATCATACTAATAAATAGCCATTCCCCTATTCCAAATGCCTTTTGAACGGGGCATTCCTCCGACATCGAGGAGCAAGGGGCTCGGCACCGGGGAACACCCCCTTTGGCACCGAGGAGCGGCATGGAGTATCTCTCTAACAAGGAATCAAAGATACCGTACAATGACTGCAAATGGTATTTGAAACGTAAATCGAAGATGAAGAAATAAAACAAAGCTCCCGTATCGTGGCCTGACAACAAGCACGATACGGGAGATACTAAATACCTATTACAAACAATTACCTTAACGATAATCCGTTACCTGAAAAACTATTCTATAAAAAACAACCTGTCCATACTTTGTAAGCCTCTGTCATTTGGAAGCTCGGGCACACGTCATTTACCCAATGTCCACGAAATGGCATTGTGCAACATTGCGGTGAAATCATCCGACTTGAACAGCTTCGGGCTGTGCCCCATCTGGAAATAGACATTACGGGCCTTCACTTTTTCATTGACCCATACCACCGGATGGTCACCCATCTTCACATCCGAAGCAGGGGTATAGGTGAATTCGTCCACATTCGCCAATACACGTACATTGGGGCGCGGACTCTTGTCGTATGTGTACCACTCGTCATCGGGGAGGACGAACGAGGCATCCACATTCTTCATCACAGGGTGCTCCTTGTCTTCCACCACTACCGTGCCGTCGGCAAGCGGAGCAATGTAGTTACGGAAACGGATGCCCCCCATAAAATCGCTGAACCACTGCCACAAAGGATACCCGTCAAACTCTCCAAGCAACGTGGCATGATGGAAGCCTATCCAGCCGCCACGACCTTCATTGATGTAATCCACAAAATTCTGCTCCGCCTCCTTGGGCCATGTATAAGGCGGAAAGTCCAGCTGGATGACAAGATCCGTACCGTCCAGCACACTCTTTTGTGCCAAAAGGCCGGCATTGTTCAGCACTTGAATCTGCAGGTTCTGAACCTTACTTTCATCTACCAGCCATTTCAATGCTGCATCCGAGAAAGGCTTGTGTTGTCCGGCACTCTCAGTGAGTACCAATACCCGGTAGGTCTTATCATAAAAAGGCTTGCGTTCTATCAGGTTCTCATAGACGGTACGGCGCAAGTCACCCTGCTCGTTGTCTCCGTCATAATCCCAATACATACCTCCCAACAGGTTTTGCGTCAGAATATACTGGCACTTGATGGCCAATGAACGCGGATTCTCATAACCGAAAACGAGTGTATCGTTCTTATTCACCAGGTAAGGTACCCGGGCCGTCTCGTCCCAACATTCACGGAATCCTTTGGCATATCCCACCTTGTTGAAGTCTTGAAAATTGGGATATTCCTTTCCACCGCGGCCATAGAAAGGCATCCCCATCACCAGCTTGTCGGCAGGCACACCGGCAGCCAAATGAGCCTTCACAGCCTTGTCACCCGTCATCCGGCCACTGTTGTCCGAAGAGTAGAGAGCAGAATGGTGCTTAGGGGCATTTCCCATATCGTATGACATGATATTCACGAAATCAATATAAGGAAGAATAGCCTGGAAATCAATATATTCACCGGAAGCCACCGTAGCAAGGGTCAACAACTTCTTCGGGCCGATGGCCTTACGGATGTCCCGCATCAGTAATGTAAAGTTCTTCGTGTCGTCAGGAGAAGAAGAAATGCCGGCGGCATTACTCGTAGGATACTCCCAATCGATGTCAATACCATCCAGCCCATACTCTTTCACCACCCGTCGGCAATCTTTGGCAAATGCCTTGCGGTATTTCTCATTCGCGGCCATCTCACTGAAACGTCCGCTGCCCCATCCACCGATGGATAACAGTACATTCAAATCCGGCTTCTGCTTTTTCAATTCCACCATCTGTCTCAAGCGCCCTTCATTGGCAATACCTACACCATCAAAGGTCTCATCGACATGCCCAAAGGCATAATTAATGTGAGTCATGTACTTAGGGTCAGGAATAACGTGACTCCAGGAAGTAACATAAGCCACGACCACTTTACCGTCAAGCGCAGTTTTCAATTCATCTGCAGCCCTCAGATTGCCGCACGACACTAAAACTGCCAATACGGACCAAACAATCAATCTAAAATTTTTCATACTACTATTTATCAATATATTTTCTATATTCGTTGGCGGAATCAATCTCTTTTTCTCTTGTACCGGAAAGGGTCTGAACCGTACCCGGGCCGTGTCTCCTCCGTGTCTCCTCCGTACCTGCTCCACATAAAGGTACCTTTATACGGAGAAAGTACGGAGCAGGTACGGAGCAGATACGGAGCGGACCCTTTTCAGGACTTCCCTCAAACGAAGTCTGAGCAGTGATTCATTCCACCAACAGGTTTTCCATGGTAATTACCGGCAAACAAAAATCAATCAGCTATCTGACGGACCCGTGAACCCATCAATGCATAATACAGCATAAACGCTTCTCCAAAGAGGACAATGAACCATGACCATCTCCAGCCTCCAAGAACATCGGCAAGCACTCCCTGCAACAAGGGCAATATGGCCCCGCCCACCACTCCGATCATGAACACACCCGAAGCCACCGAAGTGTATTTTCCCAAATGGGCAACGGACAAGGTAAAGATAGCTCCCCACATGATGGAATGGAACAGACCTACTGCCGTGAGCAGCCACGGATTATTCAGAAGAATGGCCAGTAGGGCGAGTAGTCCTGCCGATACCGTAGTAACCGTCAACTGCACGCGGGGAGAAATCCTGCTCAGGCTGCTCCCCACCAGGCGGCCCACAAGCATACCACCCCAATAGAGCGTAGCCATCAGTGCCGGAGAAGCATAATCCATCTCGATGGCATACAGATTGATATTGGCCCCGATACAGACTTCCACTCCTACATAAAAGAAGATAGCCACCACGCCCAATGTCAGATGACGGAAGGACCATACACTTTTTTCCAGCTTTTCTCCCTTCTCTACCCTGGTTCCTTGGATATCGGGCAAAGACAATTTCATCAACAACAATACAATCAAAGAAATAACAGCCATCAATGCCAGGAACGGAACCATCAGCTGGTCAATCTGAATGTCCTCCATAGACAGACCGCCAAACACGACACCAGTCACGAAATAAGGAGCAAGCGTAGTTCCCACAGAATTGGCAGAACCGCCTATAGCCAAACGCTGAATGGACTGGGTACCCTTGACATGGCAAGCCGTCAGATAAGGATTTATAACCACTTGCAGAATGGTGGCCGAAGCCCCTACCACGAAAGAACCCAGTAAGAAAATCAAGAACCCTCCAGGGATAACATTATTTCCTGCATGCCAATTCGCTTCAGGAAAGTGTACTGTGAAATAGGAAGAGGCAAAGAACAAACCAAGTCCCACAATCATCACCAGCAATCCACGCATCAATGTTCCTTTATATCCGTATTTGCTAATCCACGACGAGCCTACCCCTCCACAAACCGGATAAGCAAGGAACCAGGAGAAAGTAATCAAAGTAGCAAAAGTATTTTTCAACCCGCCCACTTCCGAAAGAAAAGTTTCTTTCAGAGGACCCTGAAACTGAGTATTGGCAGTCGTAAGGAAACCTACAATAAAGAACAAGAACACCATCGTGATGAATGGCCCCATATAGTTTATTTGTTTTTCTTGTTGTGTCATAGTATTTTGATTATTAATTCAAATAATTAGTTATCAGCCGCCTGCAAGGCGACTTAGCAGTTAAGCATGCTTGCCGCCGCCTCATCCAGCAGAAATTCACAGTTGGGATGAAGCTGAAGGATGGAAGCAGGAACATCTGTTGTCACAGGCCCTTCAAGCATCCGCTTGACAATATCCGCTTTATTAGTCCCTTTGGCAACCAGTACAATCCGGCGTGCCTGCATAATGTTCTTTATTCCCAAAGTAGCCCCTCCCAACTCTTTATCGGGAGGAGTACCCGTTTCTCTACGGATGCGTTCTTCCAGTTCCACATTCATCCGGGTCACCCATGCTTCACCGCCAAAGGGAGATTCCGGCTGGTTGAATCCCAGGTGTCCGTTCTCACCCAACCCTAAAATCAGCAAATCAATGCCGCCACGGTTCGCAATTTCCTGCTGGAAATCCCTGCATGACTGTTCAAAATCACCAGAAATGGTAGGCAGCATCAAAAAATTCTCTTCCTTGATGCCCAATGTATCCATCAACTCCGTTTTCAGCATCGTGTAGCATGCTCCGGCATATTCGCGCGGCACATTCGTTACCTCATCCAATCCGAAGAAAGTAACGGTATCCACCTTAAACGGATATTTAGTATAGATTTCTCCCACCAACCGATGAAGATTGCCGGTAGTACGTCCCGTCGAAAGTCCTATCACACTCTCCGGTTCATTCAACATCTGCCCGATGATGCGCCATGCAGCCGTGCAGTCAAACTCCTTTTCATTCTTTGTTATTGTTATTTTCATATTCTTAATCATTAATTCCTAATCACATATTCATCGCCACCGCGCCGGCCCCCAGAAGCCCGATAAATCCGGGATTCAGTTTCGTAATGACAACCCCGTTGCTGACAAAACGCATGGTCGTAGGATGAAGTTTCTCCAGAATCTTCTCGTGCATATACCCGTCGGCCACAATGCCTCCACCCAACACCACCGTGTCCGGGTCAATCACACGTACCAGATTCATGATAAGATTGGCAAGCGCCTCAGCTGCATTCTCCACCAGCACCGTACAGAGAGGGTCACCTTTCTGACTAAGTGCAAACACCTCACTCACAATCACCCGTTCCCCTTTTTCAGCCGGAATATGCAGGCCGGTCTCATACTGGTTGCGGAGCAGACGGGCACAATTGTCAAAACCTATGCCGGCAGCAATCGCCTCCACACAGTCCATCCGTCCACAACCGCATTTAATGCCTATGTTCACACCTACACGCACGTGTCCCACTTCGCCGGCATTGAAATGGCTGCCACGAATTTGTCTCCCATTTATCACCGTACCCACGGCAATGCCTGTACCTATATTTACGTATATGAAGTTTTTGGAAATTTGTCCGAATCCCCAGACGCGTTCGGCTCTTGTAGCGCTCTTCACATCATTGTCTATATGGCAAGGCATGCCATATATATCCGACAGTTCCTTTGCCAACTCAATCCTCTGTGTCCTGCTCGGGTCAATCTGCAGCCAGACACCTTCGTTGGGATCTACACGCCCTATCAGCCCAACACCCATCGCTACCGGTTTCTGGTCATACCAGCCCACGGTACGGATATAATCATCGAGCGACGACTTGATGATTTCCAGCGCAGCCTGCTGATTAAAGTAACCGGAGTCATATTTCTTATACCTCAAAATGTTGCCACGGCTATCCATTTCGCCAATCAGCAACTTCGTGCCTCCTAAATCAAGACCTAAATACGTTTCCATTTTTTATATGCGTTTTTTAATATTGTTTACTGTCCACAATATTACGCACTATCAGGGAGACAAGGGTTTATTCTCTGACAAAAAAGGTTTAATACTTGTCAGCGGTGGTTCAAAAGCAGTCTTCATGGCTCTAAATTTTGCTGGGACTGGTGCCAAACTGCTTTTTGAAGCATGTACTAAAATATTTCGGGTCAGAAAATCCGACCATATTCGCCACTTCCCCTATCGAATATTTCCGGGAAACCAGCAGCTCTTTTGCCTTGTTCAAACGGACAATGCGGATGAAGTCATTCGGTCCCTGCCCGGTCAGCGTCTTTATCTTATTGTAGACAGAAGTGCGGCTCATGCCCAGCATCCGGCAGAAGTCATTGATGGAGAATTCCGAATCGGACAACTCCTCCTCAATCACTTTCATAACCTTGTCCAGGAACTCCTTGTCCAACTGGCTGGTATAGTCTGTCTCTTCGGGCTGCGCATCCATCGCCAACACGGTTTCGCGCAAATGCTGCCTATTCTGAAGAATATTCCTGATACGTACTTTCAGCACAGACAAGTCAAAAGGCTTGATGATGTAGTCATTGGCACCGGCCTCCAGTCCGAAGATGATATTTTCCCTCTCACTCAGTGCGGTCAGTAATATAATAGGTATATGGCTTGTATCTCCCGATGATTTCAGAATCCGGCACAATTCATCACCTTCCAGTACCGGCATCACAATGTCCGAGATAATGATATCAGGATTGATTTCCCTTGCCGTCTCCAATGCCTTTCCGCCGTCGGGCACGGCAACTACCTTATATTCGGAAGACAAGCTGTCCACCAGATACTCCCTCATATCCGCATCGTCCTCCGCCAGAAGAAGGACATTCTTCCCGGCACGTTCCGTTTCTTCATGCACAGCCCCGGTAGCAGCCTGAGCTTCTTCCCGGCCGTCAGCCTTCGCTTCCACCGCCACGCTCGCCTTTATCCTCTGCGGGAAAGTTACCGTAAACGTAGTTCCCTGTCCCTCCACGCTACTGAAAGAGATGGTGCCGTGATGCTGTTTCACAATGCGGCGCGTAATCATCAGACCGATACCCGAACCGGTTTCCTCAAAGTTCATGGCATTCTGGGCTCTATAATATTCGTGAAAAATATTGCCCTGCTCCTCTTTCGGAATGCCGATACCCGTATCCTTCACTTCAATAGTCCACTTCTTTCTTGCAGTCTTCACCAGTATATGGATGACTCCCTTCTCTGTATACTTCAAGGCATTGGAGAGCAGATTGTCTATGATATGATCCATCTTCTCCCGGTCAATCCAAACCTTGGGCATATCCGGCTCCACCTCCAACTCTATCCCGACGCTCTTCTGCATGGCGGCTAAGTGAAACTCCGCCATTTTTTCCTCCAGATAAGCCTTAATGTCGTATGGAGAAACCTTCAGACACTCCTCGGCATGCAGTTCCGTTTTCTGCAACTCAAGCAGTTGAGTAATCATTCCCATCAGTTTTTCCACATTCTTCATTGCCACCGCAACGGTTTTCTTACCCTGCTCCGGAAGTCCCTCCTGCGCTTCGAGCTCGCTCAGCGGAGCCTTTATTAAAGTAACCGGTGTACGGATATCATGGGCTATACTGATAAAGGAACGTATCTTGTCCCTTATACGCCCCACGTTCACCTTATGCCTCCTATACAGCACAAACATGTACACAAAGACAGACAACAAAATGAAATAGATGAACAGCGCCCACCACGAAACCCAGTAAGGGTTATGAATGACAATGTCCAGACTTCTTTCTCCCACCTGCTGCCCGGTGTATTTATCAAATGCCCGCAAGCGGAATACATACTTACCGGACGAGAGATTCATATAGCTCACGTTCCGCACTGAATTGGAGTGTTCCCACTCTTCATTGTGATTTTCGAGCCTATACTCATACCTAATACGATGCGGGACTGCAAAGTTGATGGCAGAGAAGGAAATTGAGAAGGAGTTTTGATTATACTTCAAATCTATTTTCCGGGTATCATTGATATTCGTTTGCAAAAGAGAGCCTTTCATTCCCGCTTTGACCGATTCGTAAAGCAGTTTAAAGTCTGTCAGAATCAGCTCAACGGGTGCATGAGTCCCCAAGTCCAAAGACGGGAGAAAGGAAAGAACCCCTTCTGCGGTACCGAAAGCAAGACATCCATTCTTCAACTTAAGGGCAGCATTCGGGTTGTAATATCCCCAGCTGACATCCAAAAAATCATTGGCACTGATGATAATATCCCGGGAGCAGTCCAAGCAATACAATTCCTTCTCCGTACTGAACCAGATACGCCCTTCGTTATCCTCCAGCAGGCTGTTGATGGAATTGGAAACCAGATTGTCATCTACGGTATATGCATGCACCTCTTTCCCGTCCGGACCAACACGTATAAGACCTTCCCCGTCTGTCGCCAGCCAAATATCACCGGATGAGGACTGCATCAGGCAACTGACAG
>OGLX01000680.1_pt1 | contig 21658 bp, 20 predicted proteins | sample 1572821 | NCBI WGS metagenome assembly OGLX01 (sample SAMEA2581908, study PRJEB24529) | metagenome | biome: Human gut stool | place: China | collected 2011 | reverse complement strand
CAGCGTGTGGCCGACAGCTGGAGTATGGGCTGGGAGGACGTACTTGTGCAGCAGGGCTATATCGTCGCCTGTGTGGATGGGCGCGGGACCGGTTTTCGCGGATCCGAATTCAAGAAGTGCACGTACAAGCAGCTCGGCAAATATGAGGTGGAAGACCAGATCGCCGCAGCGCGTTATTTGGGTGCGCTCCCTTACATCGATTCGGATCGGATCGGGATTTTCGGATGGAGTTACGGCGGTTTTATGGCGCTGAACTGTATTTTGAAGGGCAACGACGTGTTCAAGATGGCGATTGCGGTTGCTCCGGTCACCTCCTGGCGCTTTTACGATACGATTTATACCGAAATCTACAACGGCCTGCCTCAGGATAACCCGTCGGGATACGACGACAACTCGCCGATCCATTTCGCCGACCGCCTGAAGGGCAAGCTGCTGATCGCGCACGGTACGGGCGACGACAACGTGCATATCCAAAACACCTACGAGATGATTTCCAAGCTCGTCGAGTACGACAAACCCTTCGAGCTCTACGTCTATCCCGACCGGAATCACGGAATGGGTCCGTCGCGCCATCACCTGATGGAGCGCTGCATCGAGTTCGTGCAAAGGAATCTGTAGCGCGCCCGGCTTGCTTCGTCCGTGCTCGCCGTTTTCCCCTTCGGCCGGCGACCTTTTCAGACCGGTCGGAATAGAGAGCGGGAGCGTTCCGGATGTCGGTCCGTCGTTTCCCGGCTTGCCTCGGTCGATGGCGCTGGGAGCCCGGGACATAATCGGGTCGGGTCGGACCGGCTTCGCCGGCTGTTGGCGCCGGCATTTGCCGGAAGTCCTCCGTCGCCGCGTGGGCGCGAGCGGTCCGCAGGACGGTTTTCGGAAAGACCGGGCCGTCCGCAGACGGCCCGGTCTCTGTATGAGAACATTAAAACGACTGAAAAATGATGGAGTTTCTGATCGAGTACCGCCTGCTGGGCTTGTTTATAGGTGTCTGTACGTTTTTGATTATCGGCCTGTTCCATCCGGTCGTCGTCAAGGCGGAGTATTACTGGGGAACGCGATGCTGGTGGGTTTTTCTGTTGCTCGGCTTGGGCGGCATGGCCGTTTCGCTGCTGACCGACAACGTGCTTCTGGCCGCGTTGGCGGGGGTATTCGCCTTTTCGTCGTTATGGACGATCAAGGAACTGTTCGAGCAGCGCGAGCGGGTGGCCAAGGGTTGGTTTCCCGCCAATCCGAAAAGGAAGGGAAAGAAATCGTAAACGCCGGGGGCGCTACGGGGATGCCTGTCTATGGCTTTCCCTTTTTGCGACGGGTATCGTCGGCTGCAAGCGCTTGTCATCTCCGGCCTGCGAAGGAATTGTCTTGTCGGGGCGCATGGATTCCGCTGCGCGCGGGTTTCGGTCGCTTGCGGGCGGAAGCGGCCCGTGTGGCAACTCACGGTTCGGAACGGTTCCTCGGCTTATGCGTATTGTGCGTACGGGGAAGGTTCGGTGCACGGTTCCGTTCTGTTCCGGCGGACGAATTATGCTGCGGTTGTCGCTATTTTTGTGAAAATTATTGATATGCAATATGTTAGTCGGACGAATCGTCGGGTCTCGGAATCCGGTGTCGGGAACGTTCAGTCCGATCCGATCGGCCGTCCCGTTCCCGTTTCCCGCTTGATCGGACCGCGGCGTTTCTTCTTTTCCGATTGGTTGAGAAAAGTCCGGCCGCCGTTTGTAAAAAGCAGAAATCCGCTCCCGATCAACGTTCCGCCGACGATCAGGAACCAGACCCATGCCGGCGTCGGGGATTCTTCCGCGCCTTTCCCCGTGTCCCCGTCGATCAGGCCGAGCGCATAGTTCAGTATGGCGTCCCCGTTGCGGTAGTTGAGTTCGTCCAGCGTGAGCGGAACGATATGATCGGGTATCACGCCCCGTCCGTAAGGGATTCTTTCGGTAACGGCCGTATCGAATCCCAGCTCGATCAATGGCGTTTTGATCTTGATTTGCGAATGCGGCAAAAGCGTTTCCGCGAACTTCTCGGCTGTCATGTGATGATAGCTCGTACGGGTTTCTCGGCCGATGATCGTTCCGCGGCCTTCTTTCATAACCAGCGCCGCGATCGAGGCGGCCGCCGAAGCCGAACGTTCGTTGACCAGTACGTACACCCTGCCCTTGTAGTTGGTCGCCGAATCCGGCACGATCAGCCGTCCTTCCGCCGAGCGGTTGTAATAGCCCTCTTTCCCTTCGACCGGTTCGAAATCGGGAAACAGTTCGGTCATTCCTGCGTAGTTCGTCGAGAATTGCAGGGTTTTCATCTCCTTCGTCTTTTTCGCTTTTTCATACGCGCTGACTACGACCGGCTTGTTCGCGATAAACGAATAGATCTTCTCGGTCACGTCGCCCAGTCCTCCGTCGTTGTTGCGCACGTCGATAATCAGGTTGGGTTTGTCCGCGATCGACCGGATGAAAGCAGCGATCTCCTCTTGCTGGGGCGCTCCCTGCGAAAGGTTGGTAAAGCCGATATAGGCCGTCGAATCGTTCAGGATACGCAACGTATAGGATTTAGGATGCGTATTTGCATAGAGAAACCGATCGCCGTACACATAGGCGGGAGTTCCGTTTCTCGTATCGTGCCCCTTGATTTCGACCGTTTCGCCGTCCGAAAACCTGACGTTCATATCGAATGTTCCGTCTTCAACGGGCTTCTCGAAGAGTATGCGGTCGGCTTCCGTCGCCAGTATGAAATTCTTATACTCTGCCGCCTGCATGTCGTAGCCGCCGATCCGGGCGGACGCTGCGGCTTCCATCGAATCGGCCGACAGACCGTTGACCGATGCGACGGGCTTTCCGATCAACCGCCGGTAACGGGTAGTCGCGTTCGTGCAGATCAACGTATCGCCGATCCAGCCGAGACGGATTGCAGGCAGGTGCGAAGGTCCCGTTTGTGCGGTAGTCGGAGGGAACATGTAGATATGGCTGTCGTGAATCTTGGCGACGGCTTCCCGCATCAGGTCGCGGAACTCGCCGATCGGCCATTTGCCCGGACGGGCGTCGATCCGGGCGACCGTCGCATCGACATACCGGTCGAGTTCTTCGGGGGTAATAACGTTGTAGAGACCGGGAAACAGTTCTTTCAGCACCCCGATATGAAGCAGGAAATCCTCTTTGGCCTGCTTGCTTGTCACTTCCGTGACCGGCGGCGTAGTTTTCGGAGGAATGAAACTGCTCTTCAGCCCGAATGGCGTCATCGGATCGGAGGATTTGTCGTTGTGCCCGATACTCAAGCGGATGGACGGTCTCTTGATTTTATGATAGCTGTAGGCGACCTCGCCGATCGGATCGCCTTTGCCGATCCGCTGGCCCTTCTTGAAGGCTATATCTCCGTTTAGTCCCTCTATGTAGATTTTGATTCCGTTACCGACGCTTATCGTTATGTCGCCGCACAAGTATCGGGGATCGAGCGACCGGTCGAGATAGGGTTTTACTTCTTTTATCTTTTCATCGAAATTCGGTTTATCCGATTTATAGCCAGTCGATTGATATAGGGTTGTGTGATATCCGACGCCGAAATCCGTAATGACGCCGCCGGTCGGGGCCAGAACTGTCGTTCCTTCCTCGGCGCCGATGAACAGATAGTCAAAGTTGAATTCATCGCCGATATATCCCTGCGGAGCACAGATGATATTCTCTCCCGCTTCGGCCCCTTTGATCGGCCAGAGGTAATTGCTCGTTTGGTTCTCTGCGTCGCATATGCCTGCGGATATCAGGAGCCATGTCCCGAATAGGAAGCGTTTCATACTGTTACTAGGTTAGTTCGTCTTGGAAAAGGGAAATCGTTCGATGGACCGGAAAGATAAAATCATGCCATGTGTGTAATTTTCTTGTTTATAGTCGTTTGTGTAATTTGAAACGACATGCGATTGTCTGATTTCTTTACAAGAATGTCTAATTGTTTGACACGAACGGATCGTACCCGTTCCGTTCCGGATGCGAGGGGACGTCTGTTGCCTTCGGAGCGGACGGAATGTGGCGGACGGGAAAGCGACCGAAAGCCATGTAACGCTTCTTCGATGCGGAAGGCGGCTTGCGAAACCGGAAAGGACGCGGCCCGGCGCAACTGCGCCGGGCCGCTGTGCCTCGGTTGGCCGGGATTCTATTTTGCGAACCGTTCTTCGACTGTTTTCCAGTCGATCAGGTCCCAGAAGTTTTTCAGGAACTCGGCCCGCCGGTTCCGGTAGTCGATGTAGTAGGCATGTTCCCACACGTCGACGGTCAGCAGCGGCGTCAGTCCGTCGCGCAGCGGATTGCCCGCATTGGGCATCGGCCGGATCGACAGCTTCCCGTCCCGGTCTTTGACGAGCCATGTCCAGCCCGAGCCGAACAGCGCGGCGGCGGCCGACGTGAACTGCTCTTTGAAAGCGTCGAAAGAACCGAAATCTCGGTCGATCGCCTCGGCCAGCGGACCGCTTGGCATCGATTTTGGAGTGGGTGATAGCGTGAAAAAGAAAAACGTATGATTCCAGTCTTGAGCCGCATTGTTGAAAATCGGACCGTCGGCACGGACGATAATCTCCTCCAGCGACATGTTTTCGTAAGGCGTGCCGGCAATCAGCTTGTTCAGGTTGTCCACGTAAGTACGCTGGTGCTTGCCGTGGTGGTACTCGATGGTCTCCTTGCTCATCCTCGGAGCCAGCGCGTCTTCCGCATAGGGAAGCTGTGGTAAGGTGTGTGTCATGATCAGTAAAATGTTAATAAGTGACGTCATGGGTGAATGCTTGAATGGTTTCGGGAAACCCAAACAAATTTAATACCAATTGCAGGGTTTGCCAATATAAATAATTTTTAATCAAATTCTTGACTGACTATGGAAAAAATCGATCTGAAGGGGAGCCTGACCGAGCAAAATCTGCTGAAAGCCTTTGCCGGCGAGTCTCAGGCTGCCGCCCGCTATCGCATGTACGCCAAACAGGCGCGCAAGGACGGATTCGAGAAAGTAGCTTGCTTTTTCGACGAGACGGTGCATAACGAGCTGAGGCACGGGAAAATCTATTTCGAGTTTCTGCAGGGCGGCATGGTGGAGATCACGGCATCGTATCCCGCCGGCGTGATCGGTACGACGCTCGAGAATCTCGACGAGGCCGCTCAGGGCGAGTACGACGAGTGGCAGAATCTCTATCCGGCCTATAGCGAAGTCGCCAAGCAGGAAGGATTTTCCGAGATCGCGAGACAGTTCGCTATGATCGCCGAGATCGAGCGCACGCACATGGAACGGTTTCGCGGCCTGTACGACACGATGAAGGACGGGCACATTTTCGTCAAGGAGGAAGACACCGTTTGGCGCTGCATGGAATGCGGGCACATATATATAGGTAAGAAAGCGCCCAACCGGTGTCCGGTCTGCCAGCATCCTCAGGCGCTTTTCGAAATCAAGTGCGACAGATATTAGCCGGATTCGTTCCGTGAATCCGTGAAAGGGAAGGCGTTCGGGCCTTCCCTTCGCTTTTCCCGCCGCTATATATACGGGCATTCGCCGCTTGTCCGGGGAATCGTGTTCCCGTTTCCCGCGAAGTCGTATCTCGGGGGAGTCGGATGCGGCGCGCCGGATATGTTCCTGCCCAGATGGATTCGACTGGACGGTAAAGGAGTCGGGGATGCCGCGCGCGTTAAAAAATTATTTTCCTGTTATTTTTATCCGCTTCCGGTCTTTTTTTAATACTTTTGCAGATTGTAATCCATTGGAAAAAGGCGGCCGGATACCGCCGCTAATTTGTCGTTTAAATTTTTAGCTGGTGAAATGACAATCGATGATTTTGATGTTTTGGTAGCCACAGAGGAGCACACCCGCTTCGCTCAGGCTATCTGCGACGAAATGGCCGAGTCGGCCAAGGCGCGCGGTACGGGTATTGCCAAGCGCACGGCCGATTACGTGTCGCGCAAGATGCGCGAGGGGAAGGCCGTAATCGCTTTCCACAAGGACGGGACCTGGGCCGGGTTCAGCTACATCGAGTCGTGGGGACACGGCGGGTATGTGGCCAACTCGGGTCTGATCATCAACCCGAAGTTCCGCAAGCTGGGGCTTGCGAAAGCGATCAAGACCAAGACGTTCTTCTTGTCGCTGAAGAAGTTCCCGGGCTCGAAACTGTTCGGCCTGACGACCGGTCTGGCGGTGATGAAGATCAACTCCGAGCTGGGCTACCGGCCCGTCACCTATTCGGAGCTGACCGACGACGACCAGTTTTGGGTCGGCTGCCAGAGCTGCGTCAACTACCCGATCCTGCAGAGCAAGCAGCGTAAGAACTGCCTCTGTACGGCCATGCTGTTCGATCCCGAGCACGACACGGTGAAAGTACCCATCGACAAGGGCCTGCTCGAGAAGTAGACGAGTTTCGGAAAGAGAAGAAATATTCAGGTGCTCCTCCTTCGGTTTAATCAAACAAAAACGAAAAAGAGAAAATGAAAAAAGTAGTATTGGCCTTTAGCGGCGGTCTCGACACCTCTTACTGCGCTATCTATCTGGCTAAAGAAATGGGACTCGAGGTTCACGCGGCTTTGGCGAACACCGGCGGCTTCTCGGCCGAGGAGCTGGCCCGGATCGAAAAGCGGGCATACGCCTTGGGCGTCAAGAGCTACGTCGCGCTCGACGTAACGCAGGATTATTACCAGCACGCGATCAAGTACATGATCTTCGGCAATGTGCTCAAGAACTCGACCTATCCGATTTCGGTCAGTTCCGAGCGGATCTCTCAGGCGACGGCTATCGCCCGCTATGCCCGCGAGATCGGAGCCGACTACCTGTGCCACGGCAGCACCGGGGCAGGTAACGATCAGGTGCGCTTCGACATGATATTCAATATCGTAGCGCCCGAAATCGAAGTGATCGCGTTAATCCGCGAGAAGCGCCTGAGCCGCGAGGAGGAAATCGAGTACCTGCGCAGTCACGGAGTCGATTTCGATTTCAAGAAGGCCGAATACTCGATCAATCAGGGTATCTGGGGTACGTCCGTAGGCGGCAAGGAGACGCTTACCTCCAGCGAGACGCTGCCCGAGGAGGCCTATCCGTCGCAACTGAAAGAGACCGAACCCCGTCGTGTGACGCTGACTTTCGAGCGGGGCGAATTCGTCGCGCTGGACGGTAAGCGTTACGACGACCGGATCGCCGCGATTCAGGCGTTGCAAGCCGTTGCTTCGCGCTATGCGGTCGGCCGCGACATGCACGTAGGCGATACGATCATCGGCATCAAGGGACGCGTCGGCTTCGAAGCGGCCGCCCCGATGGTCATCATCAAGGCGCACCATATGCTCGAAAAGCATACGCTGACGAAATGGCAGCTTTTCTGGAAGGACCAGATTTCGGCCTTCTACGGCAATCATCTGCACGAAGGACAGTATTACGATCCGGTCATGCGCGACATGGAGGCCATGCTCGAGAGCAGCCAGCGGACCGTCAGCGGCGACGTGTACGTCGATCTGCACCCCTACCGCTTCGTAGTCGTCGGTATCGACAGCCCGCACGATCTGATGAGCAACCGCTTCGGCGCCTACGGCGAGACGATGAGCGACTGGACGAGCGAGGACGTGAAGGGCTTCGGCCGGATTTTCGGCAACCAGAATAAGATTTACTATCAGGTCAACAAGGAGAAGCTGTAGCATGAAGTGGGTCTATCTGTTGATCGCGATCCTGACGGAAGTCGTGGCGACCGGCGCGCTCAAGGCGTCGCACTCGTTCACGCGGCTCGGGCCGTCGCTGCTGACCGTCGCGGGTTACCTCGTCGCGTTCTACTGTCTGAGCCTGACGCTCCGCGAGATGCCGGTGGGCGTTGCGTATGCGATCTGGTGCGGCATGGGTATCGTGCTCGTGTCGCTGGCCGCCGCGCTGCTGTTCGGGCAGAGGCTCGATATGGGGGGCGATCGTCGGCTTGGCGCTGATCATAGCCGGCGTAATCGTGATCAACGTATTCTCCAAAACCGTCGAAAATCATTGATATGGTAAGAGTTGGCATTATCGGAGGCGCGGGATACACGGGCGGCGAGGCCATCCGTATCCTGCTGAACCATCCTGAAGCCGAGTTGGTATTCGTTCACAGCAACAGCAACGCGGGCAATCGCCTGTGCGACGTGCATGTCGATCTGCTCGGCGAAACGGATATGCGCTTCACGGGCGAGCTGCGTACCGACGTGGACGCGCTGCTGCTGTGCGTCGGGCACGGGGACGCGCGTAAGTTTCTGGAGGCGACGCCGCTTCCCGATTCGGTGCGCGTGATCGATCTGAGTCAGGATTTCCGCTTGTCGGCCTCGTCGTCCATCGGCGGCCGTCGGTTCGTTTACGGCCTGCCCGAGATGAACCGCGAGCGGATACGCTCGGCGCGCAATATCGCCAATCCGGGCTGTTTCGCGACCTGCCTGCAATTGGGCATGCTGCCGCTGGCTGCGGCCGGGCTGCTCCGTTCGGACGTGCATGTGACGGCCCTGACCGGCTCGACCGGAGCGGGGCAGAAACTCGCTCCGACCTCGCATTTCAGCCAGCGGGTCAACAATCTGTCCGTGTACAAGGCGTTCACGCACCAGCATCTGAACGAGATAGGCGAGAGCGTCCGCAGTCTGATGCCCTCGTTCTCGGGCGAGATCGATTTCGTACCGTATCGGGGCGACTTCGCGCGCGGCATCATCGCGTCGATCTACACCGACTGCGATCTGTCGGAGGAGCGGGCTCGCAAGCTGTACGAGGATTACTATGCCGATGCCGCGCTGACCTTCGTCAGCGACCGGTCCGTCTGCCTCAAGCAGGTCGTCAATACGTCCAAGTGCGTGCTCTCGGTCGAGAAGCATGGGGACAAGCTGCTTGTCGTCAGCGCGATCGACAACTTGCTCAAGGGCGCTTCGGGACAGGCCGTGCAGAACATGAACCTGATGTTCGGCCTCGACGAGCGCGCGGGACTGCGTCTGAAGCCGGTGGCGTTCTGAGGCATGCCTGCCCGGGGGCGGGAAGGTTGGACGTCCGCCGGCAGCGGAGAATCGCCGCGGCAGGAAGTCGCAAGTAGTCCGGGCTGCGCGGGTTTGCGAATCTCCGTGCGAGGGACGTTTCTTTCGTGCGGGTAAGAGCGATTCGGAAGCGGCGAAGGGCTTGCGTTTGCGGCCGGGCGGCGAAAGCCGGGGCCGGTCTGCGGGCCCGGTTTGGCAGGGAATCCCTGCGACGGGCTTCCGACACGTCGGAGCTTTCTCCTGCGGACGGATGTGAATCAAGGAAAAACGGCCGGCCCGTTCGCGGAAGGCCGGGGCCGCGCTTGCGGCCGCAAAGGAGTCGAACCGGGCGCGAGACCGCCCGAAAAAATGTCAGTTATGGATTTGTTCAAAGTTTACCCGTTGTGGGATATCGATATCGTCCGGGCCGAGGGCCCGTACGTGTGGGACGACAAGGGAACCCGTTATCTCGATATGTACGGCGGACATGCCGTCATCTCGATCGGCCATACCCATCCGCACTACGTGGAAAAAGTGGTCGACCAGTTGAAGCATATCGGTTTCTATTCCAATTCGGTCATCATCGATCAGCAGCGCGAGCTGGCCTCGAAGCTGGGCGAACTGTCCGGCAAGCGGGATTACCAGCTTTTCCTGTGCAATTCGGGAGCCGAGGCCAACGAAAATGCGATGAAGCTCGCTTCCTTCGTCACAGGCAAAAGCAAGGTGATCGCGATGAAAGGCGCTTTTCACGGCCGCACCTCGCTGGCCGTCGCGGCGACCGACAATCCGTCGATCGTGGCCCCGGTCAACCGGACGGACCATGTCGTGTTCGTTCCGCTCAACGACGAGGCGGCGCTCGAGGCCGCTTTCGAGGGCGGGGACGTTTCGTCGGTGATTATCGAGAATATTCAGGGCGTAGGAGGCGTTCGGATGGCCGGCGAAGGGTTCGTTCGCAAGATCCGCTCGCTGTGCGACCGCTACGGCGCTCTGTACATCGCCGACGAGGTTCAGTGCGGTTGCGGACGTAGCGGCAAGTACTACGCCGCCGACTGGGCCGGCGTGGACGCCGATATCTATACGATGGCCAAAGGCCTCGGCAACGGTTTCCCGATCGGCGCCATATCGATCGCGCCGCACATCGCTCCGAAGTTCGGCATGCTCGGCACGACGTTCGGCGGCAATCATCTGGCCTGCGCGGCCGCGATCGCCGTGGCCGACGTGATAGCTGCCGACCGGCTGGTCGATCATGCCCGCGAGCTGGGAGACTACCTGATCGGAGAGTTGAAAAAGCTGCCCCGTGTCAAGGAAGTACGCGGCCGGGGGCTGATGATCGGCGTCGAGTTGTTCGAGGATGCGGCTCCGTTGCGTCGCAAGCTGCTGTTCGACGAGAAGATTTTCGTTGGCTCGTCGGGCGACAAGAATACGTTCCGCCTGCTTCCGGCGCTCAATATCGGACGCGAGCATGCCGACCGGCTGCTCGAGGCGTTGAGAAAGTTGTTGACGACAAGCTGTTGAAAAAATGTTGAAAGTTGTTAAAATAGGCGGCAACGTTGTCGATAACCTCGAAAAGCTCGATGCTTTCCTGCGCGGTTTCGCCTCGCTGGACGGACCGAAGATACTGGTTCACGGCGGAGGAAAAATCGCTACGAGCATCGGCCGTGCGCTCGGTATCGAGGCCCGGATGATCGAAGGACGCCGTGTGACGGATGCCGAGACGCTGAAGGTCGTGACGATGGTCTATGCCGGACTTGTCAACAAGACGATCGTCGACAAGTTACGAACGGCCGGCTGCCGGGCGTTCGGCCTGTGCGGCGCCGACGGGGGGCTGATCCTGTCGCGGCGGCGCAGTCCGGAGCCGGTCGATTACGGTTTCGTCGGCGATCCGCTGTCCGACCGGTTCGGGCTCGATGCGGCCCGCATGCTGATCGACGCCGGCTATACGCCGGTCGTCGCGCCAATTACGGCCGATGCCGAAGGCGAAGGCCTGCTCAATACGAATGCCGACACGGTGGCTCAGACCGTAGCCGTCGGCATGTCGGCCGTTTACGAGACGGAACTGGTTTATTGCTTCGAGAAGCGGGGCGTGCTGCTCGACGTGAACGACGACGACAGCGTGATCGCCGAGATCACGCCGGATCGCTTCGCCGAGCTCCGGACCCGGGGCATCGTGGCCGACGGCATGCTGCCCAAGCTGGAGAACGCCTTCCGGGCGATCGACAGCGGCGTGCGCTCGGTCGCGATCTGCTCGGCCGACCGGATCGCGTCGCCGGGCTACGGGGGAACGACGCTGCGGAAGTGAGTAGTCGGGTCGCGTGGGTCTGAGACTTTCGCGGGGATGTGACTGCGGACGGTTTCCCGGAGGCTGACAATCGGTGAAGACTCGGTCGCATGGCGCATGTCGGAGACTGAGGCCGAGGCGCGTTCGTTTTCGGTTCGGGGGATTTTCGGGGGAGCGCTTGTTCGGTCTTCTTCGATGGACCGAAACCGAAAAGAGCGGTCGGTTGCCGGAACGTTCTGCCGCACGGATTGTGCCGGGATCGGGAAAACCGGCGCTCGGAGCGGGGGGCGACATACCGGATAGTTAGGGATATATAATGCTAATGATAGGAAAAATATGGAACTGAAGATTGCACTTTTGCCCGGGGACGGTATCGGTCCCGAGATCGTGGGCGAGGCGGTGAAGGTCCTGGACCGGGTGGCCGCGAAGTACGGACATGTTTTCAAGTATGAGAAAGCGCTGGTCGGCGCCTGCGCGATCGATGCGACGGGCGACCCGTATCCGGCCGAGACGCACGCCGTCTGTCTGCGTTCCGACGCCGTGTTGTTCGGCGCGATCGGCGACCCGAAGTACGACAACGACCCGTCGGCCAAGGTGCGGCCCGAGCAGGGACTGCTCCGGATGCGCAAGTCGCTCGGACTGTACGCCAACCTGCGCCCGCTGGCCGTGTTCGACTCGCTGGCCGGCCGCTCGCCGCTGAAGACCGAGATCGTGCGCGGAGCCGATTTCCTGTGCGTGCGCGAGCTGACCGGAGGCATGTACTTCGGCCGTCCTCAGGGACGCAGCGAGGACGGGAACACCGCTTACGATACTTGCGTTTACACGCGCGAGGAGATCGAGCGGATTCTGCGTCTGGCCTTCGAACTGGCCCGCAAGCGGCGCAAACATCTGACCGTCGTCGACAAGGCCAACGTGATCGCCACCTCGCGGCTGTGGCGTCAGATCGCGGGCGAAATGGCGCCGCGATATGCCGATGTGCAACTCGAGTTCATGTTCGTCGACAATGCGGCGATGCAGATCATCCAGCGGCCGACCCATTTCGACGTGATCGTCACCGAGAACATGTTCGGCGACATCCTCTCCGACGAGGCCTCCATGATCACCGGCTCCATCGGCATGATCCCCTCGTCCAGTCTGGGCGACGGAACCCGGGGCCTGTACGAGCCTATCCACGGCTCTGCCCCCGACATCGCGGGCAAGGACATCGTCAACCCCACCGCCTGCATCCTCTCCGCCGCCATGATGCTGCGCTACTCCTTTGGCATGACTGAGGAGGCTGACGCCATTGAGAACGCGGTGAATAAGGTTCTGGACAAGGGCCTGCGCACCGCCGACAACATGAGCGAGGGCTGTACCTGCCTCGGCTGCACCGCCATGGGTGACGCTATCCTCGCGGAGATTTGAGTTTACCGGAAAGTAATAGGATAAAGTGGTAATATCCCGCCGCTGTTCGCTGTTTGGTGAATGGCGGCATTTTTTCTATAATACAATGTCAGCAAATTCCGCTTTCGGCCTTAAAGTGTGAAATAGATTCATTTGACAAAACAATTTATGTAAACTATACTAAATCCTATCTTTAACAATAAAAATAGCCCGTGTGCCGGGATGGATAAACAGAGATAGGATGGGAAAACCGATATGCTGACACTGGATAAGATCTACCACGCCGCCTTTGTTCTCAAGGACGTAGCCCGCAAGACCGACCTCATCGAGGCACCCCGGCTCTCCAAAGACTGCCAGCTCTACCTCAAGACCGAGAACCTGCAGGTGACCGGCAGCTTCAAGGTGCGCGGCGCTTACTATAAGATCAGCCAGCTCTCCAAGGAAGAAAGCGACAAGGGTGTCATCGCCTGCTCGGCGGGCAACCACGCACAGGGCGTGGCGCTGGCCGCTACCCGCCGCGGCATCAAGAGCATCGTCTGTATGCCGGACGGCGCGCCCATCATGAAGGTTGAGAACACCAAGAACCTCGGTGCGGAGGTTTGCCTCGTACCCGGCACCTACGACGACGCCCACGACAAGGCCGTGGAGCTGCAGGAAGAGACGGGCATGACCTTCATCCACCCCTACGACGACGAGCAGGTCATTGCCGGTCAGGGTACTATCGGCCTCGAAATTCTCGACCAGCTGCCTGATGTGGACGCCGTCATCGTGCCTGTGGGAGGCGGCGGACTCATTTCCGGCGTGGCCTTCGCCATCAAGAGCCTGAAGCCCGACGTCAAGGTCTACGGCGTGCAGGCCGAGGGCGCACCCAGCATGTACCGCTCTCTTCACGAGCACAAATACCAGACCCTTTCTGCAGTCTCCACCTTCGCAGACGGCATTCAGGTCAAGACTCCCGGTGAGCTGACCTACAAGCTCTGCGAGGAGTATGTGGACGACATCGTCACTGTTACCGAGGACGAGACTGCAGCTGCCATCCTCTCCCTGATGGAAAACCAGAAGCTGGTGGCCGAAGGCGCAGGCGCTGTACCTGTGGCGGCGGCGCTCTTCCACAAGCTGCCCATCGAGGGCAAAAAGGTGGTCTGCCTGATCTCCGGCGGCAACATCGACGTGAACATCCTCAACCGCGTCATCACCCGCGGCCTCGTCATGAGCGGCCGCAAAGCCAACCTGACCATCGCGCTGGAAGACAAGCCCGGCCAGCTGCAGCAGGTGGCTGACATCGTTTCCCGCTGCGGCAGCAATGTGGTGTCCGTCCTCCACGACGGCTCCGACCCCAACATGCCCATTTCCAGCTGCTTCCTCAAGCTAACTCTCGAGACCCGCGACAACGCCCAGATCGAGCAGATCCGGCAGGAGCTCACCAAGGCAGGCTTCCAGCTGGTGGCCGAGCGCGTATAACTTTATCGGTAAATGCAGAAACGCCGCCCGAACGGGCGGCGTTTCGTTTTGTCAGCCGATGATCTCGTACTGGAAATATTCGCACTTGAGCTTGCTGCCCACGTCGATTTCCGGCGGCAGGAGTGCCAGTGCCACCGGGTTCAGCTCGTCGCTCTCGATGTCGGTGCGGCGCAGGTTGACGTAATCGCCGTCAAAGCTCACGACTTCGTAATACCAAGGCCCCATACTGTTTCCTCCCGTGATTCATTCCTGTGTGTTCTCTTTTTCCTGCTTCCGCCAGTGGTAGTACGGCCCGAGGATGCAGACGGCGGCGAGTATCATCACCGCGAGGATGATGCTGGTGACGGTATGATTGTCGGAGAAAAAGTAGAACAGCAGCTGCCCGCCGCCTACGATAAGCTCCAGCACACCCAGAAGCCTCTGCCAAAGGCGGCGGGCCTCGGCGCTGGCAGATTTCAGCCGCTTGCCCAGTATGCCGGGCAGCTCGAGGCGGAGGATGTCCGCCGCGCCCCATACCAGAAAAAGGATGCCGAGAATGATATGGTCCATAAGCTACGCTCCTTTCTGCGTCACGTGCTGAACAGGAAAACTTTTACAGTGCAAGTATATCATATTGGTGAGACCCCGGCAAGGACGGGATCTGAAATGTCAGAAACAGAAAGTTTACACGGAACTGCCCGGCAGCTCTTGTGGAAGTTTGAAAAATATGCTATACTATTCTCTACTGATGCGCCATCGCCAAGCGGTAAGGCAGGGGACTTTGACTCCCCCATCGTAGGTTCGACTCCTGCTGGCGCAACTGTATAAAAAAGCCCCCGGATGCATTGCTTTCAGCGCATCCGGGGGCTTTTTATCTTATCTTACAGGATGTCGATGTACTCACCGGCCAGAGCCTTGTTCATGCTGCGGACGGCGCAGAACTTGCCGCACATGGAGCAGGTGTCGCTGTGGTCGTCTTCGGGCAGGCGGGCGTCGCGGATGGCCTTGGCGGTCTCCGGGTCGATGGCACAGGCAAACTGTGCATCCCAGTCCAGCACACGGCGGGCATCGCCCATCTTGTCGTCGATGTCCCGGGCGTGGGGGATGCCCTTGGCGATGTCGGCGGCGTGGGCGGCGATCTTAGAAGCCACGATGCCCTGCTTGACGTCGTCCACATTGGGCAGAGCCAGATGCTCGGCAGGGGTGACGTAGCACAGGAAGGCTGCGCCGCTCATGGCCGCGACAGCGCCGCCGATGGCAGCAGTGATGTGGTCATAGCCGGGGGCGATGTCGGTGACGATGGGGCCGAGGACGTAGAAAGGTGCGCCCATGCAGATGGTCTTCTGGATCTCCATGTTGGCGGCGACCTGGTTCAGAGGCACATGGCCAGGGCCTTCCACCATGACCTGGACGTTGTGCGCCCAGGCCCGCTTGGTCAGCTCGCCCAGACGCACCAGCTCTTCGATCTGGCAGACGTCGGTGGCGTCGGCGAGGCAGCCGGGGCGGCAGGCATCGCCCAGAGAGATGGTGACGTCGTGCTCTTCGCAGATGTCCAGGATCTCGTCGAAGTGCTCGTAGAAGGGGTTCTCGTTGCCGGTCATGCACATCCATGCAAACACCAGCGAGCCGCCGCGGCTGACGATGTTCATCTTCCGCTTATGCTTGCGGATCTGCTCGATGGTCTTACGGGTGATGCCGCAGTGGAGGGTGACGAAGTCCACGCCGTCCTCTGCGTGCAGACGCACCACATCGATGAAGTCCTGTGCCGTCAGGGTGGCGAGGTCGCGCTGGTAGTGGATGACCGAGTCGTACACCGGCACAGTGCCGATCATGACGGGGCATTCGTGGGTCAGCTTCTGACGGAAGGGCTGGGTATTGCCGTGGCTCGAGAGGTCCATGATGGCCTCTGCGCCCATGTTGACGGCGCTCATGACCTTCTGCATCTCGATGTTGTAGTCCTTGCAGTCGCGGGAGACGCCGAGGTTGACGTTGATCTTGGTGCGGAGCATGGAGCCGATGCCCTCGGGGTTCAGGCACTCGTGGTGCTTGTTGGCCGGGATGGCGACCTTGCCCTCAGCGACCAGCTGACGGATCTCTTCGACGGTGCGGTACTCCTTCTTGGCCACCGTTTCCATCTGGGGCGTGACGATGCCCTTGCGGGCGGCATCCATCTGTGTGGTGTAAGTCTGCATTTGAAAATCCTCCGAAAATACGCTCTCTTTATTTATGAACAGCGTCCGGGACGCCGTGCATCCAGTTTTCGACCCCGACGCCGCCCAGAGTGTGGTCCAGCGGGCCGGAGCCGCGGCCCAGATCGAGCTGCGCGTTCAGCGCGTCGGTCAGGTAAGCCTTGGCCCGGGCGATAGCTTCTTCCAGCGCAAACCCTTTGGCAAGGTTGGCCGCAATGGCACTGGACAGAGTGCAGCCCGTACCGTGGGTGTTGGGGTTGGCGATACGCTTACCCGGAAACCAGATCTCCGTGCCATCCGGGAAGGTGAGCAGATCGTCGGCGTCGGTGTCACTGTGGCCGCCCTTGAGCAGGACGGCACAGCCGCAGTCGGCGGCGATGGCCCGGGCGGCGGCGCTCATGTCGGCACGGCCCGAGATGTGCAGGCCGGACAACACTTCGGCCTCGTGCCGGTTGGGCGTGATGACCTCGGCCAGAGGGAACAGCTCCCGGCGCAGAGTGCGCACGGCATCCGATGCGATCAGATCAGAGCCGGAGGTGGCTACCATCACGGGGTCCACGACGATGTGCTCCGCCTTGTAAAAGCGGAGACGCTCGGCAATCGTCTCAATGAGCGGGGCAGAGGACACCATGCCGATCTTGACGGCGCAGGGGCGGATGTCGGTGAAGACGGCGTCTATCTGCTGGGCCAGAAATTCGGGGCTGACCTCGAAGATGCCGGATACACCGGTGGTGTTCTGGGCCGTCAGGGCAGTGATAGCGCTCATGGCGAAGACGCCGTTCATGGTCATGGCTTTGAGGTCGGCCTGAATGCCGGCGCCGCCGCTGGAATCGCTGCCCGCGATGGTAAGTGCAGTTTTCATGGGTTTGCTCCTTTATCGCAAGTCAAGAAATTTGTGCAACATTCAAACAGCATATTTGCGATATGCAATTCAACGCTGTTGCTGTTGCATTAAAAAGTTGAATTGCTATAGATGATTTGTTCTGTCAGTGCCTTCAACTCTTTGCACTCAGCCTCAATGTCCTCGGCGCTGAAGATCGCGCTCACGAGAGCCACGCCGTCCGCGCCGGAGCCTTTGAGTTTGAGGATATTGTCTTTATGGATGCCGCCGATGGCCACGACCGGCACATCCACGGAGTCGCAGATCTCTTTCAGTCTGCCCTCCGGCAGGACATCCACATCGGTTTTGGTGTGGGTGGAAAATGCCGCGCCGACGCCCAGATAGTCCGCGCCGTGGGCCACGGCCAGCTGTGCTTCCTCGACGGAATGGGCCGACACACCGATGATCATGTCAGGGCCGACCTTGGCGCGGACGTCTGCGGTAGTCATATCTTCCTGCCCGACGTGGATGCCGTCGGCATGGCATTTTATAGCGATCTCGACGTTATCGTTGATGATGAAGGGTACGCCATAGCTGCGGCAGAGGGCGGAAAGCTCCATGGCTTCCTGCAAAAATGCCGCGTCGTCCAGCTCCTTTTCCCGCAGCTGGACGCAGGTGACGCCGCCTTTCAGCGCGTCTTCCACCTGCTGGCGGAGGGTCTCGCGGCCCGTCCACGCCCGGTCGGTGACGGCGTAGAGAAGCATGGTGTGTTTATCGCATTTCATAGCGTGCTCCTTCCTCGAGCTGTTCGGGGGTCATGTTGAAGATCGCGTCGATGATGTAATTGCGGTAGGTGGCGTTGCCGTCCAGCCTGGACAGGCGGCTGTGAGCTGCTTCGCCCGCAAGGCCCATGGCGCAGACCGCTGCAGCAGCGGCTTCCAGAGGCTTGTCCGGGTTGGCCGCACAGAATGCCGCCGTCAGGGCCGAAAGCTGACAGCCAGTGCCGGTGACGGCGCTCATCATGGGGTGGCCGTTGCGGATGCAGAAAGCCCGCTCTCCGTCGGCCACGATGTCGATGGCACCGGTGACGGCGACGACCGCCCCTGTGCGGGCCGCAAACGCTTTGGCGAATGCCACGGTTTTGTCCAGCGTCTCGTCCGTCACTTTGTCGGCGGTGTCGGCGTCCACGCCTTTTGTGGTGCCGCTGCCTGCCGCCAGCGTCCGAATCTCGGAGGTGTTGCCCCGGGTGACTGTGAACTTCACTTCCCGCAGGAGGCGCAGTGCCGTTTCGGTGCGCAGATGGGAAGCGCCTGCGCCCACGGGGTCCAGCACGACAGGACGGCCCAGCCGGTTGGCGGTGTGTCCCGCCAGCAGCATGGAGGGGATGGTGCGGCTGTTCAACGTGCCGATGTTGAGGTTCAGCCCGGCACACAGCGAGGTGATGTCCTCGACCTCGGCGGCATCATCCGCCATGATGGGGGACGCCCCGCAGGCGAGGACGATGTTGGCACAGTCGTTGACGGTGACGTAGTTGGTGATGTTATGGACAAGCGGGCTTTTGGCCCGGACGTTGGCAAGGATGTTCCGAAACATGGCTTCTCCTTCGAATCAGCTCAGGCTGGCCTGCATGGCGCGGAGTGCGCCTGCGCGGGAAAGTGCGCCCAGCAGTGCGCCTGCAATGATGGCACCGCCGGCGGTGGAGACGAGGAAGGGGACGATGTAGGCGTAGAACGCGATGTCACCGGCGCTCTTGCCCATCAGCAGGATGGCGACGGGGTAGGCGCACAGACCGCCGAGGATGGAGGTGCCGAACACCTCGCCCACGAGGGTGGGCAGCAGCTTATTGGTCTTGTGGAAGACGATGCCGCAGAGCAGTGCGCCGAACATGCTGCCGGGGAAAGCCATCAGACTGCCCAGACCCAGCAGGTTGCGCAGCAGGGAGGCGACGAAAGCCACGCCCACGCCGTAGTAAGGCCCCAGCAGGACAGCGCAGAGGATGTTGACCATGTGCTGCACAGGGGCGCATTTGCTGCCGAAGACCGGGAAGGAGAAGACGCTGCCCACGACAGCGACAGCGCAGAACATACCGGCGAGGGCCAGCTTTTTGGCAGAATAGTGTTTCATAGTGAGTGCTCCTTTTCAATAAAAAATAAGTGCAGGGGCAGACCGCCGCTCCCGCACACGAACAGACCCGGCACCCGCGCAGAGATGCCGGAAACGGAAGAAGCGGTCGAGGCTCACTGGCCTCCTCTCACGCCGGAACACGGCTTCCCATCGCATACAAAACCCCAGACTCAGGGCGCTCCCCCTCAGTCGGCAACAAAAAAACAGGAGACGCCTCGAGCGGTGTCTCCTGTAAAAATCCATAAACAGTGTTATGACTTCCTACGGCGGCATTATCCGCATCAGGTGCAGAAACTGTCCGAAAACAATTTCTAAGGGTCGAAGTTCGAGAACTCCCTCTCAGCCTGCTTCTACAAGCTCCCCTGTATTTGTTTGTCGGGAGTATTTTACACCCATCGGGGATAAAATGCAAGGGTTTTCTTTTTTCGCGGCGCGTTTTGTGGTATACTGAAAAAAGCCCGCATTTGCAAAAAACGGGCAGATAAAGGAGATATGGCTTATGGGTCTTGTCAAAGCGGCATTGGGCGCAGCATCCGGCGTGATGGGCGACCAGTGGAAAGAATACTTTTACTGCAGTGCTCTCCCGGCGGAGGTGCTGGCTGTCAAGGGACAGAAGAAAGTCTCCGGGCGCTCTTCCAACCGCCACGGCGCCGAGAACATCATCACCGACGGCTCCATCGTGGCGGTGGCCGAGGGCCAGTGTGCCCTCATCGTGGAGCAGGGCAAGGTGGTGGACCTCTGCGCCGAGGCCGGCGAGTACACCTACAACACCGGCACCCAGCCCTCTTTGTTGAGCGAGGGTCTGGCCAAGAACATCGACGAAGTGTTTGCTGAGATCGGCAAGCGGTTCAGCTTCGGCGGTCAGGCTGCCACCGACCAGCGCATCTATTACATCAACACCAAGGAGCTGATGGGCAACAAGTACGGCACCCCCAGCCCCGTGCCGTTCCGCGTCGTGGACCAGCGTGCCGGCATCGACATCGACGTCAGCATCCGCTGCTTCGGCGAGTACAGCTACCGCATCGTCAACCCCATCCTGTTTTACACCAATGTCTGCGGAAATGTGGAAAACGAGTACACCCGTGACGCGCTGGAAGGCCAGATGCGCACCGAGATGATGACCGCATTGCAGCCCGCCTTCGCCCGCATCAGCGAGATGGGCATCCGCTACTCGGCTCTGCCCGGCCATACCACCGAGCTGGCCGAGGCTCTGAATCAGGAGCTGTCCGGCAAGTGGAGCAAGCTGCGCGGCATCGAGATCGTCTCCCTCGGCGTGTCCGGCGTCAAAGCCAGCGAAGAAGACGAGCAGATGATCAAGGAGCTGCAGCGCAGCGCCGCCTTTATGGACCCGACCCGCGCCGCCGCCCACATGGTGGGCGCACAGGCTTCGGCTATGCAGGCAGCGGCTTCCAATACCTCCGCCGGCCCGGCCATGGCCTTTATGGGCATGAATCAGGCCGCTGCTGCCGGCGGCATCAACGCCCAGGCCCTCTACCAGATGGGCGCACAGCAGCAGCCTGCCGCTGCTCCTGCCCCCGCAGCCGCCCCGGCGGCTGGCAGCTGGAGCTGCTCCTGCGGCCAGACCGGCAACACCGGCAAGTTCTGCACCGCCTGCGGCAAGCCCCGCCCCGAAGCAGGCTGGGTGTGCAGCTGCGGCGCACACAATACCGGCAAATTCTGCTCGGAATGCGGTAAGCCCCGCCCGGCGGCCAAGTGTCCGAACTGCGGCTGGACCCCTGACGACCCGGCCAACCCGCCCAAGTTCTGCCCCGAATGCGGCAAGCCTTTCGGAGCCTGAAAGGGGAGCTGAGATATGGCAGAAAACACCACGAATTACCAATGCCCGGCCTGTACCGGCCCGCTGCGGTTCGACAGCGCCAGCGGAAAGCTCTGCTGTGATTACTGCGGCTCCACCTACGATGTAGCACAGGTCGAGGCTCTTTACGGCGAAAAGCAGGCTCAGGCCGATAAGGCCGCCGAAGCCGCCGAAAAGGCAGCGTCCAGCGGCCCTGTCTGGGGGGAGATGGAGACGGGAGATCTCAGCAGCCGCACCTGCACTTCCTGCGGCGCAGAGCTGGTCTGCGGCCCCGAAACAGCTGCCACCCCCTGCCCCTACTGCGGCAACCCCACCGTGCTGGGCGGACAGCTTTCCGGCAAGCTCAAGCCGGAGTACATCATCCCCTTCCGGATGGACAAAAAGACCGCCATCGAGAACCTGAAGAAGTATTATAAGGGCAAAGCCTTCCTCCCCAAAGCCTTCAAAGAGTCCAACCATATCGAGGAGATCCAGGGCGTGTATGTGCCGTTCTGGCTCTACGATGGCCGGATGGAGGCCCGGGGCGCTTACAAGGCCGAGATCAGCGAGAGCCACCGTGAGGGCGACTACATTGTCACCACCACCAGACACTTCGACGTGGCCCGCGTGGGCGACGCCGACTTTGTCCGGGTGCCGGTGGACGGCTCCAGCAAGATGCCGGACGCCCATATGGAC